>Ga0129307_1002335_pt1 | contig 15401 bp, 13 predicted proteins | sample P1105metagenome_FD_94437 | JGI IMG/M metagenome (GOLD analysis project Ga0129307, IMG submission 94437) | Capybara group fecal microbial communities from Wisconsin, USA - P1105 metagenome | ecosystem: Host-associated > Mammals > Digestive system > Large intestine > Fecal | place: USA: Wisconsin... | reverse complement strand
CTTCTTGCACGCTGCTCTTCTGTTTCGTTTCTTCGCCTTCTGCTCATAATTAAAACCTCCGAAGTAGTGTCTCTTCTATTATACACTACTTCAGAGGTTTACACAAATTTTAGGATAGACTCAGTTCTGCTGTCAGGCTAAAGCAACATTTTTCATACTTTCCTATTCAGTCACCTATATAAGAATACGTCCCCGCAAGTGCGGGGACTCTCCATATCATTTTTTCATAAGTTGTTGATTTACCATGGTACTAATCAAAATTAAAATTTGTCAATCTAATTCTTTTTGGTAGTAAACAACCCCATTATCTCGTTTCACTTCACAATAACCCAGCTTTGTATAAAAAGCATTTGTTCTTACATTCCAAAGAGGTGTATCAAGCTTAATTCTCTTGATACCAGGATAGAATGTTTCTACCATTTTCATCAAGGAAAGGCCATACCCCTTCCGATAGTGAACTGGGTCTAGAAATATTCTACCAATGTACAATGTTTCACCTTCTTTGTCCACAAATAGAATTGCACCACCAACGATTTTTCCATCCATGACTACCTGTAGCAAATGTCCTTCATTTTTCATCTGAATATGCCATGGAATAGAATCATAATCAGGAGGTCCACCTGCTTCGGAAGCACCTACATTAATATCGCTGTCAAACGCAGCCTTTGATATAGCCACGATTCTTTCGATATGTTTCAATTCTGCATTTTCTAATTTCATTAAAATCATATCCTCGTCAAATTCCGATTTATCATAGTAACTTATGTACTATTCATATTATACACTGCACTGTTGCCAAAAGTCAAGATTACATATATGAACGAAGAAGTCCCCTCGCGGGGACTCTCTGTAACAGATAATATTTTATCTTATCAAACTTGACATTCAAAAAGTATAAATGTTATAATATTGCTTGTAAAGGCATTTTAACTTCAATATTCTATAAAGGAGTATTACTATGAAAAAAACAAAAATCATCAGTGCACTTTTATCGTTAAACATTCTTGCAGCACCTTCAATCGGTATAATTTCAAATGTCACTTCAAAAACAAGCAGCAGCCGGCTGACAGCATATGCCTACAGTGAAAATGTGACCGGAAATTGGATAAAGGACAGCCAGAACGGGAAATGGTGGTACAGGCATTCCGACGGCTCTTATACGAAAAACAGCTGGGAAAAGATCGATAATGTATGGTACCATTTCGATGTAAGCGGCTGGATGCAGACCGGCTGGCTGGAGCTCAAAGGCAAAAAATACTACCTGAATTCCGACGGCTCAATGCACACCGGTTGGAAAAAGATCGAGGATAAATGGTATTATTTCAATACAGACGGTTCTATGCATACCGGTTGGAAAAAATATCAGGATAAATGGTATTATATGAACGAAGACGGCAGCATGCATATCGGTTGGCTCACTTTCAGAGGCGAATACTCTTTTCTCCCCATAAAATATTATTTTGACGAAAACGGTGCTATGTATACCGGTACGCTGTTACGCAACGGTAAAATGTACGAATTCAAAAATGACGGCACTTTATACTGCACCCGGATATACAAGAACGGTATATGGATCAGAATAGACTGATTTCCGTTCAGCAGCAGTTAAAGGCAAGAAAAATCTCCCCGGTTATCACCGGGGAGATTTTATGTAGATATCTTTTTTTTTAAATTAATAATGCCTTTGTATTTTACTCATATTACTCAGCATAAATAAGATCAACATGAAACTTATTTACCACCGTCAGGCATACTATTATAAAATAATCTTCCATTAAGTTCGTACTTCAAAGTGCGCGTCACTTTCATAGTTTTTTTGGCGCCGCATTTTCTGCAAGTGTGTGTCACATTCCGCTCTTCGGTATATACTCTATAAAAATTAAGAGGCGCCATATACTCTATTCCTTTATACTGTCGGTTATGCCATGCGCCTACTCCCGTTGTCTCCCAACTGTGACCCGAACAGTATACCTGACCTGTGACCTGCCCACATGATCTGCATTTTTTATAACCATTTTCTGTGTAGTAATTAACGATTCTTTTACCGTTCTTAATTGAACCGTCATGATACTGACAAGCAGCACTTGCAACAAGAGTATTATCAGACTTCGGATTTACGTTCTTTGCAACAGTTGTTCCTGCTCCGAGGAGAGTAAAAGCCATAGCAACGCTTGCGATCTTATTGATCATGTTTTTCATTTTTATCATATCCTTTTTTGTGAATTTAAGACTATTTGTATAATCTCATTGTTTTATTATACCATTGTAATTGTTTTTTGGCAATTCAATTATTGCTGCCCTGTTTACGTGATTTCCGCATTATTCGATGTAATGAAATAGCATATTCCCACGGCTGCCGGAGCTACGGAAGCTGCGGATCCCTCTCAATTATTGCTATGCAAAAGCCACTCATTCGGTCTCTCCGGGTAAACTGCTGCGTCCGGGGATCACAGATATGTTAAACTGTTGACATCATGTCTTAAAAATGTTATAATAATAACGCCGGCCAGAAACCTATGAAAAAGTAATTTCATTAAAATGAGATTACTTTGTTTTTAGGCAGCAGACTGTTAAATAATTATCAAGGAGAATTTAAATGAACAGCAGAAAAAACATCGCAGGAATATCAGCATTGACCGTACTTTTAAGCTATGGCACACTTACAGCTATGAACGCCTTTGCGGAAGAAGCAGCCGATTTCACAACAGGAAAGCTCACGGCACATCTTTATTCGGACGAAAAGCTCCGGGACGTCGAATGTCGTTACTACAGCGATATGCCCAGCGTTCCGTACATGAAGCTGTCTGATTACTACAGCTGCTGGCTGGATCAGGAGCTTGAAATAGCGAACAGAAACGACGGAACATATGAGGTCAGGGTACCTATCGGCACAACAGGTACTATAGACGTAAACAAGGATACGGTCTCATCGGACGATGCCGTCAGCTTTCTGTATCCCGAGTACGTGATAAAAAGCTCGGACTCGAATATCTATACATATGTAAAAGGAAAAGAGAGCCAGGATTCAGAAAAGATAAGTGCGACTATAGATCTTTCCGAATACAGGATAGACCTCCGCGGAGACTCCGACGACATATGGTGGCCTGTGCCGACCTTATGTGATTTTTACGAGTTCTCACTGAATCAGGGTGCGCTGATAGATGACGAGCTCTATTTCTTCCCCCATATACTTGCGGATTATTCAAGGACCAATCTTGCCGCAGCCGGGGATCATATAGCAGCCTTTACCGAGAAATACCAAAACGGCCGTCCGAAGGATCTGGCGGAGTACAACTACAACGAGCTCTGCTTCGTATTTGACAAGGACTACGGCTTCCCGGGAAGATTCGCATACAACGATCTTCTTTCCGAAACGAACTTTGACACAATGCTCTCGACTGCCAGCGACGGCACCAAAAAGATAAAGGAAATGCTGCTCTCCGAGGACGTATACGAATACTGCGCAGGCTACGAGCTGCTGAACTGTTATTTCTGGGACGGCGGACACACCTTTTTCACCGATATAATGCTACAGCCCGAAACGGAATTCACAGAAAAGGTGGCAGAAAAAATAAGGTCTGCCGGTCTTCCCGAGGACGCTTTTGATTATTCTGCGATCATCAACAGCTCCAACAGCAGCGGATTTGCCGCATTCACAGCAAGAGGCGAGATGTACAAGACAGCCGATACCCTCGAAGAGCTGAACAGCTCTGTATATTCCACAAAGGGCGATACAGCCGTATTCTCATTCAATTCCTTTACCGACGACTCGAACAGCTGGCTCAATTATTACTATAACAACGGAGAAATGCCTCAGGATATAATCTCCGAGTTCTATTACTGCGTTGCAAAGGCAGACGCCGATCCCGCCATAAAGAATTTCGTTATCGATCTCGGCACAAACAGCGGCGGCTCTCTCAGCGTTGTTGAGTATATGATGGGACTTATCAACGGTCTTGATAATGTAACTGTAGTTACAGACAACGAAAAGGGACCCGAAAAGGCGAGATATTCCGTGGACAAGAACCTTGACAAAGCATACGATGAAAAGGACGAGGCTATAAAGCCCGCCCTCAGTTTCGGTATCATCACAACAAAGTATTCGTTCTCATGCGGAAACCTCATGCCCTCACTGGCAAAGGACACAGGCATCATGCTCATAGGTGAGAGAAGCGGCGGCGGCACCTGTGCAACAAACCGCTACATCACACCCGACGGAATGCTGTACACTCTTTCAACGGGACTCAAGTTCGTTGACAAGGACGGAAACACCATAGACAACGGCATAGAGCCCGATTATGAGATCGTAAAGGTAAACGGGGACGGCTCCAAGGACTTTTCCGAGCTGTACAACTACAGCAGGCTCAGCGCCCTTTTCAGCGAATTCTACAGCAATAAGACCGAAAGCGATCCTCCGGCAGCTACGACTGCTCCCGCAGCAACAACAACAACAACAACAACTACTACTACTACTACTACTACCACTGCTGCCGCATCCTCAGAAACGAGCACCGATAGCACATCGGCTTCATCGACCACCTCTGCCGCAGCCGGCACTTCTACCATTGCTGCTGACACGGCTGAGCTCCCGCAGACAGGCAATAACACTCCCGAAACAGCAGCCGCAGCTGCCTTTGCAGCCTTTATGGCGATTGCAGGCGGAGCCCTCATGCTTATGTCGGACAGGCCCGGCAAAAAGGAAGACATATGAAATCACTTGATAATAAGCGCCCGGCAACTCAGAAGATACTTTTCGCCGCCGGACTGATATTGTTCCTTATCGGTTTCGGGACACTGTCATTTTTCGGCATCAGAAAGGTATGCAGAGAGCTGCACAGGCAGAAGCTCATGAAGGAAAATGCAGTCGTTGAGATAAGCGACCTGAAAATAAAGGCTCCCGTCCTTGAGGGAACGGATAATGCCGTTCTCTCCGAGGGCGCAGGACATTTCCCCGATACGGGAAGTATCGGAAAGGGAAATTACTGCATTGCCGCCCACAGCAGCACGATATACAAGGAATACTTCAATTCCCTGAAAAAAGCCGAACCGGGAACGGAGATACTGCTCTATGACAGGGATAAGAAAAAGTTCAGATACAGGGTATCGGAAAAATTCATAATCGAGCCCGACGAGACATGGGTGCTCAGGGATCAGGGCGACGACCGCGTCACCCTCATAACCTGTACAGACGACGGAAAACAGCGCCTTGTCGTTGTGGGACTGCTTTGCAGCGACTGAACGTAAAAAGCAGCATAAGGATAAACCTTATGCTGCTTTTATTTTACATGATGTCGATAATGTAATATATGAAATGATGCCTTATCTCGATATTCCTTGCTTCTTCACTCCATGAGTCCCTGTTTGCGCACTCCTTCGGATCGAAGTCCATGATAAAACCCGGACTGAGTCTGTTGATCCTGTAGGAATCACAGATCACCATATTCTCAGACACATCGCTGCTGGTGAAAAGGTTTTTGAAGTTTGCAACGAGACCGGCAGATGAATCATAAAGCTCCTCCTCTTTGACCGTACACTTGGAAGGCGCAGGATCATCCGAGCTCAGATCCAGAGTCGTTTCTATTTTCAGATATACCGACCCGCCGCTGCTGTTTTTGTATTCTGTATAGTATACGGGATAGATCATATCCATGTTATCCGAGTAATTATGAACAACCATAGAAGCTGCGCATCTCAGGAGCTCCGCCTCTTCTCCCTTGAAATACTGCTCCTTTGCGGCTTTGTCAACATATTCCAGAGCGGCTTTGAGCTTTTCCGTGACAGCGCTCTGCTCGTCGGCTCCGTAGGAAGTATAGATATATGTATCGGCCGCCTTTCCGTATTCAGATCTTTTTCCTTGTCCCACGGCCGATAAATGGATATAGCCTGCTTTCGAACCCACGTACAGTGCGTTCTTGCCGTCGATTATTTCTGCGTCGGGGATATTGGTGTCAAGTATGGAAAGCTCCACACTGAAGCTGCCGCTGCATTTTACATTGTAAAGCGTATTCCACTGGAACGTATTGTCCGTCACCACATCCTGAAGCCAGTTTTTGGGAGTGAGCTTAGGTACGTTGCTCACATAGCGGTATACTCCGATACCAAGTCCGGCTGCTGCAAGAAGCACGAGTGCAAGCAGAAGCTTTAAAGTATTGCTGATCTTTTTCTTGTTTTTCTCCATATTAGTCCCTCTTGATAAAATTTTTATGATAGCACGACCGTATCACAACAGAAAAAGCCTTTTAAGCTGTCTCCTGCCGCAAGCGTTCGGTTATCCTTTCAAGTATACCACAAAATCCGCCGGAAAGCAACAAGAACATTATTTTTATAGCATTTTTCCTGCCCTGTCTCTCACCCTTTGTCCCCATTGTTTTTGTCTGTCATTCAGTTTCCTATCACATAATGCACATATCCGCAGTCTATAATACAAGCATGAAAGGGAGAGAAGCTCACACATCGGGAGCTGTCCCTTATGACAAAGACATCTTCATTTTTCATATAAACCACCCTAAGGGAAGAGCGCTCGGCAACGGGCGCTTTTTCTTTTATAAGCCGCCGTACAGTCATATCATTATTGACATATCCTCAATGCCATGCTATAATATATTCACAGCATATCCAATGAAAACAACCGATAAACGGAGGATGATAATTATGGAAAAAAACGTAATGAACCCTGTTGTAGCAGCCTTCTGCGGCCTTCTTGAAAGCCACAACGTACCCTATCAGCTCAACGAGGGCGATGAAAATATGATAAGATTTCTCACAAAGCTGCCTCATCACGACGCAACGCCGAACGTATTCATTCACTTCAACCCCGTAAGTCAGGCACTCACACTTGCGCTCAGCAGGATAGCCCACTTCACCAGTGTAGGCATGGACATATATATGCTGATGAACGAGTTCAACTCCGACCACGACAATTTCGGCTGCAAGCTTTTCGTTGACGGTGAGGGCTACATGGTAGTGCTCACGGGAGCGATCATCGCAGGTGAAAAGCCTGTGGATCAGATCGAGGATTATCTTAATATTTCCATTGCAGGGCTGGACAAGTACTACGGAAGAATTATAGAGATCATTAATAAAAACAAAGAAGAGACCGAACAGGTAAAATGATCGAATTATTTCCGGGATAACATCAGGTATAATCTACGAGCAGTATATTTTTATATTGTACAAAATGTAGATTTTTGTTGTGAAAACTAACAAAACTCATCAATACCTCTTCAAAATTATATAGACTTGTGCTAAACTATAATCAGGAAGTCTATATTCTTTTGAGGAGGTGTTTGTATGAATAAATTCAGAAATATTTCTCTGAGAGCTTTATCGGTAATGCTCTCTGCCATAATATCCGCTGCTCTTCTTTTCTTTATTCCCGCAGACACCAGCGCCGATACGGACGCAGACCTCAATGCCATGGCCGAGGAGATAATACTTCTCGTGAACGAAGCAAGAACGGAAGCGGGTCTCAGGCCTCTCAGGGCTGTGCCTTATCTTAACGATGTAGCCAATGTCCGCGCAAGAGAGTGCATATTCAATTTCGATCACTACCGCCCGAACGGCGATCTTTTCATAACCGCTCTCGACGACAGTCTCGTTCCCTACTCTATGGCTGCCGAGAACATCGCGGCAGGCTCCTTCACAGCGAAGGATACCTTTGCCCAGTGGAAAAGATCACCAAATCACTGGAAATCCATAATGAATCCCGAGTATACGCATATCGGTGTGGGCGTGGCCTACGATCAGAACAGCGAATACCAGTTCTACTGGGAGCAGTTCTTCGTAGCCTGCGATACCCAGCTCCCCGAGCAGTATATACCGGAAAGAGTAAAGACCGTACCGGTAGGCACGGGCGATATAAACGGCGACAGCGAGATAAACGGCTTTGACATCATAACAATATGCAGATACCTTGAAGGCGATATTGAGCTTAACGAGCTCCAGTTCGAGAGTGCGGATATTCTGAAGGACGGTGAAATAACCTCCGCCGATGTGATGCTGCTGCAAAAATACATTCTCGGCGACTGTAAGACTATCCCCATCACCATTGATATGATATTGTCAGGTAATTAATTGTACACATTAATTATTGAAAGCTTACTGTTTGCGTATTCATAAAAAAGCAGCTGAACGAGGGATATTTCCTCGTTCAGCTGCTTTTATTTACACTTATGATATGCTGCTAAGCCGAAAGGCCCGAAACAGTGAAGCCCACCTCAACGGTAGTCCACTCTTTGAAGTCCTTTTCGTCCACTATCCTTGCGGAACAGCTTCCGTCGTTCAGCTCCGTGGGAGCGTCAACATTAAAGCCGTTGAAAAGAGCTCCTTCCGCCGTTCTTGCGTCCGCAGGGAGCGCATCGTCGCTGACCCACTCGTTATAGATATTCGAGCGTATCTCTCCGCTCTCGGTATTTGTATAGCTTTTCCCTTTAAGGTCGATCTCCCTGCCGTCCACCTTTACGCTGTTGACGGTTATCACCGCGCTCGGCAGAGCCTTCTCGCCGTCGCTGATGATAACGGCTGCAAAGCCCAGCCCCTGTGGCAGATACTTGCCGTCGGGGTCGCCCGTGGACTCGTACCTGAAGCCGTTGGTATCGGCGGTAACGCTGACGGTATAGTCGCCGTTGCCTGTGATATGCGCAACGCCCGCCTCGAAGGAGAGCTGGTTATTGTCGCCCGTATCGCCCCAGTACTGCACCTTCCAGTCCTTGTCGGCGATAGCAAGGTAAGCGTCGCCCGATTCGGCGGCCTCTGCCTCCTCGAAATCAACCTCCTCTATAGGCACGGCCGTGGGGAGCTCAGGTACTGGCGGGAGCTCCCTCCCGTCCTTGTCCTTTTTACTGTCAGAGGACTTGCTACTGCTCTTTGTATCGCCTGCCTGAGAAGCGTCGTCCTTTGAATTTCCCGTTTTTGTCTTCTTGCCGCATGATGCCGCAGTTCCGCATAGCATAACCGAAGCCAGCAGCAGCGCCATTATCCTTTTCATCTTCATCCCTGAATACCTCTTTCCGTACGGAGCTCCCCGGCGGAAGCCCCGATATATCTCTGTATTACGCGTTTTTTCACTAATAATATAATACACGATAGGAGCTCCGACTTCAAGATACTTATTGACCAAACTTTACCGGAAGCTCAAAAATCTTATTGTATACAATTGCTCAGCTAAGCTCGAACATTCCCGTATACAGCTGATAATACTTGCCGTGCTGGGCGATAAGGTCCTTATGGTCGCCTCTTTCGATGATCCTTCCGTGCTCAAGCACCATTATCGCGTGGGAATTGCGGACCGTTGAAAGCCTGTGAGCGATAACGAATACTGTTCTGCCCTCCATAAGGGAGTCCATGCCCTTTTCGATGAGAGCCTCGGTGCGGGTATCGATGGAGCTTGTTGCCTCGTCGAGTATGAGCACAGGCGGGTCTGCGACTGCCGCTCTTGCAATGGCAAGGAGCTGACGCTGACCCTGCGAGAGGTTCGCGCCGTCCGCAGTGAGCATAGTCTCGTAGCCGTTTTCAAGGTGCTTTATGAAGCTGTCAGCATTTGCCAGTCTTGCAGCCGCATATACCTCCTCGTCGGTGGCGTCCAGTCTTCCGTAGCGGATATTCTCCATGACGGTGCCCGTAAAGAGGTGGGTGTCCTGAAGGACTATAGACTGCGAACGTCTCAGGTCGTCCTTCTTTATCTTGTTTATATTTATGCCGTCGTAGCGTATCTTGCCCTCTGGCACATCGTAGAAGCGGTTTATAAGATTGATTATGGTGGTCTTTCCCGCGCCCGTGGAGCCTACAAAGGCTATCTTCTGACCGGGCTTCGCATAGAGGGATATGCCGTTGAGTACGGTCTTGTCAGGCTCGTAGCCGAACACCACGTCGTCAAACTCCACGTTTCCGCGGACCTCCTTGTAGGTAACGGTGCCGTCAGCCTTATGGGGGTGCTTCCACGCCCAGCGTCCTGTGCGGCGGTCGGTCTCGGTGATGGTACCGTCGGCAGCTATATCCGCATTCACAAGGGTAACATAGCCCTCGTCAGCCTCGGGCTCCTCGTCTATCACGCGGAATATGCGCTCGGCGCCCGCAAGAGCGGTCAGCACCGAATTGAGCTGCTGGGATACCTGTGTTATGGGCATTGAGAATGAACGTGTGAACTGGAGATAGGACACCACTGTTCCCACGGTCATGCCGCCGACTCCCTTCACCGCGAAGACACCGCCTATAATGGCAGTTGCGGCATAGTGGATATAGGAGAGGTTATTCATTATGGGCATGAGTATATTTGCAAAGGTATGGGCGTGAGTCGCCGCTTCGCAGAGCTCATCGTTGAGAGCGTCGAATTCCTCGTCAGCCTTTTCCTCGTGGCAGAACACCTTTACCACCTTCTGTCCGTCTATCATCTCCTCGATATAGCCGTTTACGGTGCCGAGAGCCTTCTGCTGAGCGATGAAGCCCTTGCTGCTCCGGGAGCCCACAAAGCCTATCACCCTGAATATGACGAACAGCATGGCAATAACGAGTATGGTAAGCCTCCAGCTGTAAATTATCATCATGGTGAAGACTCCCACGATAGTTACGGCTGAGCCTATGAACTGGGCGATACTGTTGCTGAGCATTTCTCGGATAGCGTCGGTATCGTTGGTGTAGAGGCTCATCAGCTCTCCGTGGGTATGCTTGTCGAAGAAGCGCACGGGGAGCATTTCCATCTTGCAGAACAGGTCGTTCCTTATGCGCATGAGGGTAGTGGTGGATATTTTCATCATCATGCGCTGATAGAACAGGGAGGAAGCAGCTCCCACAGCGTATATGACTGCCATGACGACAAGAAGGCTTATAAACCGGCTGTATTTCCAGCTGCCGGTCTTCAGTGCCTCCTCTATATTGTCGATTATGGGCTTGAGCAGATAGTTGCCTGCTATACCCGCTCCCGAGCTGAGAGTTATACCGATTACGACGAATATGAACTGTATCCTGAAGCCGTACATATAGGTGAAGATACGCTTGAGGGTGGCTATCGTATTTTCCGGCTTGGCCATTGGCCTCTGCTGTGACTTGGGCGGCATTATTCATCAGCTCCTTTCTGCTGTGAGTCGTATACCTCACGGTATATCTCACTGGTCTGAAGCAGACTTTCGTGAGTGCCTGTGTCCGTTATCCTGCCGCCGTCCATTACGATGATGCGGTCGGCGTCCATTACGGAGCTTATGCGCTGGGCGATGATTATGGTAGTGGTATCGGCAAGCTTCTCGCGGAAGGCCTTGCGGATGCTGCTGTCCGTAGCCGTGTCAACAGCGCTGGTAGAGTCGTCGAGTATTATAATCCTGGGTTTTTTCAGCAGAGCCCTTGCGATACACAGTCTCTGTTTCTGACCGCCCGAAACGTTGACGCCTCCCTGTCCGAGGTCGGTGTCGTAGCCGTTCGGGAAGCCCATAATGAAATCATGGGCGCAGGCTGATTTGCAGGCGTCTATGATCTCCTCGTCGGTGGCGTTCTCGTCGCCCCAGCGGAGATTGTCCCTGATAGTTCCCGAGAAGAGCACGTTCTTCTGGAGCACCATAGCCACCTGATTCCTCAGGGTGCCGAGAGCGTACTCCCTGACGTCGTGGCCTCCTACGATGACTCTTCCCGCCGTCGCGTCGTAAAGGCGGGGTATGAGCTGCACCAGCGAGGTCTTTGAGGAGCCCGTACCGCCTATGATACCTATAGTTTCTCCCGACTTTATATCAAGATCTATTCTGTCAAGCACAAGATTGTTCATATCGTCAAAATAGCTGAAGCTCACGTTCTCGAAGCGTACGGAGCCGTCCTCCGCGGACACGTTCCCGTCCTCGGGATCCTTTATGGCAGGCTCCTCGCACAGTACCTCGTATACACGCTGGAGTGATGCTCTTGACACCACGAACATTATGAAGAGCATGGAGAGCATCATAAGCGACATGAGGATCTGTCCCACATACATGATGAAGCTGGACAGCTCGCCGGTGCCGATACCGCCGTCCACAGCCATACGGCCGCCGAAAAAGAGTATGGCAACTATGCTCGCATACATTACCAGCTGCATTATGGGCATATTGAGTATGACGAGCTTTTCCGCCGCAAACTGTGCAAGGCGGACGCTGTCGGTATTCTCCTCGAAGCGTTTTTTCTCGTAGTCCTCACGGGCAAAGGCCTTGACTACGCGGATACCGATGAGATTTTCCTGTATCCTGCCGTTCATGCTGTCGTACTGCCTCAGCATTTTCTCAAAGCGCGGGTGAGCCTTTGAGATGATGAAGAAGACCGCGAAGCCCAGTGCGGGAATGGCAAAGAGAAACACCAGCGACAGCCGCGCATTCTGCTTTACCGCCATTATTGTGGCACAGGCCAGCATTATGGGCGAACGGAACGCCATTCTTACGAACATCATGAAGGCGTTCTGTATGTTTGTTACGTCAGTGGTCAGACGGGTGGTCAGTGAAGCTGTGGAGAACTTATCCACGTTTGCAAAGGAAAAGCTCTGGACCCTGCGGAAAAGCGAGCTCCTGAGATTCTTTGCGAAGCCCATGGCCGCCACTGCGCTGAATCTTGCCGCAAGAGCGCCGAAGCAGAGCGAACAGGCCGCCATGAAGACCATGACTATTCCCATTTTCACAACATAACCAATATCTCCCCTTCTGATACCGTTATCTATGATCTTTCCCATTACCATAGGTATGAGGACCTCCATGGCCACCTCACCGATAATGGTCACAGGCGAAAGTATCGCCTCTTTCTTGTACTTTCCGATGTGTGAGAGTATCGTTCCGTACATCTGCATACCCCTTTTCTTATAAAAATACCTGTCTACTATTTTAACATCTATATCCTCTGTTGTCAATCATGACTTTCCCTCCGTGCCGCGCGGATAACTCCCCGGTCTGTCCGCAGCGGCGGCAGGCAGTTTTCCTTGACAAATCCACCCTGATGTATTAAAATATAATTCGGAGGTGTTTCCATGAAAAGATACAGACCAAAACTATTTGACGAGGCCTCTGAGGCCTGTACGTCAAAAGACCTGTTCATCATAATTTTATGCTTCATAGCCGTATTCATAGTGACCGCCCTTCTCGAATCAATCTTCCCCGTTATATTTTCCTGGAAGCTCATGCAGGAAGAGCTCGCAAAGCTGGAACTCGGAGGCTCCCTGAGCGAGGTGTTCGAACAGTCAATGGATGCAGCCACGACCGTGACGGCAAAACCGAAGATAATGATACCCACACTGTTCTGTACGGTATTCGGGATCATCTGTTCGCTGATATACTGCCGCTGCATAGAGATGAGACATGTCCGCTCAATGGGCGTGGTGAAAAAGAAGGCCGTCCCGAACTATATCACCGGACTGGTGATCGGTACGGTAATGATGTCCGCCATAACATTTCTCAACGTAGCGTCAGGAACCAGCAGCTTCTCGCGCTGCACAGAGATTAATTACGGACTGATCCTGCTGTACTTCCTGGGATTTTTCGTACAGGGCATGAGCGAGGAATTCATATTCCGCGGCTATTTCCTGACCTCTCTCGGCGGAGGCGGCCACCATACGGCTCTCGCTGTCGGCATAAGCTCCATAGCCTTCGGACTTGCCCACGGAGGTAACCGCGGCTTCGGAATATTCCCCTTCTTCAATCTGGTATTGTTCGGAGTCTTCGCGGGTCTTTACCTGATACTCACAGAGAGTATATGGGGCATAAGCGCCATACATTCCATATGGAACTTTACTCAGGGAAATATCTACGGAATAAGCGTCAGCGGTACAGGCAGCAGCCCGTCGGTATTCCGCACCGCAGCCGTTTCAAAAAAGGCCTTCCTGACAGGCGGCGAATTCGGCATAGAAGGCAGCGTCTTCACGACGATCGTGCTCACGGCGGGAATCATCATATTGTTTGCGGCCATACATAAAAAGAGTCTCAGAACAGCGCAGCCCGCAGAAACCGAAGTCCCTGCGCAGCCGCCCGGACAATAATCCGGCGTCTCAATAAAAATACAATGCCCCGAAGCGGCAGCAAGTCCGCTTCGGGGCTCTTTTTTCATTCACGATTTGGTGGTGAGTATCAGAAGAAGCATATACAGCAGCTGAAATACCAGAGCCAGTATGATGCCCACAGAGGTCTTTGCTATTGCTACGCCCCTGCGACTCTGTGCGGGAGTCGATACCGGCAGCGGGCAGCCCTTTCTGAAGCTTATCAGCATGAACAGACCTATGACAGCGCCCAGCAGCATGAGCAGCGAGGCTCCCGTCATCTCGGGCGAGCCCTCGTCCAGATAGGACGTCAGGGTCACGAGGGTATTCAGGAAGATATGGACTACCACCGACGGAAGTATTGAGTTGTGCTTCATGTCGATATGTCCGAAGAAAATTCCTACAAGGAAGGCCAGAATGAACTGGGGTATATTTTCATGGGCAAAGCCGAAGAATACAGCCGAGGCGAATATTCCGAACCGCTGATTGGACTTTGAAAATATCTTCATAAGTGCGCCGCGGAAGAAGAGCTCCTCCGTAACGGGAGCAATGAGACAGGAGTATATCGCCATGATAGCGATACCCAGCCCCGTGGTGCCGTAATCCGAGTCGCTGATTATCGTGGAATAATCATATTTTGAGAAAATATTCTCTATTCCGAGAGCGGAATAGACCGCCACCACCCATATGAACAGCCCCGCAAAGCAGTGCTGCAAGGCTGCGGCAAAGCTGTAATCCCGGGTGTTTATCATATGGGAGGGCTTTATCTTCGCCCATTTCAGGGCAAGAAAGGCTCCGCTGACATTTATGATGATAAATACTATCATATTCAGCGCCACAAAGGAAGCGCCCTTCTCCATGTAGTGGGAGACCGCTCCCGAAGCCGCCTTGGGGTTCATCACCGTGAGTATGCCCTTTATGGCGTACATCAGCAGGATCACGAGTATATTTGAACCGAAGAAGTGATACAGTGCCATAAAGCCGCCTATGTTGTAGTACTTTCTTATAGTCTGTTTTTCCACCTTTACGGGCTCGAAGGGCACCGCGAACTCCGGCATGGTTATCCACGGAAGTATCTCCGCATAGTCGTCCCTGTACCAGCGGAACTCGGTAGGGTTCCTGAAAGGGTCGTAAGGGTCGGTGCGTCCCGATTCGGTTATTTCCTTCTCCTTGGCGTCAAGGAGCTTGTTAAGGCGATATATCTCATGATTGAGCGCGGCAAATTCCGCGTTATAGGTCTGTGTTTCGTTGATTTCCATTCAATCCCTGCCTTTCGTTTTTATATCCGAGTATTATTTTACCACAAATCCCGACAAATGTAAGCGTGAACTATGGGTAGTTTTTAATCTTCAATCCAACAAAATAGCTTTTGAGTATCAATCGATCATTTTTTGATTGCCCCTGCTTGTTCAGCGAGGGCATTATTTTTGTTTTTCAG
>Ga0129307_1002333_pt1 | contig 15403 bp, 17 predicted proteins | sample P1105metagenome_FD_94437 | JGI IMG/M metagenome (GOLD analysis project Ga0129307, IMG submission 94437) | Capybara group fecal microbial communities from Wisconsin, USA - P1105 metagenome | ecosystem: Host-associated > Mammals > Digestive system > Large intestine > Fecal | place: USA: Wisconsin... | reverse complement strand
GAACTTGAATAGTCTACAAACGCTGGAAACGCCCGTAAATAGGGCGTTTCAGTTTTTTAAGCCAACATTAAGCCAACCAAAATCAGTGATATGCAATTTTGAGAAGTCCGTCCGTAGTCATAGGTGGATCTGTTTGGGCAACTCAAAATGTTATCAAGAGACCTTTATCCGGATGGTATAATTTTTACTGCCCGAAGCACAGAAGAATAATGAGCAGATAAGGGGAACTTAACTATTTATTTTTATGATTTTACGTGATGAAATAAGGAACTATCCAGTTACAAAGCCTCTTCCATCGGAATTAATTAAAACATCCGAAGAATATAGAACGCTTGCAATTCTCAAATACTCATTTCCAGATCGTTTTTCGAAATTACATAAGGATGAATCCCCAGATTTACAAGATTCTATTGGTGAAATAGGTGTAGAAGTTACTTCAGGAGAAAGTCCTTCTGACCACATAATTACAGGGGAAAGTATTAAGTATCGTCATTCAAAATCTGAGACTGAAAAGGAAAAGATATTGAAAAAAATACAAGATAATGGTGGCGATATTAATGGTTGTATAATCGATTATCCTATAGGAAATGCTAATAACGACATGAAAAACGTTAAAAAAGCATTTGAAAAAAAGGCTATAAAAGCAAACTCCTATCGCAAAAGATTTCAGTGCATCGGTTTGGCTATTCTACTTGATTGTCCTCTGTTTATTGATCAGCAATGGGGCAAAAGCTTATCTCTTATAAACAACGGAAATTATGACTTTGTAGCATTAATACATTGGTCTGGTTTAGCTATATACGATTTCAAAACAAATAATTACTCATACGCCAAGATTGACAGAGAAGATATGGATGCTTTGAAACGTTTAGGGAGAATGGCTGCCGAAGGAATTATCAAGGATGATGATCCGGTTTGGAAATAATTCTTGTTTTATTGAAGATGAGAGTTTTTTAAGCCAATAAAAAGCCAACTTCCGCTCTATAAAAGCCAAAGAATCGGTGGAATAGAAAGAAAATCACCACAAGATATTGTGCTTTTTGGAATATACCGACCACAAGATATGGGAGTCGGCAAAGAGCTTGAATAATCTCAAAACGCTGGGAATGCCCTAAAATAGGGCATTTCATTTTTTAAAGCCAACAAAAAGCCAACCAAAATCAGTGATATGTATTTTTCAGAAGTCCTCCCGTAGTCATAGGTGGACTAGATTTGCAGCTCAAAGAGTTAACAAGAGAACTTAACCCGGATGATATAATTATCTTGTCTGAGGGAATGATCCCTTAGTCAAGAAAATTGGAAGGAATGTATACTTGACTATAGATATTTATATCTGCTAATAAGAGGATTAATATGGAATCGCGGAAAACAATAGACCACAAACCTTTGCTAGCGAATACCAGTTTTATTATTTGGTTTCTGATGTGCGGCTTTCATGAGGGAATCGATGTTGATGAAGATGTATCATTGTTGGAGTTGCTTTCTTCAAGTCCTATAGATAAGGAATGGATACATCAGTTGACTCAATATTACGATGGTGTTTTCGATGAGTATGACGGATATGTTGAGTGTCCTAATGCTGTCCGTCTGGATTTGAACGGGAATGTGTATGAGGTTGAATTTCATCCCGGTGATACTGTGTATTACTTAAATGGTGAGCAGTTAGGATGCACCGGTCCTGAGTATTCTATTAGGAAAATCTCGCTAAACCAGTTTAAAGAGTTTTCTAAAAATCTGTCATCCAAAGAAAAAATATTCTTATTGCCGATGTTAAGGGTTTCTGATGAAGAGAAGGAAGAAGCTTTTCAGATAATCGATGAGATAATTCAGAGCTTTGAACTCCCGATCAAACCAGAGCGATTAAGCAAGTGTATCTGGGAAAGCGTTAGTATTTAATATCTGCAGTTGTTGCAACAAAGATGAGGAACAGCTTATGAAAGTACATGTGCAGAGCGATTTGATAGATGGTATTGTAATAGCCGATCCAGCTATTTTTGAGAGGATGGATGAGGATATCCTAAGAGCAATGGATATATATCTTGATAAGAATGGTGAGAGTGAGCTTATCAATGATTTTCCTGGGGAGGAATGGGAAACTGTATATGTAAGGGAGAGCAGACCCTTTGTCTCTTTCGTTGAATCCGGAGGATTATGGATCAAATTGCTTTCTGATACAGAGATGGATCTTTCAATTGAACAAGTCGAGAAAGTTGATTCGAAAGATCATATTACTGTGACTTCGGGTAGAGTAATTATTGTCTTGGCAGGTGAATTGCTTCAATGTCTGTTTTATCCTGAATTGGAAATGGAGACCTTAGGGAGTCTGGAACTCCCGAATGGTGAGTATAGCATCAAGTATTTATCTGATGGAAAGATCAATTATTGTAAAGTCAACTGATTATAAAATCAGCAGCAAGACTTACTAGATAGTGTCAAATGAATTATGAAAAGGATACTTTGTTATTAATGCTCTTCGAACTCACCCACCCTATTAAATTAGTGGTTATTTAAACGGAATTGGTCTCGCCCATGAGTTCTCAGAGCATAGGTGAACATTGGAAGGGGTTAAGAGATGGGTAAGAAAACAGAAAGCAAAATACAAATCTGGGGCTGGGACAAAAAGCCAAGGACTATGCGTCGTTATCTCAAAAGAGGTGATATTTTCTGCTTTCGTTATGATGACAGCAGGTACTGCTTTGGAAGGATCATTGAGAGGGATGAGACGAGTTTCTGTATTATAGAGATATTCGATTATGTTTCAGATAAGCCGGAAATAAGTGCGGAGCAGATTGAAAAAGCTAAAAGATTGATATCTCCCGATACGATTGATAGCTATTGCCTGTTTGACAAAAAAATGGACGGAGAATGGAGAATCATAGGACATCACGAAGATTATCGGGCTGTGGATTATGATGATATTTATCTGACATTTGGGATAGGAAATGACTGGAAGAAGAAAGATCTGTACGGGAATATAACAAAGATTCCGCCGGAGGAACGTCATAAATACATTTTGCATAGGTGTAATACTGATTATTATGTGAAAGAAAGACTCATACCTTATCTGGGTGAACCCGAACAGAAAGATATGAATGCTGCAATAATGGAGGACATCAGAATGGAAGGACATATAAGATTACAGGAACTCGATGACTGCATTTCTGTATCATTTGATGCTGGAAATGAAATAATCGTGGCTATAGGTGCCAAGATGCAGGAGATGTGCGAATCGGCATATATGAATGGATATAACTGGGACGCTTTTATTAATGCATATCTGGAACAGAATGCGCCGGAGATACTTGAAGAGATTGACTCTGATCCTGAAGCAGAGATGTATAGCGTAAATATCAATGATACTGGGGATGCCGGAAAGGCTGTGGCAGAGAGGCTTAAGAAGATATTGGAGAATCTGTTTGATAATGAGGATGAGATATTTAGCTTCCTTGATCAGAATGGTGATGAGATAGAGTGGGACTAAGAACGGGAAATCAGGAATTTAGTCGACAAACAGAGAGATAATTTTAACCCATAAAGAATATCAAAAAGGGTCTAGCTGTACACTACAGTGTACAACTGAGATCCTTTAATTATTTTTTTCGAATTCTTGTACGATTTGACCCTCTCCCGCTGCTTAATAGTGAAGGGAGGTTTTATAACGGAAGATCATCGATGCACATGTAATAGACACCGAGCCGCTTGATCTGAGCCTTTGCATCGTGCTTGATGCGAGTCACCTCATAAGGCGGCTTCCTTTTTAGCTTAGCCAGGATAACAGCCAGCGTTCCGCCCCAAACGACAGTAATATTACTTTCCACGTGATTCGATCTCTTCTTTGATATTTGCTGTATGCGCCTGTAGATCAGCTTCAAACCGGCTCTCAAAATCTTCTTTTGCCAAGACGGAATAAAAGGCTTTCTTTGCGGTGTAGTTTATCCAGTCATCGACCATAGAAGTGACTACACTGAAGCTGCTGACCGGTATGTAATAAATGATCTTGATGTCAGAACCGGTATATTCGATCATAGAATTCCAGTTGCAGCCTAACTTTTTGAAGTATTCAAGTTCATACAGGAATTGTGCAAAGTCTTCCGAGTATAACTCCTGATCCTGGAGCTTTACTGCGTCAAAGATAAATCCCTGAGATACCTTCTTGGTATAAGGATCTGTTTTGGTTGTTGTGCCAATGAGCAGGTCAGGGGTGAGCTTGCATATTATCCTTGTCAGATCAGACGTGGTAACACAATGCTTTGCCTTTGCTTTAGATAGCTTTTCTACGGCTTTTCCGTAAACTGCATCTATCTTCTTTTTTATTCCTTCTTCGAAGGCCTTCTCGTTGCTGCCAAACCGTCCGCGCCAGCTTATATATTCTTTTGCACGTTCCTCGTTGCCGTTTCCAAGAGCAAAAGCCTGACGCTTGTCATACCAGAAGTTCAGATAGGTATTAATAACAGAGTTGTCCTTATCCATATCATCGAAAACAAGGACCGCCTTGCCATCGATCTTCTGCATATGAACCCTGTACTGGTCTTCAAGTTCGAAGATGATCTGCATAATATGCTCATCGTCTCCGATATCCACATAGGATATGGCAGCCACATCAACATCCAAGGCATCAGCTATCTCTCTTAACTTGTCCGGCTTCGGAGTACGGACATTAGTCTCATACTGCCTTATTCTGTCGCCCGGAAGACCGACCATCTCACCAAGCTCTGCCTGCGTATATCCGCGAAGATCTCTGAAAAAACGTATTTTTTGTCCAACTGTCATAAGCTTACATACTCCTTTGCAACTTCATTTTAGCACAATCCTCACGGAAATGTAAGACGAGAAAGAAAAATAAATACAAAAAAGTACTTGAAAAACGAAAATGACTGTTGTATAGTAGTATTGAGTACAAATAAGTCCTTAAAAGAAAGGAGTAAGGGCAGAAAAGTGCGTCATCGCAACCGCATGGTACACGAAACTTGACAATTTAAACCCAACTTCAGGTATCTCCCAGTATCCGAAGCCAAACCTTCCGGTCGCGAAGACCTCCCGAAAGGGAGAGAGCGGTAAACCGATGAAGGCAAAGGCGGGGCTGCTCCCCGCCGGGCGACGATGGTACTGGGGACCAGATGCATCACGTAGCCATAGGCCGAGCGTTGAAGCCGGGACAGCAACCCGGTGAGCCGTCGAACCCCATGGGCGGGGCCGGGAAATAAGACCCGGAGGTGAAATTCCTATGTTGGACTCAAGCAAAGTCCGGTCTGAAGAGGTAAAGAAAGCAAAAAACTTATCAGGGGGAACTCTACCTACTGATAAGGAAAAACAATTTCTAGGGAGAAGTCTGTCCTCTCCCTGGGAAAGCAAAAAATCTAATTAATAGGAGGAAAACAAAATGGCAGAAAACAACAACACTATGTTTATCGGAGTAGCTCAGATCCAGAGAGACTGGGGTATCTCCAGATCAAAGGCGTATCAGATCATCAAGGATCTCAACGCAGAACTCAAGAAGAAGAATCCCGGCGCTCTTGTCGTATCAGGCAGAGTTAACCGCTTCTGGTATGAAGAAGCTTGCCTTCAGAGAGGTAGTTCGAACAATGGCAGCTTATGAGAAGAACACGGGAAAAATAAAGCCTCTCCTAAGAGAGGCGAATACGCACACAAAAGCGCGAATTAAATGTAGCAACTTAATTATAGTGCCTTTTTGCGTATTAATCAATCAGAAACACAGGAGGCATTATGGGAAGTAAGAAATCATTCGTAATTTATACGGCATGGAAGAGCTTCTTCGAACTGCTGGATGAACCGGCGCTCGTTAAGGAGCTTCTCTTTGCTGTATTCAGCCTTGCTGAAGGCGAGGAAGTTGTTATAACGAACAACAAGGTAAGAACAGCCTTTAACGCAATAGAACCCACGATGAAAGAGGATCTTGAAGCGTATAAGGCAAAGTGTGAGAAGAACAGAGCAGCAGCCCAGAGCAGATGGAGTAATACGGACGTTATGCGTTCGCATGCGGACGCAATGCAACGGGATGGTGATAATGACTATGACTATGTCAATGATAATGGTAATGACTATGATAATGAGTCTGATAATGATATTGATATGTCTGTCATGTCAGGGCAGGATGTTCCGTCCGTCGCTGATGTTATAGAAGCTTCTAAGAACCGTAGAGTAGATATGTCGGAAGAGGAAGCCAAAGCATTCCTTGAACACTACTACAGAGATCTTAAGGGCGTGATTAACGGTGAACCCATAAGGAACTGGAGAAAACTGCTCAAGTCTTGGGATAACCACACACTTGTAGAACCTGAAACAGTTATGGGAACCGGATATGAAGGGTACCAGAACGTCTATTGCAGATTGCCCGTTGAAGTTCAGAGAGCCGTTGATAAAGATCAGGAACAGTTTGGCGGCATGCTGACTAGGGCAACTGCAAGAAGAGTCACGGAACTCAGAAGGGCGGTGTGACATGGCAGTATTAAAAGACACCGGAAGCGTTTATAAGGGCAAAGCGTGGAGAGTATGTTGCTATTACAGAGACTGGCGTGGAGAGCGTGTGCGTCATGAGAAGAGAGGTTTTGCAACAAGGCACGAAGCACTTGAGTACGAGCGTACCTTTTTAGCAAAACAGACGAAAGATATCAATATGGCATTCAACGCTTTCGTTGATATCTATCTCAGAGATGTGGAGCCGCAGCTTAAGAAGAGTACGGTCGCTAATAAGATTCAGATCATTGATAAGCACATCAGGCCGTACTTTAAGGAACTGTCTTTATCAGAGATCACTTCAACTCATATCCTTCAGTGGCAGAATGAACTTCTGACTCAGAGGGATGATGATGGTAAAGGATATTCTCCGACCTATCTTAGAACGATCAACAATCAGCTGACGGCTATCTTCAACCATGCGGTCAACTACTACGACCTTCCCAAGAACCCCTGTAAAGCGTTTAAGAAGATCGGAAAGAAGAGTAATAAAGAAATGCTCTTCTGGACGAAGGAAGAGTATCTGAAGTTCTCTGAGGCGATTCAGGACAAACCGATCTCCTATTACGCATTTCAGGTTCTTTATTGGACCGGTATCAGGTGTGGAGAGTTGTTGGCTCTTACGAAGCAAGACTTCGATCTTGAGAAGCGCACCTTGAGGATCAACAAGACTTATCAGGTCGTAAAAGGGGAAGAGATGGTAACGGATCCCAAGACCGAGAAGAGCAACCGCACGATCGATCTCCCGAGATTCCTGTGTGATGAGATGCAGGACTACTTTGATTCGATCTACGGTCTTGATGATAAGTGCCGTGTATTTCCGATATCAAAGCACTATCTCCATCACGAAATGGACAGAGGAAGCAAGAAGGCCGGTGTTAAGCGTATCAGGATCCATGATCTCAGACACTCATGCTGCGCACTCCTGATCCATCTCGGATATGCTCCGGTTCAGATCGCTGAAAGACTCGGTCATGAGAGCGCCGTGATAACACAACGGTATGCGCACCTTTATCCTTCCGTACAGAAGGATATGGCTAATCGTCTGGATCAGGAATTCAATGACTCGGAAGGAGAATGATCATGGGAAAGATATACGGAAAAACGAAAGTTACTCCAAAACCGAAGAAGAAAAAGAACGAGCATAACCGGCTCCGCGACATCATCGTGAACTTCCGGGTATCACCTAAGGAGAAGTCCGTCATCGATGCGAGGATCGCTGCAACCGGTATGACCAAACAGGATTACTACAGGCAGTCGTGTATGTTTCAGAAGATACTCGTAAGAGGCAACATCCGCACGTTTGCAGCGATCAGAACAACAGTCAGGGAACTGTCAGAGAAGATCGATATGAATCCTGATCTGACAGCACTCGATCCGGCAGATGCGGAACGACTGAAAACGATACTGGAGATCCTATACTATCTGTATTGATAGTAATCACTTTGGAGAGGCTCGGGAATTGATCCCGGGCCTTTTCTAATTCCCAAAAACAAAATCTATTTCAACGAAAGGAAAACAAAACTATGTCACAAAAATCATTTGATGAACGTATAGCAGAACTTCAGAAGAGACAGGAACAACTCAAGGCTCAGGAGAGAGATCTCATCAAGAGACACAATGCAGAGGAACGTAAGAAGAGGACGAGAAGGCTTATCGAAATTGGCGGTATCACGGAGTCTGTTTTAGGCAGGCCTCTTACTGACCAGGACAAGGTCCGCTTTCAGTATTTCCTCAAACTCCAGGAGCAGAGAGGCGGTTTCTTTAGCAAAGCCATGAACGAAGACAATGTTGGAGGTGATGCTAATGACTGACTTTCTTGCGACACTTTCCCCATCCCTTAGTTTACTAAGGGCGCACTTATATGTGGGCGGGACCCACATTACAGTGCGCTCTCCGAGGGGTCTTATGCAGACGGCACCAAAGGGCTTTGCCCTCTTGGAAACCCACAAGGACGCTTCGCTCCTTGACCTAGACCAAGTTTCACTTGGATGGAGTCTTGCAGACGCTATAACTATCCGCAACAGCATTGATACAGGAGGGCGCGAATCATGTCGATATACCATTGCTCGATAAAAGTCGTGAGTCGCGCAGGTGGCCGTTCCGCTGTTGCCTCCGCCGCCTACAGAGCCGGTGAGAAGCTCTATAACGAAGAGACAGGTCTGACCCATGACTTCACCCATAAAGGCGGCGTCGTAATGAACGAGGTTATCCTTCCGGATAATGCTCCGAGAAGGTATCTCGATCGCCAGGTCTTATGGAACGAAGTGCAGCAGATCGAGAAGCGTTCTGATGCACAGTTCGCACGTGAGATTGAGGTTGCTCTTCCTAACGAAATGACACGTGAACAACAGATCGAATGTGTAAGGAGCTTTATCCAAGACAACTTTATCAAAGAGGGCATGATCGCAGATTGGGCTCTTCACGATAAAGGTGACGGCAACCCTCATGCACACATCTTGTTAACTCTCAGAGGGATTGATGAGCATGAGCAGTGGCTCAAGAAGCAGAAGACTGTCTTCGCCAACGGGAGAGATGAAAAAGGCAGGGCGATATATGACCCGACAAAACCTTCCTACGATCCCAAAAGGAAAGAAGAAACTTCCCAGTACCGCATCCCACAATTGGACAAAGACGGCAAGCAAAAAGTCAGAGTCCGTAAAGGCAAAGGTACGGAATATCTCTGGGAGAAGATCACAGTACCGGAGAACGATTGGAACGATCACAGCAAGGCTGAGATCTGGAGATCATCTTGGGCGGAACACTGTAACCGGTATCTTGCAAAAGACAAGCAGATCGATCACAGAAGCTATGCACGGCAGGGGAGAGATCAGGTTCCGACTATCCACGAAGGCGTTGTTGCAAGACAGATGGAAGCGGAAGGGAAGACTGCCGACAGATGCCAGATCAACAGAGAGATCCGGGAACGGAATTCTATCAAACAACAGATCCGAGAAATAGCCGGAGAGATCACAAAACTTATCACTGAGAAAGCGAGGTCCATATATGGAAGATTTGAAAAACTTAGAAGAGCTCTTGGAGATCCTGAAGGCGCAAGAGCAGATGCAGGACATCCTCGAACGCCAGCAGGCGGAGATCGATTCTCTGCAAGAGCAGCTGGAAGAATCGCTGAAGTTAAACGAGCAGCTGACGACACAGAACAAGCGATTGCAAGAACAGATCAACGAATTATCGAACTTAAAAACATGATCAAGGAGGTAAAGGATAGTATATATGAACGATTTGAAAGACTTAAAGCCAGACGAGCTGCTTACCATGATGGAGAGTATGCAGGATCAGCTGGAGAAGCAGCATACGCAATTGGAAGCGCTACGCACGGAGAACTACAAAGCACTCAAGACAGTATCGGATCTTTCCTCAGAGAACTCGACGCTAAGGAAAGAGCTTCAGAAGAAAAGCGATACGATAGTATCGCTGAACAAGAAACTGAAGGACCAGTGTCTGGTCGAAGGGGATCTCGTGAAGAGCGAGGAAGCCAAGAGGGCCGGAGAGAAAGCCCTAAAAGAGGCGGAAACGATTCGTTCCAACTTCGAATGTAAACAGTCTGAGCTTGATGCCCGGGAGGCTGAGATTAGGCGCAAAGAAGGTGAGCTTGAGATAGAGATTGATACAGAGGCAGAGAACCGTATTGTCGATGTCCGTAACGAGCTTGAAGAGGAGTATAAGCGCAAGGAAGAGCACATCTGGCATATGTCTCAGTTAAGAGAGCAGTCAACCGCAGACAAGTACAAGAAGCTGACGATAAGGTATCAGGTGGAATTCACGATACTCCTGTTCTATGGTGTTATCGTAACAGCGCTGCAGGTTATCGCCACTCCGAAGTTAATGGAAGATGCCATACAGTTCATCGCATACTGGTTTCAGGAGCTTGTAGATTTCGATGCGAACGTGATCGGATTTGGTCACAAGGTAGCTAACATCAGCTGCCTTATTCCGAACCCTACGGCAGCCAGTATAGTCTTCTGGGTGCTGCTGATACTCATATCCGTTATAGTGATCGGAATCGTATATCTGACGATTTACAGCCTCATTATCACCTATGTGAGATATCTGAAGGCGAACCAGTTTGACAGATACACTGTGATAGCCGCTATAACGGCCCTGGCGTTCACCATATTCCTTGCAAATGTGATAAAGGATATTGCACCTATAAATCTCTTCGCGATCCAAATAGGCCTATTCCTGGCTTATTCAGGGGTACGGGCTTTGGTAGTGAGCAGAAGATAAAGATTGGGGAGAATCCATCGTGGGTTCTCCCCATCTTTTTTATTTACTAATCAGTAACAATAATTTTCATGGTTCTTTGGAGGGCATGTTATAATCAATGTGTTAAGCGGTTTTCCTTTAATTGGAAAGGGAAAAACTCATTTTGTAATTATTATGAAGGGACATAATATAGTATGGATAAGAAAAAAATACAGCAGATATTTAATGGTTCCACTTTGCTTGAAATCCCTTATTTTCAGAGAAGTTACGTGTGGGATGAGGAAAACTGGAAGAGATTCCTAGATGATTTTAGAGATATATGCATTAGCAAAAAAGAATATTTCATGGGCACTTACATCATGAAGCAAAAGCCGACTCCAAGCGGAAGTAGATATGGAGATTTGCGTTTGGTAATCGATGGCCAGCAACGTTTTACAACATTGATACTTTTTTTCTTAGTTTTAGCACTAAAAAATGATAAGTACGATGTAGATTTCAAAAACTTGTTTTTTAATAGACAAAACGAGATAGTCCTTAGTCATAATCATTCAGATAAGCCTATCTTCGATTTGTTGGTCAATAATGCTGATTTAACAGATACGCAGAAAAAGGAATATGCGAATAACAGTGTTTATAAAGCATATCTTTACTTTAAAGCAAACATTAATCCTGAAGACTATGATGTTGATGAATTGTTGAAGTTTGTTTATTTCATTCCTATTGATTTGGAAGCAAAAGATGACGAGCAGCAGATATTTGATACGATTAACTCGCTGGGTGTTCGTCTTACCACAGCGGAGCTTTTGAAAAATGCCCTTTTCTCAAACAATGAACTCGAATTGTTTAAATCAACTTGGGAAGAATGTTTTGAAAAGGATCAGGCAGAAAAGGATTTCTGGGACACTATCGTAGGTAGTAGAGACAAACACAGCAACATAGATTCATTCCTGTTCGCTTATATTAACATTTATGAGGACAAGGATATTCGTTACAAGTCTCTTTTTAATACATATAAGGAGTATTTAGGACCGACATTGAATAATCCTAGCATGAAAGAGGCCTTCATTAAGGACCTGATAGCTTATGCTAAGATTTATCGTCAATACATTAATCCTGATATTCAAAGCATGGTGCTGAATTCTCAAAAGAATTCTATTGAAAGACTAAACATTGTTTTCTTTGGATTGGATACAACTACGCTCTTGCCTTACTGTTTGTATGTTTTAAAAAATGCTCAGCCGGAACAAGCAGATAAGATTTTTGGCTACTTGGAAACATATATTATTCGCAGAATGCTTTGTCATTGTTGGACGAAGAATTATAACAAAAAATTTAAGACTTTACTTACAAATAAAATACTGACTATTGAAGCTTTACAGAAAAACATTATGGATGGTGCAGATACTGAAGATATGATGCCTACAGATGATTTCTTAAAGAAGAACATAGCTTATGATCATACTAATGCACAAGCTAAAGGCATGCTGTATCTGCTTGAAACGGGATTAAGAGAACCCGGAAGAGAAAGCACATCCGTACTTCCTCTCAATTCGTATGATTTGGAACACATTATGCCTAAGGACTGGAAAACATATTGGCCGTTGCAAGAAGACACAACAGAAAACCGCGATAACAGAGTTTATCATATTGGTTTATTGGGCAATAAGACTTTATTGGCCAAGGGTTTAAACAAGTCTATAAAGAATCGAGAATATGCCATTAAAAAGACGGGTATCTCAAACAATCTGGGCTACAATCACTATGCGATTGGATTAAAGACCTTTGATTTTGCTGCATATGAAAACTGGGACGAGGGCTCTATTGAAACGAGATTAGATGATCTTATAGAAAAAATACATATAGTTTGGCCCTACGGTAATGCCAGATAGATCAAAGGATAATCAACTGTTTTTCCGTATACTGTAGTTAACCTATTGGTTTGTAATCACTAAGCCTTGGAGAAATCCGAGGCTTTTGCCATAAGTGATTATTCTAACAGCTGGGATAAAAAAGATACCAAATAATTCCCAAAATCATTGTTGAAACAATGTAGTTTTGATAAAATGGGAATAAATTGGTATAGGATAATTCCCAGGAGGCAATTTATGGCCAAGCAACTACACTTAAGACTTGATGATTCGGTTTATAACGCTTTGATTGAATATAATGATACAACAGGAGCTTCAGTTCAGGACTCTATTAGTTCGGCGGTAATGCAGTTCCTTAAGGCACAAAGCAAAGCTGAGACGCCTAAAAAAACAGGATTTTCATTTATTGATCTCTTTGCTGGTATTGGTGGCATGCGTATTGCGTATGAGAGTGCCGGCGGTCATTGTGTCTATTCCAATGAATGGAATAAATACAGTCAGCAGACTTACTTTGCTAATTTCGGAGAACAACCCGATGGAGATATTACCCAAGTAAATGAGAATGATATACCTGATCATGACATCCTTGTGGCTGGTTTCCCGTGCCAACCATTTTCTATTGCAGGTGTTTCCAAGAAACAAAGCTTAGGGCGTGCAACTGGTTTTGAGGATAAAACGCAAGGAACACTCTTCTTTGACATATGTAGAATACTTAAGGCAAAGCGTCCGAAGGCTTTTATGCTTGAGAATGTTAAAAACCTCTGCAGTCATGATAAAGGACGCACGTTTAAGGTTATTACTGAGTCACTCGATGAGCTTGATTATGATGTATTTTATCAAGTGCTTGACGGTCAAAACTATGTACCTCAGCACAGAGAACGTATATTGATAGTTGGATTTGACAGAAGGAGATACGGAGACAAAGTTGACTTTGAATTTAAATTGACACCGGTTGAACCTAAACCAATAATGCGAAATATTCTTGAGACGGATGTTGATGATAAGTACACGCTTTCTGACAAGCTGTGGAATTATCTTCAGAATTATGCAGAGAAACATAAAGCCGCAGGTAACGGATTCGGATATGGTATAGCAGATCCTGAAGGAGTTGCAAGAACGTTAAGTGCACGTTACTTTAAGGATGGTTCTGAAATATTAATTGAGCAACCAGGAAAGAATCCTCGCCGCCTTACTCCGAGAGAATGCGCTAGGCTTCAGGGATTTCCTGAAAGCTTTAAGATTCCAGTATCAGATACTCAGGCATACAAGCAATTTGGTAATTCAGTTGTAGTACCACTTATGAGTAATGTTGCTCAACTTGTTTGTGCGAAACTTAAGGAGCTCGATAAGAAAGCTTCCAAAGGCAAGAAGAATAATAGTGAGAAACCAATGGATGAGGCGGTGTAAATAATGAGTGAATTAGTTATTAAAGCTATTGATTCCGTTCTTTCAGGAAAAGATTCATATTGTAAGTTTCTATCTGCTAATGATAGTGGAGAGACTGGTGGACACCAATCAGGCATCCTTGTGTCGAAAACTGCGAAGAATATGCTTTTTACCGATCAAGAGATTAAAGATAATCATATTCTGAAGAAAAACGGTGTGATTAAATGGCAAGATGACTTTGAGACAGCCTGTACATTTACATGGTATGAAAGCAAGAACGAACTTCGTATAACAGGCTTCGGTCGTGGATTTCCGTTACTTCGTCCCGAATATACTGGAGCACTATTTGTTTTTGTAAAAGAAAGTCCTGAAGATTTTCAAGGGTTTCTCTTTAATACAGATGAAGATATACAGGAATTCCTTGATACCTTTGGCCTTACTCCCGCAGAAACTAATCGTCCTATTGAACTTAATGAGGTTTCATTTGAGTCGAAAGAAAAGAAAGCGATTAGTCTTTTTATTGATAGTCTGACTGTTGATTTTCCATCGTCAATAGATATGTCCAATGCAGCCAGAAGCATTGTCCTTGAAGTGTATTCAACAAAGCTACTCACTATAAAGGATCCTGATACAGCTTTACTACAATGGACCGAAGCGGAATATCGTCTGTTTAGAGAAATTGAGCATTCGCGATACGGTAATACTATTGCACAAGGTTTTAAATCCGTAGATGATTTTATAACACTTGCAAACCAAGTATTGAACCGTCGAAAGAGTCGTGCCGGCAAGAGCTTGGAACATCATCTTTCTGCAATCTTTGATGACAACAAGATTATGTATACTGCTCAGGCGATTACTGAAGGAAACAAAAAACCAGATTTTTTATTTCCTTCAGAAGAGGCATATCATGATATGAGTTTTTCAATTGATAAACTATGCACACTGGCCGCGAAGACAACCTGCAAAGATAGGTGGCGCCAGATTCTAAATGAAGCTGATCGCCTTAGGGACGAGAACAAATACCTATGCACTATGCAACAAGGTATTTCATCAGCACAGATGGATGAGATGCAAGCCGAGAAAGTGGTTTTAGTTGTTCCCAAACCATATATAATGGCTTATCCTAAAGATAAGAGAGATCGAATATGGACTGTTGGTCAGTTTGTTTCCTACGTCAAAGAGATGGAAGGGATTAGCTGATTTAAGCCAACAAAAAGCCAACTTCCGCACCTTAAAAGCCAAAGAAACGGTGGAATAGAAGGAAAAACACCACAAGATATTGTGCTTTTTGGAACACGTTGACCACAAGATATGGGAGTCGGCAAAGAACTTGAATAGTTGACGAGGTTCTGAAAGCCAATAAAATAGGGCATTTCAGGATTTCGAAGCCGTTTCGGATAATAATGGGATAATAGGCAAGGATACGTCATTATTCCCAGTTGCAACAG
>Ga0129307_1002331_pt1 | contig 15410 bp, 15 predicted proteins | sample P1105metagenome_FD_94437 | JGI IMG/M metagenome (GOLD analysis project Ga0129307, IMG submission 94437) | Capybara group fecal microbial communities from Wisconsin, USA - P1105 metagenome | ecosystem: Host-associated > Mammals > Digestive system > Large intestine > Fecal | place: USA: Wisconsin... | reverse complement strand
GCCTGACGGCGGGTTTTTAGCACGCCCCTGTAATGCCTTTTCGTCATAGCACAGGCTTCTGCGCCCAGAAGGGGACTCCTTTGCGCAGTCGCAGAAAATTAGCTTTCCCGTCTTTTCGTCATAGCCGATGGTATCCGGTTCTCCGCCGCTCTCCTCCATCCTTCTCAAAACATCCATGGAGCCCGGATGCTCAAGCAAACGTTTCTCCACGTCAAGCCAATTCAGTTCCATATGAAGATTCTTATTATCCAGAAACCTCGCTTTTAATATTTCTAACATTGTTTCCCCCTCCTATCCCCCGATTTGACATACTTCAAGCAAGCGACAATTCAATTCATACAATGCAGTTTTATTGGAATCCCACGTCAGCCTTGTTATAGCTTCATCGTAAGTCAACCACTCAAAGCCATTATGTTCACTCGAAAGTACTATTTTTGAACCGCATTCAAAGCCAAATGTATATTCTGGAATTACAATAGTATCGTGCGACCATAAATCCCTGTGCTTTTTTGAAATGACATTAGCAGGGATATATGCCATTGATGTCAGCGGCACAATATGTCCCGCTTTAACAGATGTCTCCTCATATATTTCTCTTGCTGCGGCTTCAATAGGCTGTTCATGATCTTCACCGTCGCCAGCCACAAACTGATACTGGTCGATGTCTGAACGATGTAACACGCAATATTGCAAATTCGGTTTTAATCTATAGGGAATTGCTAATATCTGAAATGACGCTCTCAATAAAATTACCTCCATAAACTTGAATTTAGAGTTTTAAAACAAAAATAGCTTCTCCGTCTTCTATCTCTCCTGTTTCCTTAAAGCCAGCCTTATGGTACACGTGCAATCCGACCTCGTTCTCAGGTGCAGTCGACAGATAGATCGTGTCCACACCGTTCTCTTTGAAATACTCGATGACCTCATGAAGTGCAGCCTGACCGTAGCCCTTGCCCTGTTCGTTTTTGTCAATCATAAAACGCCAGAGACAGTACCTGTCGACGGGGTTTTCATCCTCGGGGTCCAGGGCGAGCATACAGAAGCCAACAAGCTTTTCGCCCGCATAGATCGCAAACGGCCTCGCCGTGCCAGGCGCGTTGGCATTGACCTCATCGGCCTCGCTTAATGAATAATCGTTCGGCGCGACAAATAGCTGATCTTCACGCACAGTAAGCGCCAGCACAGCTTCGCGATTCGTATCGTTAATCGGTTCCAGTTTAATTTTCATATCCATATTGCATTACCTCTGCAAATATCAATTTGTCTATCTGTTATCGCTTGCTCCACAGCAGACAGTCGATTTTCGACCATTTACAGCAAAAACCATCTTGACCGATCTTGAAATCGTGTGCTAGATAGTCCCCAACCGCAAACTGGAATTTGTAATTGTTCGCCTCATGCATACTTAGCATGCGAATTAGAGGTTACAATCATGATGATAATAAATACGATTGTAGATCCTATTAAGCTGACCAACTGTATTGTTCTGATCATTCTGTTTCGGACTCCAAACAGAAATAGGACACTTGTTATAACACTGACAGCGGCAAGAACAATTTGCAGATATATCAGGAAGGACTGATCAGCAATACTAAGTCTTGTTATCGGGCTCCGATGCCATTCCTGTACCTCCCCGGTAGGCATCATTGCCCTGTCCGTATAGATATTCAAATTCAAAACAACACAATATACAGTATTTACGATGATGGAAAGAATCGTCATCAACATCTGTCCTCCGCTCCTTCTGCACTTAGTACTACTTCATTTTTTCTCCCAACTCCGATTTGTTATTCCTTTGAGATTCTTTCTTGATAATCTATATCTCTCTCTGATAAAACTAATAACACATTCAGATTCGTATCTCAACCATTTTGAAGAGCGAACCACTCTCAATAATATTCCTTAAATAATATGCTTTTACGGTAAACGGCCTGATGTCTTTATATTTTATAGTGATTATACGCTCCGATGTTTTATACACCAAACTATCATGTAATAATATTAAAACAAAAAAACGGAGCTTATCGAAGACTTTATATGACCGCCTTATTGAACTAAAAGATGCTTCCTACCGGATATTTCAGATGAAACTCGTCCCCAACATTCCCTCGGAAACAATTCTCGGCGTTCGAACGCCTCAGATGAGAGCTCTGGCAAAAGAAGTGTTTGAAAACGACGAACGTGAGGCATTTTAATTTCTTTGCCTCATCAGTACTATGAAGAGAACCTGATACACTTCTTTATTCTTGCGATGATAAAAGACTTTGATGAATGTGTAAGAAAAGTAGAGTGAATTCCTCACGCACGTCGATTGCTGGCCCGTATCGGATCAGGCTACTCCGAAAGCCTTTCGGAAAAATCACGAAAAGCTTTTGCCTTATATCGAAACCTGGATTTCATCAGAACACGTCTATACGGCCAGATTCGGTCTTCGAATGCTGATGAACGAATTTCTTGGGGATGATTTCAGACAGGAGTATCTCGACCTTGCCGCATCAAATAAAGGAACGGATTATTATCTCCAGATGATGGTCGCTTGGTTTTTTACGACCGCTCTCGCCAAAAGATACGACGAGACTCTCCCGTTCTTTGAAGAACGCTTACTAGATGAATGGATCCATAAAAAAGCGATTCAGAAGGCTCTGGAAAGCTACAGGATAACGGATGCCCACAAGGAATATCTACGATCTCTGAGATAGACAAGATATCATATATCCAACAAAAAATGCGCAAGCCTGTTTTCAGACTTGCGTATTTATATCTAGAGCACGCTTACTTTCTGTCAGCCAGATCATCCTCCAGTTTCTTGTTCCAGCCTTCAGACACGGACATATCACAACGGAGATTACTAACAGCTTCTGAAACGCTTTCATAAAGGATCTGCGTTCCGCGTCTGTCAGCCTTGTAATTAGCTACACGGTCCCTTCTGATACCATATCTCCCGGCGGTCTCAACGGCATCTATATTGGCCCCTATGAAAAGGAACTCCCAGCCTGCTTCCTTCTGTCTTTCTATCATTGCCTTGATCTGATTGCTCGAATAATGTCTGGAAGCATTCTCCATACCGTCGGTGGTTATGATAAACATGGTCTTTTCGGGCACATCCTCCTCCCTTGCATATTTGTGTATGTTGACTATATGATGGATAGCCCCTCCAATTGCATCGACCAGAGCAGTGCTACCTCTGACGTAGTAATCCTTTTCCGTCATCAATGGTACGTCTTCCAGCTTTATCCGGTCATGGAGCACCTCAGATCTGTTGTCGAACAGTACCGTGGAGACGTACACCTTACCCGGCTCTTTCTTCTGTTTTTCGATCATGGAGTTGAATCCACCTATGGTGTCTGACTCCAGCCCACCCATGGAGCCGCTTCTGTCAAGTATGAATACTAATTCTGTAATACCGTTTCCCATTAATAAAACCTCCTATGCTGAACTGTTTTCATGTTCAGTATAGATAGCCGATTCCTTTTCAGGGTCGCGTCTAAAGCGACAAATAAAAAGACTGTCATAAGTATTTTTCAGACTCGGTTCCAGTATATGCACCGCTATCCGGTAATATGGCTTTGACACTCAAATCATTGGTATAATAATATGGAAATTGGAAAAAGAAAGATTCAGAGGTGTTTTATGAAATTACTTTGGAAGCTCAGTAAAGAGGCTATAAGGTACAGAGGACTATATATTCTTGCAATTTTAGCCACTTTGTCTCTTACATTCGTCAATCTCGCAGCTCCGAAAGTCCTCTCGGCAATGACGGGTATAGTTCAGCGTGGAGTAACCGAGGAAGGATTGGCTACGATCTGGAAGCTCACTATCATACTTATATGTCTGTATCTTTCAAGAATCTTGTTCCGATTCCTCAGCAACTATATGGCACATAAGGCAGCATGGTATCTGGTTGGCGATCTCCGTACGAAGACATATGATAAACTTGAAAGGATGCATCTTGGGTTCTTCCATGATAAGCAGACCGGAGATCTCATGAGCAGAGTCGTAAATGACACAAGAGACTTCGAGCTTCTGTATGCTCATATTATTCCCGAGACTATCACAAATGTCGTGACTTTTCTCGGAGTGCTCATCATGCTTCTCACCATAAATCCCAAACTAGCCCTCATAACATGTGCACCTATACCGCTTATACTGATATCGGGCATCATCTTCTCAAAGAAGGTCCGTCCCTTCTTCGGTATATCCCAGAAGAAGATGGGTGAGCTTAACGGAAAGCTTCAGGACAACCTCTCCGGCATCCATGAGATACAGTCTTTCGGAAGAGAGGAATATGAGACCGAAAGAGTGGATGAGAAGAACTTCGGCCATGTAAAAGCCATGCTACAGGCACTGAAGGTAAGCGCTGTATTCCACCCTTCAGTAGAGTTCATATCATCGATAGGTACCATTCTCGTAGTAGCCGTCGGTGGGTTCCTTGCATATAAGGGAAGTCTAAATGCCGAAGACATCGTTGCATTTCTTCTGTATCTCTCCCTGTTCTATACCCCAGTGACTGGACTCGCTACTCTTCTTGAGAACATGCAGCAGTCCCTTGCCGGTGCGGAGCGTGTAATGGCTATACTTGAGGCGCCTTCAGAAATACAGGACAAACCCGGTGCTGAAGAGCTAAAAGATGTCGAAGGCGAGATCCGTTTTGAAGACGTCAGTTTCTCATATATCGACGGTATACCTGTCCTTGAGGATGTTTCTTTCGAATGTCCTCCTGGTCAGATGCTCGCCCTGGTAGGACCTACTGGTGTTGGAAAGACCACAATAACACAACTGATTTCCAGATTCTATGAGCCCCAGAAAGGCAGAATACTGATAGATGGACACGATATCTCTGACATAACCATAGAGAGCCTGAGGCATAATATATCAACGGTACTTCAGGATACCTTCCTCTTTAACGGAACCATTTCTGAAAACATAAGTTATGCAAAACCGGATGCCACGTTAGAAGAAATTAGAAACGTAGCCGGAGCTGCTGATATTGACGATGAGATCATGGCAATGCCTGATGGTTATGATACCGTTACCGGCGAAAGAGGAGTTAAGCTTTCCGGAGGCCAGAAACAGAGGATCGCCATAGCAAGGGCCATTCTCAGAAATGCTCCCATAATAGTTCTCGACGAGGCTACAGCATCGGTTGACGTGGAGACAGAACAGAAGATAAGAAATGCGATAAACAGCATAACCGGAAAAAAGACCATAATCGCCATTGCCCATAGACTTTCCACGATCAGAAATGCGGATCAGATACTGGTAGTCGAAGAAGGAAGGATAGTGGAAAAAGGAACTCATAACGAACTCATGGATCTGAACGGAGTCTATGCAAGAATGAATAGGATCCAGAACAGGGAAGAAGTAGATCAATAACTTTAACTTTGTATTACTAAAAAAGCTCATGTTTATCATGAGCTTTTTTCATGGTTTTGGGACATTTATTCAAGCCATCCGTAAGCAACTATATTGGTCCAGTTCTCTATTGCTACGAGAGCTCCGTTATAGTAGAGCACCTTTCCATCATGTTCCGCTATGAATTCTTTCAATGTGTTTCCAAAGATGTCCTTTATAAGACCGAGCCTGTCTCCTTTTTTGAACTCTGTATCCAGTTCTATCTCAGGATACCAGAAACCGGTAACGTCCGTTCCTATGTATGAAGCATGTTCGAAAACCGTCTTTTTGGCACTTACCGGCTCATATTCCCCATTCAGGAGCCCGAAATATATAAGTATGTTCTTTAGGTCTCTCTTGTACCCCTCAACATGGAAAGGATCGCACTCTCCATGTCCGCCTCTTTCAAGTATCATTCCCGGAACACCATGATGGCATCCATAACTGTACAGTCCGTCCGATGCTGTAGATGCTACCAGATAAGGTATGTCAATATGCTTGCACACATCAAGGACGAGTTCCCTCATCTCCTGCCCGCATGCCGCAGGGAAGAATACACAGCTTGAAAGTGATTCATATGCTCCGCCGCTGTGAAGATCCGCAATGAATTCCACCTGTGGATAAATCTCCCTTACGATGAAATCCCTGATCCTGTCAGTGACGGTCCCTTCCGGAGATCCGGGGAACTTCCTGTTTATATTTTCCCCGTCTTCCGGAACTACTGCATCATACATGCCAGTCATTCCGGAATAATTAAGACAGTTTGTAAATATCACAGCTCCGCTGACCTCCTCAGGTGAAAGTTTCGAGGAGACCTCGGAAACTGCTGCCACTCCGGGATACTCTCCTCCGTGCACTCCAGTAGAGATGTATATCGTCCTTCCGTCTTGTTTTCCATTTACTATGGTAACCGGCGTTTTGTACTCCGTCCCAGGTACAGTTATAAAATCCTGAAATTTCTCTCCAGGCATCACTTCGATCCCTGCAAGCCTTATGATCTTTCCCATTGTATCGCTCCTTTTTCTTTCTATATTCCGAGGATTATTATAAGTTAACTTAGGGTAACTCATCAAGCCAAAGCTCATACGTTATTGAAAATAACATAGGCTTTGGATATAATCTATTTGTAGAAATTTGCGTAAAAAAATCTCTTTTGAGATATGAAATTTTAGGGAGGATGATTCAATGGAATTACCAAAAACACACAAGTTTTCAGCTATCCTGGCAGACAGGACAGATGAGACCATCGGCGGAAAGGTTAGAAACGTTCATGTAGCCAAGGTCTTTGAGGAACCGCTTCCGGAGATGGGACCTGAGGATGTCGTCTTAAAGATGGAAACATGCCAGATCTGCACGACAGACTATCAGCAGTGGCTTGGCCTCCGCGAGCATCAGGGATTCCCGATGGCAGGCGGACATGAGTGGAGCGGTATTATTATCGCAAAGGGAGAGAACGTACATGGATTTGAGGTCGGCGACAGAGTCGGCCCTGTACACGGAGGATGCGGAAAGTGCATCAACTGCAGAAGAGGACATTCCTTCGCTTGCACAAACAAAGGCGGCGGATGGAAACTAAGAAATGGTTTCTATGGAAGTAAGGGCTTCTCCAATTATTGTGTTGAACCATTCACATCAATCGTAAAGCTCAGCAACGACCTTCCTGCACCAGTAGCCGGATTCGTTGAACCGATCGCCACTTGCGTTTGCGGTATGAGACGTCTCCGCGTTCAGCCGGGTGAGACCGTGGTCATAATCGGTGCCGGCACGATGGGAATCGCCAATGCTCAGGTCGCTCATGCATTCGGTGCAAGAGTAATCATAACCGAACTCTCCCAGAAGAAACTCGAGAGAGCACGCTCCATGGGATTTGCTGATGTTATCGACTCAACCGCATGTGATCCTGTTGAAGAAGTTTTCAAGCTCACTGACGGATATGGTGCTGATGCTGTCATAGCTGCTGTCGGTCTCGGTTCCGCATATGAGCAGGGCTATAAGATGCTTAAGAGAGTTGAAGGAAGATTCCTCCTCTTCGCAGCAGGATATCCTGTTCCTGAGTGGCAGATCAATCCTAACGAGATCCACTACAGAAGGATCGAGATCATCGGAACTATGTCCGGAGACGTTGCAGATTTTGCCGACGCGGCATATCTCATCTCCCACAAGCTCGTAGATCCTTCGTTCTCGCTCGAAGGAAAGCTCATTCCTTTAAAGGATATACAGGAAGCATTCGTTGCAGCAGCTACTCCTGATGCATACAGAGTGACTGTCGACCTTCAGAATGTCTGATCCTAAAGAACATCTGTCCTCCCCTTTCCAGGGGAGGACTTTTTATGAAACAGATTATTAACAAAAAATATCTTGGTGTGAAATATTCCTGCTCTATAATTATCTTTAGTATTTCTAGGTGGAGTAAAAAGACATGAACAGCTATTATTACAACAATAATAACAATTATAATAACAACAAAAAGTCCCAAAACGGCGGAAAAGTATTTATCATAGTGCTTTTGGTAGTGGGTTTAATTGCCCTCACCGCTTTATCTTCTGTCGGAATCTATGAATATATAAAGAGCAGAAATCCCGGGAACGACACGGTTCCGTCTTCTTCCATTGATAATGAAGATAACACCGAGACGGATACCGAGTCGGTGATGTCTCCGGCAGAGGTGGCAGAGAAGACCATTCCATCCGTAGTTTGCATACAGAATTTTAAACTGTCCCAGGGTTACGGATATGGTGCGCCTCAACCCGTTCTGGCGGGAGAAGGATCCGGGGTTATTTATTCCTCCGATGGATATATCATAACAAATGCTCATGTTGTCAACGGAGCCTCTCTAGTTAAGGTCATGCTTACCGATGACGATATTTATGAAGCCCAGATTATCGGAATCGACAAAGAGACCGACCTTGCAGTAATAAAAATCGACGCTGATAACCTTAAGCCTATTGAGATAGGCGATTATTCTGCCCTCAGAGTAGGAGATTATGTCATGGCTGTAGGAAACCCGGGCGGACACGAATTCTCAAGTTCAGTTACGCTTGGAATAGTCTCAGCAAAAGACCGCCCTCTTGATGTTGAAGGCGGATATACGATGAAGACAATTCAAACGGACGCTCCGATTAATCCCGGTAACTCTGGAGGCGCTTTAGTCAACATGCAGGGACAGCTCGTGGGTATCAATTCTGCCAAATATGTAGCCTCCGGTTTTGAAGGCCTCGGTTTCGCCATAACAACAGAAGAAGCTATGCCGATCATAGAAGACCTCATCAAATTCGGTGCTGTCAAGGGAAGAAGCCTTGTCGGAATAACCGGCTTCGTAATCGATCAGCTACTGGCAAAGAAATATAATATTCCGGAAGGTTACTATGTTGATAAGCTATATAATGAGAATGCAGGTACCTTGAAAGAGGGAGACATAATCATATCCATAGACGGTATCAAGATCACCACAGCATCTTCCATTAAAAATGCCCTTAACAAAAAGGAGCCCGGAGATAAGATTACGGTTGAATACTACAGATCAGGAAATACATACAAGACGGAAATCACACTGATTGGTCAAGACTGATAAAAAATGGCCTCAAAATGAGGCCATTTTTTATTTATCAAATAAGGCTCTTTGAGATATAACTTCTCTTTTAAAAAAAGGTAAAATTGGTTATACTTATATAAGACTTAATGTTCATTTAAAATGCATTAATTAAGCCAAAACAGGCAAAAAAGGAGATTAGTATGATTAAGTTTGCAACGGTTGGAGCTGGCTGGATAGTTGACTCTTTCCTCAAAGGCGCTAAAGAGAATGCTCCAGATTTTGTCCATTCTGCTGTTTATTCATTCAGCGAAGCAGAAGGAAAGGCTTTCGGAGCAAAGCACGGGATTACCGATTTGTATTTTGATCTTGATGATTTAGGAAACAGTGATATCGATGCAGTCTATATCGCTAACCCGAACGCTTTCCATTATTCCACAGCCAAGACACTTCTTGAACACGGCAAAAACGTCATCTGCGAAAAGACCTGCGTTCCTACCACAGCTCAGCTCGAGAATCTTTACAGAATAGCCGATGAAAAAGGCGTAATCTTCATGGAAGCTATGAAGGGTCTTTATCTTCCGGAGATTCATCAGCTTACAGAAGCTTTCAAGAAGCTCGGAAGCATCCATATGGCTAAGTTCGACTTCTGCAGATATTCCTCCAAGATGCCGGCTCTTAAGGCAGGCGAATTCCCGAATATCTTCAATCCAGCAATGGCTGCAGGCGGACTCATGGATATGGGTATTTATCTCGTATATCCTGCACTCTACTGGTTCGGAGTTCCTAACAAGATTTCTGCACAGGCCACGATGATGTCCACAGGATGTGACGCATGCGGTACAGTACTCTTTGATTGCGATCCTCTTGAGAAAGACGGCGTATTCAAGAATATGCAGGTCACCATCAGCTATGGCAAGACCAGTACATCTAAGCATGATAACCTCATCATGGGAGACCTCGGCGTTCTCCACATCGATACGATGGAATGTTTCGACAACAGCTATATCGAATATGTTGACGGGACAAAGGAAGTCGTTACAAAGAGAGATACCTCATTCTCCAACATGGGCGGGGAGGCTCTTCAGTTCTATAAGTTCATAACCGACAAGGAAGGAACAAAAGAACGCTATGAGCAGTCCAAGACCCTCACCAGACAGGTCATTGCCACAATGGAAAAGATCCGCGAAGAAGCCGGAATCACGTTCCCTGACAGAGTTTATGAAGTCTGAGAAAAGGAGTAATTTATGCCATTCATAGGATTAAAAACATCCAAGAAGCTGACTCCTTCACAGAAACTCGAAGTTAAAGAGGGATTTGGAAGAGCTATAGAGCTCATTCCCGGAAAGCTCGAGGAAAAGATGATGATGTCCATCGAAGACGGAGAAAACATGTTCTTCAGGGGCATCGAGAAGGAAGCATGCGCTTATGTACAGGTCCATCTTAAGGATAAGGCTGAGTTTGAAGACAAGGCTAAGATGACCGAGGCTATTTACAACACTCTTGAGGAAAAGGCAGGAATCGACAAAAACGACTGCTATCTCTCGATCCTTGAATTCGAAGAATGGGGATCAAGGGGAGTTCTCAAGAAATAATGGAGTACTCATTATTATAAGACACAGGGATGCCACAGAGTGGCATCCCTGTTTTATGTATGATCAAACAAAAAAAAGAGGTCGTGACATCATTGCCTCGACCTCTTTCATCAAATGCATTTCTGTTTACAGACTTACATCCATGGCTCTTATGAGTTGTCCGTCTATATCCTTGATCTGGAAGACTCCATCTTCATACGTCATGTAGCTTCTGATATCATCATCCTTGGGAAGTGATATGGAGCCAGGATTGATATATATGAAATCTCCCCTGTCTTCCATGATCTTTAGATGTGTGTGCCCATGTATCAGAATATCTCCTTTATGTATCATTGGCAGATTATTTTCATTAAGTGTATGTCCGTGTGTGACGTATATCATCCTGTTTCCGATATAGAAAATGGCATATTCCGCCATTATCGGAAAATCCAGCACCATCTGATCGACTTCCGAATCACAGTTCCCTCTGACACAAAGGATCTCGGATTTGATGGAATTCAGCATGACTGCCACTTCTGACGGCATGTAACCCTCAGGAAGGGGATTTCTTGGTCCGTGATATAGAATGTCTCCCAACAGGATCACTTTTTCAGGGCGTTCATCCTCATATCTTTCCATAAGTTTTCTGCAATAGAACGCAGAACCATGGATGTCGCTTGCGAAAAGAAGCTTCATTCTCAGTCCTCCGACACAAATCTTTTCAGATTATCAAGAGAAGCCTCCAGTCTCTTAAGCGTCTCTTTACGGCCAAGAAGCTCCGCTATCTCTGTAGCTCCTCCCGGAGTGACGGAAAGCCCTGTTATGGCTATCCTTACCGGCCAAAGCACTTTTCCGTTCTTGACTTCATTCTTCTCAGCGACATCAATGAGCGCCTGATAGAGGTTATCATTCACAAAGCCTTCTTCGGGTATGTCAGAGAGTGCTTCTATTGCAGACTCAATAAGCGGTATGGAATTCTCTGGCGTGGTCTTGTTCTTCTTATTCGAATACAGTTCTGCATCAAAGGCTGCCATTTCCCGTAAGAACGCTATCTTTTCATCTATCTGAGTAAGAGTCTCTATCCTTGGCTGAATCAGACCGGCTATCTTCTCTATCTTTACGGGATCATCAGTGCCCCAGTCCGTGAACCTGCTTGCGCGTGTGATAAAATCTTCTTTTGAAAGAGCTCTTATGTATTCTCCGTTCATCCATGTCAGCTTTTCTATATCAAAAATGGCTGATGATTTACTAAGTCCCTCAAGAGAAAACACTTCCGCAAGCTCCTCAAGAGAGAAAATCTCCCTTTCTCCTCCGGGATTCCATCCAAGAAGAGCTATATAGTTGATTATCGCCTCTTTCAGATAACCTTTGTTTATGAGATCCTCGTACGATGCATCTCCGTTTCGTTTAGAAAGTTTCTTGGTCTTATCCTTCATTACCGGAGGAAGATGAACATAACTTGGTCTTTCCCAGCCAAGCGCATCATACAGAAGATTGTATTTCGGTGTTGACGAGAGATACTCTATTCCTCTTATAACATGGGTGATTTCCATAAGATGGTCATCTATGACGTTTGCCATATTGTATGTAGGCCATCCGTCGGATTTTAGAAGAATATTATCCTCCATGTCAGACATCGGAACCTTGATCTCCCCATATACGTTGTCAAAATATGATGATTCTCCCTCAAGAGGGATGTTCTGCCTTATCACATATTCCTCTCCGGCATCAAGTTTTGCCTGAACCTCCTCTTTGGAAAGTTTTAGGCAGTGCTTGTCATATTTGAAGACCTTTCCCTCTTTTGCGGCCTCTTCTCTCAATGCGTCAAGTCTTTCCTTGGTGCAGAAACAATAATATGCTGCGCCTTTTTCAACGAGTATCTTCGCATACTTTCCGTATATGCTCTTTCTCTCGCTCTGGATATATGGGCCGTAGTCTCCTCCTACATCCGGTCCTTCCGAATAAGAGAGACCGGTGTCTCTTAAAGTGTTATAGATGATATCACAGGCATTGTCCACAAGACGATTCCTGTCGGTATCCTCTATCCTGAGGATAAAATCTCCTTTGTTCTTCTTTGCAAAGAGCCAGGCATAAAGTGCTGTCCTGAGATTTCCTATATGCATATAGCCCGTAGGGCTTGGTGCGAATCTGGTCCTAACTTTCATATATTCACTCCATTATTCATCTTATAGTCTTTGAGAACGTATCCCTGAGACCGGTGGTCATGTTGAGGACAACATGTCCTTCCTCATGATCTTTGTTATCAGTGCAGAAATAACCTCTTCTCAACAGTTGGAATTTAGCTCCCCTGCCGGCCTTAAGTATCTCCTTTTCTATAAACCCGTGTTTAACTTCGAGAGAATCGTCTGACAGCCTTTCTATGAAGTCTCCTTCTTTCTCATCATCCATCAGCGGCCCGTATATTCTGTATTCAGCCGGCAATGCCGTCTTTGCATCCGCCCAGTGAAGCGTCCCTTTTACTTTTCTGGAAGAATTGACATCACCTGTCTTGGAAAGAGGATCATATGTACAGATGATCTCTTTTATCTCTCCGTTTTCACCCTTCTCCACTCTTTCGCACTTTATGATATATGCGTTCTTCAGTCTTACCTCTCCTCCGACATAGAGCCTGAAATATTTGCTGTTGGGCTTTACCTCCATGAAATCTTCCTTCTCGATATAGAGTTCCCTAGAAAAAGTGATCTCATGGGTCTCTTCGCTCCCGGGCAGATCTTCTGCCAACAGTATCTCGCTCTTGTCCTCGGGATAGTTCTCGATAACGACCTTTACGGGATCTATGACTCCCATAAGCCTTTTGGCTCTGAGGTTCAGATCCTCTCTCACGCAGTGCTCCAGCATGGCAAAATCTATCACGGAATCCGCTTTGGCGACCCCTGCCCTGGAAAGGAAATCCTTTATTGCCTCAGGCGTATAGCCTCTCCTCCTCATTCCGCAGAGAGTTGGCATCCTGGGGTCATCCCAGCCCGAGACATGTCCTCCCTCAACGAGAGCCCTGAGATATCTCTTGCTCATGATGGTGTCCGTTATGTTCATCCTCGCAAACTCTATCTGTCTTGGTTTATGTTCGAATTCGCACTGATCTACGACCCAGTTATACAAAGGCCTGTGAGCCTCATATTCAAGAGAACACAGAGAATGTGTGATCCCCTCTATTGCATCCTGTATCGGATGAGCGAAATCGTACATAGGATAGATACACCACTTGTCTCCGGTCTGATGATGTGAAAGATGCAGTATCCTGTATAAAGCCGGGTCCCTCATATTGATATTAGGGGATGCCATATCGATCTTAGCCCGAAGAGTCTTTTCTCCGTCTTCGAATTCCCCGTTCTTCATCCTCTCGAAAAGATCCAGATTCTCTTCAACAGACCTGTCTCTGAAAGGGCTGTTCTTTCCCGGTTCCGTCAGGGTTCCTCTGTATTCTCTCATCTCATCTTTAGAAAGATCGTCTACATATGCCACGCCTTTCTTTATGAGTTTAACAGCTAAATCGTAGCAGGTATCGAAGTATCTGGACCCATAACAGAGAAGATCCCAGTCATATCCGAGCCAGTGTATGTCTTCCATTATGGCATCTACATATTCCTCATCTTCTTTTGCGGGGTTGGTATCGTCAAAGCGAAGATTACATGTCCCGCCGTATTTTTCTGCCGTGCTGAAGTCTATCCAGAGTGCTTTGGCGTGACCTATATGGAGATATCCGTTAGGTTCCGGCGGAAATCTCGTCTTAATGTAGTCCACCTTGCCTGAAAGGATGTCTTCGTTTATGAATTCCTGTATGAAGTTGTCTGCCTTTGTCTCGGCTATCGCTTTTAACTTTGTATCCATTTTCTATTCTCCGGATTATTGAGTCTGATTTAGATAATCATATTATATTATAATAAGGTAACAAGCAAACATAAACATGGACAGGATCTCGTTTTGAATTTAAAAAGGAGACATGCTCTGTAAAATGGATACTATTCGGGACAATAAAAGCTTTTTGATCGTTCTTTTCCTGATATCAGCGATTCTGATCATATCGGGTTCCTTTTTCGACCTCTCCTTTTCCGAGATGGTTTTTGTCGAAAACCAATGGTTCTCAGTACTTATGGAGGCCATCTGCTTCATTCCGATATATCTGCCGATAACACTGTTCTTCTTCTTGCTGTCCATAAAAAGCAAAAACACATGGCAGACCTGGCTGTTCGTAATCCTTACCGCACTTTCTGTTTCCGTAGTCGTCACGGTAGGTTTCTCCTATGTCCATAAAAGAGGGATCTTCAAATGGCTTTCATTTCCCGTCTACTTCCCTCTCGTATTCCTTTTATTCCTGTTTCTGTCTGAAAAGATGAGAAGGCATCATATGTTCATGAAAGATTCCGTTTTCTCCGGTCTTTTGATAATCAGTATCGCAGGGATAATGTATCTTCTTTACGAACTGGCGATAGTCCATCTGCTGAAAGCCCTTGCAGGCAGGCCAAGGTATTCGGAGATACTTATGGACGGAACTCTTTACTTCGTTCCATGGTTCGATTTTTCCGGACAGGGAGGGAATTCCTTCCCGTCAGGGCATACAGCCCAGTCGTGCGGGATAATGCTGCTCCTTTTGATACCTCTGATATTTCCTGAGAAGGCCTGGAGAAGACCTCTGTATTCCGTTATTTCCGTACTCTGGGTACTCATCACGTCTTTTACGAGGATAATCGTCGGAAAACACTTCCTTAGCGATACCGGATTTGCCATACTGATCATGGAGATAGGACTGATGCTCCTGTTCGTATTCTCTGAAAAAATCATAACCACCCTTCAAAAGGGTGGTTTGCACTGAGGCTATAAGCCTCCGTTACCGGCCAGCGCCTAAAGACGCTGGCTTTCACGTTTTGTTCAAGCCCTATTGCCTTTGTCTCTCGCTG
>Ga0129307_1002330_pt1 | contig 15411 bp, 26 predicted proteins | sample P1105metagenome_FD_94437 | JGI IMG/M metagenome (GOLD analysis project Ga0129307, IMG submission 94437) | Capybara group fecal microbial communities from Wisconsin, USA - P1105 metagenome | ecosystem: Host-associated > Mammals > Digestive system > Large intestine > Fecal | place: USA: Wisconsin... | reverse complement strand
TCTGGACGCTGTCTACGCAGCCTGACGGCTGCGGCAACCTCGCTCACGGATAGATCCTGCGGCTCCATCCGTGACCAAGGTTTTTACCACGGGGTGTCCAACTTGTTATTGCAATTTGCGGATGTTTATAGATTAATGGGTGAAGTCAATATGCAGAAACTTCGCTTGAATATTCTAGTTGACGATATAGTAAAATTCGGGTATAATTTTTGTATCAAGAAGGAGGTGTTCTAATGCCGCATATTCGTTCCAGTGCAGATTTGCGCAATAACTACAATGATATTTCATCTTTCTGCCATGATTACTCTGAACCGGTATTCATTACCAAAAACGGTAAAGGGGATTTGGCCGTCATGAGCATTGAGGCGTACGAGAAGCTTACTGGCCGATTAGAACTCTATGCTCTGCTTCAAGAAGGTATGGATGATGTTGCCGCTGGTAACACACGGCCTTTCTCTGAAGCAATGGCAGATCTGAGAGGTCGCAGGGCAAAATGAATTATCGAATTCACATTACGAAAACGGCTGAACGAGATGTAAATCGTGCAGTAGATCACATTGAGTTTTCATTAAAGAATCCACAAGCGGCAGACCGCCTAATGGATGATACTGAACGTGAGATTATGAGTTTAGCCACGATGCCGGAAAGATACGCATTGGTGGATGACCCTCTGCTTGCGGCATGGGGAATTCGCTTTGTGCAAATCAATAATTATCTGGCATTCTATATGGTGTCAAAAGAGACGCAGACCGTCCACATCATTCGTTTCCTCTATGGAAAGAGCGATTGGGTGTCTATTCTTCGTCACAGCTTTATAAAGGAATGAGATAGCGCCGGATGCACAGAAGCATCCGGCGTTTTTTGTGAAAAATGGAAAAGTTTTCTCTCCGTATTGACAAAACGTGGAACGCATATTACTCTTATCCCAAAGGGGTGTTCGCAAGTTAGCTTACAGCCTACGCAGTCCATAAGACAGAAAGAAACAGAAAGAACTGCACGGGAGGGCATAATCTAAAGAGATAGGAGCGAAGACCATGAGAGATTCAGACTTGCCGTTTGGTGAGTATATAAAAGAGAGAAGAGAACAGCTCGGTAAGACATTGCGAGGCTTTGCCGGAGAACTGGATATCTCCGCAGCATACCTCCATGATATTGAAAACGGTAAGCGGCGAGCACCTGAGAAGCTTCTTGGAAAGATGGCCGAACTGCTGGGTATTACAGAAACAAGTGAAATCCATCATCTGTACGACCTGGCTGGTGTCAGTCAGAACGGACAGCACGCAGATATAAACAATTATATGAATGAAGTGCCCTCTGCGCGTGCTGCGTTGAGAATGGCAAAGGATGCAAACTATACTGACGAAGACTGGCAAAAGCTGATTGAGATGATCAAAAAGAATAAACTCAGATAGGGAGTGATCTTGTGGAGCTGAACTATAAGCAACGAGCCAACGGAATGTATGTCCTCTATAAAGAGGACATCGAACAGATCGCAACCGAAACCCTGAAGGAGTTCTCTCCACAGAACCTTGATTACCCCTCTGCCTTGGATACGGATTCTTTTCTTGTTGATCACCTGGGCCTTCTGCTTAAGGAACGATACCTTGGGATCCCAGGGAAGGAGTCGGTGTTAGGACTGACTGTTATGTGTGACTCGGCTGATGTCGTTACGTTGGATAACCGTTGTCGTCCTACCGTAGTAGAAGAAAATTACGGCACGGTTGTAATCAGCACAGCGCTGAACAGCGTTAACAACAAAGGGAGAAAGCGCTACACCAAGATACATGAAGGCGCACATTGGCTCCTGCACAAAGACTATTACCGGAAGCTGGAGGAATCCAGTCATCCCGGCAGCGGCGTTGTTGCTTGCAGAAATGTGGAGCGCTACATTCCGAAGCAGAGAGATGAAAAGGATTGGATTGAATGGCAGGCGGATTCCTTGGCCGCTTCGATCCTAATGCCGAGAACTGTGTTCTATCAGTATTGTAGGGAACTGCTCCGTCATGCTGGCGTCCCTCGTGGATATCTGAACGAGGGTAATTATGGCGATAAGCTGATTTTCCAGGAAATCGTGCCGGACTTGATGACTGCATTCGGGGTCTCTTCCAGAGCAGCTCAGATCAGAATGATACACCTGGGCTTGATTCGAAGAGCAGCATAATGATGTGGTTTAAGAAAGATAGCGGTGTAGTATGCGCCGCTCTTTCTTTCGAACGAGTGTTCGCAAGTTAGCGAACAAGTTAAAACAAGGATAATCAGTGGGAGGGATAGGAATGCCGTACATTAAGAGTCAACCGCTTCGATGTCCTCTGTGTGAAAGGGGGAGAGTGATCGATGCAGGACCAAGGGCCAGCGTCAGTCAGTTTACACTTTACGGACCGCAGTACATTCAGAATGCACAGTTGATTGCTAAATGCCCGAACTGCGGGAACCAGATTGGAATTTCAATGTCATACCATAATTATGAAATTTTTATGGCCTGACAGATTTCGACACACATTTGCCATTTTGCCTGTTATTCTTTATGCGGAAGACAAGATTGTATTTGATTCAGCACAAAGTGCTGCTATGGAGGAGGTGAATTCAATGAACAAGGGCCACTATTTACACTATTCTTTTGGTGAACACCTGTGGGTGCAGAATATAAGTGAAAGGAAGCAAATTCTGACACAAGACGTCTCTACTCTTTGCACATTGATAAACACCTCTACCTCACGGTCATAGTTGAAACTGGCAAAGTCAGCGGTCAAGCCCGCATGTAATTCGAAGGGAGTAGTCCGTATTAGACTGGTGTTTTAAACTCCGGCACTATATTGGGACAAGTGTATTGTTTTTTGAACTGAAGTTTTGAAGGACGACAATAGCTGGTGCCAACCAGATGGATTGTCGAGACAATAGAATAATGATGATTACAATGCCCCGGCTTGCTGTTGCAGGCCGGGGTTTTACCTTGTTTACAAGGAGTTCAAAAAGAAATGAGGGATCAAAAGCAAAGAGAGAAATTACAATCACTGCGATGAGCGAAGGAGGTGTGAATCATGAGGCGTGACCGTTATGGGAAGCCGATGCTATGCCCTGTCTGTTTTAAGGGGCGTATTATCGACAAAGCATACAATTTGGATATTTCCAGACTGATGCTTTATGCTCCACACCAGGCACATAAAGCACAGCTTTTCTCCAAGTGCCCGAAGTGCGGGCATCAGATCGGAATCTCCGTAAGTTGAACTGAATACTAAACCATTCGATTACTTAGTCAAGAGCACCAACCCCCGGCAGAGGCCGGGATCAGTGAGTTCGGAGCCTTACAAGTAGCTTTTTAGCTATGCGTAAGGCTCTGAACTTTTTTGTTGTCCTTACGCCCGGTTAAAAGGCGGAAAGGCTGACATGAGTAATCAAGTAAAGCGAACCCGCCCGAAGGCTCGCGATCCTCCCGTTTCGTTCGTTTGGACCTACCCACCAAATGAACCGAAACGGAGGATATAAAATGAGAAAAATCATTGCATGCTTTATTCTTGAAAATGGAAAATATGTTGAAGTGCCGGTAGACGCAGTAATTGAAAATGGCAGATTCAAGGAAGAGTTCGCAGATAGATTCTTCTATCCCTTTGACCAGTATCTGCTTGAGATGTCTATCTCTCTCCTCATTTGGACGGGTTAGAGATCAGCCTCAACGAGCTCAATGACCTCGCCGTGCTTCTGTCGGCGCTGGACGAAGTGCAGGAGGTCGCCTTTAACGGTTTCCTGCGCATGGAGGTGCAGAATAAAGTCGATACCAACGGCGGCGTCATCACAATGCAGGATATGAGAGATCTGGCTGTCAGCGCAAAGACCGACTGTTATCATGTAGTGGATGCCGCAGACGATGCTGCCCTCGGCCGGTTTTACGCAGAAAACGATTTTATTCCCGAACTGGATGGCGTGTCGGATGCTGTATTTCCGATGCTGGACTTCGCCGGCATCGGAAGAATGATGCGTCAAGGGGAAAACGGTATCTTTGTTGGAAGCCTTTATGTACTGCGCGACGGCGAGCTGACCACTGCACCGCCCGTCCAAAAGACGCTGCCGGAAAAGCCGGGATACCTCTTCCGGCTCACGCTCGGATTGCATCCCGACATTGGTGATGACCGCACGGTGACGTTGATCCTTCCCGCGGCAGAGGCGGAGCTGCTGGATGCGCAGGCGCAGCTCGGCACGGAGGGCTGGGAGGGCGTCGCGGTCATTGATTACGACGGGATCATCCCCTATGCGGCAGAATTCACCGACCTGCCCATGGAGCTGGAGGAATTCAACGTGCTCGCCGCAGCGGTGCGGGATATGCCCTCGCCTGAAAAGCAGCTTCCAAGGCTGAAGGCTCTGCTGAAGCAGTTTGAGGTGCAGGACATTGCGACCGCCATGGGCTTGACAGAGCATCTGGATGACTACGTCCTCACACCGGAGATCAGCTCACCGCAGGAAACTGCCATCGACCAGCTTCACTTCATGACGGATGACCACTCGGTGGAATTGCTGATTTCCCATGTAAACCTCTACACCTACGGCTGCGACCTCATCAGAGAGGACAACGCAGTGCTCTCGCCCTACGGTCTGCTGCACCGTGCGGACTATCAGCCCATGCTGTCACCAATGCAGGAAACACAGAAAATGGAGATGAAAACGAAATGACCAGGGAACAATTTCAAGAAAAGTATAAACTCTCCTTGCCGCTCAAGACGCGGAAGGAATTCGAGGCGGCCCGTCGCAGGATGGGCGCTCTGACCAAGGACGAAAAGGCGATTCTCTCCGCCATCGTTCTGCAAAAGGGCGAGGCGGAGGCTGGAGAGATTTTCGCAAATTCACCGGAGCGGCTGCGTGATTACACGATTCTCAAGGGCGTCAACAGCTATGCCGCGCTGGGCAGATATTATCTCGCCAACGAAACTACCGTCCCGGAGGAGCTGTATGAGTACATGGACCTGGGTGCGCTGGGCTGCCGCTACGAGGACGAGCATCCCGGCGTGTTCATCGGCAGCGACTATGTGCAGTATCCCCCGCAGAAACAGGAAATGAAAATGAAGTAATACCGTCTTGAACCGCGAGCGCGGTTAAGAATATTTTTAGGGGCCGATTTTCCGAAAGGGGATCGGCCCCTTCTTTGTTTATGCCCTTTTTCGGGAAATCACCCCGGAAAGGAGAAAACATGCGCGATGAACAACTGTTGGCATACCTCAAAGACTCCTGCTCCGGCAGGAAAAACCGCGTCGGTGGGACGGAACTGGAGCGAACGCTCCATGTCAGCGGGACCGACCTGCGAAAGCTGGTGAATCAGCTGCGGCGCAAGACCCATCCCATCGCCAGCGACCGCAACGGCTACTTTTACGCAACAACTGCCGGTGAAGTCTACGACACCATCCGCCAGCTGAAACGGATGGCGGCGGGACTGGAAGCGGCCATCAACGGTCTGGAACGGTCTATGGATCGGTTCCGTGAGGACGAGGAGGCCGGACATGGCTAAGCCGCCCTTTCCCTGGATCGGCAGCAAGGAGAAGATTGCACCGTACATCCTGCAGCTTTTCCCGCCCAAGCTGACGCAGTATGTGGAACCGTTCGGCGGCAGCGGCGCAGTGCTGCTGGCTCTGCCGCCGGACCCAAACCGATTGGACATTTATAACGACTTGGATGCCGAGCTGGTGAACCTGTTCTCTTGCATCAAAGAATGCTCCAATGTTCTGCTGCGGGAACTGAAATTCCTGCCCATCCACGGCCGCAAGCTCTTCGAGTATTACCGCGACTTTGTCGCCCACAAGGAGGTCTACTTTCAAAATGTGCAGGCGGAGATCGAATGCCTCGGAGATCGCTCCTGCTTTACGGAGGAGCAGGCCGGAGAACTGCTCCCCATTTTTCAGGAGCGGCTGGCGCTTTACGATGTAAAGCGGGCAGCGGCCTATTACCTTGCCATCCGCGGCAGCTTCAGCGGGACGATCAACTCTTTCGGTGTCAAAGGGTTGGATGTCGAACGCTTCCTAAAGCTGTTTCCACCGGTGTCCGCACGGTTAAAAGATGTGCCGCTGGAGAACAAAAACGCCTTGCAGCTCATTCGGGAACGAGATAAAAAAGGCAGTCTTATCTATGCCGATCCGCCCTATGTCAAAACGGAGCGGCTCTACCGTGTCGCTGGGAAGCTGGGACGTTTCCGCAGATTCCATGTCCGGCTCTGGCAAATACTGTCCGGCTGCGAAGGCTATGTCGTCCTCTCCTACAATGACTGCCCCTTTATCCGAAAGCTCTATCAGGATTGGTACATCTTATCCTTCCAGCGCAGCAATCCGCTCTCTCAGAAAAAGGGCTCGTCCTTCGGCGAACTCATCATCACCAACTACGATCCCCGCCCCTACATGACCAGCCAGATGAACCTCTTCGACGAGCCGTTGGGCGAATGGGAGCTGAAGCTGGTCCATATCCCAAATCATCCACCAAGGAGGAAAACAGCATGAAATTCAATTTGAACCATGATCCTAACAATAAAACTCTTGCCATTCCCCGCGCCGCTTTGCAGCTCTCCGGCCTTGCAGGCGTCAGCGACCTGATCCTCCATACCGACAGCGGCTGTATTCTGCTGCTGCCGGGAGATCCCACCGTGGCGGAACTGCTGAAAGCCATTTCTCTCATCTCCGCCGTTGCACCGCAGCTGATCTCCCGTCTGGCGGAGAGAAGCCAGATGGCGCTGGAGAACGGAATGACGGAAACGGCATGCGGTGCCTGTGAACACGAACCCCACTGCTCTGGCCTTGAAATTCCGCCCTGTCAGCTGGCGGAGGCGGGGATCTCGCCCACTGCCGCGCTGGAGTCCTTTGTAGAGGAGGGCAGAGTCATCGTGCAGGCAGCGGAGAAAACCGCCGCAGATGTGCTCATCGACGAGCTGGACGATGATGTTCGCACCATGCTGGAGGATTCCGGTGTGCAGCTGGAGGGCGTATGCCGTCTGTTGGAAAAGGAGGAGATCTCGGGATGAACAATACTTATCCCTACCCGTATTCCGCTGCTGAAGCCCGTAAGCGGAATGAGCTTTCCCTTTGGCGGGAGAGCCACAAGACAAACATTGCCTGCCGCAACGCTATCGAGGAAGCCATTCGCCAGAACTTTGATGGCATGAACCTTCAGACAGATTGTTTAAAGACCGTGCTGAACGAATATGGCTTCAAGCGCACCGCGTGGGTGCTCGCCAATACCTTGCATGAGCTCAAGTGGGACGGGCGTTTCAGCTATGCCAACAAGCATTGGGCAGAGAAGATATATATTCCCACAGATCTCATCCACAACAGCGATTTTGTTGTCCGAAGCCATCCGGCTGTGCTGGATGGCTTCGTCAGTTTCTACCGCAAGGCGGTGCAGGCGTTAAATCTCTTTGGCGCGGAGCATTGTGTCGGTGACCGCGCCGAGCAGGACTATACCGGCAAGGTGCTGGTACTCAGCCCCGACACGCTGAAAGAATCCTGCTGGAGTCAGGAAAACCAGCTCTGGTATGCCCATGACGGTTTTGGCTGTTCGCCTCACGCCATTGGCCGCTCGGTGCGCTGCACCTGCCTTAGCGACGGGGAGATGACACGCTGGAACCGTAACGAGTTTATCGGTGTGCTGGATGACAAGTTCCTTCCGGAATGGGCAAAGCCGAAGCTGGCAGAGCTTCAAGCGCAGGAGCAGACCGACGCGCCCACGATGGGCGGCATGAATATGAAATGAGGAGGATGCCTGAATGTGCATGACCTATTACACCGTGGACGATCTCCGCCCCGGAAGACCCGGATGGGATGTGAGGCAGTTTTCTGCATTGGCGGAGGCCATCGACCATTACCGGACGCTCCCCATGGATGGGACCCGTGTCCTTGGTATGACGGATGATGCCCACGCCTATGAACTCATCCGCTGTGTGCGCCTTTTCCCCGGCGACGCCCAGGGCGAGGATGTTCTGTCGGCGGATTACCGGCGCAGCGGCTTGACGAAAAAGAATGCCGACCTGAAAGTTGCGCTGGACGGTTGCTTAGAAACTCTGCATCCCCGATTTCTGTTGGAACCGGAGCGTTTAGTGCCCGTCCCCCAGCGCAGAAAGCTGCGGGAAGAGCTGCGGGAGGCACTTCTCTGGCAGGGCTATGAAGAAAACTATGAGTCTACCATCCGCTCCGTCTTTGTGGGCGGCGTTGGTTGGATCTCACCCCAGGACGTGAAAAAGCAGCGGCATCTTCCACTTGTGTTGAGCTACCGGGTAGACGGTATGTCGAAAGACGGTGCCTACATCTCCTTAGAGCTGGAGCCTTGGGAATATGACCTTCTGCTGGAGCAGACGAAAAATCACTATAAAAATAAAGAAAAGAGGAACACAAAATGAAACGAATGCTATCTCTCTGCGCTGCGGCGTTGTGCCTGACTTTGGCACTGACGCCCACTGCGCTGGCGGCAGACTTTGAACCCGCAGTACCGGACGCCAAGGTCTGCTATCCCACTTTCATCGTCCGAAACGACGATGGCACAGAACTGAAGAAAATCTATGATCTGAGTCCGGAAGATGATCCCGCAGGCATTCCCCGCTCGAATTTCCAGCAGGACGGCTTCCAGTACAACCTGACGGACCTTCTGAAGCAGGAGCTTCCGGAAAACGAGAGCCGTCAGCATACGGAGCACGTTTCCGTCGAGAGCGCAAAAAAGGATATGGAATCCGTGCTGGCGCTGCTGCCGCAGGAGCGTGAGTTCATCACGGACGACGGGCTCATGGGAACCCTGACACTCCGACTTGATACCGTGCAAGTCGAGCCGTCCGGCTACGGCAGTTCTACAAAGCAGCTTTCCGTCAAGCGCAGCTATCCCAATCTTGCCGAGCAGGATACACAGTACATCCCCAAGAGCATTGAGGACGGCGGCAGGACCCTGACGCTCTCCGACATTCAGTGGCAGACCGACAATACCGCCAACATGGACGGTTATGCCGTGGCAGACCGCTATACCGCCGTCGCCACCTACACTGGCAGCGCCACCAGCAGCTATGTCAAGGGCTACACCGTCACGGCGGATTATACCGGAACCGTCAGCCGGATCGCCCTCAACCGTGTCCGCTATGTTGCCATTTTTGATGGAACGCCCATCCAGCCCGCAGAGCCTGTGAATGTGCCTTCCGCGGCATCCGCTTTCCGCTGGTCCTATGTGCTGATTCCCCTCGGAATTGTGGCTGCGGCAGGAGCCGGTGTCGGCGGTGCGCTGCTGGTGAAGCACAGAAAAGAAAACGCAGATGAGGAGGAAACGGAAGAATGAAGAAGATCATTACCCTTTGCCTGAGCCTTTGCATGACAGCGGCTTTGGCGGCTCCGGCGTATGCGCTGGAATACAGTATCGACTCGCCGGACGATTACGATTTCGGTATCCAGTGGTGGAGTGGCACGGCGGTAAGGTACACCGTATTCGTCCCCATGTTCTGCACCTGATGCGCGGTCAAATCTTCGAGCTGGAGGGCTGCCGCTTCTTCACTATGGGCGGCGCAAAAAGCCATGACATCGAGGATGGAATTTTGGAGCCGGATACCTCGGATTTTGAGCGAAGGCTCACGATGCTCCAGCGCAAACCAAGAGCGAGATACCGCATCAACCACATCTCATGGTGGGCGCAGGAGCTTCCCTCCGATGAAGAATACATCGAGGCACGGCGAAACCTCGACGCGGTCGGCTGGGCGGTGGACTACATCATCACCCACTGCGCTCCCACCAGCATCGCCCTCATGGGGAGCCGCCACAACGAGGCGGACCGACTCACGGACTTCCTACAAGATGTACAAAAGAGAGCAAAATATCACTACTGGCTGTTCGGCCACTATCATGACAACAAAGCCGTTGATGAAAAGCACATCCTGCTGTGGGAGCAGATCGTGCAGATCTGCTAAGATCTGGTGGAAAAGGCAGTAAAGGAAAGAGCGGTGCAGCGCCGCTTTTTCCTTTGCGGCTTTGCAGCAGAGTAGAAAAACCGAGTAACGGCTTGCAAGTTGAGCGGATCTGTTGGAAAAGTAGAAGAATGCTTTCGATGCTTCCTTTTGATAGACTGTAGATCCGAGGCCTGATATACTGGAAGCAACAAAAGAACAGGAGCGAATAGAGATATGGATACGTTAATGGAATTCAGCATTCAAGGAGACATCTTCTTTTTCTATGATACATTGTCAGAGGAAGAAAAGGAAACCGTTCACAAGTGCATGAGGGCGAGGTATAAAGGCCATATAGTAGGCGACCCTAAAATCGATGAATTTTTAGAAGAACTCGAGCGTGATCATGGCATTCGGTTGAAGAGGCTGCCGGTAACGAGCGTCATTGCGGTGTAAGAGCAAAACCGCTTTCCTTCAAGTTCCTGTAGACTTTCTCTGCCGACGTGCTATCATACTAAATGCTTGGCTTAGGCAGTAAGACGAATATCTACAAGATTTGCAGAAAGGTGACTCTATGAAAAAACAAATTCGAGCCGCGGCGCTTGCGCTATGCACCCTTATGCTCTTTGCCGCGGCTACCGGCTGTGGCAAGCAGGAAAAACCGACCACAGAGCAGCCCGCGCTGGAGACGGTGGAATACTCCAACCTGACCGATGATGATTCCCGCAAACAGCTTTCACAGCTTCTCTCGGATGCGGGAATCGAAGAATTCCGCATCACCGCTCTGATGGATCGGGTGGAACAGTTTAACGCCAGTGTCAAGAGCGAGTGGCTGACCGATGGCTTCGAGAGTGCTGCGCCGACCGACACCAAGTACGATCCCTATGAGATGCAGGATGAATGGACGGTAGCAAACGGCAGTTTTCCCGGCTATAACTGCCGTATCACGGCATTTGGTCTGTTCAGTGAACGGATAGCAGCTGGAGCCGACCAGCCGGAGGTACAGGGCGAGGATTCCCTCTTTACTGATCTGGAAACCATTTCCGCCAATCCTGACGCGCTCTGCGGGGACAGCACCGCCAAATTCTGTGCGCTGTTCGCACCGGTGAATGCCGTGGACAGCACGGAGGTCGAAGCACAGGTCAAAGCGCTTCAGGAGGGCTGGGCAGCCCGTGGTATCACATTTACAGACAGCAAAACAAGCATGATCTCGGTCATCTTCCACGATAAATTCTCGGACGAGGACAACACGCTGTTCGTTGGTCATGTCGGCGTGCTGCTGCCTGCGGAGGACGGTTCACTGTACTTCATCGAAAAGGTGGCGTTCCAGGAACCATACCGTTTAGTGAAGCTCCAAAACCGCACGGAATTGAGCGACTACCTGATGGAGAAATACGATACTTCCTGGGGCCAGGATACGACGCGCCCCTTCATCATGGAGAACGATACGCTGATGGACGGATACCGACCGAACCCTCTGGAGGCAACAAATCCTTAAAATTAAAACAGCAGCGGGATGGCATTGTCATTCCGTTGCTTCTATTTTACAGAAAAGGCGTACAGCGCCGGAAAGGAGAAAGACCATGAATATCCGCAAGCCCACAGATTACACCGCCATGTTTGCCGCACTGGACACGCTTATGGCAGCGCAGTTGCCGCAAATAGAGTTGTACTGTGAAATTGGTCGGCTGGTCAGCGGCAGAGCGGAGAAAGGTGCGACTGTCGCGGCGTCGGAATATCTGCAAGCGGCCTATCCCGCAACCGAGGGCTTTTCTCCCCGTAATCTGCGCCGGATGCGCGCGTTTTACGCAGCCTACGAGGAATCCCCTGAAATCATGCGGCTGGCGATGTACCTCGGCTGGACGCGGAATGTGGCGATTTTAGAGAGGTGCGGCAGCAACGAGGAACGGACGTGGTACATCCGAGCCGTGCTGCACTTCGGCTGGAAGAAAGCAAAACTGCTGGCCGCCATAGAATCTCAGGCGTGGCAGCATTCTTCTCTCGACGAACAGGCGTTTTCCTGCTATACTGGTGAAAAAGAAGCAACGCGGGAGAGCAAATGCAATGAAAAAGATACTCTTTGTGTGTCATGGGAATATCTGCCGCAGCCCCATGGCCGAGTTCGTGATGAAGGACTTAGTGAAGAAGGCTGGGCTGGCGTCACAGTTCCATATCGAATCGGCGGCCACCAGCCGGGAGGAGATCGGCAATCCGGTCTATCCTCCGGCGCGGCGCAAGCTGGCGGAGCATGGGATCTCCTGCGACGGCCACGCGGCTCGGCAGCTCACCAATCAGGATTACGACAAGTACGATCTGCTGATCGGCATGGACAGCGCGAACCTGCGGAATATGCACCGTATCTGCGGCGGCGATTTTGCCGGCAAGCTGCACCTCCTGATGGATTATACCGACCACCCCCACGATGTTGCCGACCCGTGGTACACCGAAGACTTCGAATCGACTTGGCAGGATGTGTTGGCGGGATGCCAAGGATTTCTGAGAGAATTATTGCAGGAGCGAGGTGAACAGAATGGATAACGAACTTCAAACGAACTATACAACAGAGCAAACCTATCATTCAATCCGCCATTCCATTGTGTCTGCACAGCGCAGTTTGAGTGTGGCAGTAAACTCCGCAATGGTGACGGCCTATTGGGAAATCGGCGAGCAGATTTACAAAGCTTGCGGAGAAAATGACCGCGCAGGATATGGCAAAAAGCTGCTGCAGTACCTGTCCGCACATCTGACAGCGGAATTCGGGAAAGGATTTGACGAGTCAAATTTGCGAAAAATGCGTCAGTTCTACTGCGCATATCCAATTCGAGACACACTGTGTCCTGAATTGAGCTGGTCGCACTACCGACTACTGATGCGGGTTCCCAATGAGAAAGAGAGAGCCTTCTATGCGGAAGAATGTGCGAAGTCCGCATGGAGCGTCCGGCAGCTTGAACGGCAGATCCACACGATGTACTATCAGCGCATCTTGGCAAGCCAGGATAAATCACTTGTTGCTGCTGAGATACAAACGACGGAGCCAAAACCGGAATATGAAAAAATCATCAAAGACCCCTATGTAATGGAGTTCCTGCAAATCCAACCGGATACGCATGTGTATGAGGGAGAATTGGAGCAGGCATTGATTGATCACCTGCAACACTTCCTGCTGGAGCTGGGACGAGGCTTCTCCTTCGTAGCCCGACAGAAAAAGTTTACGCTGGATGGTCAGAACTTTTTCATCGACCTTGTGTTTTACAATTATATCCTCAAGTGCTTTGTGCTAATCGATCTGAAGATGGGTCAGCTTACGCATCAGGATCTCGGTCAGATGCAGATGTACGTCAACTACTATACTCGTGAGTTGATGAACGAAGGGGACACACCGCCGATTGGCATTGTCCTCTGCGCCGATAAAAGTGATGCTGTTGTGAAGTACACTTTGCCAGAGGATAATCACCAGATTTTCGCATCCAAGTATTTTACCTATCTGCCGACAGAGGAAGAATTGAAACGAGAACTGCGGCTGGATGAGTTTCAAAAACTGGATGAATAATGCCTGTGTTGAATTCGGACGGGGGTTCGAATTGCGTCAGAGAAAATTTGAAATAATCGCATTCTGAATTCTATGGAAAACTCAAAACCGTTGCGGTGCAAGGCTTCCAAGACGAAAATATCCGAATTGAAGCCACCTGACATGAAGGGTGATTGGTTTGGATCCAAACGGCTGAACGCCTAGAGTCCCAACCAATCGCCCGATTTTTTTACCCCGAAAAATAGGGGGTGCACACAAAGATCCAAAACAGCGTTTTCGAGTACCTGTGGGGAGTCGAACCGCAGCTATTACGAAAATAAGCCGGTGCCCTTTTTCGAAGGCACCGGCTTTATTCATATTCAGAATGCGATATTCAGAACAAGGGATTTATGGCAAAGGGCGGTGCCTTTTTTGAACACAAAAAGGGCACCAAACTGATTATCTGCTTTGAGGGGCAAGCATTCATCTTTGAATCAGTAGAAAAATATATGTATTTGAAGATGGAACTGTCAGACCAATTGGAATTTTATAGAATGCTTTATCCAAGCCAATGTTGATAATATGCGATAATCCCTAATACACCACCAATGCCAAGACCAGCCAAAGTGGCGAACGCGATGTTTAGTTTTTGCTTGGGGGATAACTTTTTTTGATCCTGCTCCATACAGAAACTCCTTTCTTGTAAAGCATACTCTCCTATCACAATCATTCTTTCAATTCTTCCTTTGTCATTTCTGCCTGATTGAGAAGCAATTCAAAATCATCTTCAGCATTGGTAAAAACCGTGATACGATACATTGCACTATCAGTTTGATGGGCGGTGTGACAGCGGAAAAGTCTGTCGGTCACAATGTCGGGTAACTGTTCATAATGCGCCAACATTCGCTCCTTCAAAACAGATTCCAGCTGTTCTTCGCTTGTTACAGAAAGCACACCTCTTTCGTGTACTGACAGAAGAAACATAGGCTCGCTCGGTGCATTATACTTCCAGTAGCAATGCAAAGTTCCAATACTCTCGTCATCTACCGTAAAACGGGCAGAAATGTTGTTGTCTTCTATGTATTTGTCAGCGCGAACTTCATCAATAATCTTTCCATCGGATACGCATTCAAGAGATAATGTGGCGATGTCTTGGACATATTCTGCTGAACCATTGGGACTGCCATCGGGTACTGGTGTTGCAACGGACATCATGGGTAATGCTGCAACATATTGGGGCGCAGAGGAGCCTGCTGTTGCAGAACCTGCCGATATAACCGTTAGTGGGAAGCCCGTTAGCAGCGTGGGCGGCCTTACCTCGATCACGATCCCTTCTCCAAAGAGTATGAATACATTGGCATGGCAGGATGCAGAAACGGGAATCTACTATCGGCTGCAAAGTAGCGTTTTCGACATGGAGATTATGACCCGTATTGCCGAGTATGAAGAGTGAACAACCTGCGTGTGATGTTGTAAAAAGTATTATCAGGCGAATGGTTTGTAATCACATGTAGGAATTTAGGAGAATTCGAAATGGGTGTAATTGAAGAAGTAGAAAAAGATCCAGATGCACACATCGTTTGGATCAATGAGGAAAAGCGGATTGCATCATTTCATGCTGTAGATGGATATGCAGAGCAAATATTTGCAAGCCATGAGTTTTTTATGAATTTCCTTCATTCGCTGCAGGAACGAAGCTTCCGCTTTCAATAATAAAGTGTGTCACAATTTAGAACATAGAAAGGACGGATTATATGAAGAAACGAGCATCGTTTTTGGCTGGTGTCGTGTCGACACTGCTGGTTCTCGCGTTGGGAACAACTGCGCTGGCAGCTTCCGGCAAGGTTACATTCAGCTTTTCAAACATTGCCCTGAATGGTGAAACCAAAATTGCGGCTGGCAGCAATACCGCAGCGTAAACAGCCTTTAAATCGGCCATGAGTGCTTTCAAGTCCTTGTAAGATACATATTTGCTGGAATTCCGAAGCTGGTGAATAATACAGTTCTGAATCTCTGTCTGGGGAAACAC
>Ga0129307_1002326_pt1 | contig 15451 bp, 6 predicted proteins | sample P1105metagenome_FD_94437 | JGI IMG/M metagenome (GOLD analysis project Ga0129307, IMG submission 94437) | Capybara group fecal microbial communities from Wisconsin, USA - P1105 metagenome | ecosystem: Host-associated > Mammals > Digestive system > Large intestine > Fecal | place: USA: Wisconsin... | reverse complement strand
GGCTTCATGAGCGGGAACAGCTGCACGTCGCGGATGGTCTGCTGGTTCGTAAGGAGCATGACCATGCGGTCGATGCCGAAGCCCACGCCACCTGTAGGCGGCAAGCCAGATTCAATGGCGTGCATGAAGTTTTCGTCCATCGGGTGCGTTTCGCCTTCGCCACCGCGGCCACGGCGGACCTGGTCTTCCAAAAGTTCGCGCTGACGGATCGGGTCGTTAAGTTCGGTATAAGCGTTACCGAGTTCCCAGCCGTTTGCATACGGTTCGAACTGTTCGATAAGGCCTTCGATGGTGCGGTGCTTCTTGCAAAGCGGAGTGCTTTCCGTTGGCATATCCTTGATGAACGTCGGCTGGATAAGCTTGTCTTCAACAGTGAGTTCGAAGAGTTCGAGGATGCCACGACCGCGAGAGAATTCGCCGTCGAGGTGTCCGCCGAGTTCTTCCATCTTATTCTTGATTTCGTCGTCGCTCATTTCGTTGACCTTGAGGCCGCCGAACTTTTCGATAGCTTCGATCATGCTGTAGCGCGGCCACGGAGCCTTGAAGTCGATTTCCTTGCCCTGATACTGAATCTTCGTCGTGCCGTTTGCAGCAATGCAAGCACGTTCGTAAATGTTTTCGAAGTGGACCATCATGTCGTTGTAGTCGGCATAAGCTTCGTAGAATTCGAGACCGGTAAATTCCGGGCTATGCGTACGGTCCATGCCTTCGTTGCGGAAGTTCTTCGAGAATTCAAAGACCTTTTCCATGCCGCCCACGATGCAACGCTTGAGGTAAAGTTCCGGAGCGACGCGCAAATAAAGTGTCATGTCGCAAGCGTTGTGGTGCGTCGTAAACGGACGGGCGTTCGCGCCGCCGTAAATCGGCTGGAGCGTCGGCGTTTCGACTTCGATGAATCCCTTTTCAATCAAGTATTCGCGGATAGCCTGCATAATCTTGAAACGCTTGATGAAGACTTCCTTCACGTCGTCGTTCAAAGCCATGTCGATATAACGCTGGCGGTAGCGGGTATCCACGTCGGCAAATTCGTTGAACACGACCTTGTTTCCGTTTTCGTCAATTTTTTCCTTTGCAACCGGAAGCGGGCGCACAGCCTTCGAAAGCATCGTCACCTTTTCGGCACGCACGGAGTATTCACCGCTCTGCGTTTCGAACATCGTACCGTTCACGCCGATAAAATCACCGAGGTCAGTCATCTTCACGACTTCGTAATTTGCCTCGCCCACTTCGTCACGGGCTACCACAACCTGCAAACGGCCATAGCGGTCCTTGAGGTGCATAAAGCACATCTTGCCCTTGCGATTGAAACGAACCACACGGCCAGCAAAAGCCACCGGCTCCTTCGTCACCATCAGGGCTTCCTTATTTTCCTTCAAAACCTTGGAATCATGGGTCCTGTTAAACTTGTGAGGATAAGCCTCTACACCCATTTCCTTGAACTTGTCGAGCTTTGCCAGGCGAGCCTGCACCTGGTCATTCATATCTTGCATTGCCATATTATTTTACCTCGTGAATATATCACGTCTTAAATTTGAACGTGGTAAAGATAGCTTTTTAGACGACAAATGCGTAAACAGCGAGCCAACCGACACAACGATTTATTCTAAAAAACGAAATCGGTGCACAATGTTGTGTACTAAAAAGTACACAATGTTGTGGTCCACAAGATTGTGGACCAACGAGCTAGGGGACTCCTACGGAGCCCCTCGCTGTTCGGCTCACCTATACGGAAATGCCAGCATTTCCGTGTAGGATCAGCCTCTCTGCTAGTCCATAACACAACGGACAGAGTGACCTTTGCTCTTGACGTAGCTGTTCAAAGTTGCGTACTTGTTGCTAGTGTACAAGGATACGTAGTAAGCACTGGAAGAAGCATTTGAGCTATCCTCTGAGGCACTCCAAAATCTCGCACTACGGCCTTCGTCAGAGCAGAAACCATTGCTGTACCTGTGTCCAGCGGGCAACGCAGAGAAGCCATAGGCATCGATGCCTTTCACAATTGAACCATCGTAATCACCGTTCCAGCCACTCTGGGACTTGAGCATTATGCCAGCAGTAGATGCTCCACCAATCGCAGCAAACAAAGCATTCCATTCCGTTGAATCCGGCAAGTGCCAACCCTCAGGGCAAATGCCCCGCACAGGCAAGGACGTTAAGCATATCGGGCCGTTTCCACAACCAGTCTTTTCATAATCTATCGCAGCCCTCCAACTGTAAAGGCGACCGCCCACATCGCAATTTGCAGCCACATCGTTGTAACACCAACTCTCGTCCATAAGACTCGTCGTGGTTACACTGTCATCATAGTTCAAGTTTTCCGCCATCCAAGTCTGGTTGCCAATTTTCACAGTCTTGTAAGTTTTACCATCGCGGGAATCCGTCATGGCACCGTAGGCAATTTCCGGATTCAGACGGGCTTCCTTCGGCACATCCCAACTCCAGCCATTAAATGAACTGCCACTAGATTCTTCATGACTTTCGCTACTCAATACTACTGTTTGAGAAGAACTACTGCTCAACTCCGGCGTAGCACTAGAAGACGATTTGGATTTTTCAACACTCGAAGACAATACGGTTTTGCTTACACTAGAGGATGATTTCGGCTCGCTTGCAGAAGAGGACGATATAGTCTTTTGGCTAGAAGATGATTTGATTTTGCCCACAGAAGAAGAGGATGTCTTTTTGTCACTAGACGAAGACTTCACTTTGCTGCTACTGGATATTTCAACAAGTTCCGCCTCATTTTCCGGGCCTGTAAAACTGCCGCTATCATCATCACAAGCAGCAAAAAGCAACGCTATAGCTCCTATCGCCACCCCCTTCGACATGGTTCGACAGAGCTCACCAACCGAGTTCAGGGACCAATGGCTCCAAAAACGTCGTTTCAAAAACATAAACTATCCTTCAAATTCTTTACAAACTACAATATAAAAAAAGCCGCCCGCAAGAGGTGACTTCTGAAAAGGAGATTCCCGGTCAAGCCGGGAATGACAAGAATAAACTACCCCTGCGAGGTTTCGGCGAAGCTCAGGCGTTCGTAGTTTTTGAGTGCGAGGTTCAAGCGGTATTCATTCGGGAAGAGGCACACGAGATTGCGTTCCTTGTCCATCATGCAGTCACCGGCGTATTCGTCGGCGAACTTGCCCACGTCTTCTTCGGGGCCGTTCACCCAGCGGATGCAATGGGCAGGCACGCGGTCGAGTTGCACATCGGCGCCGTATTCGCTCTGCAAGCGGAACTTGAGCACGTCGAACTGGAGTTCACCCACGACGCCCACGACAGGCACAGCGGACTTGAGCGGTTCATAAAGCTGCGTTGCGCCTTCTTCCGAAAGTTCGGCAAGGCCCTTCGCCATCTGCTTGGACTTGAGCGGATTCAAGAGCGTCACGCGGGCAAAGTGTTCCGGCGCAAAGTCCGGGATACCCGTGAAGTTCATCTTTTCGCCGTCCGTGAGCGTATCGCCAATGCGGAAAAGTCCCGGGTCGTTGATACCCACGATGTCGCCCGCCCAAGCGTGATCAATAACTTCCTTGTCTTTCGCGAGGAAAGCGGTCGGAGCGGCCAAGCGGATGTCACGGCCAGTACGCACGTGGAAAACCTTTTCGCCACGGGTAAAGCTGCCCGAGCAAATGCGGAGGAATGCAGTGCGATCGCGATGTTTCGGGTCCATGTTGGCCTGAATCTTGAAGACAAACGCACTGAAAGCGTCTTCGTCCGGCTTGACCGGGCGCTTGTCGGTGTCGCGGATCATCGGCGGCGGAGCAAGTTTTGCAAAAGCGTTCAAAAGCTGGCGCACACCGAAGTTGTTCACGGCAGAACCGAAAAACACCGGGCACATTTCGCCCTTCAGGAACTTTTCGTGGTCAAACGGATCCATACCGCCTGTGACCATTTCATACTCTTCGCGGAACTGGTTCACCCAATTTTCACCGCAGAGTTCAACAAGACGCGGATCGTCCGGGCCTTCCATCTGGATAATTTCTTGCTTGCCATCGTCCGGGTTGAACGTATGGAACGTGTTTTCGGCAATGGAATAGACGCCCTTAAAAAGCTTACCCACGCCAATGGGGAGCGTAAACGGAGCGGTCTTAATCTGCAAAACGCTTTCAATCTGGTCGAGCAAGTCGAGCACATGGCGGCCGTCCAAGTCCATCTTGTTGATGAACGTGATAATCGGCGTGTGGCGCATACGGCAAACATTCATCAAGCGAATCGTCTGCTTTTCAACACCGTTCACGCTATCGATAAGCACCAAAGCGGCATCCACGGCGGTAAGCGCACGGTACGTGTCTTCGCAGAAGTCCTGATGCCCCGGGGTATCGACGAGGTTGAACATGCAACCTTCAAACGGGAAGTTCAACACGGAGCTGGAAACAGAAATACCACGCTGCTGTTCAATCTTCATCCAGTCACTGACAGTATAGCTGCGATTTGCCTTCGCACGCACGTGACCAGCCTCGCGAATGACGTTCCCGTACCACAGGAACTTTTCGGTGATGGTGGTTTTACCGGCGTCAGGGTGGCTGACGATGGCGAAGGTGCGGCGTTTTTCAATTTCTGGATTCATGGCGCCAAATATAGTAACTTTAAGGGGCTGCTTCAATATTTCTATTATTATCGTGGTATGGCAACTAAGAAAGCGCAAACTAAAACCGCTAAGAATACAAGGACTCGGGTCACGCATGAGTTCCCTGCTCTTTTCGATGCAAATTCGGAAGTTCTTTTGCTCGGTTCCATCCCCTCGCCCAAATCGCGCGAACAGGGATTTTACTATGGGCACCCACAGAACCGTTTCTGGAAAGTTCTCGCAAGCGTTTTGAACGAGCCTCTCCCCGCGACTATTGACGAGAAAAAAGCTATGCTTTTGAAGCACCATATCGCATTGTGGGACGTCCTCGACAGTTGTACCATCATTGGCGCAAGCGACACGAGCATCGAAGATGTGGTGCCGAACGACATTGGATCGCTCCTCACCAAAACGAAAATCAAGCGCATCTTTTGCACAGGCGCCACCGCCCATAAACTCTACGAAAAATACTGCGAAAAATCGACCGGCATCAAGGCAGTGAAACTCCCCTCCACCTCCCCCGCCAACTGCGCCGTTAAATTCGAGAAGCTAGTGGAAGCGTACCGAGAAATAACTAACGACTAAATCAAGGAGATTCCCGCTCGGGGGCGGGAATGACAAGAAAAAAGCCCCGCGGTTCACATTCCGCAGGGCTTCATTCTTTTAGAAAATCGAATTACTTCTTTTTCTTGTTGTTATTGGCGGCGTTGCCACGAATATCGTTCATCTTCATCATCACGTTGATTTCGGCATTCGTGACCTTGGAGCCTGCGCCAGCCGGGTCAAACACCTTGTACGTAAACTCATCAATTCCAGTGAATCCCTTGTTCGGGGTGTATTCGAAGGAACCGTTCGTTTCGTTCAAGATGATTCGACCGTTACGCGGTTTCATCACAAGCTTCACGGACGCAATCTTGTCGCCGTCCGGGTCAATGGCGCCAGACATCAAGCCACCCGAAGGCGGAACCGTCAGTTTTTCGTTTTCACGAGTAACGTAGTTCTGAGCCTTCGTTTCAGGAGCGTTGTTCACGGCAATCACAGTGAACGTAGCAGTCTTGTGGGCCGTACCGCCTTCCGGGTCCGTTACCGTGAACGTGATGCGTTCCGGCTTGCCCTTCCAGTGAGAATACGGCTGGGACACAGTGACCGTTTTCTTCTGCTTGTCGTAATTCACCTGCAACTGCTTCTGACCCGTGAACTTCCACTTGAGTTCATCGAAGCTATGGTCCTTATCGCGAGCGTACTGGTCGAGCTTAATCGTCGCAATCACGCCTTCGTTCTGATTTTCCCTGATGGTGAAGTCCGGGATATCGCGCATGACCGGAGGTGCGTTCACATGCTTCACGACAAACTTCACAACAGACTTGTCAGAGGCGCCAGACGGGTCCGTCGCCGTAAAGATAACGGTTTCATCACCGAACCAGTTATCCCTTCTCGGCTTGATTTCAGCAACGCGTGAACCGTTGATTCTCACGTCGAGATTCTTTGCGCCAGAGACAGACCATCTGATTTCGTTCTTCTTGTGGTCCGGGTCACTTACAAATTCGTCAAGATTGATAGGCTTGAAAGTCTTACCTTCTTGCGTCGTCTGTCCCGGGATTTCCTTCACGACCGGCGGGTCGTTCACGGACTTCACGGTAAAGCGAATTTCTGTAGAAGCCTTTTCCCTGCTCGGGTCAAACACGTTGACGGTTATCGATTCAGAGCCGTTCCAGTACTTGTTCGGGATTTCAACCGTGAGGATGCCCTTGTCGCTAATATGGTACTTGAGTTCATGCTTTCCTGAAGAAACAACCGCAACAGGAGTTTCTTCAACAGCCTTCTTGTTACCCTTCTTTTTCTTCTTGTCCTTCTTCGAGCTCTTGGAGGACTTAGCAGGGGCGGCAGAAGCATACGGATTTTCGCCGTTGATAGACCACTTGAGTTCATCGACAGTGTTATCCGGATCCGTAACGAACTTCGTCAAATCAATTGCCGGGAAGGTCTTCTTTTCTTCGATGACCTGCTGCGGAATCGGCTTGAACTTCGGCGGATCGTTCACCGGAACCACTTCGAACGTGGCCTTGGTAGAAGCGCTGGCGCGTTCAGGGTCGGTGACAGTAAACGTAATCGTTTCCTTGCCAAACCAGTTCGGATTCGGCATAGTCACAGAGGCACGACCATTCTTGACATCTACAGCAAGTTCCTTGTTTCCGGAAACAGACCACTTGAGTTCATTCGGCTTGTCATCCGGGTCATTGGCAATCTTTGTAAGATCAATGATTTCGAATCTTTCCTTTTCCTTGATTTTCTGACTCGGAATGTCCTTCACGATTGTCGGCGGGTCGTTCACCGAGGACACTTCAAAGTCAATCTGCTGCACAGCCCTAGCGCCTTCCGGGTCAGTCACTTCAAGGCGAATCTTTTCCGAACCGTTCCAATACTTGTCCGGGGTCGCAACAACAAGCTGCTTCTTGGCATTGATAGAAGCCTTGAGCGCACGAGTCTGTGCGATTTCGAACTTGAGAGAACTGGTCGGGTGATCCGGGTCAGAGACAAACTTTAGCAAGTCAATCGGTTCAAAGTGTTCCTTTTCCTTGATGCTCTGAGCCAAAATCGGTCTGATAGCAGGAGGATCGTTCACGGATTCCACAACAAAGTTAACGGTCTTGGAATCAGAAGCGCCTTCCGGGTCCTTCACGGTGAACACCACGTTACGTTCACCATGCCAGTGCGGGTCGCCAATCTCGATATGGGCAAGACCGCCCTTATAGATAACAACGCTAAACGGATCCTTTACAGGCGTATCGTCTTCATCGTCATCATCTTTCTTGCCCTTCTTACCCTTCTTGCTCTTCTTGGCATGTGCAGATTCCGGGTTCACAACCTTGACACTCCAAGTAAGCTGTTCCATTGTATTATCCGGGTCACGGACAAACTTGCTCAAATCAATATCCTTGAATTGGCCCTTTTCGCGAATTCTCTGCGGTGGAATATCCCTCAATGTCGGAGGATCGTTCACAGACGCGATTTCGAATGTGATGGTCTGCGAGGCCTTGGCACCATCCGGGTCACTCACTTCGAGAACCATCATTTCTGGAGCGCACCAGAAATCCTTGTTAGGAGCACTCACCATAAGCATGCGGCTCGGAGTGACTTCGGCCTTGAGCTGCTTTGCACCCGTAATCTTCCAGCGAAGTTCATTCGGCTTGTTATCCGGGTCTGTCACGAATTCGTCAAGCTTGATGGGCTTGAAGACTTCCTTTTCCTTGATTTTCTGGTCCGGAATTCTCTTCACTAATGTCGGAGGGTCGTTCACGCGGGTCACTTCGAAGACCATCTTATGGCGGGCAACAGCGCCTTCCGGGTCGCTTACGGAGAACGTAATCGTTTCCTTGCCGCTCCACTGCTTGTTCGGAACATTAACAAGCACGGTGTTATCCTTGCGGATATCCAGCTTGAGGTCTCTGTTACCAGTCACTTCCCACTTGAGAGAAGATGCCGAATGGTCCGGGTCATCAGCGAGAGTGGAAAGATCGATAGTCTTGAAACGGCCACCTTCGAGAATCGTTTCGCCCGTAGGTGCACCAGCAGCAATCACCGGAGCATCATTCACGGAGCGTACTTCAAAGCGAGCAGTTTTGCTTGCGGAGGCGCCTTCCGGGTCGGTAGCGGTAAAGGTGATATTTGCAGCACCATGCCAGTACTTGTTCGGAATGACAATCGTTGCTTCGTTGTTTCCATCAACCTTGACCTTGAGCGAAGAAGCAGAAGATTCCTCATCATCCTTTCCTTTTTTCTTGGAAGAACCCTGACTAATCGGGCTCACCTTGAACGTCCACTTGAGATCGCTAATCTTGTGGTCCGGATCCTTGACGTAGTCGGCAAGCTTGATCGGCTGGAACTGTTTCTTTTCGTCAATGGACTGGTCGCGCAAATCACGGACAAATTCAGGAGGATCGTTCACGGAAACGACCGTAAAGGTCACTTCCTTGCTATCCGAAGCGCCATCCGGGTCTGTTACCGTAAAGCGAACCTTTTCAGAACCGTTCCAGCTTGCGTTCGGCGGAGTAACAGTCACCTTGTGAGCGGCATCCATCGCAACACGGAGTTCCTTGTTACCTTCAATCTTCCACTTGAGCCTGTTCTTCGGATGGTCAAGGTCTTCGACGTAATTGTCGAGTTCAATCGGCTTGAACGATTCCTTTTCCTTAACAGACTGGCTTGCAATTTCCTTCATAATCGGCGGGTCGTTCACGGATACAACCGTGAATGTTGCCGTCGTGCGGGCCTTGGCTCCAGCCGGGTCTGTCACAGTGAACGTAACCTTTTCGGAACCGTTCCACATCTTGTTCGGTGTCTTGATGGTCACCAAACCGGTCTTGGACATATCGACCTTGAGGTCCTTGTTTCCAGTGAAATCAATCTTCAAATCTTCAAAGCGGTCATCCGGGTCGGACACTAGTTCCGCTACGTTGAACGCCGTAAATTCGCCCTTTTCCTGGATGGTTTGGTCTGCAATCTGCTTGATTTCAGGAAGGTCGTTCACTGATTCTACAGTAAATACAGCGGTCGAGGTTGCCTTTGCGCCTTCCGGGTCCGTCACGGTAAACGTAATTTCTTCGGCGCCATTCCAGGACTTGTTCGGAATGCCAATCGTTGCAACCTTGTTGCCATCAATATCGACCTTGAGTTCACACTCTCTCTTCTTGGAGCCCGCAGCCGGCCTGCAAGACGTAGCAAACGAGAGTTCCGAGAGTTTGTTATCCAAATCCTTCACCATGTCGCCAAGCTTGATTGGCTGGAACTGGGCTTTTTCCTTGATGGTTTGCGGAGTCACTTGTCTGGTAAACATCGGCACGTCGTTCACGGATTCAACCGTAAAGTTAACGGTCTTTTCATCGCAAGCGTTGTCCGGGTCACAAACCTTGAATGTAATCGCTTCGGCACCATGCCACTGGGCAGACGGCGGAGTAATGCGGGCATTGTGTGCGGCATCCAGGGCCACCTTGAGTTCCTTGTTGCCAGTAAACGTCCACTTGAGCCTGTTCTTCGCATGGTCCGGGTCCTCGACATAATTGTCAAGTTCAACGACCTTGAATTCGCCCTGTTCCTTAATCGTCTGTTCACGAATCTCCTTCATGACCGGAGGATCGTTAATAGCCTTTACAGTAAACTTGGCAGAAGTCATCGCACGAGCGCCTTCCGGGTCCGTAGCCGTAAACGTCAAGGATTCAGTACCGCTCCACTGTTCATGCGGAATCTTGACGGACACTTCATGCGTCCTGTTGTCGATATTGACCTTGAGATCCCTATTGCCAGTCACTTCAATCTTGAGCTTGGAGAAGTCATGGTCAGCATCGCTCAAGTAATCATCCATGTTGAACGAAGTAAATTCATTTCTTTCGTCAATCGTCTGGTCAGGAATCTTCTTGAATACCGGCGGGTCATTCACGGACTTCACGTTAAGAGCCACCTCCTGCTTGGCGGAACCGCCTTCCGGGTCCATCACAGTGAACGTAGCGACCGTATTGCCAAACCAGCTCGGGTCCGGGATTTCGACCGTTGCAACATGCTGGTCGTCAATAGAGACATTGAGCGTGCCCGTTTCCGGCATCGGTCCCTGATGCTTGACCTCGACATCCCAGGAGAGTTCGGAGTTCTTATGGTCTTCGTCCTTGACAAAGTCATCCAGCTTGATCTTGGTAAACTGCTGTTTTTCGTTGATATTCTGGTTCGGAATCGGGCGGATGAACTTCGGCAAGTCATTCACGGAATTGACCGTAAACATGGCCTCGCATTCGGCAGAAGCGCCTTCCGGGTCCGTAGCCTTGAACTTGATGGATTCAGAGCCATTCCACATTTTGTTCGGAATACGGATTGTCGCGACCCCACCAGAAACGGAGACCTTCAAGTCCTTGGCGCCCGCAACAGCCCACTTGAGCATTTCAATGCGGTGGTCCGGGTCCTTCACGTATTGGCCAAGCTGAATCGGGGCAAATTCCTGCTTTTCGTCAATCGTCTGGTCAGGAATATTCTGGACAAATTCAGGAGGATCGTTGATGGAATTTACTTTGAACAAAACGTCCTGTTTTGCGGACGCACCGGCAGCGTCAGTCACAGTAAACGTCACACGTTCCTGACCGCTCCAGTATTCGTTCGGAAGATTCACGATGGCAGAACCGTACTTGTCGATTTCGATCTTCAAGTCCTTGTTGCCCGTCACCGTCCACTTGAGCTTCATCACGTCGTCATCCGGGTCCGTGACAAAGTCTGCAAGCGAAATCATGTCGAACTGATTCCTTTCGTCAATCACCTGGTCAGGAATCTTCTTCGTGAACGTCGGAGGGTCATTTCTCGCTGACACAGTAAAGGCTGCCGTCTTGTTATCGCTACCGTAATCCGGGTCCGTCGCAATAAACTTGATTGTCGCAGAACCGTACCAATGGGCATCCGGAATCACAACCGTTGCCACGCGGTTCCCGTCAATCGTCACGGACAAGTCGCCATCGCCCTGCGGACCACCCGCCGGACGGATTTCTGTATCCCATGAAATTTGATCCTTCTTGTGGTCAGGGTCATTAACAAAGTCATCCAAGCGGATTTTTGCAAACTGCTTGCCTTCTTCAACTACCTGGCCCGGGATTTGCGTCACAACCGGAGGATTATTCACGGATTCCACAGTGAAGTTCACCGTCTCGGAGGCAGAAGCCCCCTTAGAGTCCGTCGCCGTAAAAGTAATGTCTTCGGCGCCGTTCCAAAGCGGCCCCGGAGTTGTAATTATAGCCGTATGGTCTGCACCAATTATCACCTTGAGATTCTTGTTGCCGCTAACCTTCCAGCGGATATTTGCCGGCTGGTCCGAATCATCCGTTACAAAATTATCAAGTTTGATTGGTGTAAAAGCGCCACCTTCTTGAATGTATTCACCAGGGATACCGCTAACCTGCGGAGGGTCGTTTGGTACGGCAGCCGGCGCTTGAGCTGCGGGTTGTGGTTCGGGATTTGCAGGAGCCGCAGCCGGAGCTGGGGCCTGAGCAGGAGCCGTCTGAGCCGGAGCCGCAGGTGCTGGATCTTGCGCAAAAGAAGCTGTTGCAAACACACTGGCAGAAGCAAGCAAGGTCGCCATGGACCTTTTCAATTTTTTCATTTTTGTTCTCCGAATTACCATACACGAATGCAAAATTTCAGAGCGAAATTTTTTCAAACGTTTTAAAAACATCTGTAAATATAATGTTTTCAAAAAAAAAACAACTCAATTACTGAAAATGTTTTTCATAATAATAAAAGGCATTTTTTGTCAACTGCACTTTCAAAAATACGTAAGTATCGAAGTATCAACGAGTTAGTGTTTTCAAAAGGGAAAATCGAAAAAAATTCTTTTTTTTCGACAGAAGCGCGAAAAACAAGCCGATAATGTAAATTTTTTGTAAAACACGACAAATTTTCATTTTTCAAACCATTCGACAAGCCCCCAAAAGCGACAAAATCGCCAAAAAAAAGCTAATTTTACAAATACAACCATTAAAACTAACCAGGAAAAACAATGAAATTCGTATTCCTTTGCGACGCCAACTATCTCAAAGGCGACATGGTCAACTTCCAGAACAACTTCCCCACCAATCACGAACTCGTGACGATGACCTCTGAAGACCTTCTCCAGAGCAAGTCCATTATCGAAGGGACCTTTGCTATCTTGGCAGAACGTACCACCTGGCAGAAGAACTTCAGCCTTTTCCGCTACTTCGGTTTGCTCCCGCTCCTTGAAGTGCTCCCGCTCGGCATCGTCTCCCGTGGCCGCCGTAACGAACCTATCAAGGGCCGTAGCCAGAACAGGAACCAGGAATTCTATTTCAACCCGGCCGCATCCGCCGAAGAACTCTATCTCCAGGTCGATAAATTCGTCGCTGCGCCGCCTTCTGGCTACACCTATCCGCGCGGTGCCGCCAAGTAAGGGGACATGCAAAGGAAGGTCCTAGAAAGCCTTTACAGCCAAGGCGGGCTCACGCTCTTCGCCATTGTCGACGCAGACGAGATGCACCTTGAAGCCTTGCATAAATTCGCACTGGCGCTCAATGCCGGTGCGCGTTTTATAGTGCTTGACTTTTCCGGCAGGCAGCTCCTTGCCGGAAACGCCCCCTTCCCTACGCAGGAACTTTTCAAGAAAGAACTCACCGACGAGGAAATCGAGCAAATTTCCGGGACGCTTGCCGTTGACGAACAAGTCACGTTCGCAGGCACAAAGACCATGCCCTCGTCGGACTCCGAATACAGGGTTCTCTACCACAACATAAAGAAGCTAGAGACCCTAGTCCCGCAAATCATAGGCATCGTTTCCGCCGACGAAACCGAAAACGTCGGAAACCTCGTTTCGATGTCACGCCTACTCGTGATGTCACCGACATCCACGACCGTCGATACGGCGGCAGCATTCATCGAAGACGTAAAACCGGCCCAAAAAGCGGAAATTTTGTGGCTTTCCAAAGACCGCCCCTCCAGACGCCTTTACCCGAAAGCGAACAAGGCCGTCCGCCGCAACAAAAGCGCCACCAAGGAAGCCCTCAAAGAAAATTCACTGAAAGATCCGGAAAAGCTGGCCGAAATCGTCAAGAAGCTCCACAAGATTTCCATTCTCGTCAAAAACCCGCTTGACGGCATCCCGAGAATCATCCGCAACCTTTTCCCGCTGCTGCTTCTTTTCGTGATTATCGCGCCGTTCCTCTTTGTGACAAACATCGACAGGAGCGATTCAAACCTCCGCGACCGCATTCAAGAGCGGAACCAGCTTTCCGTTGCGCCGTCCTTCGAATACACGTTTGACGGAATCGAGAACATGCAACGTATTGCGCGATACGCCATCGGACGTTTCGACGCCATCATCACAAACGAAAAGATGATTAAGAACTACGTGGCAAAGACACTTGAAGACAACGGATTCAAAGTAACGTCATGGGAAAAAGGGAACCTGAACGTTCCACCCAAAGGGACAACAATCCGCTTCTCGCGCCCGGACGAAATCAAGCGCCCCGCATCCGCAGACACCATCGGCGCCGCGTGGAAATTCTGGACCTCCGTCATTTCGGACAGCATCGCCTACCTCACGGAATTTTATCATGAAAACGCGACGGCGACACAAAGAAAACACAACGGCATCGACGTCGCAAGCCGCCAAGGAGCCCGCATTCTCGCTCCGTTCGGTGCCAAGGCCTGGACAAGCCGCGACGAACGCGGAGGCGTCATCATAGCACTTGTTCGTAAGAACGACGTTATTTTGTTCATGCACTGTGACAAGCTCCTTTATTTGAATGGACAAGAGGTCATGCCGGGCGATCCCATCGCCACAGTCGGCACTACAGGACACACGACAGGGCCCCACGCACACATCGTCACCGGGATAGTCAGGAAGAAGGGAAAAAAACAAATCGGGAACGTCCGATACGACGTTATTGACCCCATCAAGTGGTTCTACAAGTTCAAACCGACCTCAAAGTAAATTTTTTGGTGCTTTACATCACATGTAACTTAAAAATATGCAAAAAACGCCCTTTTGTAACCTCGAATTTACATACATACTATCGCAAATCTATCAACAATTAAGTAACTTTGAATGCGGGATTGATGTAGTTAAAAAACAATGTCAAAACAAAAGGATTAGGACATGAAAAATTCCATCATTTGGGCAACCATCGCACTCGCCGCATCTCTCTTTGCAGGATGCTCTAGTGTCACCCCCCCGAAAGCCGAACTCGCAATACACAACGACACTGTTCACAACATTCCCGCTATTGACAGTCTCATCGTCAGCATGAAGCAAGACTACATCAAGCAGTGCTATATGCCGGTTGCAAGCCACTTGCCGCCTGAGAATTCCTGCCAGTCCGACTTGTTCCAGATGGTAGAACGCCGCTACCACATGGAATACAATCAGAACCACGTGGCTGCAGCAAGCAACGAACTTTTCTTCAAGGATGTCGTTCCTGAAATCCAGAAGAAGGTCAAGAGAGAACCGGCCCTCCGCGACCCGCTCCGCAGGGCATTCAACAACAGCGACGACATGCTCGCCTACTACAAGGACAAATACAAGTTCAACACCCAGATTGAACAGTTCTAATTCTAGTTTTTCTTGTTAAGACTACATTGAACACGGCTACTCCGCCGTGTTTTTTCTATATTTGGTGCCGCAAATTAAACCTAAAAGAGATAAATCTATGGGAAAATCACTCTATCAGAAAATTTTCGAAAGCCACACGGTAGCTAAGCTGCCGAGCGGCCAGTGCCAGCTCTTTATCGGGCTTCACCTCTGCCACGAAGTGACGAGTCCGCAGGCCTTCGCCCAGCTCCGCGAAGAAGGCCAGAAGGTGCTGTTCCCGGAACGCACGTTCGCCACGGTCGACCACATTATCCCGACCACCTTCCCGGAACGTAACCGCCCGCTCAAGGACGGCATTTCCGAAGAGATGTTCTCCCACATTGAAAACAACACCAAGAACAACGGCATCAAGTTCTTTGGCCCCGCTACCGCCGAACAGGGCGTTATCCACATCGTGGGCCCCGAAGAAGGCGTGACCCAGCCGGGCATGACCGTCGCTTGCGGTGACTCCCACACGGCAACGCACGGTGCCTTCGGTGCTATCGCATTCGGTATCGGCACAAGCCAGGTGGCAGACGTTTTGGCCACCCAGACGCTCGCCATGAGCCCCTTGAAGACTCGCCGCATCAAGTTCACCGGCAAGCTCAAGCCGGGCGTAACCGCCAAGGACGTGGCTCTCGCCTACATCGCAAAACTCGGCGTGAACGGTGGCGTTGGCTACGCTTACGAATTTGCCGGCCCGGTCATCGAAGAAATGGGCATGGAAGGCCGTATGACGGTCTGCAACATGGCTATCGAAGGTGGCGCCCGCGTCG
>Ga0129307_1002325_pt1 | contig 15457 bp, 17 predicted proteins | sample P1105metagenome_FD_94437 | JGI IMG/M metagenome (GOLD analysis project Ga0129307, IMG submission 94437) | Capybara group fecal microbial communities from Wisconsin, USA - P1105 metagenome | ecosystem: Host-associated > Mammals > Digestive system > Large intestine > Fecal | place: USA: Wisconsin... | reverse complement strand
TACTTTGTCAGGGGGACGCTGTCCCCCTCATTCACCCCCTGCAAGGGAGATAACATCCCCCTTGACCCCGGAATGCCGCCTTCGGCGGTTTTTTATTATTTATTTAAAAGTAAACGCTGTTGCTATGTGCTGTATACAGATGCGGTTGATAAAAAATTCAGCTTATGTTATAATGTCAATATCTGATACAGAAAGGCGGATGCAAATGAGAGCGAGAGTTTATGACGCAAACAGCGGAAATTACTATATCTCAGAGGTCTACGGCATTATCAACAGGCCCGGCAGATGGTATATAGTCGATCATCCCGAAGATAAGAGCAAAGTTGTACTGGTGGAATATCTGACTTATTCGGAGGACCATCCTCTCGGAACTGCCATCGAGATAATAGATATGAACCCTTTCCCGTGCGGACCGTGGATAAATCTCAATCTGATCGAAGCTGAGAAGATAAACGATAAGCTGACTTACAGCGCACCGGTATCCCGATACAACGGTACAGGAGCTATATGGGATTCAAAAGAGGGAATTGTTCAGCTTCTTGAAAATGATGAAGTGTACAAAGAGAGCATTTCGCTTGCAGACTATTCCACAAAGCTTGAGGGCTGGAATTACATTGAAAGCGATGAGGATATCAGCAGGCTCATGGAGGCATTCTGCGGCTTCCATGATGCAGTAATAAAGGAAGTTTCATACATTTCCGGCGAGTATTACGACAAGGACGAAAAGATAATGTATATGAACGAGCCTGGCTCAAAGCAGGTGAAAGTGATCTTCAGCAGCGCATGGGCGGACGAACTTGAAATGATACTGCTTGCTCCGAGAATAGTTCACCTTGTCCCATGTGAGGAGAATTATTTTTCTGAAATGTTTGAAGCTTCTGTTATCATAAAAGATACCATGGTCTGCTTTTATGATTCGTTGATGGACAGCGTTGACGATAATTACAGCGGTACTCATTTCAAAAGTATGGGTATGATGTGGCGCATAAAGCAGTAAATATCAGACCACAAGTGAGGTAAATATGAGAATAAGATTTCTTTTTCCAGTTGCAGCTGCGGCTTTGCTGTGCGCATCGCTTACAGGCTGCGGCGGAAACAAATCAAAAGTTATCAAGGCATCCATAAAGGAATGCAGTGAGCGTTACGGTGTTGAGTTCAGATTTAAGAAAAAGAAGCTTTTTGCAGGCGGTGCAGACTGCAATGTGTATGTGACCTGCAAGGAACTTCCAGAAAAAATGGTGCGTATTTTTCGTGCTGACAACCATTCACCGCTATGCTGCGATTTTATAAGCGTAAAGTACAGCGATGCCCTCTATGAAAAAACAGTCTCTGCGGTAAGCGGAGTCAACAAGAATAAATACAGCGATACTTCCGACTGGAATATTATCGTGCATGAGAAGGATTATAACCATTTCCCTCCTGCTGATTTTGATAAAAACACTACTTTCGAGGATTACGTGAGAGATACTCCGCTGGAAACATTTGTGGTCATTCCTCAGCCTCTGGATAGCGATATCATGACAGGTATCTATACCGATGTAATGTCTGCACTTGAAAAAAACGGACTTGCCATGGATCTGTCTGTCTACAGTATGAAAGACAAGAAAGCCGCAGACGAGGTCGGACATTTCGACCATGTCACGGAAAGACTGGAATTCTCAGAGGTCAGCTCAGCCAATGCTTACAGCTACAGCGTGAGAGCGGATGGGACATTCAGGATAGAAGTAAAGGGCAATTGATCATCACGGCGGAAATTTTTTCATTTTTTGTCCTCAATTGGCTTTGATCTACGAATGTATATTATGAAAGCGGCAATGCCGCAATGTATTTGTGATTCAAAGGAGACAAAAATGAAAAAGTCAGTTATTACAGCGATCATCATGTCATCAGTTTTTATGTCAGCTCTTTGCAGCTGCGGAGAGGCTAAGAACAATAATCCTTCATCAGCTTCCGAGTCATCGGCTGTCACAACAACAGCTGAGGAAACAACTGCCGCAGAGGAAACTACAGAAACAACAGCAGCAGAGACTACAGCGGAAACATCGGTTACAGAGAGTGAAGCAGCCGGTGAAAATAAAGAGGCCACCGCAGCAGATACAGCTTCAGTTGCCGGTGTTTATTCTTCAAAGGACGGAGTTGTCGTTCTCAATCAGGACAGGACTGGCAGTATCTCAATTCAGGATACCGAACTTATCACATGGACCGATAATGAACTTCTCGGTGCAGGCAGTGCATATCCATATACCGTAAACGGCGATACTCTCACTGTTGAGATCGCAGGTATAAAGTCTTCTTTCTCCAAGAACGGTGAAACTCCTCAGCCCGATCCCGACCTTATGTCGAATTCTCTGATCGGCACATACAAAGCTGTAACAGGCGAAACTCTGGTACTCAACGATGACTGGACAGGTACTCTTACTATTCAGGACACTGTTGATATAAACTGGAGAGGCGACAAGATAGGAAACGAGGACTTCTCTTACGAATACAGAGTAAGCGGCAATATACTTACCCTTTACTATAACGATACAGAGATCATTTTTGAGAAGCAGTAACGACTGGATAGCTTGCATTCTTCACTTATCTGATGTATAATATTTACAGCGGTCTTTTCCGCAAATATATCTGAGGAGTGTTGAAAAATGAGAAAAAGTATCACAACAACAGAGGCTATTTTCCCGATGCCTGTGCTTCTGGTAGCTACCTACAACGAGGACGGCACTATCGACGTTATGAATGCGGCATGGGGAACTATGGTCGAAAGAAACATTGTTGCGCTGAATCTGACTGAGACCCATCAGACAGTTGCAAATATCAAGCAGAGAAAAGGCTTTACTGTTGCTATTGCCGATGCAAAGCACGTCACAGAAGCTGACTATTTCGGAGTTGTCTCAGGAAAGAATACTCCCGATAAGTTCGCAAACAGCGGACTTAATGCGGAAAAGTCGGAGTTCGTTGACGCTCCTGTTATCACTGATTTCCCCATCGTATTCGAGTGCGAGTTCATAGAATATCAGGACAGCGAGTACGGCCTGGGAGTTATCGGCAAGGTGGTAAATGTTACAGTTGACGAAAGTGTCATGAAGGATGATAAAGTTGATATCGACGCTGTAAACGCCATTGCATTCGATCCCTATACTCACGGCTACTATAAAGTAGGCGGCAGAGTAGGCGATGCTTTCAAGGACGGCCTAAAAATGAAATAATAAAAAACAGCGATCAGGAATGTCATTTAATATGGCATTCCTTTTTTTATTATAATTTTTGTGATTACCCCCTTGACAAAGTGTAACACATCTGCTATAATTGTATACATAGAGGTTATACAATTCAGACATTCTTAGCAGTTGCAAATGCGGAAATGGTCTTGACCTTAAAGGAGTGTACACTAATTATGAATATCAATATCAGTAACGCAAACGGCGAACCTATCTATTTACAGATAGCTAACCAGATAAAAACCATGATACTGGAGGGAAAACTCAGGGAAGGCGAAGCACTGCCGTCTATGCGTGTGCTTGCAACTGAACTCCGTATCAGCTTTATGACAACAAAACGTGCCTATGAGGAACTTGAACGTGACGGCTTTATCGAGTCGTATACAGGTAAGGGATCATTCGTCAGGGCACAGAATCTGGAGTTGTACCGTGAAGAACAGATCAAGCGTATCGAATCCCTGCTGACTGAGGCAGGAGAAACTGCACGTAAGGCCGGTGTCACGATGGAAGAACTCCATGAACTTCTTGACCTTGTTAACGGAGGGGAATAATATGAACAACTATGAAAATGCGATCGTAATTAAAGGCGTAACAAAGCGCTATGACGGCTTTATGCTTGATAACATAAGCTTTGAAGTGCCGAAGGGATGTATAATGGGTTTCATCGGTCAGAACGGTGCGGGAAAAACTACTACTATCCGCAGCCTTCTGCATATCACCGATATCGACAGCGGTGAGATAAGTATTTTCGGAATGGACCATATCAAGGACGAGGCTGAGGTAAAAAAACGCATCGCTGTGGTGTTTGATGAACTGCCTTTCCATGACGTTTTTACGGCAAAGGATATGGCTAAGATATTCGAGGGAATGTATCCCGAATGGGATAACAGCGTTTACATTAACTACATCGAACGCTTCGGATTACCTATGAAAAAGAAGATAGGCAAGTTCTCAAAGGGTATGAAAATGAAGCTTCAGATAGCCTGCGCCCTTTCGCATAATGCGGAACTTCTTGTTATGGATGAGGCTACTACCGGACTTGATCCTGTTGTACGTGATGAGATGCTGCATATATTCATGGAGTATCTGCAAAACGGTGAACGTTCTATCCTTATGTCGTCACATATCACATCCGACCTTGAAAAGATAGCGGATATGGTAACTTTTATCGACAGGGGAAAGATACTTCTCACTGGCTTCAAGGATGAGATGCTCGAAAATCACGGCATACTGAAATGCGATAAGGAATATCTGAAAAATATCGACAGCGAAGACATAGTCAGCATCCGCACCAATAATTTCGGCGCAGAGGTCATGGTGCATGACCGTGAGAATGCATCCTACAAATACAGGGACTGCACTATCGATCCTGCAAGCCTTGATGATATCATGCTTTACTATGTACACAGAGACGCAAAGGAGTGGTCATAATGAAAATGCTGAGATCGCTTATTTACAGAGAATACAAGCTTTCAAGGGGACATCAGCTGCTTATGCTGATACTGTTTCTGCTTGTGGCAGGCTGTATGCTGATACCGTTTATTCTCGGCGGTGATGATTTTGAACCGGCTGATCTTGAAGAGGAAATTGCATCTATATATATTTTTCCTCTGTTAGTCGGAATAGTCGGCGGTGTATTTGCCGGTAACAATAACGGTGTTCATAAAGCCGATATCAACTCGGGCTGGAAGAGATATTCTGCTGTGCTTCCTCCGACATCGTCACAGATTGCATTTGCGGAGACGATATACAAAATGGGATTTGCACTTTTATTAGGCGCAGTTACCTTTGCTTTTTCAGGGATCATCTACGGTTACACAGGTTTTTCCGCTTATGTTTTCGGAATGAATATATTCCTGATGTGTGCGGGATTTTTCATTATATCTGATGCGGTCTACTCCTACATCCTGCTGCTTGCAAAAGATGAAAAGGATGCTAAAAAATACCGTATGATCGGATTTTTTGCAGTAGCAGGCGTATTGAAGGTATTGTCGATGTTCGCAGAGAAAAAAGGAAACAGCGCTACAGATTACTCTGAGCAAAGCATTTTCAAGGGTATAGCAAAGATCGCTGAAACAGCAGCTTCCGAGAAAGTGCTTGTTGTAAGTGCAGTATTGTTCGCAGTTTCCATTGTCGTGTACTTCATTATGATACGTAAGTCATACGAGAGGAGAGAGGCGTAATGACAGGTCTTGTTTACAAGGAATGGAAGCAGAATAAATGGTTCATTATCGGAATGGTGATCTGTGGTGCATTGCCGCTGATATTGCTTATCGTTTTCCATGACTCGGTAAAAACAGCGTCTCATTATCAGCTTGTCCTCAACACAGGAAGTATCGTCGGTATCCTCATAGCAGGTATGCTTCAGGTGATGACTCTCGGCGGCGATGGCCGCAAACTTTGGGCATACTTCATTTCAGCTTCTCCTGACGGAAGCAAAGGCTTTATCCGTGTGAAATATGAAATGATATTTTTCATGATACTGACATTTCTCCTGAGCATTCATTTTTTCGATAACCTGATATTAATGTTCACTATTGACAAGGGGATAGAGGGAGTTTATGATGCCGGGAATATGGTATTGCCGCTGATATTCCTGCAAATATTTCTCCGTGCTGTGGATATTCCGTTCACATACCGCTTCGGCGCCAAAAAAGGAAGTATCATAAAGATGATACTCATGGTACTCTGTGCCATCACCATGTTGATAGTGATTATGATAAACATTGATGATCTCGATGTTATAATTGACGGTATCAAGGATAAAATGGCACATTATTCCGAAACTCCGCTGATACCTGCGATACTGGTATCAACACTTATCGCTTACTATATATCTTACCGCATATCGTGCAGACTGTACATGAAGGGGGCTGAGCTGTATGACAAATAAAAAGGACGATCTCAGACGTCTCGGCATTTATCTGCTGATCGTCGCCTCTTCGTCTGCGATGCTGTTTGCGTGCTTCAAGCTGATAAATCAATCGGAAACGGCTTTTGCTATCCTGTCAGAGGTGTTCTGTGCAGCGCCGGCACTGGCTAATCTCATCACCCGTGCTGTAACAAAGGAGGGCTTCCGTGATATGAAGCTTCATCTGCATCTCACCGGCAATCTCAGGTATTATCTGCTGGCATTTTTGCTTCCGTTCGTATGTACGTTTATGAGTTATATTCCGCCGATTATTCTCAGCGGACACAGTGATTGGCTCGGTGGGTTTACTCTCAAAAACATCGTTGCGGCAATACTGATGCTGGCAGCACAAGGCGCAGTCATGTCCGCCGGACTGGTGGGCGAGGAGCTTGGCTGGCGTGGTTACATGAACCGGAAAATGGAACCCCTTGTAGGTGTAGTCGGTACAGTGCTGATCGGCGGTGCCGTGTGGAGTCTGTGGCATCTGCCGTCAGATATGTCGCTTTATCTGGCTGGTGAGGAAACGCTTTCCGAGTCCCTGAAAACTGTCGGCGGACGTCTGCTCTTCTTGCCCGGCTATGCCGCTTTCTATATGTGGCTGACGAAAAAGACAGATTCCGTCTGGCCGGCCGTTCTGAGTCATGGGATAGGCAATGCGAGCCAGACTTGCATCATGGAACTGCTCAGGATGGGCGATATCCCCGAAAATGCGGAAATAAATTCGGGATTTTTTGAGTTTGTTCCGTTCATCATAACAGGCATTGTATTTCTGTGGCTGATGCTTTGTGATAAAAAGAAAACAGAACAAAAGAACTGAAATAACCGTGGTGCTCATATAGCAGTTTATACGTATTATTGAGGCAGACATTCTGAAGAAGCATCTTCTCGAATCTGTTTTCCAAGACTATATAGGGCGCACACTATACAAGTATAAATTTGAAGTGTATTTGGTGCGCCATATCAGGCTAAAATTTAAAACTGAAAGTTTTAGGAAAGGAGTTTGAGTTCTGCGCTCATATAGAAGTATCATCAATAATGGTAAGACTGACTCAGCAAGCTGAGAAAGCCCCCGAAAATGATCGGGGGCTCAACTTGTCAAAAAAGTCATATATTATCGTAAAAAAATGGGCTGTCGAGGACGCCAGCCCCTACAATTCGGCTATTCTTCGTGAATGCTTTTGTAGGGGACGGCGTCCTCGACGTCCCAAAATTAGTCAGTCAAGTTTAAGCAGCTTCTTCTGGATAGCAAGTGCATCACCACTTGTTATACCGTCGCCGTCTGTGTCAGCGTTGAAGCTTCCCTGAGCGGTGAGCTTGTATTTGCTGGGATTCGCAATTGACTGCATAATGAGAACTGCATCGGACATATCGACAGTGCCGTCGCAATTGGAATCACCTTTTATATAATCGTCGGCATTTATAGTTATGCCTTCAACTTTTCCGCCTGTGTCTGTGGGGCTGACTCCGCTTGGGCTTATGCCTGTTTTCTCTGCTATGCTTTTGGCTAATCTGTAATGCTCCATGACCGTGATATCTTCATCTGGAACAATAAAAAAAGTATCACCGACAGATTCATTACCGAGAAATGTTTCTTCACCGCTTGAATACTTCAAAAGTGAAGCTTTTATGTCATTGCTTTTAAGGTACTCATTCAGCTTTTCTTCTATTGGAAAGCTGTACTGCTTCGCTTCGTAGCCTGTCAGATAATCATATGCACTGTAATTGTATATATACTGATCGTAGCGATATTCAAAAGCAGAGGCATAGTCTTTCATGGCTTCATACAGCTTCTTTGCGGTCTTGCTATCAATTCGGTCATATTCTTCCTTATCGTTTTTGAATGTGACAGTGCAGTCATAATTGTCAGTTGGAGTATTTTTCCAGTATTGAAGAATCAAGCCGTTGTCCACTTCTTTTATAAGCTTTTCGAGTTCAGTTTCATCAACATCCTTTGATACAGAGAATGTTATCGTATCAGGATATCTTTCGATAAAATAAACTGTTGCTCCATGTTTATCATTGCTTCTCATGTATACCGCTTCAAATTTATCACTAAGATCATAAAACCATTCGGATTTCTCTATCTTTATGCAGTCAGCAAATTTTTCGGCATATGGTTCATCATCTGCATATGCAAACGCAGAAACTGCCGAAACAGCTGTTACTACAAGAGAAACAGAAAGTGATAATAGTCTTTTTTTCATGATAATACCTCCTTTTTTAAGTTCACCAAACTGTATACGGATAATTATCCGTAATAAACGAGATGATCTCGGCTGCTTTATCCTCGCCGATATAAAATGCCAGACCACCTCCTGTCAGATTTGTTGTCAGATAACCTTTTGTGGATATGCCAAATCCTGCTGTCAGCGGAACCGCTTTATTCATATCACAGATAAGATTCATTTTTGCATTGACCTGTTCAGGAGTAAGCTCACCGTATCTGTAACATAATGCTTCTTCGCAGTCACGAAGATGGCTGATCACAATCTCCGAATCAATATCGTAATAATTACGCAGTTCATATCCGTTACTAAAGTCAAAATATTCCGCCGATTTGAATAATGCATAAGCATCAATACCGGTATCGCTGATGAATTCTCCGAGAGTTTCGGGCATATATTCCATGTTGCGGTAAAGCGTAAATCCGTCAGTTCCATCAAACTGCACAGCAATCATTGCTTCGGGAGTTATTTCCTTTATTGCATAAAGTGCCGCATTACTGCTTTCACCGTCATTATCAATAAGCACCTGTTCACTGATAATTTTATCTATGCGATCCGCTAAAACTGCTCCTTCAGCTCTCGAATACCATATCCCCGTGTCCTCATTCTTGAAGGTCATATAGCGTGGTGGAGGCTCTGTAAGCTCCGCAGGATTCACAGGGCTATCGCTTTCAGTAGTCACAGTTGATACGATTTGTTCCGACACATCTGTATTCGATGTATTAATCTGCTTTGCTTCTGTCATCTGAACCGAACTTACTGTTGCTGTTACCTCGGTTCTGTTATTCTGAACAGAACTGCTTTTCGATATGGCAGCAGTTGTCTGCTGAGTTGTAACTGTGGTTTTAGCCGCCTTTGTCTGAGCAGTTGCCGGAACAGTTGTTACAGTGTCCGAAACATAGCCTGATGTGGTTGAGATCACCTCTGATACGACAGGGATCCTTTCCGGAGCTGATGGAGCGCTGTGCAGTGTGAATATACCGACAATCGCCGCCGCAATAATTCCTGCGCCGCTCAGGGAGAAACGCTTTATCATCTTGGCTCTGTTCGCTTTTTCAGCTAATATTCTGTCACCACGTTCCATTATGTATTCAGCGTGTTTTTCAAATCTGTCCATCATTGTTCCTCCTTTCCATTTCTTTCTTCAAAGCTTCCTTCGCCCGATACAGTAACTGTGTTATCTGTCTCTGGGACTTGTTCATGACTCTTGCTGCTTCAGAATTTGAAAATCCCTCAAAATATATGAGAAATAATACCTCTGAATAGTCATTTTTCAAAGCTTTGATGCATTGGTGGATAAAGAGATCTCTTTCACCTTGAATGTACTCCGATTCGAGATCGATATCATCTGAGAAATATGTAAAATCCTCTAAAGGAGAGTATCTGTTCCGTTTAAGCTGTTTCAGATAATTGAGTGCTGTATTTCTTCCTATAGTGTAAAGCCATGTCTTGAATGAGTAGTCACTCTTATACACCGGCTTCTTTGTATACAGCTTCAAAAACGTATCATCAGCAGCTTCTTCGGCGATATGTATATCCTTTATTATTGAATCCAGAAATAATATCAGTCCATCGTTATACTCTTTTACAAGGTCAATAAAGCCTTCTTTATCACCGCTCAGGAAACGGAGGTAGCTACTTGCACCGTTATCCATTTTTTACTCCTTTGCTAAGGAACTATCCGAATTTGTCCTTCACTTATTATACAACGCTGATATGGTGATTGTCTCAGCATATAATATATTTTTATTTTTTAATTATATATCTGATACAAAAAAGTCTTGCCGAAGCAAGGCCATTTTCTGTTGTTTATTCATTCTCGTCACTACACTCAGCAAGTCCGTGAAGCAACTGAAAATATATACATTCTGCTCAGCCATATCATCACCATCATTCTGAAATTTCAGTCGAGCCTATACTTAAGCCCCATACTAAAATTATAGCGCACTTTCGAGGTGAAAGTTTATTCGCAGTGCGCATGAAGCCCCGTGCGCCATAAAACTTTTCTTATCGTGAAATTGTTATGGGGAAAATAAAAAAGCTGCGGAGCGGAGTTCGCTCACACAGCTTATGATGATATTCGGTTATGATTTGGAAAAACATTGATTACATTCAGAATTGGAATCCTTAGAACCTGTCCACATAGGGTGAATGTACGGATTTTCAGACATAATTTTGTCGGTGGCAAGGCAAAAATCCCTATGTAGACAGGTTCTTAATCATATGCATGATCTACTTCAATCGTATTGACTTTACTGAAATCATCAATGGGTAAATAGTTGTCTTTCAGAATCTCCTGAATATGTAATGGTAAATCAGTTATTCTAATTGGATTGACCGGTTTAGAACTTATTGTGTAATATCTTTGAAACACTCCAATATTTTTGATAGCCTTTGAATGATCATCCGAATCAAAGTAAAATAGTCCTTTTTCTGAAAACTCCTTTGCTACCACCAATGGCATAGTGTTTATTGGAGAACAGTTAAAACAGAATTGCACTTCTGATATAGAAGGGAGATTATCAAACCATTCAACGATAAATTCATATCGTTCTTTATCTGCGCACACAAATTCAGGCACATTCGCTTCACCCGCACTACAGAATACAGCAATATTTCCTTTTTTATCTATACCATACCATTCAACATCTATTGTAAAAAGTTCATCTTCTTCAATTCTTGACATATTCCAGTTCCCCCAATATACTTTCATTTTTACAAGCAAATTGACTACTTGCTTCTGCCACTAAATTATACCACAGCGCCCTCGATAATGCAATCCCATTTCCAAGAAATACACCCTCCGAAATCACCGTCATCATAAACAGAAATCCCGTGCCCCGACTATGCAAGAGGGAGAATTGCCATGAACAAACTGTAAACTTTTCGGAAAATCATGAGCATTTTCTCAAAAACGTCGGTAGTAACCCTGATACTCATATAGAAACTTTATACGAATTTATCGGGGAAGAACCCTTTTTCAAAAGGGTTTTCCTCAATAGATACGTGTAAAAACTTCTGTAAGAGTACAGCAGTTAACGGTGTCCCTTTTTGCATATATGGCGTAATGGCTTGAATATACGGTGGTGATATGTTATAATGTTCATAAATAAACCTTACAGGAGGCGGCTATGGAGACATTGAACATATCGGGCAGGATTTGCCACGCCCTCATAAACGGTGCTGACTTTCCCACTGTCTACTGGGGCGAAATGAAGAACAGTTCCGATTCTGTTGAAAAAGTCCTTGATCTGTGCAGAGATGTGAAGTGCAATTTTATCGTTTACGAAGCTGACGACTGGAATTCTGATTTCTCTCCGTGGAAGTTTGATCTCAACAGGAAAATGTCCTTTTCGGGCGGCGGACGCAGAACTCTGGAGTGGCTTGCGGATGAGTGCGTACACTTCTGCGAAAACAGGTTCGGGCTGACAGGCGAACGTATCATCTGCGGCTATTCGCTGGCTGGACTTTTCAGCTTGTGGGCCTTCTATGAAACGGGGCTTTTCAGCGGAGTCATAAGCTGTTCGGGATCGCTGTGGTTCGGTGACTGGATAAGCTATGCGGAAAACCATAGCGCACCGCCTGACAGCTGTGTGTATATCAGTTTGGGCGACCGTGAAGAAAAGGCCCGTGACCGCATTATGGCCACTGTCGGTGACTGCACACGCAGGCAGTATGAGATAATATGCGAAGATAAAAACGTGTCCCGTCACATCCTTGAATGGAACGAGGGCGGACATTTCAATGAACCTGAAATGCGGCTGGCTAAAGGATTAAAGTGGATGATGAAGTGAGGTGAGGATATGCAGGACAGATACGCAGGCGATATCGGAGATTACGGTAAATTCATACTTATACGCAAGTTGTCAGAAAAATTCAGTATAGGTATAAACTGGTACAATCCCGGCGAACTTGATTTTGAGCGTGACAAAAATGGAAAATACAAGCAGGAGGACGGTAAGTACCGTGACTTTAAAGGCGTAGAAAATTACGCTCCCGATATTGCAGAGGATTTTGAAAAAATGAAAGATAAGCATTCTATAAAAATGCTTGAAGAACTATGCCTGATAAAAAATGCTGTCTACTATAACAAGAAAGTACCGCAAGAAAATGAAAAGCGTGAACAATGGCACAAAGCGGCAATGACAAAGCTTGAAAAAAGTGACATTGTTTTTCTTGATCCTGACAACGGACTCCTTTGTAAATCGGTAATAAAGGGCTCGCCTAAAAGTGTGAAATATGCTTATTACTTCGAGATAAAGGATTATCTGAAGCATCACAAAGCGGTTATAATCTATAATCATCGCAGCAGAAAAACGGAAGCTGAATACTTTAATGAGATTTTCGGAAAGCTGTGCAAAGAATCAGAAGCAAAACATGATCTGATACAAGTGGTAACGTTCAGAAAATATTCCGTCAGGGATTATTTTATTATCAGTAATGATGTACGAACTTATGAAACTATAAAACTTCTTATTGGATCACTGTCGGATACTTCTGATCATAAGCCGTTTTTTTATTATACTGAAATAAGTGGAATCGAGGCGAAAAAGATGAACAATGATAATGAATTCAAAAACAAAGTAGCCGTAATAACAGGCGGCGCAAATGGTATCGGCAAGTGCATAGCCGAGGAATTCCGTAAAAACGGTGCAAAGGTATACGTCATAGACAAAGCCGAAGGAGACCACTTTGTGGGCGATATTTCCGACAAATCCGTACTTGAAAGGTTTGCGGATGAAGTCATTGCGAAGCACGGTCACATCGACTGCCTCATAAACAACGCCCTGCCGATAATGCGAGGAATTGACGAGTGCACCTACGAAGAGTTTCAGTACGCTATGGCGGTGGGAGTGACTGCGCCGTTTTATCTGTCAAAGCTGTTCGCTCCGCACTTTAATAAAGGCGGATGTATCATCAATATATCCTCATCCCGTGACCGTATGAGTCAGCCGCAGACCGAGAGCTACACTGCGGCAAAAGGCGGAATTGCGGCACTTACTCATGCCCTTGCCGTAAGCCTTGCAGGGAAGGTGCGTGTGAACTCCATATCCCCCGGCTGGATAGATACGTCATACAAGGTCTACGAGGGGCCCGACGCTTATCAGCAGCCCTGCGGACGTGTGGGAAATCCCCTTGATATCGCCAATATGGTGTTGTTTCTCTGTTCCGATAAGGCAGGCTTCATCACAGGAGAGAATATCTGCATTGACGGCGGCATGCCCAAGCTGATGATATATCACGGCGATAATGGGTGGGAGCTGAAATGAACGTCAGCAGCTTCCTCGTCCACGAAATGGACTACACAGGCGGTACGGTATCCGAAGATATACAGCTTAGGAATTATAAAGCTTCCGATTATCCCGAGTACAAAAAGCTGTATGAGGACAGCTTCTCTGAAATGCGGGATTCTCTCGGACTTCCGCGTGAATGCTGTAAAAGCTATGACGAACTGGCAAGTCTCAGTGACAGCATTTTCATCCTTGAAGAAAATAGCTGTATTCTTGGCTCAGTGGCAATTTACGGCAATGAGATAGATGACCTTTTTGTAGCAGAGGGATACCGAAATAATGGCTATGGACGCCGACTTCTCAGATTTGCCGTGGAGTATCTGCAAAAAAGGAATGCTGAAAGGATATTTCTCCATGCTGCGGATGTGAATGAAAAAGCTGTGGCGATGTATCTGCGAAACGGATTTGTTATCACATATAGTGAAAAAATGAGGTGAAATTAATGGAATTTGAATACTATAATCCCAGCGGCGACTCAAGAAGCTGTGTAGTCAGGACTATGACAAAGCTGACAGGCAAGGAATACAGCACAGTAAAATCCGAACTCATATCGCTTGCGGAAAGTCTTGGATGCGAGACCTATAACGATGAGCGTGTTTTTGAAAAATACATGGAAAGCCACGGTATTTACAAGCTGAAAGAGTACAACGATATAACAGTTGATGAGCTTGAATTTGACAATGGCACGTACTGCGTTTACTGCACGAATCGTGACGGATTCTATCATCTTCTGCCTGTTGTGGATAATGCTATCTATGACAGACGGGACGACAGCCGTGGACTTTTCGTTATAGCTGTGTACAGGAAAGAGGGAGCATAATGCTGTATCTGAAGAAAGCTGACCGTAAAGACATCGAAAAAGAGTGGATGTTTCAGCGTGAAATACCTGCGGATGCCAATAGCTTCATAAATGATTATTGCGGTATAAGCCGTGAGGATTTTGATGATGCTCTTGATGTTATTATAGCACAGTCCGAAGGAAAAAGACTTCCCGAAGGCTATGTACCGCAGACGGTGTACTACTTGTGGGACGATGATATTATCGTCGGCACTTTCCATTTTCGTCATTACCTTTGTCGCTCGCTTATTGAAGGCAGCGGACATATCGGATATTACATCGCCCCTGAGTACCGTGGAAAGGGATATGCTACCCGTGGGCTTGAACTTCTTTTGAATGAGATAAGGGACGCTGTGAAAGAGGAGGAGATATACCTCCGTGTGGACAGGGATAATCCTGCTTCACTGAAAGTTATGCTGAAAAACGGCGGTTACATCCATCATGAGGACGAGCACAAGTATTACGTGAGAATAAAAACAACACCGCAAAATCTCTGACTCCGTGCAATATGCTTTCAGAAAATATACACTAAAAGGGCACATAATGTGTGTCCTTGCATTTTTACTTGTCATTACTGAAAAGAATCACAAGCTATGAAAAATAGATATTTTACATTTCTGCAAACCTGTGTTATACTGTAATTACAGAAAACGGAGGTGGCGTTATGGCAAATGCAGCTGACAGGATGGCCTGTATAAGGGAAAATCTTCTCGATGCCGGGCTTTCGGAGGAGACCATGGAAAAATGTGTGAAATTGCTTGACAATGGCGATATTCCGGCTCTTGATAAACTGCTTGAACAGCACCGCAGAAAATTGCTGGAAGGTGTGCACAGGTACACTTCACAGCTGGATTGTTGGTTTGTCAATGATATGAGACAAATTAAATCAAAAAACTTGACCTGAATTAAAGAAAGCCTTGATGTAATCAGAAGGCGACTTCCAATTAAGCGGACGCATAGGGAAATTATTGTAT
>Ga0129307_1002324_pt1 | contig 15465 bp, 11 predicted proteins | sample P1105metagenome_FD_94437 | JGI IMG/M metagenome (GOLD analysis project Ga0129307, IMG submission 94437) | Capybara group fecal microbial communities from Wisconsin, USA - P1105 metagenome | ecosystem: Host-associated > Mammals > Digestive system > Large intestine > Fecal | place: USA: Wisconsin... | reverse complement strand
GAAGCAGCCTCCTTGGCCACTTGGAGCTTGAAGTCTTTTGAGTAACGAGTCGACATGGTGCACCTCCTGTCTGCATGCATTATACCATGCTCTTGCAGACTCTACTTTTTGGGGTACACCTCACTGCACGCCGACCGTGGCGCCGATGTAGGTGAAATACAGGGAAATCCCCACCCATACGGCATACTTCGCGGTATGACGCGAAATGCCGCGCATCTTCTTCGGGAAAAGCAGCATGACAAGGACAAAGGCGCCGACAAATCTGAACATATTGAGCGTAAAAGTGCCCAGATCCTGCAGACAAATGTCCATCATAAAATAGGAGACGCCCCAGCAGAGCGTCACCAGGAGCAGCATCATATCCGCCTGTGTCTGTTTACTGCTCTTCTGCATCACATCTCCGCAATGAACATCTCCAGCGCCATCTCCATAGACAGTCTACCGCTCTTGATGTCGCCTTCTATCGCATAAGCGCTGTACAGAAAGCGGCGCAGATCATCCACTTCGTACCGGCCCGCAGCTCGCATCGCCTTTTTCAGGCGGTATTCGTTGACGCGAAGGCGCTTCTGGATCGCGTCCATACCGGCGCCTTCCGCACGCATCTCCATCCCGCAGAGCATGATCTCGAGCTGTCCGGCCAGCATGGACTGGATCCGCATCGGCTTCATGCCGCCGACGATCAGCTGATGCAGCAGGGACAGCGCATCGCCCTTCCTGTTCGCAGCAACTGCATCGAGCAGTTTAAAAACACCCTGTTCCAGCGTACCGGACAGGCAAAGATCGATATCCTCCGGCGTCACCTCGTTGAGACCGGCATGGAAGACGATCTTGCGGATGTCATTCTCCAGGTCAAACAGCGAATATGCAATATCTTTATTGTTGTAACCTGATTGTTCGATCAGTTTTTCGACAAGCTGCGGATGCACCTGCTTGCCTGCCGTATGGAATCGCTTCCTGACAAACTTGGCCAGATCGCTGCGCCCGAGCGGTGTGAACTCGTACACCGTCCCGCTGGCTGCGATCGCCTTGAACAGAGCCGTTCTGGACCGCTCCTTCCTGTCGTCTTCTGTCTCCTGCGTCGTGATGATCAGAAGGAGCGACGCCGGCAGATCGGCGAGGTACGCAGCAAGACGTTCCGCCTCCTCTTTCGGCACACAGCCTTTGCCGGATGCTTTCCAGACATTGGCCAGCCCGTTGATGACAACGACCTTGCGCGCGGAAAACAGCGGCATCGTCTCGCACGCTTCGATCACCTGCGAGGCGGTCCACTGATCCTCTTCGAAGACCGTCAGATCGAGCGTCCGGACAGCTTCATTGGTATATACATCCGTCAGTCTGTCCCGCGCCCACTGCACGAGAAACTGCTCCTGCCCGTGCAGGAGCACCACATTTGCGATCTTGTCTTTTTTGATATCCGCCTCAATCCGAACGAAGGCGTGTGTCGTTGTCTCTGCCATGCAAATAGAGTATCATTTTTCCGCCTTTCATTCAACCGCGTGAGCGTCCATCAGCGGCGGATCATCGTGACGACGCGCATTCTGCTGAAATCGATGCCTACGGCGCCGTCCAGATCATTCCGGAAGACATATGTGCCGGCCGTCTCGTACCGTGCGATCACCTCTTCCGCCGGATGTCCGTAATGATTGTACCCCGTCTGTGCGACTGCAGCCGCAGGCGTCACCGCCTCGATCAATGCCTGCGAAGAACTGTATCTGCTCCCGTGATGAGGGATCTGCAGGATATCCGCATCCATATCCCCATTATAATAAGTCTCCGCCAGCTTTTCTTCTGTATCCGTTCCTATATCCCCGGTGATCAGCACGCTGCGTCCCTCTTTCTCTACGAGCAGCACCAGGCTCTGTTCGTTCTCGCTGCTGCTCTTTTCCAACGGTCCCAGGCATACCACCCGCACATCGCCGAACCGGAACTCATCACCGGGGCCTGCCAGAATGATCCTGTCCGCAGGCAGGCCGGTCTCCTCCATGATTGCCGGCAGTTCAGACGCGTGCCCTTTATAAATGATGAGTTTTCCCACCATGCCGTCCTGACAGAGCGAAACGATGCCCGCGTAGTGATCCGTATCCAGATGCGTTGCAAAAGCAGCATCCAGACGGCGCACCTGGTTTTTCAGCAGGTACGGTTTGACCACCTTTCTGCCGACGTCATATCCTTCTTTCCCGCCGCCGTCGAACAGGATATCTGCATCGGCGCCGCGCACATGGACGCAGTCCCCCTGCCCGACATCGACAAACACAGCATCCGCACACGCAAAGCCGTCTGCCGTCCCCGCTGCCATGCACAGCCCGGCGCAGAGCAACAGCAAACAGGCTGCCGCCAGCCTCTTCCACTCTTTCCGCGACAGACGGATCTGCACCCATTCGCTGAGCAGAAAGAACAGTGCTGCATACAGGAGGATCAGAAGCGGACGCGGCGGACTCACCACATCAAAAGCAAAGGCATCCTCCATGTAGGACAGGCGATTCCAAAGCAGCAGGCCGTCCAGCAATACGGCCAGGATGTTGCCGCCGAGAGGAAGAAAGAGCATCCCGAACGGCAGCTGCAGCGCGGACAGCAGCAGGATGCCAGCCGGTACGATCATCCCCGCGATCACAACCAGCGGCAGATTGACGAAAAAGGAGCTGAAACTCACGTAGTTGAACAGGAAGGCTGTCAGCGGCATCATCCCCGCCTGCATCAGAAACAGAGGGATGAGCCAGCGACATACAACGCCAACAGTCCCGGCTGCACGAAGAGAGACGCCACGCCTGCGCAGCCAGGCAAGCAGCGCGGGCTGCAGACGCTTTTCGCAGACTGGCTGCACAAAGGCCAGCAGCAGGACCGCGAGAAAAGACAGCTGAAAACCGCCGGCAAACAGCTGGTACGGCGATACCGCAAGGATCAGCACACCGCTCACCGCTGCCCCTGTCAGCATGTCATATCTTGCATGCAGCAGTCTGGCTGCCGTATGGACGCCGATCATTGTCACCGCCCGCACCACGGAAGGTGAAAACTCTGCCAGTGCCGTATAGGAAAGCAGGAGCACAACAAGTACAGCCGTACCGGAAACGGTCCGTTTCCTGCCGAAGAACCAGACGTACATCCCGTACAGCATGCCCACATGCAGCCCGCTGACCGCCAGCGCATGCGCCGTTCCGTTCCGCTGAAACGCACTGTAGACGTCTTCTGATAACATGCTTTTGTCGCCGAACAGCATCGCGTTCAGGACCGCTTCCTGCTCCTGATCCAGATACCCGGCCAGCGAACGCAGCAGCCTCTGTCTGCTGCAAGCAAAGAAATGCCGCCAGCTGCTTTCCACCTGTCCTGTGCTGGCTTTCTCCAGATGAAGCCGCGCATAAATCCGCCGCCCTTTCAGGTATTCTGCATAATCAAAACACCCGGGGTTGCGCGCCGTCGGCGGCAGCGACACCTCGCCGGCGCCCTCGATCCGCCGTCCTTCGAGCACCGTATCCGGCAGTTTGCCATCGTAATCCGCAAGGACTCTGCTGCCTTCGTCCGACAGAATGACCAGTCTGTATCCCGTCTGCACTTGATCTGTATCCCGCAGCGATTCGCATGAAATGACCATCCCTTGGATCTTCGCGGCCTGCCCGTCTTTCTCCGCAAATGGATCATGTGCAGCTTCCGTCATAGCCAACTGCATCACAAAGCAGCCGACAAGCACCGCCAGACCGGTCACAATGAGAAACTGACGCACACGCCTGCGCCCCGCCGATGCCATCACCCAAAGAAACGCCGCGGCGCAGATCCCGGCTGCAACCGCTGCTGCCTCCGAGCAGGTTAACAGATAGCGGAGCAGGATACCCGCTGTAAAAAAAGCAGCAAAATAACATAGCGGTCTTCTGATCATAACGCCCTTTCTGTTGCTGCTTCCTGTTCATTCTATCCGATTTTACATATTTTGGCAATCCTGTTTTGCATGAAGAAAGACTCCGTTTAACTTTCTCAGTTCTTGAGGGCTTTCATGTTCTTATTGTTCGGATTGTGCTATAATTAGATATCTATGGAAAGGAATCAGTATTATGGCAAGGAGCAAAGATAAGACACCTTCCCGCAAGAAGAAACCGTCGAAAATCAAAACATGCATCAAGTCCCTTTTCCTGATGGGACTTCTGATGGCTGCTTTTCTGGTCATCTACGCCGGCAGCGTCATCGCACAGGCGCCGGAGATCGACACGTCGAACATCTACGCATTCATGTCGGAGAGCTCGACGCTCTATGATGATCAGGGCAATGTGATCGACAGTGTCTTTACCGAAGGCGGCAACCGTGTCAACCTGACCTATGACGAAATGCCGACCGATCTGGTCAACGCAGTCGTTGCCATGGAGGACAAGTCCTTCTGGGAACACCACGGATTTAACATCATACGTATCTTTGGTGCGATCAAAGAGAAAATCGTCGGCGGCGGGCAGATCAGCGGTACCAGTACCATCACCCAGCAGCTGGCCAGAAACATCTATCTTGCCGATATCAAGAGTGAACGTTCACTCAACCGTAAAATCACCGAAGCATGGTACGCTGTGATCCTGGAACGCAATCTGACCAAAGAGCAGATCATCGAGGCGTACCTGAACACGATCTATCTCGGCTACAACTGCTATGGCGTGGAAGCGGCGGCCAATGCTTATTTCAATAAGAGCGCCAAGGATCTCGATCTCGTGCAGTGCGTCGCGCTGGCGGCCGTTCCGCAGAATCCGCAGAGCTACGCACCTCTCCGGACCTACGCATCAGCTGACTTTGCCACGATCGCAGAAACCACCGACCCCTCCTACATCATCAAGGAGTCCGATGGTTTTGTGACCGTCTACAATGGCGAGTCTTCCGCATGGCGCCGGGAAACCACGCTGAATTATATGGAAGCACAGGGATACATCACGGCGGAACAGAAAGCCGCCGCCATGGAGACCGACCTGCTTTCAGAGATTGATGTGCCCGAAGAGCAGCATCTCAGCAACTCCTATTTCAACGACTTCGTCATCAACGAAGTCATCGCGGATCTGGTCGAAAGCGGTTATACAGAAGAAAACGCACGCAAGCTGATCTATACCGGCGGTCTGCAGATCTACACCACACTGAATCAGCAGGCGCAGGATGCGATCGAAAAGGAATTCAACAACCCGGATAACTTCCCCTCTGTCGAGTACTACAACAACAAGCAGGACGACGAGGGCAATATCTACAACAAAGACGGAGACAAGATCATCCTCTACTCGAAGGATCATATGATCCAGGACGATACCTTCTATTTCAAGGAGGGTGAGTTCACACTCAACGACGACGGGTCTGTCACGCTCATGCATGGCAAGCGGCTCAATTTCTACAACACGACCAGCAATGGCGTACAGGACATCACGATCGAGTTCAAGCCGATGTACCAGATCATTGACGGTGCTTTCTACAGCATGCAGAGCTGCTCCATCAATATCCCGGTTGATTACAAGTCCTATGATGATAACGGTGACGTCGTTGTCTCCGCACAGTATTTTGAAGACTACCCCGACTTCTTCAACAAAGGCGACGGCAGTCTCTCAATCAACAAGGGCGGCTACAATCTGAGCCAGGCTGTCCGGCAGCCGCAGGCGGCGATGGTCATCTGCGACAACAAAACCGGCGCAGTCAAGGCAATGGTCGGCGGCCGTGCGATCAAAGGCGAGCTGATGTACAACCGCGCCACGAGTCCGCGGCAGACAGGGTCGTCCATCAAACCGCTGTCTGTATACTCCGCTGCTCTGCAGATCGGTGCCGATGCGGCCAAGGATGAAAAGCCTTTGAAATATGAAGAGTTTGATGAAAACCAGAAATCAGAAGGATACGGATATTACTGGACTGCAGCGAGCAAAATCAACGACCAGGAAATGGTCGTCGACGGGAAGGTCTGGCCGAAGAACGTCTACAGTGAATTCCAGGGCATCATCACCCTGCGCCACGCGGTAGAGATCTCCTGCAACATCGCAGCCGTCCGTGTCTTCCAGCAGGTCGGTGCGGACTACTCCGCCGATCTCCTCAAAAAATTCGGTATCACAACGATCGTGGAAGAAGGCGATGTCAATGACATGAACCCGGCAGCGCTCGCGCTCGGCGGTCTTTCCCGCGGCATCTCTCCGCTCGAAATGGCATCCGCTTATACCACCTTCCCTGCTCTTGGCACACACACCGACTACACCTGCTATACGGAAATCAAAAACAGCAATGGTGAGGTGATCCTGAAAGCCGAACCCGAACAGACACGCGTCATCGATGAAGGCGTCGCCTGGGTCATGGCGGACATCATGCGCACGGTCGTCGAAACCGAACATCCGGAAGCGGCGGCAGGCGGGTTCACCACAGCAGGCAAGACCGGTACCACCTCCGACAAGTACGATGCCTGGTTCTGCGGCTTTACCCCGCAGTACTCTGCTGCACTCTGGATCGGCAACGATATCAACCTCGAACTGAACCAGGGATCCGAAGCAGCGGCAAGACTCTGGGGCGTGATCATGTCTGAAGCAACGGAAGGCCTTTCCGGCGACTTCGTTGCGATGCCAGACAGCGTCATCTTTCAGAACGGTGAGTATTTCGTATCCGGCACACAATATGGCGTTTCCGACCTCGCCAATGAAGTCGAAGTCGATGTCTGTAAGGAAAGCGGCTACCTGGCAACGCCGTACTGCAAAGACCACGGAACCGTCAAACTCAAGCCGACGGATGAGCACGCCAAGTACTACTGCCCGCTCCACAACAAGGATGAGAGCAAGTACCCGATCGCTCCGGGCCAGACACTCAACAAGGATTTCAAGACCGACGAAGAAATAGCTGCTGAAGAAGCCGAAAAGAAAAAGCAGGAAGAAGAGGCTGAAAAGCAGCGGCAGGCGGAAGAAGAACAGCGCAAACAGCAGGAAGAACAGCAGCAACAGGATCCGACAGACCCGGCCATTATCCCTGATGATCCTCAGGAAGGCGAGGAAACCAATCCATGATGACACCGTCCTCTGCTTCCCGCCCGCTGATTCTGGCTTCCGGATCACCCAGACGTATCGAAATGTTAAGTACCTGCGGGCTCGCCCCGCAGGTACTTCCCTCTTCCTATGAAGAGAAAGTGCCGTTCCGCATGCACCCTGCCGAACGCGCCATGTTCTTTGCGCTCGGCAAAGCACTCGCTGTCCGCCGGCAGCATGCTGAAGAATGCGGCACAGCAGCATCTGCTCCCTCTTCCGGGCAGATCCCGATGATCGTCGGTGCGGATACGATCGTGGTATTCCGCAATGAGATCATGGAAAAACCAAAAGACAAAGACGACGGCATGCAGATGCTCATGGCGCTGTCCGGCGAGACCCATCAGGTCATCACCGGTGTGTGCCTGGCAGACGCGGACGGCCGCCTGACAAAGTGCTTTTACGAATCCACAGATGTCACATTCTGCGCCTACTCCGAAGCCGAGATGGATGCCTATCTGGATACGGATGAAGCGTATGACAAAGCCGGGGGATACGGCATCCAGGGCACCTTCAGCAAGTACGTGACGGAGGTGGCCGGCGACGTCGACAATGTCATCGGCTTCCCCCTGGCGCGATTCCTCAAAGAAAAAGAGATTTATGAACAGATACTGAAAAACGGCCGGCTGTAATGCCGGTCGTTTTTTATATCTGACATATATGCAGTTCTTTGTGCATGCACCTACTTTGTCTGCAGGCGCTGCTCCATGACCCTGTGCGCTTCCCGCTCATAGTCATCGTGGAGTTTTTCAAGCACGATCTTGCCGTACTTTCTCTCCAGCGCCTTCTCGAGCAGAAGATCGCAAAAGTCCGGGTTCTTCGGAAGCATCGGCCCATGACTGTAGGAGCAGTATACGTTCTTGTAGATGGCCCCTTCCGTGCCGTCCTCGCCGTTGTTGCCATACCCGGAGAGCACCTTGCCGATCGGGCGCACCTCGTCGCCGAGATACGTCCGCCCCGCGTGGTTTTCAAACCCGACGATCGTCTCACCGCCGAGGTCATCACAGGTGAACAGCACGTTGCCGATCATGCGGTCGTCGCCCTTGGCGATCGTGTAGATATCGATGCACTGCATGAAGTCGAGCTGTCTGCCTTCATAATCCTTGTAATACTGTCCGAGGATCTGATAGCCGCCGCAAATAGCGAGAAACACCTTCTCGTCTTCGATCGCATTCTTGATCTCACTGCGCTTGTTCTTCTCGGCATCCTCCAGCAGCACCTTCTGTTCAAAGTCCTGCCCGCCGCCGATAAAGAACAGATCGTGGTCCTTGGCATGCAGCGTATCTCCGACAGACATGCCCGTGACCTCACAGTCGATCCCGCGCCATTCGAGGCGCTTCTTCATGCACAGAATATTGCCTGTATCCCCGTACAGATTGAGAAGGTCCGGGTAGATATGGCAGATGTTCAGTTTGAATTCGCTCATTGCCGGTCCCTCCTACTCCCAGAAATTCTTATAGCCGTACCGTTTGCTGACCAGCGCACGCAGGTCCATCATCGCCGTGTATGTCGGCATGATATAGACCGGCTTGTCCTGCGCAGAGATGGTATCCAGCAGTTTGCCGTAGTCTTCGATCACGCACAGTTTGTCCTTGTCGATCCCGGAATACTTGAGGCGGGTCGCCATGTCATATGCGCGGATGCCGCTGACATAAACTGCATCCAGTTTGTCTTCAATGCGGGTCAGCGTCTCAAAGTCGACGTCCCAGATCCAGGAGATGTCCCTGCCGTCCGCAAAGTTGTCGTTGAGCAGGATCACAAAGACCGACTGCTCGGACAGATTGGACAGGAAATTCAGGACCTGGTTGCAGCCGGCGGGATTTTTGATCAGGATCATCCTGGTCGTTGCCTGCCCGAGCTGGAAGGCTTCCATACGTCCGAAGCCGACCTCAAAGTTCGAGAGGCAGTCCACCGCCTGCTCCGTGCGCAGTCCGAGCGCCTTAGCCAGGCACATCGCACTGATGCCGTTGTAGATATTGTAACCGCCGGGCAGATGGATCGCCGCCTTTGTCACAGCGCCGTCGCCCATGTCGATCTCGATCTCACTGTGCGATTCATCGGTCACCAGCACCTTTGTGACGAATACATCCGGATCCGGTCTGTGGTAGCCGCAGTGCTCGCAGCGGTATTTGCCGAGATGCCCGTAGGTGATGTAGTCGTACACGTACTCGTGTTTGCAGTGGATGCAGTACGGGGCATCCGAAGCTTCGTGGACACGCTCCTTGTAGATCGGTGTATTGACGCCGTAGAACAGGATCTTGTTATCGATCTCCTCTGCAATCGACGCCGTGAGCGAACAGTCCGCATTGAGGCAGACAACCGCCCTCTTTGAATGCCCGATGCCGATCTTGATGTTGTCGAGCGTTGCCGAGACTTCGCCGTATCTGTCCAGCTGATCGCGGAAGACATTGGTCACAACGACATACTCCGGATCGCTGTACTCCCCGACTTTCTTGAACGCCGCCTCGTCGCATTCGACCAGCGCCCAGGCATGCTTCGGCTTGCCGCCGATCGTCGCGTTGTCTGCAAACTCAGCCGTGACGCCGTTCAGCAGATTGGCGCCGGACTTGTTGCAGAAGTAATCATACCCGTTGTCCTTCAGAATCTGTTCGATCATGCGGGACGTCGTGGTCTTGCCGTTCGTACCGGTCACCGCGATGACGTGCACGTCTTTGGCGAGGTGACGTAAAAGATCCGGGCAGATGCGGTTGGCGATCTTTCCCGGCAGGTTGGTAGCGCCGCGTCCCATGAGGCGCAGCAGTTTGCGGCTTGTCTTGCAGGCCATGACGGCCAGTGAAACTCGTATACTCATAGGGTGATTTTATCATATCGCGGAATCGCTCTCAAGGCGGCCCCGCTCATATTACAGTTCGATTTCGTACAGGATCATCGCGAGCGCCGCCATCCCGGCTGTCTCCGTGCGCAGGATCCGCTTGCCCAGCGATACGCAGCGGCAATTTGCCAGCGCTCTCAGCGCATCGGCTTCTTCGTCCGCAAAGCCGCCTTCCGGGCCGATGACCACCGCGATGCGGGGCCGGTCTGCCTGTCCGGCACTGTCCGAAGAGCCCGCCGCCAGCAAGCTGTGCGATTCCTTCAGCGCGTCTTTCATCGTTGTACCGTCCTCGTTCTCATAGGGGAACAGGACCAGCGGATAGCTGCGGAGTTCCTCCAGCATGTCGCCGAAGTCTTCCGCCTCCTCTACCGGCGGTATGATCCCGCGGCCGCTCTGCTTGGCCGCCGCCTCCGCGATCGTGCGCAGCCGGTCAGCTTTCTTCTTAAAGTTGCCTTTGTCCGATACGACAGAGCGTTTCATGAACACAGGGACGATACGGCCCACGCCGAGCTCGATGCATTTCTGCACCGTCACATCCAGCTTGCCGCCCTTCGGGACCCCCTGATACAGGGTAATCGCAACAGACGGCTCCGTCGCGTTTTTCTGTTTGTCTTCAATGCGGGCAGAGACGGCCTGTTTGCTGATCTCTTCCAGCACACAGGTGTACTCCCAGCCTTCGCCGTCACAGACCAGAATCCTGTCCCCAGTGCGCAGGCGAAGAACGCGGCCGATATGCCCGACATTCTCTTTATCTGTAATCTCTATATGCGCCGCGCCGACGGCCGCTTTTTCCACAAAGAAACGATGCATGTTTTTTACTCCAAAGCCGCTGCGATGCAGCACCATTCATCGGTCTCCCGGATCTCCCGGATGGCGAATCCGTTCTCCTCAAGACACGCTTCGACCATCGCGCAGCGCTCCTCCAGGATCCCCGTCGAGATGAATACGCCGCCGTCTTTCAGATGACCGCGGATCGCGGGTACGAGCCTCACCACGATCTCCGCGAACAGATTGGCTACAACGATGTCCGCGCGGAAGTCCACCCCTTCGAGCAGGTCGCCCTCGCGGATCTCCACCGCGTCCCCGCAGCCGTTTTTCTCAACATTCTCGCGGGCGACAGCGACCGCTTCCGGGTCGATCTCCACGCCAAGCACCGGCGATGCGCCAAGCGCCGCCGCGCCGATCGCCAGGATGCCCGATCCTGTTCCAACATCGAGGACCGCTTTGCCTTCGCATCCCGCCTCCGCCATCATGGCGGCGCACATGGATGTCGTCGGATGATCCCCGGTGCCGAACGCCGTGCCGGGATCCATATAGATGGGCTTCATGCCCTTATAAGTCGTATCTTTTTCCTGTTCGAAGTGTTCCTCTTCCCAGCTCGGGACGACCACCAGCCTGTCAGCCATCTCTGTGATCTTAAAATGCTCCTTATAAGAGTTTTTCCACAGGCTGTCGTCGACGAGTTCCTTTTCGAAAGAAACGCCGTCAAACGCAAAAACAGCGCGTTCCAGCGCACGCAGCTGTTCCGCTTCCGCAAAGCTCCCTTCCGGGCTGTCTTCCAGGTAAAGCACGATCTTCGGATCCCCCGCCGGATCGACCGCAAGCAGGCTCTTGTCCGCCACGTCGTAGTCGTAGTCGTGTTCCTTGCGGAGCACGTCCGTGACATCCGCGGGGTCCTGTACTTCATAGGAAGCAAAGCCTTCGTTCAGCAGGGCCCCGATGACTTTCTCCAGGTCTTTTCTTTTGGTCTCGATCGTGATCTTCCAGTATTTCATACAGAGCGATTCCTTTCTGCGCCGCAGCTACCGGGGAAAGATCTCGATGGTCTCCAGGCTCTCCACCGCTGCCTTGACGAGTGCATCTACGTCGAGCTTCGACTCGGACTCTTCGATGCGCTTCAGCTTCGGTCTTGTCAGCGGATGCTTGGGCAGGAACACCGTGCAGCAGTCCTCATAGGGCTGGATCGATGTTTCGTAGGTATCGATATCACGGGCGATGTCCATGATGTCCACTTTGTCCATCGCGATGAGCGGCCGCATGACCGGGATGTCGCAGACCGCATCCGTGCAGACGAGCGCATCCGACGTCTGGCTGGCGACCTGGCCGAGGCTCTCGCCGGTGATCAGCATGTCGCAGCCCTTTTCCTTCGCCACAGCCTGTGCGATGCGCATCATGAAACGGCGCACCATGATCGTTGTCTCTTCCTCTCTGCAGTGCATGACGATCTGCTCCTGGATAGGCAGCAGATTGATGACGTGCATCTTGAAGCGGCTGCAATAGATCGCCAGGATCGACGCGAGCTCTTCGACCTTCTGCTGCGCGCGTTCGCTGGTGTACGGATAGGAATGAAAATGCACCGCCTCGATTGCCATGCCGCGCTTGGCCATCATGAACGCCGCGACCGGGCTGTCGATGCCGCCTGACAGCAGCACCAGGCCCTTGCCGTTCGTGCCGAGCGGCAGACCGCCAAATCCCTTGATCTTCTGCTGGTACAGATAGGCCTTGTCGCTGCGCATGTCGACGAACAGCACCACGTCCGGATCGTGGACGTCTACCTTCAGGACCTTGCAGCCCTTGAGCACCGCCGCCCCGACGCGCCGTGCGATCTCCGGCGAGGTCACCGGAAAACTCTTGTCCGCGCGTTTGGCTTCGACTTTGAAGGTCTTGATTCCCCGCTCCTCGATGAGTTGCTTCATGTAGTCGACCGCCGTCGCATAGACCGCTTCCATGGTCGGCTCGCAGGTGACAGCCGGGCTGATCGACGCCACCCCGAACACCTTGCCGATCTGATGGATGATCTCGTCCTTCGCGATCTTCTTATCGGCGTAGACAAAGACCAGTCCCTCTCTTCTGCGGACCTCCACGCCTTCATACTTGTGCAGCAGGCGCTTGATGCGCTCCACCAGCATCTTTTCAAAATACGGCTTGTTCTGCCCTTTGAGCGCCGCCTCGCCGCAGCGGACGATAAAGACGTTGCGCTCTTCTTCCTGTATGGCCGTGTTGTTTACTTCAGTCATAATATATCCTCTGTCTTTTCTTTTGGAATCGCTCCCCGCAGCCGCTAGCGGAAACTGCCGAGCCTGCGGAATCTTTCCACCGCTTCTTTGGTCTTCTCACAGACGAACTTCGCCTCGTCCATTGTGCAGCTGTCGCACAGGCTAAAGCGCAGTGTGCCTTCGACCTGTTTGTCCGTCCGGCCCATCGCCTTGATAACATGGGACTGTCCCTTCTTGTTGGACGAACAGGCGGACCCTGTCGAGACGTAGATCCCGCTCTGTTCCAACGTGTGCAGCAGCACTTCCCCGCGCGTTTTCTCAAAGCTGATGCTCAGGATGTGCGGGGCGCCGTCCTCAGTTGAGTTCAGCAGGATGTGGTCCACGTTTTCCTGGAACCACCCGCGCATATAGTCCGTGATCTCCCGGAGATGCGCGTTCTTGCGTTCGCGGTTGATGTAGATCGTCTGCGACGCCAGGCCGAGACCGGCGATCGCAGGCACATTCTCCGTACCGGACCGCAGTCCTTTCTCCTGTCCGCCGCCGACCAGGAACGGCCGGATGTTGAGCCCTCTGCGGATATACAGGGCACCGATGCCCTTCGGGCCGTGGATCTTATGGCCCGAGATGGATGCCATATCCACGCCGGACAATGCACCGTGCAGATCGATCGGCAGTTTGCCGAAACTCTGCACCATGTCCACATGCAGCAGGGCGTTTCCCTTCTTCTTTGCGACTTCTTCGACCGGCTGGATGGCGCCCGTCTCGTTGTTGACATGCATGAGCGAGATCAGGATAACGTCGTCCCCCATTTCTCTGTCAAAGGCCTCCATGTCGAGCACGCCGCTGCCGTCCACCGGCAGAAGCACCGTCTCGTAGCCTTCCCCCTTCAGCCGAGCGAAGGATTCCAGGACAGCCGGATGCTCGATGCAGCTCGTCAGGATCTTCTTCCCCTGTCTGCGGCCCTTGAACGCCCCGCCGAAGATCGCGGTATTGTCGGATTCAGAACCGCCGGAAGTAAAGTATATTTCCTCCGGGGACGCACCCATCGCCTTCGCGACCTGCTCTCTGGCGGTGCGGACATAGCCTTCCGCCTCCATGCCCATCCGGTGCAGGGAGGACGGATTGCCGTATTCCTCGCTCATGATATGCGCCATCAGATCGATGACCATATCATAGGGTCTGGTCGTAGCGCTGTTGTCAAAATAATATGTTGCCATTTGCTGTTTCTTCGTTACTGTTCAGCGCCGCCAAGGCGCCGTTGCTATAAAAGAGGGGCAGCTTTGACTGCCCCTCCGCGTGTACACATACGTGACGCCCTGCCGCGGTCCGCGGGCATTATTTGGCGTAATCCACGACTCTGGTCTCCCGCACCAGATTGACTTTGATCTGACCGGGATAATCCAGTTCATCCTCCACTTTCTTGGCGATCTCACGCGCCAGCATCGGCATCTCTTCGTCCTTGACCTTCTCGGGCTCGACGATGATGCGGATCTCGCGGCCTGCCTGGATGGCGAAGGACTTCTCGACACCGCGTGTCTGGTTGGCGATCTCTTCGAGATTCTGCAGACGCTTGATGTAGTTCTCGAGTGTTTCTCTTCTCGCACCCGGTCTTGCCGCCGACAGTGCATCCGCCGCTGCGATCAGCACCGCCTCCGGCGTCTTGGCTTCGTAATCGCCATGGTGCGCCGCCATCGCATCGATGACCGCCTGGGACTCTTTGTACTTCTTCAGAAGTTCGATACCCAGATCGACGTGCGTGCCTTCCTTTTCGTGGTCGACCGCTTTGCCGATGTCGTGCAGCAGACCTGCACGCTTGGCCAGATTGACATCCAGTCCGAGCTCGCCGGCCATCAGGCTTGCCAGATAAGCGACTTCCTCGGAATGCTTCAGGACGTTCTGTCCGTAGGATGTTCTGTACTTCAGACGGCCGAGCAGCTTGACCAGTTCGGGATGCAGGTTGTGGATGCCCACATCGAAGGCGGTCTGCTCGCCGGCCTCTTTGATGCTGTCGTTGACTTCCTTCTCCGCCTTCTTGACGATCTCTTCGATCCGGGCGGGATGGATGCGGCCGTCGACGATGAGCTTTTCGAGCGCCTGCCGGGCGATCTCTCTTCTGACCGGATCAAATCCGGAGAGGATGACTGCCTCGGGGGTATCGTCGATGATCAGCTCGATGCCGGTGAGTGTCTCGAGGGCGCGGATGTTGCGGCCTTCGCGGCCGATGATGCGGCCCTTCATCTCATCGTTAGGCAGATGGACGACCGATACGGTGCTCTCTGCTACGTGATCTGCAGCGCAGCGCTGGATCGCACCGACGATGATCTCTTTGGCACGTTTGTCCGCCTCTTCTTTGGCCTGTCCCTCGATCTCGCGGATGAGCTGGGAACCTTCCAGGCGGATATCGCTCTCAAGCTGTGTCAGCAGGACCTGCTTGGCTTCCTCGCGGGTGTAGCCAGAGATCTTCTCCAGCTCTGCGAGCTGCTTTTTGCGAAGCGCTTCGACTTCGTTCTGCTTGCGAACAATATTGTTTTCTTTATCCGTAATGCTTTGTTCTTTTCTTTCGATGTTCTCCAGTTTGCGGTCTATGGCTTCTTCCTTCTGAAGGAGCCTGTTCTCGGACTTTGTAACTTCGTTTCTGCGTTCT
>Ga0129307_1002322_pt1 | contig 15477 bp, 15 predicted proteins | sample P1105metagenome_FD_94437 | JGI IMG/M metagenome (GOLD analysis project Ga0129307, IMG submission 94437) | Capybara group fecal microbial communities from Wisconsin, USA - P1105 metagenome | ecosystem: Host-associated > Mammals > Digestive system > Large intestine > Fecal | place: USA: Wisconsin... | reverse complement strand
ATCGCGCTTGTTGTTGCAAAACAGTTAAGAAAGAAGAAATTAGTCGCTGCCGGCTGACAGCAGAAGAAATAGTCGTTGTTGATCAACGGCAGAGAGGATTTCCATGAATTCATTCACATATCATTCCACTACCAAGATGATCTTCGGGAAAGGGAAGGAATCCGAAGTCGGAAAGGAAACGGCTCTTTGCGGAGCACATAAGGCCCTTCTGATGTACGGAGGACAGAGCGCTGTAAAAAGCGGGCTTCTGGGAAAGGTCGAGACGAGCCTGGATGAACAAGGCATCAGTTACGTCGAGTTCGGCGGTATCGTGCCCAATCCCAGACTTGGAAAGGTGAGAGAAGCGATCGCTGTGGGAAATGCTGAGAAGATAGATTTTATCCTGGCAATCGGCGGCGGAAGCGTCATCGATTCCGCGAAAGCAGCCGCAGCCGGCATTGCCAATCCGGATATGGACATCTGGGAAGATATCTATGAGCCGCGCGCTCCGATCCCGGCATGCGTCAAGATCGGATGCATCCCGACGATTGCCGCAGCAGGTTCCGAGACGAGCCAGTTCGCGGTCCTTACCAATGAGGAGACACGTATCAAGAAAGGATACGGCAATCAACTGATCCGCCCGCAGTTCTGCATCCTGGATCCGGAACTGACCTATTCGCTTCCGCCTTATCAGACGGCGGCAGGCGTTGTGGATATCATGATGCACACGATGGACAAGTACATCACCAAGTCTCAGTACAACGAGATGAGCGACGCCCTGTCCGAGCAGCTCCTTCGGGTCGTGATCCGGCACGGCCGCAAGGCCATGGAGGATCCGCATGACTATAATGCCCGTTCCGAGATCATGTGGGCGGGCGTGCTGTCCCAGAACGACATCCTCGGGCTGGGCGCGGCGAAGGACTCCGCATCCCATCAGATCGAGCACGAGCTTTCCGGTATGTTCGATGTTACGCACGGCGCGGGTCTTGCGGCGATCTGGGGCTCTCTCGCACACTACATTTACAAGGATGATATCCTGAAGTTCTGTCAGTACGCCGTCAATGTCTGGGACTGCAAAATGGACTACACCAACCCGGAAAACACGGCTCTTGAGGGAATTGAGCGGACACTGGAGTTTTTCCACAGCATCGGTATGCCGACGAACCTGCGTGAACTCGGCATCCATGATCTGACAGACGCTCAGATCGAAGAGATGGCTGACAAATGCATGCATTTCGGAAAGCGTACGATCGGTGCTCTCAAAGTCCTCTATAAGGATGACGTGATCAAGATCTACAACATGGCTAAAGGAGCTGAGTAAAGATGAAGGCAATCGTTGTCGATAATGCGTACAACGCCCTGAAGCCGGATGAGCTTCGTGTCATTGGCGATGCATATGAGGCTGCGGGGATAGAGTATGCGCAGGGGCATTTTCCAACGGAAGAATCCCTGATCGAAAACTGTCAGGGGTATGATATTGTGATATGCACCGGCAATCCCCCGTTTACGAGAAAGGTGATGGAGGCGCTTCCGGATCTGAAGGTCATCCACAGGACCGGCGCCGGAGTGAACAGCATTGACCTTGACGCTGCGACGGAACTGGGCAAGATCGTGATCTATCTTCCGGGGTTCTGCACCAATGAACTGGCAGACAATGCGCTCGGCCTGATCCTGGGCCTTGTGCGCAACATCGGATATTACGACAGGGCAATCAGGGCCGGACGCTGGCCGAAGAATGAGTATTTCATGCCGCCGGATGTGCGTGACATGACGCTCGGCCTGTTCGGGTTCGGTCTCGCGGGACGGGAGCTTGCAAGGATCATGCATACCGCGTACGGGACGGAAGTGATCGCTTGCGATCCGTATGTATCGGATCAGGTAAAAGCCGATTTTTCATATGTGAGTTTCGTGGATTTTGAGACGCTGCTGAAAGAAAGCGATATCATTTCCATCCATGTCATTCTGACCCTGGAAACGACGCATGTGTTCGACAGGGCTGCATTTGAGAAGATGAAGGATACAGCGATGATCATCAATACATCCCGCGGTCCAGTCATTGACCAACAGGCTCTTTACTGGGCACTGACAAACGGCATCATCCGCTATGCGGGGCTCGACACTTTGGAAAAGGAACCAGCGGATCCCGACGACCCGCTGCTGCAGCTTGATAACGTGATCATTATGCCGCACTGCGGCTCGTATGGCCAGGGAGCAAAAAGGACCCAGCGCCGGATGATGTGCGATATCCTGCCGATGGCGGTAAGGACAGGTGAGATCGAAGCGAGAGTGGTCGCAAACAAAGCGATCCTGGCGAGGAACGATCTGGTTTTCGGATTCCGGTTTTAGGGCTTATACAGGAGGCAGAAATGAGTATAGGATGCAAGATCAAAAAGAGTTTTAAACGGCCTTCCAGAGAAGTGGTCGAACTGTTCAAAGATATTCCGGTCCCCAACATTGATGACTGCATGGACAGGACAGGAGCAATCGACGGAGACATCCGTCCGGTCGGCATGGGAAAAGGACAGCTCCTCGGAACGGCTTTCCCGCTCAGGGTGCCGGCAGGAGATAACCTGATGTTCCATGCGGCTATGGACATGGCCGAGCCCGGGGATGTGTTTGTCATCGATGCGGACGGCGCGACTGACAGGGCGATCTTCGGTGAACTCATGGCGAGCTACTGCAAGGTCCTGGGAGTGAAAGGCATTATCGTCGACGGTGCGATCCGCGACTGCGCCGGACTTGCCGGGATGAAGGACTTTATGGTCTACGCTAAGGGAGTGACGCCGGATGGACCGTATAAGAACGGCCCCGGCGAGATCGGATATCCCGTGGTCATCGGCGGCAAGATCGTCAACCCCGGTGATATCATTGTCGGAGATGATGACGGTGTCGTCGTCATCGATCCGAAAGATGCCGTCGAACTTGCGGCGAAGGCCCGGAAAGTAATAGAAAAAGAAACGAAAATGATGGACGAAATCATTAATCAGCATACCAACGTACGCCCGTGGGTCCAGGTGAAACTGGATGAGATCGGCGTGGAGTACGAGGACTGAGGAAGATCCCTTCTGATGGATCAAACAGCATAATTGTGCTGATCTTTCATTCTCCTTAAAGACAGACTCAAAGCGGATTCGGCGCTTTGAGTCTGTTTTTTGTCGGTTTTGTCAGACTCATGACTTAATTAAGAAAACGTTAGTGAACACCCTGAATGCTTTCATAGTTGACAAACTTCAAATAGACAGTATAATTAAAATACCTATTAGGTAATTTGGAGATGTAATTTGAGGATTATTTATTCAAACAGCAAATATGAATAATTACATTGAATATAATGACAGTGTGGCTTTTCATCCTGGTTATTACATCAAAGAGATCGTGGATGAGAGCGGATTATCACAGGAGGACTTTGCCCGGCGCCTGGGGACGACTCCGAAGAACCTGAGTATTTTGCTGCGTGGAGATCAGAGTCTGTCGATAGAGATGGCAACGAAACTGTCGAGACTGCTTGGGACTTCAGTATCATATTGGCTCAACCTTCAGCAGGCATTCGATGAGAAACTGGCAGAGATCCTTTCCGCGCAGGATATGGAGAAGGAGAGAGACATCATCCGGTTGATCGATTACAATTACTTTCGTAACAATTATGATCTTCCGGATCTGCCGCGCAAAACGGATGAAAAGATCATCCGGCTGAGAAGCTTTCTGGCTGTTTCATCACTGACTGTTCTTGAGAATAAAGACCTGACTGTCAATTTCAGAAGCGGAACCGCTCAGCTCAGCAGGTCCAACATTGTTAATGCCAACGCCATGGTCCAGATGGCTGTCAACAGTGCGCTCGGCAGAAAGACGCCGAAGTATAATAAACAGAAATTTGCTGATGCGGTTGAATTTGCACTTACACAGACCTGTAATCACAATTCGTTTTTACCTGCGGTCAAAGAGGCTTTTGCAGATGCCGGTGTAGTACTGGTCATTTTGCGTGATCTGAAGAATTCTGGTATCAGCGGAGCTACAAAGCATCTGGGCGGGCGTATCCTGCTTATGGTCAATGACAAAAGACACTATGAAGATACGTTCTGGTTTACCCTGTTTCATGAGATCGGCCACATTGTTAACGGAGAGATGGGTATTTCAGTCGATAATAATTCGGAATCGGCATCTGATACTGAACATGCAGCAGATGAGTATGCCCGTAACATGCTGATTCCGGCGGATGCATACCAACGTTTTATTAAGTATGAACGTACATTTGATGAGAGCGGTATACGGAGATTTGCTTCGGAGATCGGCAGGGATCCGGGTATCGTCTACGGAAGACTGCAGAAGGACAGACTGATAGCGTATTCGGAAAGACTTTTATCCTCAAAGTTACGACATCGCTTCAATGCCGAGCAATAAGGAAGACGCCCGAAAAACGGGCGTCTTTTGTGATTTGGTCGTAATTCAGTTATTTCATGTGACCCCGGCGTGATTTCATTTACTCACCCAGTACCGCTATAAACCGATGGAACGCAGACTTGCCTTCTTCAGTCCTCTTGAACACACCGGCGTCCTCTAAAACTGCGGCGAATACCTTGCCTACTTCCTGCCGGAGGATATCATCGACATTGTCGGCATTCATCTCCGGATGGTTCTTCCGGACTTCTTCAGCCCATTCTGCATGAGCGGCAGTCCTTGGATCTTCTTTCAGGTCTTTGCCGGTGACCAGGCTTTTTCCTGTTTCAGCCAGTTCCTCTTTCAGCCGGGCAGGCAGTACGGCAAGACCCATGACCTCGATCAAACCTATGTTTTCTTTTTTGATGTGATGCTTTTCCGCGTGGGGATGGAAGATGCCCAAGGGGTATTCCTCTGTGGTCCGGTTATTTCTTAAAACCAGGTCGAGCTCGTAGTCCGCTCCGCGTCTCCGGGCGATCGGAGTGATCGTGTTGTGGGGTTCGCTCGTCTCATGGAAGATGTCCGCGGCGGGGTCATCGTAGCCTCTCCATTTTTTAAGGATGTGCACTGCCAGGCTGATCAGGCGTTCCCGGTTTTCGCTGCGGAGCCGGATGACCGACATGGGCCATTTGACGATGCCGGCATGGATATCTTCGTAACCCGGCACGGTGAAGCTTTCTTCTACGGGAGCCCGCTCCATGGCAAACTCGAAGCGCCCGCCCTGATAATGATCATGGCTCAGCACGCTGCCGCCCACGATGGGCAGGTCGGCGTTGGATCCGATGAAATAGTGCGGGAAGATAGTTACGAAGTCGAGGAGGTTCCCGAATGCCGACTCGTCGATGTGCATCGGGATGTGCTCTTTGTTAAATACGATGCAGTGCTCGTTATAGTACACGTAGGGGCTGTACTGCAGGAAGAAATCCGTACCGTTCAGCCTGATTGGAATGATGCGGTGGTTCTGCCTGGCGGGATGGTCCAGACGCCCAGCGTAGCCTTCATTTTCCGCACAGAGCAGGCACCTGGGATAGCCTCCGGCTTTGACCTTTGCTGCCGCGGCGATCGCTTTCGGGTCCTTTTCCGGCTTGGAGAGATTGATGGTGATGTCGAGGGTGCCGTATTCTGTCTCTGCAGACCATTGCACGTCTTTCGCGATCCTGTCACGGCGGATGTAGTTGGTGTCACCCGAGAGATTATAGTACCAGCCGGTCGCTTCCTCCGGCGATACCGCATATTTCTCCCGGAACATGGAGATGATCTGAGAGGGCGCCGGGATCAGGAGACCCATGAGCTCCGTATCGAAAAGGTCGCGGTAGGTGGCGGTATTGCCCTCGATGACACCGTGCCCGTATGCATAGTCACAGAGATGATCGAGGATCTCATGCAGGGGCGGGAGTTCACTTTCCCCGGTCGGGACCAGACCGCCGAACCCGTCCATGTGCAGGGCGGAAAGGATGCGGTTGGAGGCCCAGATACGGTCGGGTTCCGAGATCCAATATTTCCGGACGGCATATTCGATCAGCTGGGAAATGTACAGTTCCATAGGTGCCTTTTATGATGCAGCCGGGAAGCGGATACATCATGTTTCCTTTCTTTTATATCGTGGTTCTATATAACTTGAGAAGCTTTGCGTTTACATCATAAATATATCTCAATCAGCATGAAAAAGCCAGAGAATGGCATATGGAAAGAAAATGACATGATCCGAAGATCATGCCATTTCAGGTAAAAAATAAAACTGTCTTATGGGTGGAATCTGATCGGACACTTCTTCCGGCTCTGAATCAGTCGTTCCACGGAACCTCGGTATAGTTGCCTGCACTCATGGCGCCGTCGACCGGGATGATCGCGCCGGTGATGTATCTTGCGAGGTCTGTTGCAAGGAAGAGAGCCGGATAGGCCATTTCTTCTGGTCTCGCAAATCTGCCGTTCGGGATCATTGACTGGGTCAGTTCACGCTGCTCGGGGCTGATCGTGGAGTAGATCTCCGTATCCGTTGCTCCCGGGCAGATGCAGTTGACGGTGATGCCGTGTCTCGCATAGTCCATGGCTGCGGTCTGGGTCAGGCTGATGACAGCGCGCTTTGCTCCGCTGTAGGGAGAGAAGTTGGCCGTGGGTTTGATGCCTTCCGCGGAGGAAACATTGATGATCGTGCAGTCTTCCGACTTGGAAGCAAGCATTGCCTTTACTGCGTACTTGATGCCCATGAAGACGCCGATATAATCGATGTCCGTGATACGCTTGAATTCCGCTGTATCATAATCATGTACCGGATGGAGCAGGGTGCTTGCGCCTGCGTTATTAACAAGGACGTTCAGCTTGCCGTAGGTATCCAGCGCGCACTGCATGACTTTCATGACGTCTTCTTCTTTGGAAACGTCTGCCTTGCAGAAGACTGCCTCGCCTCCTGCATTGCGGATCTCTTCAGCGATCCTGTTTCCCTTATCCTCTCTTCTGGCAGCCAGGACGACCTTCATACCGTTCTCCGCAAACACTCTGGCGATCGCCTCGCCGATACCTGCCGTTGCGCCGGTGACGACTGCCACTTTTCCCTTTACACTTTCAAAAGTATTCATAGATCCTGCATCTTCGATCTGACCATCGGTGACGGTGACCGGATCTTTCCTTTCTCCCGGGACCTGCCGGGTCTGTCTGATGTTTGTACTGCAAATGCTGCATCTTTTGAATTATAGAAAATGACAGAGTTTAATTCATTCTGCATATTGACAATATGTTGAAAAATTCTACATAATATGAATATGATGGAAATACAGCGAGAAGACCGGTGTCCGGAAGCGATGGGGGGGGACCTTGCTGCGGCATGCCGGTACTCTTCAGACGGGGGTCATATGACGGACAGGACGAAACAGCTGTTTGCTGAAAAACTACAGGAACTGGCAAAGACCAGACCGATCAAAAGCATTCAGGTCAAGGATCTTTGCGCTTTATGCGGCATGGACCGGACGTCCTTTTACTATCATTTCAAGGACAAGTACGACCTTGTTTCCTGGATCTTCAAGCAGAACTATATCAAGGAAGCAAAGCAGGCCGAAGTCATCAACGACGAGCAGATGATCTGCCGGATGACCCGGCGGCTTTATGCGCAGAGAGACTTCTTCCTGAATGCGCTGCAGGATGACTCGCAGAATAACCTGCGGCAGTACATGCTCGATTTCTACATTGAGACCGAAAAGCGTGCGGTGTGTGCGTATCTTGGGACCGACGAACCTGACGAGGAGACCTGGTACGAGATCTGCAATTATTCCTACGGCTGCATGGGGCATACCATCGACTGGCTTATGAAGCGGAACACGCTCAGTCCGGAGAAGATGGCGCATTACCAGTATAAGTTCATGCCAAAGATCCTGAAGGAGGCGTTTCAGGATGCGGGGAAGCAGAAGTGATGCAGGTGCGGATGCTTCTTGATTGCATAAAGCGTTCCATGTATAATTCCTGATATGAAATACATTCATCATTACAATTCGCCGCTTGGCGGCATTACACTGGCGAGCGACGGCGAAGCACTGACAGGGCTCTGGTTTGACGGGCAGAAGTACTTTGGCGCAGGGCTTGAGAAGGACCATACAGAGATGGATCTGCCGGTGTTTGCTGAGGCTTGCCGCTGGCTGGATCTTTATTTTGCGGGTTCGGAACCTGATTTCACGCCGCCGCTTCATATGAAGACGACGCCGTTCCGCAAGGCGGTCTGGGAGATCCTCCTTACGATCCCCTTCGGTCAGACCATGACCTACGGGGAGATCGCCGGCAGGATCGCTGCGAAGATGGGCTTAAAGCAGATGTCGGCGCAGGCAGTCGGAGGAGCGGTCGGGCATAACGCGATCTCCATCATCATTCCCTGTCATCGTGTCGTCGGTACGAACGGGAGTCTGACAGGCTATGCCGGTGGGATCGATAAGAAGCTGAAGCTGCTTTCCATGGAGCATGCGGATCTGTCGTCATTCTTTGTGCCGGATAAAGGGACGGCATTGTGACCTATAAGCTTTATAAAAATGGTTAACATAAAACAGGACCTTTGCGGGTCCTGTTTTTCGTATCTGATCGGTTTTCCGGTCGTTTCAGCCTTTGCTGCTGTTTCTCCAGCGTTCCCCTTCCGCAGCGGTCTTTGCGAGGTAGCGGATGACGTCGGCGGGGTATTCGCCGACAGCGGTCTCGCCGGTCACCATGATGGAGTCCGCGCCGTCGAGGACGGCATTGAAGATGTCGCAGACCTCCGCGCGTGTAGGTACCGCGGCGTGTTCCATGGAAGCGAGCATCTGGGTCACGATCATGAGGTCTTTGCCGGCAGTCTTGATCTCGCGGGCGAGCGTTTTCTGTACCGCCGGGAGCTCCCAGAGCGGCATGGAGTTGCCGAGGTCGCCTCTTGCGATGACGAATTCATCGGCATGGGGCAGCAGTTCGCGGATGTGGTTCGTGCCCTGGTGGTTCTCGATCTTCGCGAGGAGGCGGATGTGCTCCGCATCTGCTTCTTTCAGAGCCTTACGCACTGCTTTTAAGTCTTCCGCATTGCGGACGAAGGGCTGCATGAGGCCGGTCACGCCGAAAGCGGAGGCGTCGCGGATGTTGATGAGGTCCGTTTCGGTCAGTGTCGGCGGCTGGATCTCCGTGCCCGGAAGCGCCATGCTCTTGCGGCTCCGTAAGGTGCCGCCGCGAAGGACATTTGCGGATGTCTGTGCTTCGGAACCTGTTACTTCGAGGAGGAGCTTTCCGTCGTCGATCAGGATCTGCTGTCCCGGAACAAGATACGGAAGGACGATGGCAGGCACAGGGACGGCCCCTGCGAAAGAGGCTTCAGAAGCTCCGGAAGAAGCATTGGGCGCCTTGCCGTCTTTATCATAGAGGAGGACTTCTGAGCCCTCAGTGAGCTCTTCCGGCTCCGAGAGCACGCCGGTCCGAAGCTCCGGCCCCTGCATGTCGATGAGGAGGTCTGTCTTAACTCCGGCACGGTCCGCAGCCTTATGCAGTTCTTCGATCTGTGCGGCAGCATCCTTCAGCGTCACGTGCGAAAGGTTCAGGCGTACGCCGGTCATGCCTTCCGCAAACATCCGATAGAGGACTTCCGCATTGCTGCAGGATGGTCCGAGGGTCCCGTATATTCTGATCATGTTCATGCTCCGTTTCTTTAGTCTGGGGAGACCGGTGTCCCCCGTCAGATGTAGCATAGCATGCCGCGGCCTGAATTGAAAGCAAACGCCCTGAAGTATGTCAATAAAACCACCCGGTGATCCAGACCGGCGCAGATGGAAGGACAGGTGCCGCAGGAGGCATTTGCAGGAAAAAACAACAGAAATCCCCGGGATAAGCGCAAGTTTCTTAACACAAGAGCGCTTTTATATCGTATGATAATGGCATGGCAGGAACTGAGTATAACATTAACGAAATATCGGAACTGTTCAGCGCCGGCGGGGACGACCGGATCCGGGTGATCTGCGTCGGCGTATGTGAGACGGGAAAGAACGGGGCAGTTGCTGCGGGCGACTTCGATTATTCCATGAAGGAGCTCGAGGAGCTTGCGAAGGCGTGCCGGCTGGAGCCGGTCTGCAGGGTGACGCAGAACCTTGACCATGCCTTGAGCACCTACTATGTCGGACCCGGCAAGGTGTACGAGATCAAGGAGCTTGCCGCGGACAATGACGCCGGCGGAGTGATCTTCAACGACAGCCTTTCCCCCGCGCAGTTCAGGAATCTTCAGAAGGAGCTGCAGCTCCCGGTGCTTGACCGTACGGCGCTGATCCTCGAGATCTTCCGTACGAGGGCAAAGTCCAGGGAGTCGATGCTGCAGGTGGAATACGCGAGGCTCAGCTACATCCGCACGAGGCTCGTCGGCATGTGGGACACTCTCGGCCGTAAGGGCGGCGCGTCGGGTTCCATGTCGAGCAGAGGCGAGGGCGAGACGCAGCTGGAACTGGACCGCCGTTCGATCGATAAAAGGCTCGCGGAGCTTCGGCGTGAACTGAAGGAGGTATCGGGTGAACGTCTGATCCGGCGAAGAAAACGGCGGAGATCGAGACTCCCCCTGGCTTCCCTGATCGGTTATACCAATGCCGGCAAGTCGACGATCATGAACGCGCTCCTTGAGCGCTACGGCGGTCAGGACGGCGCGGCCGCGCAGGAAGAGGGCGGCAAGAAGGTTTTTGAAGCGGACATGCTCTTTGCGACGCTGGACTCTTCGGTCAGGCGCATCTCGCCGGGCGCAAGCGGGGACTTTCTGCTTTCGGATACGGTCGGATTCATCCATAAGCTCCCGACGACCCTGGTCGAGGCGTTTATGTCGACGCTGGAGGAAGCCGCGGAGGCGGATCTCCTGATCCTGGTCGCAGACCGGAGTGACGAGCATTTCGGAAGCCATCTGGAGGTAACGGAAGAGGTATTGAGCGAGCTCGGAGCGGGAGGCATTCCCCGCCTCATCGTCTACAACAAGGCGGACCTCTGCGATCCGCCGGTCGCGTATCCGAGGGCCGGAGCGGTCGCAAGGGACAGCGGAAGAGCGGGCGGTACCGGAAAAAGCATTTATATCTCCGCAAAGGACGGGAAATCCATCGGGATGCTGGCGGAGATGATCGGTTCGGAGCTCTACGGCGCGCAGCAGCAGGCTGTGCTCCTGATCCCCTACGGGCAGGGCGCGGCGGTCAGCGATCTGATGGATAATGCCGAAGTGCTCTCGACAGATTACACCGCGGATGGTACGCTTATGGAAGTGAGATGCACGGCGGACCTCATCGAAAAGTACCGGGCGTTTGTCGTCCCGGATGAAGGATAAGATACTTATGTCAACTGATTTGTGCCCGGCAGGCCGGGTGAAAGGAGCATCGTATGCTGGTAACAATGAGAGAACTGATGGCACAGGCGGAAAAGGGCAATTACGCGGTCGGCGGCTTCAACTGCCCCGGACTCGAGTATGTGCTCGGTGTGATCGGCGCGGCGGAAGCGACGGGCAAGCCTGTCATCCTGAGCTTTCCGCAGGTACATGAGAAGACCGTGCCCCTGAAGGTCATCGGACCGATCCTGCTCGCTGCGGCGGAGCGCGCTTCGGTACCCGTCTGCGTGCATCTGGACCACGGCAGCACGATCGAATACGTGCAGCAGGCTCTGGAGCTCGGTTTCAACTCCGTCATGTATGACGGCTCCAAGCTGTCTCTCGAAGAGAACATTAAGAATACGCAGGAAGTCGTAAAGCTCGCGCACAAGGCCGGCGCGGACGTCGAGGCTGAGCTCGGCGGCATCGCGGGCGACGAGGCGGGCATCTCCACGGGCGAGACCGCGGTCGCGGCTCTGACCGATCCGGACGATGCGGTCCGTTTCGTGCAGGAGACCGGTATCGACACGCTGGCGGCTTCCATCGGCACGGCGCACGGATTCTATACCGCACCGCCCAAGCTCGATTTTGCCCGGATCGATGAGATCCACAAGCGGACCGGTATCCCGCTCGTCATGCACGGCGGCTCCGGCGTCAGCGAGGCGGACTACGGCATTGCCATCAGCAAGGGCATCCGCAAGATCAATTATTACTCCTACATGGCAAAGGCTGGCGCGGATGGCGTCAAGGCGCTCTGCGCACAGAAGGACGTGAAGTACTTCCATGAGATGGCTGTGGCCGCTGCCAATGCCATCTGCGAGGATGTGAAGCAGGCGATCACCCTGTTCTATCCGGACTGATCTCAGAGGAAACCTATGCTTGAAGTATTATTGTGGCAGTATCAGCAGCAGTTCGGGGAGGAATTTCCCCTGAAGGACTTCGAGGGGGAGATCGAGATCGACGTGATCAATCTCGTCTACGACTGCCTGCTGCATAACACGCCTTACCGCAAGGGACAGCCGAGAAAGGAGATCCCGAACCGTTTTCCGACGGCGCCGGGACTCAATAAACAACAATAAACACCGATAAAAAGTTGCGTTTTGGTACACGCCGGTACTGGCTTTTGCCTTCGCCGGCGTGTACTATCTGTATGAACTGAGGAATTATGAACAGACAACGCGACATTTTTGAAAACTACAGCGTGCCGAAGGCGATGATGATCATGGCGATCCCGACGATCATCAGCCAGCTGATCACGCTTATCTACAACCTGGCGGACACCTGGTTTATCGGTCTCACCGAGAATCCCTACATGGTGGCCGCCTGTTCGCTGGTGCTCCCGGTCTATATGGTGACGATCGTGCTCGCAAACCTCTTCGGCACGGGCGGAGGCACGCTGATCTCCCGGCTCCTCGGCACGAGGCGGGAGGACGAGGCGGCCAGGGTCTGCGCCCTGGTGCTGCGCATGGCGCTGATCGGTGCGGCATGCTATTCACTCGGGTGCCTTTTGTTCCGCGACCAGCTCCTCAGGCTTCTCGGTGCGAGCGACAACACGATACACTTTGCGCAGCAGTATATCCTGTTCGTCATCATCATCGGCGGCATTGCTTCGGTCATGTCCGTGACGATGTCCACGATCTTAAGGAGTATCGGCTATTCGCAGAAGGCGTCTTTCGGGCTGGCGATGGGCGGACTCTTAAACATTGCCCTCGACCCGCTCTTCATGTTCGTCATCCTTCCGGACGGGATGCAGGTCATGGGTGCGGCGCTCGCGACGATGCTGAGCAATACCTGCGCCTTCATATATTTCCTGATTACATTCCGCCGCCTGAAGGGCGAGACGGTGCTCACCTGGAGTCTGGGAGACGGGATGCCGGAAGCAAGCTCCGTACGTTCGGTCTTTTCGGTCGGCGTGCCTGCCGCGCTTTCGGTCCTGCTCTTTGATCTCTGCAACATCATCATCAACAAGCTGGCTTCGGGCCACGGCGACTTCGAACTTGCGGCGATCGGCATTGTCCTCAGGGCGGAGCGCCTGCCCTTAAACACCGGCATCGGCATCTGTCTCGGCATGGTGCCGCTCATCGCATATAACTATGCGGCAAAGAACTACAAGCGTATGAACGAGGTCTTCGCCTTCGGGCGGATCGTGGGCCTGGGTTTTGCGTGTGTCTGTGTCGTGCTGTACCGTATCTTTGCGCCCTGGATCATCCGGGCATTCATCCGCGAGCCGGTGACGGTGCAGTACGGGACGGAGTTCCTGAAAGCGCGGTGCTTTGCGACGCCGCTGATGTTCCTGTGCTTCAGCATGGTGCATTTCATGCACGGGATCGGGCGGGGACAGACCTCGTTTTTACTGGCGGTGTTCCGGCAGCTGGTCTTCAATATCCCGCTGCTTCTGATCCTGCATCATCTGTTCGGGATCATGGGCATCGTCTGGACGCAGCTCGTGGCCGACACGCTGACGGTCATCGTGTCCTATATCATCTATATGCGGATCAGGAAGAAGGAAGGCTTCCAGGTCTGCTGAATATACGGGGCGGCTCCGGGCCGCCCAATACCATGGAAAGGCAGTTTATCATTCATGAAAGCAGTAGTCACAAGAGTTTCGGAAGCGTCGGTCAGGATCGGCGGTGAATTAAAGGGCAGTATCGGAAAGGGTTTTCTCGTCCTTCTGGGCGTGGCACCCGAGGATACGGAAAAGGAAGCGGTCAGGCTTGCGGACAAAGTCTGCGGCTGCCGTGTTTTCGAGGATGAAAACGGCAAGATGAATCTCAACCTGGAGACGGTGGGAGGAGAGCTCCTTATCATCTCTCAGTTCACGCTCTATGCGGACCTTAAGAGCCGCCGGCCGGGCTTCAGCTACGCGGCCAAGCCCGACATCGCAATCCCCCTCTATGAGAAGTTCATGGACGAATGCCGCGCGCGCGGCTTTCACGTGGAGCACGGGGAGTTCGGCGCGGATATGAAGGTGGCTTCGGTCAACGACGGGCCGGTGACGCTGCTCTTTGATACGGCGGCGCTGTGATCTGAGCTTCGCTGCATTCTGTCAGTCTGAATAAGCATAAGAAAAGGACTATACTTTGAAAGCCTCAAAGCATAGTCCTTTTGGTTTACATAATTTAAACTTTTCCGGTATCTCAGCGCAGCGCCACCGTCTTCTCGTATGCCGCGATGACCGCATCCATGACCGCGCCGCGGAATCCCGCTTCCTCGAGCTCCCGCACGCCCTGGATCGTCGTGCCGCCCGGGGAGCAGACCGCATCCTTCAGCGCGCCCGGATGTGTGCCGGGAAGCCCGTGGAGGACCATCTCCGCGGAGCCCGCGACCATCTGCGCCGCATAGCGGTATGCGTCCGCGCGGGGAAGCCCGCAGGCAACGCCGCCGTCCGCGAGCGCTTCGATGAACATGTATACGAATGCGGGGCCGCAGCCGGAGACCGCGGAGCCTGCGTCGATCAGATGCTCGGGCATGACGCCGAGGAGTCCTGCCTCGGAGAGCAGGTCCAGAAAGTCCTGCATCTCATCGTCCGTTACGAGCCCGTTGCGGCTTAAGAGGATGACGCCCTTTCCGATCGAGGCCGGGGTATTGGGCATGATGCGGATGACGGGGCAGCTGCAGCCTGCCATCTCCGCGATGCGCTGCATCGTAAGTCCCGCCGCCATGGTGACGAGGATGAAACGTCCCGCGCCGCCTGCGCCTGCCGCTTTTTCCCTTTCCTTAAGGATCGGGCCGATCTCCGAGAGCATGTCCGCCATCATCTGGGGCTTTACGCCGAGGAAGAGGTAGTCCGCCTTTGCGGCAGCGTCTTTGTTGCTGACTGAGCTTCCGCCGACTTCCTTCGCCAGGGCTTCCGCCTTTGCGGGAGTGCGGTTTGCGAGCAGGATCGAAGTCCCCTCACCGTGAAATGCCGCCTTCCCTTTGGCTGCGACCGCTTTCGCGAGGGCCGATCCCATATTGCCTGTTCCGATAAAACCGATCGTTTTCATTTCTTTAATCCTTTATCTTACCTGTCCCTCGCCGTAGATGACGTACTTGCAGCTCGTCAGCTCCTCGAGACCCATCGGGCCGCGCGCATGGAGCTTCTGGGTGGAGATGCCGATCTCCGCACCGAGACCGAACTCGCCGCCGTCCGTGAAGCGGGTGGAGGCATTGACATAGACCGCCGCAGCATCGATCTGGTCCAGGAAATGCTGGGCGGTGAAGTAGTTATTCGTAATGATGCATTCGCTGTGCTGCGTGCCGTGGGCGCT
>Ga0129307_1002319_pt1 | contig 15494 bp, 8 predicted proteins | sample P1105metagenome_FD_94437 | JGI IMG/M metagenome (GOLD analysis project Ga0129307, IMG submission 94437) | Capybara group fecal microbial communities from Wisconsin, USA - P1105 metagenome | ecosystem: Host-associated > Mammals > Digestive system > Large intestine > Fecal | place: USA: Wisconsin... | reverse complement strand
GTGTGAAAATGTTATCAGAAAAGTTTGACAATAATCATGTGAAGATTCAGCCTATAAGGATATTTTTCCGATAACATTATTTTTCTGATAATCACCTTTATCGGAATTTTCCGATAACGGCGAAAGAGCGTCAGGGCTTCGTGTCAGTCCTGCGTCCGATGCCATTTATGGCTCGGTTGTAGATCCGATAACAGGCACAGGTATCCGCCGTGATGAATACGGAGATTACTGTGCGGCTCTCGGTTTGTTTTACGGATTGGATGGTGACAGGTACTGCGTAGAATTAGAGAACGGAATACAGTTCACCGTCAAGCAATGCGACAGCAAGGGCTGGGCTGACGATGGCGATGGCAAATATCACAACTTCGGCGGCAGCGGTAAATGTATCGTGGAGTTTATCTATGACGATTACAATTTGCCGTCTTGCGTAGCCTATTCGGGTTCATGGGGCTACTATAACTGGAACGGGCTTGACCTGACCGCAAACATAAAGAGTATCAAAAAAATCAACTACGGTGAACCCGTAGAGTATTAAACGGAGGTTTCATTATGAATAAGAATGTCAAGAGAGTTATCAAGGGTATCGTAAGTCTCAGCGTAATGGGCGGTGCCGCTTATCTCGCCTACAAGCTCGGTGAGAGTAACGGAGAATCAAAAGAGAGGATTCGTTCTATGGCGGAGTTTGATGACGATGAAGGCATTGAACTTGATGAGGACGATGATTTCAGGTTCTATGACAACATGGACGAGCCTGATGACGGCTACCTTGCTCCTGCTGAAAAAGAGAACCGTTATAAGTTCAAGCCTGTTGAGCCTTTCAGTATTTATGATGAAGATATAAAGCCGACAAAGAGCGACTTGCTCAAAAAGTACAGTCCCTTTGAACGCATTTATATTGCAGAAGTCGAGCGTGGTAAGCTCAGAACGTTACTGCTTCATCTTGCGATAATCAAGTGTTTTGACCGTAGCGAGATCGTCCGCTACTTTGACGGTGATGAGAGAACTGCCGATGCCGTTATTCAGAAGTATGAGGATGCAGGGTACATCACAAAGCACGGTAAGTTCAAGTTCCGCTGTCTGCTGACAACCGATGAATATTGCAGGCTCGTGGACTAAATAAAACAGGCACACTCCCCGTAATGGGGAATGTGCCTCAGTAGATGTGTTATGCGGTAATAGAAGCCAACTGCGATGCAAGCTCCTCGATTTTCTCGACAGGAAGCACCGTGAATTTGGCGATCTGCTCATAGGACAGCGTACCGTCAGCAAGCATACGAACAGCGGTTCTGATTTTCTCCTGCATTTTTTCATCGTTTCTCATATCTTCCATGATCTTGCACATATGGCTCACTCCTTTCGGCGTTTTCTTATAGTAATTCGTTCTCTCAGCCATGAGGTCAAAATACATATCCTCGGCTTTGTTACAGCCGAAATCATGTATCAGCTTTGCTAAATCAGAATCATCGTCGGGATTGTTATATGCACCGTTTACAAAGATGATGTATTCATCATCTCCGAACGATTCCCCTGTGAGAGCGTCTTTTCTTTCAAAGAAATAAACAGGACGATTGCTTTTTCGTACATCGTTCTCGGTGACGAATATCACATAGGTCGTGGGCAGCTTGTCAAATTCCTGTTTTTCTTTCAGAAATTCAACATCAATGGCACTTGAATGAAATCTCGCTCTTTTGGGCGATGCACCTTTATTGGAACGCTGTATCTCAAGATTGAAAAGCTGTCCCTTATCATCGGTAGCGAAAACATCAAGACATATTGATCTTGCACCTAAAAGACGTTCAAGGTCATACTGCGTTTCTTCTCTGGTGATGACCAAATCATCTTTTCCGGTCATTATTCTTAATACAAGCTGTGCAAGCGGGATATTGTTTCTGAAAAGCTCACGCATAAAATCATCATCAATCGGGCGCATTTTCTCCAAACGCTCTAAATCCCTCTGATGCTGCTCTTCCTGAGTGAGTTCTGCTGTATTTGTATTAGCCAACGGTATGCACCTCTTATATAATATTCTTGTTCAATACTATTATAACACATCTTCAGCAAAAAATCAATAGTAAAATTATTACGAAAGGGCGTGTTTTAGCGTGATTTTGATCGTGGGCGAAAAGCCCAGTGTTTCCCGTGCAATCAGTTCCGTGGTCGGTGCAAATATCACAAAGAAAGGCTACACCGAGGGAAACGGCTATATCGTTTCATGGTGTGTCGGTCATCTTGTGGGCTTGAAGTTTCCGAATGACTACGGAAACGGCTGGGAACAGAAATGGAGCTTTTCTCAGCTCCCTATGATTCCCGATATCTGGCTGTTTCAGGTTACGGAAAGCACGAAGGCTCAGTATCATATCCTGAAAGAGCTGATGAACAGTTCTGAGGTAACAGAGATCATCTGTGCGACTGATGCTGACCGTGAGGGAGAATGTATTTTCCGTTATGTCTACAATATGGCTCGGTGCCGCAAGCCTGTGAAGCGTTTATGGGTTTCTTCTCTTGAAGAATCGGCTATCCGAAAGGCTCTCACCAATATGAAGCCTATGTCCGCATACGATAACCTTTTCAATGCAGGTTATGCCCGTGCCAGGGCGGATTGGCTTGTGGGTATGAACGGCTCTCGGCTGTTTTCCGTCCGTTACGGCGGTAAGCTCAATATCGGGCGTGTGCAGACACCGACACTTGCGATGATCGTTCAGCGTGATGCTGAGGTAAACGGCTTTGTAAAGCAGAAGTATTACACGGCTGACCTCAACTGCGGTGCTTTTACGCTGTCATCTGCAAGGATTGATGATGAAAAGTCCGCCGATGCCCTTGTATCTGCCTGTGACGGCAGAACGGTCACGATCAGTTCGGTGAAACGTGAAGTTAAGACCGATAAAGCTCCGAAGCTCTATGACCTGACAACCTTACAGCGTGAAGCAAACAAGGCTTTTGGCTATACAGCGCAGCAGACACTCGACTATACGCAGTCGCTCTATGAGGGAAAGCTCGTCACTTATCCCCGTACCGACAGCCAGTATCTCAGCGATGATATGTCGCAGACGGCTTATGATGTTCTGTGGCTCTGTGACGGTATTTTCGGGTTTGGTATCTCGCATACTCCCGAAATAAAAAAGGTTATCAATAACAGCAAGGTATCGGGACACCACGCAATTATCCCCACAAGTGGTATTGCTACGGCTGACCTTTCTTCTCTGCCGACTGGTGAAAAAAATATCCTCACCTTGATTGCCACAAAGCTGATTTGTGCAACGGCTCCGGCTCACAAGTACGAAGCTGTCAAGCTGACAGGTGTCTGCAACGGAACAGAGTTCACTGCAGCAGGCAGAACCGTCCTTGAAATGGGTTGGAAACGCTTTATCAGGCAGACCGATAAGGAAAAGCCCGATGAAAAAGCTCTGCCTGCTGTATCGGAGGGACAGTCTTTCACAGTGGCAGCAAGCAAGGGCGAACACTTCACAAGTCCGCCGAAGCCCTACACCGAAGATACGCTGTTATCCGCTATGGAACGTGCAGGCAACGAGGACTATGACGAGTACCGTCTTAGTGCTGACGCACACGACATAGAAAAGAAGGGACTCGGCACTCCTGCGACAAGGGCCGCAACAATCGAAGCCCTTGTGAAAAACGGCTATGTTGAACGTGTCGGAAAGCAGCTCAGGACTACGGACAAGGGCAAGGAGCTTGTGACGGTCGTTCCCGATGAAGTCAAGTCTGCAAAACTGACGGCTGAATGGGAATCAAAGTTACAGCAGATCGAACACGGCGAGCTGCCCGAAGCAGTGTTTATGTCCGGCATTCAGCAGTTTATCACTCAAATGTGCAGTAAATACGGTGCTGTGGACAAGTCTGTTTCTCTTTCGGACGGCGGTCATGAACCTGTCGGCAAATGCCCGAAGTGCGGTGCAGATGTGGTCAAGGGCAAATTCGGCTGGTACTGCAAGGGCAAATGCGGTATGAATATCGCTAAGGTGTACGGTGTTCAGCTCTCCGATGCCCAGGTGAAAGGGCTTCTCAATGGTAAGTCCACAAGCTACACTTCAAAGGGCAAAAAGACTATCGTCCGTCCTGAAATCGTGGAAAACCCGTATAACGGAAAGGTTTATTATCAATGGAAAACGGAAAGGGGTAATAAGAATGGATAGCAATCAGCTTGCAGAGGTCGCAAGAATCCTCGGTGTCTCCGAGGACAGCATTTCCGCTATGGACGATGAGATCAAAAACAGTATGACAGCGATTTTTGAGACTGTCGCTGTCAGGAACGATGAGGACAAAAAGGCTGTCTTTGAAGCTCTCGACAACCTTTGGCAGAAAGGCTCTATCTACATTGAGCTGAGTGAAGTCGCAAAGTCAACAGGCATTACTATTGAAACGCTCCGCAGCCTTGACTATGAAACTCAGCAGACTATCGTCTATGAGTTCATGGCTGACAGCTCGCAGACAGAGCGTTTTTATGACCTTGTGAATAAGGCACTCGCAGTCGCTGAACTTCCGAATGTGGCAAAGCTGATCGACACTCCCGTTCGTGAGCTGAGGTCGCTCCCTCGCCGTATTCAGGAAAATATCTGCGGTGCTTACACAATGGAATATGATGCTGACAGTACCAATATGGAGCTTATCGACAACATCAGGGAGATGATTGCACCGTGATGGAGTTCCCGTATACCAGCGGTACGGATATTACCGCTATCGAAAACAGGCAGTTTATCCGCATTGAAACGGATAAGGCTCAGGAGATCGTGATTGCTCTCGATAAAAGCGGTATTCCTTTTTCAGCCAGATACGGTGAAACCGAAATGGTGCTGACCTATGACGGCAGTTTCAAGGAACAGGTCGAGGATATTATCGCAAAAGCAGAGTCCGGCGATTATGAAGCATTGCTCCGTGAACTGCAAGTTTATGGAGAGCCTGACGGCTATTATCGGCTTTTGGGCGAAGTCGCTGAGTTACTGAATACAACGATAGGTGCATTGCAGAACCGTCCCGATGAAATTCAGCTTGCACTTTGCAAGACCTATGTGGATTTTTGGCTATGCGATACTCCTACGCTTCAGCGTGAGCTTGACCGTGTGATCTCCGTAAACGGCAGAACGCTCTCAGATATTCAGGAGCATGAGAAAATCAAGGATAAAGCGAAAGCTCCTGCCGTTCCTGTGCAGAGTGCAGCGGATACTGTTCCGACTTTGAGTGAACTGTATGACGATCATAATCGCCGTAACGGTTATTCGCATTTTTCAAGAGAAAAACATCAACACTTGTCTGAGATCGCCCGACGCAGACAGCAGAGCGAACAGGAGCGTATCATTCAGACCGAAGAAAGAGAAAGGAAGTTCAGACCATGAAGAAGATTATCATCATCGGAAGTGCCGTTGTTACGGCTGTGACCGCAGCAGTTATCATCATCGTCAAGCGAAGAAAGTGAGGTAGTCTATGCCCGTACAGGATAATGATGACAAGCGTACCGCAGAACAGCCTGCGGTAGATGCAGAGGAAGAACTGAGAAGAAAACAGGCTCAGGAACAGCAGAAGGACGAGACCAGCGTTCAGAAGTCGGGAAAACTTCTTCCTTTTCTGAACGCTAAGGCGGAACATCATCAGAGCCGCATTGATACCCTTGACAGCAAAATTGCTGTTCAGCAGGACAAGATCAGCACTCACAAGACGGCTATTCAGTGGCTTTCCGATACCGCTGACCGTCTGGAAGATAAGAACCGTATGCTCAAAGCGACTTTTGGTGACAATTTCTTTGTCCGAAAATTTATCGAGAAGAACGATAAAAAGATTGCGGAGATCAGGAATGAAAAGATACCTGCCCGTGAGCAGAAAATCAAGGACTGCGAGGGTAAAATCGCAAAGCATACTGCAAAGCGTGAGCGTGTATCCCACAAGCTGAACCGTGTTGTTGCACTGAATGATGCAATAAAGAGCTTTACTATCGGCAGAAATACGGAGCGCCGTGAAGCCTTTGCAGATGCTATGAGCAGGCTCAACCATGCTACGGCTGATTGTCTGACCGATAAAAAAGCCGATCTTCTCACTCAGAAACAGGAACTTATCAGCACATACAACGATCCTGCGACAAGCATTGTGGACAAGCATAATCTGTCGCAAAAGCTGAATGATGTTAATGAGCGTATTTCCGCACTTGAAAGCAAGATAACAAGGCTCGCCCGTCCGGAAGCACACTATGAAGATTTCACCAACGATGAACTTGACGGAGCTATGATGCTGACAAGCGATAAGCTGGGCGATATGGTGCAGGACGGCAACATCACTATGCCGGCACTCTCGGAGGAAACTCTTGAAGCTGCCCATAAGATCGAATCGCTTGATATTTCGCAGATAGCCGCCCTTGCAAAACAGCTCACAGACCTGTCAACAAAAAATGTCGAGGAACAGCTTGAAGATGATTACAACATGATCGACGGTATCATCAACAACGGCACTAAAGAGGACTTTGACAAAGCAAAAGCGGAGCTTGCCGAGGGTATCAAAAATATGGAGAGCTTTGCTGAAAATCCGTTTGTTCCGCAGGATATGAGGGATAATGCTGTCGAGGAGCTTGCAAAAATGAAGAAGCAATTGGAACTTCTGAGTGCTTCTGATGAAGTTCTTGTAGAAAGCTGGCTCGATACAATGGTCGATAGAGGGGCTGCGGAGTACACGCAGGACGGCGGTTTCAAGGTGAACCCCGATTATTACAAGGAACTGCCCCGAAATGACCGCCATGTAGAGACTATGACAGAAATTCAGGCTGTTGAGGTCATGTCAGCACTCGTTGAGGCAGGCGTACAGTTCTCCGCTGCCACTAAGGGCGAGGATAAGGTCGGCATTACCGTTTCAAAGAATGATGTGCCTGCCCTGAATGATGTGATGTATGCTTCTATCGGCAAGATCGCACATACCGAAGCAGCAAAGGAGAACGGCGGTAAGGGCGAAAAGGGCAAGTATGAGACTGTCAATCCCGAATACTATGCTTCTCTTTCCAAAGAGCAGAGACACACCCGTGTTGAGCCTATCGACACCGCAAGGAAGATCGCAGGAGAACTGCAAAAGCAGAATATCCCGTATTCTGCGGTAGTACGCAAGAATGATACGGTGGCAATAACCGTTTCTAAGGACAATGCTCAGGCATACAAGCAGATAGAGAGTGCTGTCAAGGGTGAAAGAGCCGTGGAGCTTGTGAACCCTGAGCTTTTCAAGGCACTCCCGAAGCAGGAGCGTTTTACCCAGCGTATGGACGAGGGGCAGGCACGAAAGAAGTCGGCAGAGCTGACAGCTAAGGGCGTGGAGCATTCCGCTGTGTTCGGCGGTGAAAAGTCTGCGGTCACGGTCGCAAAGAAGGATTCAAAAAGAGCTTTCTTTTCCCGCGGCAAAATGCAGAGAGATGCCCAGCGTATCAGCGGTCGAGGTCAGCAGAACCCTCAGCAGAGACAGCAGACACCCAAAAAGAGAAATAATCAGGGGTTGGAATAACAGATGAGAATTACTGATGAACAGAAAGAAAGGGCGAACCTCGTCAATCTTCCTCAGTTCCTCATGTCTCACGGCTTTGATCTGAAAAAGGTCGGCAAAGAGTATGTGTGGAAGGAACATGACAGCCTGCACATTAAGGATAATGGTCCGGGCGAACGTGGTCAATGGTTCAGGTTCAGCGAAAACAAGGGCGGCGATAATATAGGATTTCTCCGTGAATACATGGATATGTCCTTTATAGATGCCGTCGAAGCTCTGACGGGAGAACACATTGACCGCACCTATACTCCGTCCCGCACATACGAACCGAAACCTGTACAGCGAACGGCTGTGCAGAATGCACCGGAGCTTTCCCTTGCCGAAGCTGATAATTGCAGGCGTGTGTTTGCGTATCTGTGCAAGACCAGAGGTCTTGACTATGATATGCTTTCTGCACTTGTGAAGAAAGGTGTTATCTCTCAGGAAGAAAAAACAGGCAATGTGCTTTTCAAGTATTATGACGATCAGGGCAAAGTCATCGGTGCGGAAAAAAGGTCGGCACATCAACAGAACACAAATTCAAAGGCATTGCAACAGGCTCGGCTGGCGGTCACGGTTTTGAGGTTGTTCGAGGCACTGGCGAAAAGGCTTTTTTCTTTGAGTCGGCTATTGATATGCTATCTTATCTGCAAATGCACGATAAAGAGCTGACCGATTGCAGGCTTGTTTCCATGATGGGCGTGAAGCCGAATATCGTGCTTGATACGATGCTCCGTCATAATATCGCTCCTGAGAACGTTTTTTTATGCTCCGACAATGATACCGCAGGCAACGAATTTGCCCAGCGTTTGCAGGAGCAGTATCCCGATATGAAGCGTGTTATCACTCCTGATACATATAAAGACTGGAATGATATGCTCAGGGGTATCCCAAAGGTTGTAGAACATGAGACTGACAAAAAGGAGGTTCAGCAGACAGATATGCAAAGATACGGCAACGAAATGTGGCACAAGGCAACAGATAACAGGGACAAGAGCCTTGTGACGATTCAGGCTGCGGATTTCGCAAGATTGCAGGAACAGCTTGATAATTCTGGCATTAACTACTATGCCTATGCCCGTGATAATTTCGTCATTATGGCGATCAATGACAAAGATATAGAGTGGTTCAAGCGTATTGCAGGCACTCCCGATCTTGTGCCGACTAAATCAAACAGACCGTATTCTCCGCCCGAAAAAAACATCTTCGGTTCAGCGGAGTATCGCTATATTCCGCAGAAAGAGTATCTTTCGGCTGATCGTGACCTTGTGCTGAAAATGGCTGAGATCATGTCAAAGCGTGGTATGCAGTTTTCGGGCAGAGTCTATCCGTCCGGCAAGGGTACGCTGACAGTCAGTCACGCTGATCTCTTTGCAGTCCGTAATATCAGGGACGAAGTTATCAATATGCGTAAGCAGTTTGCAAGTCACGATAAAGCGCAGGAAGTCGGCAACCGTGACTATCGTGCAAACCGTGATACTCATTATTATATGTCGAAGCTCACTCCTGAGCAGTTCGGAGAGGTCAAACCTTTCCTTGAAACAAGTGTGAGCTATCACGCTGTTGTTCGTGACGGCAAGGTAGCTTTTGCGGTTGATAAGGAAAATGCTCCTGCATTTCATAGAGCATTGGAGAACGCTGTCCGTGAGGTCGGTATGCTCCGCAATATGACAGACCTCGGTCTGCCGATGGAGCAGATGGTGGCATTATCTCCCGTTGTTCATCGCCTTGCTGTCGAGGATATGAAGCTGAATCTTGCAGACTTTTTTGACCGCAGATATGATGAAGCTCAGTTCGGTGAAATGCTATCGCTTGTCAATGCGTATATCGCTCAGGCTCCGGCTGAAAGATACGGAGAAAACAGCAAGCTGAATGATATGCTTGAAGCAAAGTCAAGTTTTGACCGTGCTATCGAGCTTTCAGACTTCTTTTCTCAGCACGATTTTTCCGATGAGCAGAGGGCGGCTATTACGGCTATGTTTGTCGGTGATGTGACAAGAGGACAGATCGACAGCATTGACGAGACTTTCACGGCTGAGGATATTCAGGCGTATGACGAGATTCTGCATAATGCTTTGCAGGAATCTGATGTTGCAGACTTTCTGACTGCCCATAAGCAGGCGGTCATTGACCGTGAGAACGCAAACAGAGTTCCCACTGAGGAAGAAGTGCTGTTCCCGCAGGCTGACCTTGCCCGTTTCCTTGCAGAACATACTCTATCCTCCGATGAGTGGGAGGACATGGCGTACCCGATGTTTGACCGTGGGTATCTTGAAAAGCATAAGCCCAGCGACAAGGCGGCTTTCGGGTATCACCTCAGTGAGCCTGCGTTCTATGACCTCGCCCAGCGTTACCATGACGGTGACGATATTCGCCGTGAACTTGCCCTCGGACTGTTGGAGGGCGGTACTGCTTCTGACATTGAGTTTGTTTTTGAACAGGGTGTCATGTCTGACCGAACCTATTATTATGCCGAAAATCTCCGTCACACTCTGCATTTAGAGAGGACTGAGGACGGATATAATTGCAGTTTCGGCGGTATGGAGCGTTTTGTTTCCTTTGCGGAGATCGGACAGGCTTTCATTGACCGTATTCACGAAGAATTTGACGATCTCGCTTTCTGGTGGGTGCGTGATGATTTGCAGGACGCAATTCCCGATATTTCCGATGAAAAGATCGCTGACCTTCTGACAGCGTTTGACGGTGCTGCTATGGCGGATTGGGAAAAGGGCGATAATCTCCCGAAGCTCAACCGTATCAAAAAGGCACTCTATGATATTCTCGGTGATGAGGTGCAGACCGAAAAGGCGTTTGCTATCATCGCAAAGGAAAAGTATCATGCTGAATTTGAGCCTGAAAAGCCCGAAAAACAGCCTGACAGCCTGACATTCCGCTTCGGCAAGGGTGACGGTGATGAATGGGTTAGCGAAAGCGACATAGTTCACGATTTTGCTCTTGCACACCCCGATTGCAGTTTTGCACTCGGCAATGCTGTCCTTGAATATCTCGATGAAAAACAGCACTCGGAGCGTAATATCCCTGAGCTGAAAGCGGGCTGGTATAAAAAGACGGACTTTACGATCACTGCTGTTATTGACGGTGAGCCGTTCGGCTATGAGGGCCGCTTTGATATTGGTGACGGCAAAGGTACGGGCGGCGGTTCGCTGATCGACCATATCCGCACCTATAATGAGGGTATCCTCGGCTATACGCAGCACCCGTTCAATCAGCCGGAATATAAGGAAAGGGCGCAGAGAATGCTTGACATTTTCGTTCCTTTCCTTGAAGCACATTCTGATCTGACCGCAGAGGAACAGCGTATCTTCGACGATTTCAAGGCACAGCACCCGATCCGCACCTATGATGATGTGGAAAAAGCTCAGGGAACTTTCAAGATCTATCAGCTCCCAGGCGGTGAGAAGTATCACGGTATCCGTTTTGAGGGTATGGAACAGCTCAAAAAGGACGGCGTACAGCTCAATAAGGACGATTACAGCCTTGTCTATGAAGGCGAGGTCGGAGAGTTCAGGGGCAATGCTACGCTTGAAGCTCTCTTTGCGCAGTTCAATACAGCACACCCTGCGGACTTCACTGGTCATTCTCTTTCAGTAAGCGATGTTATCGTAATTTCCGTTGACGGCAAGGATACAGCGTATTTCTGCGACAGTTTCGGCTTTACGGAAATGCCTGAGTTCTTCAAAGAGAAAGAGCTTTCTCAGGAGAAATCTGCCCCCACGGTTGCCGACCTTGATGTCGGTGACGTTATCATGTATGAGGGCAAACGCCGTGAAGTAGAGAAAATCAGCGAAAAGAGCATTTCTCTCAAAGACCTTGATGCTCCTGATTACGGCGGTATTCTGCTCGGTACTTCCGATGTGTTCTCTTATGAGGGCTGGCAGGCAGATATGGAAGAAAAGGGCTTTGAGATTCTGTCTAAGGGCGGTCAAGCTGCGGAAAAAGCAGAGCCGGAGGACAAAGGTCCGGTATCGCTCCGCAAAGTCGGTGACTTCTATGAGATGTACGGCAAAAATGCGGAGATCGGTGCAGAAGTCCTCGGACTGCGTATGTTGTCAAAGCACGGTCAGCCTATGGTCGGTTTCCCTGACCATGTAAAGGACGAGTATTCTAAAAAGCTCAGTGATGCAGGCTATTCTGTTCTGATCGAACAGGCATTTGAGCTGAATCCGCCGAAGCGTGAACCTGAAAAGCTCCAGACGTTACAGCAGGTCGTTGACACATATTTCGGCACGGACTGCGAGTCTGCCGAAACGGAACACGGCACATGGAAACTGGTTATTGCTGACGGCGATAAGGTCGGTGAGCTGTTCTACGGCGGGGAGCCTGTCTGCGGTATCTATAACCGTGGCGATAAGATGGAGATCGAGCCGTACCGTGAGCTGACCACTTTCCCGAAGCTCCTGCAAACGGCAATGCTTGAGCATAATCCCGATAAGCCTGTTGAGATCATGGACTTTCAGCGAACATTTGAAACTCCGCTTGACAAGGCTAAATGGCTTATTAACGATTTCTGTGAAGCAGAATACCGTGGCGGTGCTGATTTCGATGATCTGCATCATGTCAGTCTTGCACATACTACTCTGACGGACGATGAGCTGCCCGTCCAGGTGACGGCTGACCTTATCGACTATAAAATCACCTATGAATTTGACGGCGAGGTCTATAACACGGAGAAGTATGACAGTATCGAGGATATGATCGAGAACGGTCTGACGGGGCTTGACTTTTCTGACCTTGTTTCCGTTCCTGACGAGGTTATCGAGGGGCATACTGCAAAGGACGAACAGAAAGTTAATCTTATGAGCGATGCCGCCGATATTTCTGATACTTCTTCTCCTGCCGATGATGTTCCTGCGGTAACTTTGAAATACAAGGGCGATGCCGAGAGCCTTGACGAGATCAAGGATAAGGCACTTTCCCTCGGTGCGACTGTTATCGTGGATAACGCTGAGGGTATCATTTCTATTGGTACCTACGAAAATCATCAGGCGGAGATAGATGGCGTAGCCTATGAGCTTGGTCTTATGGCGGTCGATGATGCTCCTGCGGTATCAGAGGATATTGACAAGCCCCTGTTCACCGATGCTGCTGTTATCGAGGAAATTCAGCGGAGTGAGGACGATGATGTACCGTTTTGGGAGAAGCCTGACATTGAGGGCGAACAGCTTTCTTTGTTTGGTGATCCCGAACCGCTGACCGTTTCAAAGCCTGTTAAGGAAAAGCCTAAATCCGAATTTGCTAAAGGTCCGGTTGTGGACGGCGTTCAGGTCTATGAAGCACTGGCTGCTGAAATTGACCGTGGCACCGGATTCGTTCACGGTAAGCTCCGTGTGCAGGATTTCTATGAAGAAAAGCACCCGACTTTACAGCAGTTAGCTGATTTTCTGAAAGCGGAATATGGCACGGGCGGTCATAGCGGAGAGGGCAAAATCTCGCTCGTCGATTATGACAGCAAGGGGTTGACGTTCTCCTTTGAGAATGGTGAGAAGTTCCGTCATTCTTGGTACAATGTTGCTGTTATGACAGAGAGCCGACTCAGGGACGATACCTACCTTTCGGCTGAACAGAAAGCAGAGAGGGCGGCACTCAAAGCGGAGCAGTCCGCTGAGGAACAGTCTCCCCATACCGTTGAGGTCGGTGACCGATTTCGTCACAAGATTACTGGCGAGACTGCGGAAGTTGTTTCGCTGACAGGTGCGCTTCCGTTCTATACCGACGATTGCACGATCACTACGGATAAGGGTACTTATGCGACTACGGAGACGATCAGCTATGATAAGCTCCTTAACAGCGGTCTGTATGAGTATATCGGCAGGGCTGAACTCGAAAAGGAAAAGTCTGAACCTGTGAAGCCTGAGCCTGTAAAGGCTGAGGTCAAACCGGATAATCCTGCGGTCGCTCCTGAAACAGAAAAACCCGATATTCCTACCCCTAAAAACCTGAATCAGCTCAAAAAGGCTATCAAGCCGGGCATGATGTTTGAGATCACCGATCATCTCCGTCCTGAATGTGTGGGCGAACGCAGAATCGTTACGGGCGTTAGCACCGTCGATTTTACTTCACGAAAGATTGATGAAAACGGCGAACCTACGGGCAAGGATATTCACATGGAGTTTGATCGTGCGAAGAATTGGAGCTTTGAGGGCAGTGAGCTGACTTCTAAGCTCGATAACGGCGATGTGCTGATGAGTTTTCATTTCATTGACAGCATGGAGCGCGAAAAGGCTGAACCCCAAAAGCAGCCGGAGCATGAGACAGTTACGGCAGAAGTCGGAAATACCGATGAAGCTGTTGCTGAGAAAAGTATCACTCCTGTACCTACTGCCGATAAGGGTGAGAACTTCACCATTACCGATGATAACCTCGGTGACGGCGGTGCAAAGTCGAAGTTCCGTGCCAATGTCGATGCAATCAGAACGCTGAAAGTGATTGAAACCGAAAAGCGTCCTGCAACGGCTGAGGAAAAGGAAGCCCTGTCGAAATATGTCGGCTGGGGTGCTTTGGCTAAGGCTTTCGATAAGACTGACGATAAGTGGGCCGCAGAGTATAAGGAACTTTCTGAGCTGCTGACTCCGCAGGAATACGCTCAGGCTCGGTCAACTGTCAACGATGCGTTTTACACCAGCCCCACGGTTATTGATGGTATCTATGAAGCTCTTGGCAATTTCGGCTTTGAGGGCGGTAATGTATTAGAGCCGGCTATGGGTATCGGAAACTTTTTCGGACGTATGCCCGAAGCTATGCAGGAGCATTCTACGCTCTACGGCGTGGAGATCGACAGCTTATCGGGCAGAATCGCTCAGGCACTCTATCCCGATGCGGATATTGCGATTCAGGGCTTTGAAAAGAACCGTTTTCAGAATGGCAGTTTTGATGTGGCTGTCGGTAATGTTCCGTTCGGTGAGCTTGGTTTCCGTGAGGAGAACCACACAAAAGCACACCCAAAAATATTTTACTCCACATTCTGCGGCAGCAGAATGTTTCTTTTTTCCGTAAGCCCCTTATCAAGGAACTTGTAGAAGATGTGTATCTGCCTGTCCTCACCCTTGATTTCGGGACGGTCTCCGACCACGATGTACTCAATAAGTTCCAGACAAGTTTCACGGGTAAGCTCCTGAATATCGACATACTTTTTGATGTTTTCAACGAACCTGTCAACATCTTTTTCAGCCTGTTCATCACTTTCACACTTTTCTTTCAGCGCAGCGACTTTCTCTCTCAGCATCTTCTGTTCATCAAGATACTGATTAAGCATTTTCACACAGAGTTCTTCGGGTACAGTACCGAGGAGTTTTTCTTCATAGGTCTTGCTGATAAGCGTTTCAAGCTGTGCAAGCCGTTTCTCACCCTCACGAAGTTCTTTCAAATTGCGCTGACTCTCCGCATCGGCAGTAGCCTGTCTGCGCTTGCGGACGGCTTCACGGAGTGCGTCCTCGTCCTCAACGGCAAGCCTTGCCTTTGCTCTAATATCATCAACAACGACCTGTGTAATCACTCTTTCCAAAATAGAATGGGGAGTGCAGCCGTCCATTCCACTACGGAGATACGTCCCACAGCGATAGCTGACGGTCTCATAAGTGCCACGCTTCTTGGTAGTATGTTTTGTTTTAGTGCTTTTCATTTTGTAACCGCAGTCAGGGCAGTACATGAAGCCCGACAAAGGACGAATCACACCCTCCTTTGTCATTTTACCGATACTCACCGATGCTTCGACCTCTCTTACCTTATCCCACAGCTCCCTTGAAATGATCGGCTCATGGGTATTTTCTACAATGACCCACTTTGACCTGTCCTTGCGTATCTGCTTGTGGTTTTTGTAGGATACTGTTGTTACTCTCTGCTGTGCGAGATTTCCGAGATAGATCTCATTATTCAGGATACCACGCACCATACAGTCATTCCACAGATGTGAAGTCACAAGGGGATTTTCCTTGCCTTTGAGATGATAGCGGTGATCGGAGGGGATAGGAACACCG
>Ga0129307_1002318_pt1 | contig 15498 bp, 13 predicted proteins | sample P1105metagenome_FD_94437 | JGI IMG/M metagenome (GOLD analysis project Ga0129307, IMG submission 94437) | Capybara group fecal microbial communities from Wisconsin, USA - P1105 metagenome | ecosystem: Host-associated > Mammals > Digestive system > Large intestine > Fecal | place: USA: Wisconsin... | reverse complement strand
TTGACTGCGTATTCGCAGCCTGACGGCTGCGGCAACCTCGCTCACGGATAGATCCTGTGGCTCCATCCGTGTCCAAGGTTTTTTTACCACGGGGTGTCCAACTTGTTATTGCAATTTGCGTTCGAAAAAACGATTCGTTCCTCTTCTTTTAAATCAGCGGGACAAATCTTTACATATGGATTGTTGTTGGAGTGAGTTTTGATAATATCCAGCATTTCTTCTTCCTGAATGTCCATTGGATTATCCTCAAGCATTTGCTAGGCATACTTAACAAACTCTTCACAGGAGTACAAACGTGTTTTTTGCCGCTGTAACATCAATCGCTGATTGCTATCCAGAATATTAGCAATCATATAGGTTTTAGTCCGCGCATCTGTCTCATTTTCAGCAAATACGATAATATCATCGGCATAGCGGCAATAGTTGATACCCTTCATAGCTAAGCTCTCGTCAATTCCAATCAGAGACATTTCTGCCAATAAATGTGAAGCATGGGGACCGATTGGAATACCACGGGACATTTTTTGTGTTACATACTCCAAAAGACGCATAATCGAATTCTTTACTTCGTTTGGAAATCCAACATATATCATCATGTTTTCCAAAGTATGATGATATATCTGGTTATAGAAATCAGAGATATCCAAGCAGGCAATACACCCACTGGTCTCAGCCTTTTTTAGATTGGCTGTCCAAAAGTCTTTCCAGCTGTCTGTCCGGCTATATAAAGTGCCGTCATCATTCGGTGCAAAGCGATAGCTGAAAACCTTTCCTTCGCTGACGGGAACGCGTTTTGCCTCAATTAGTCCACCATATTCATATATGATTGCCGACAGCATAATACTGTCCAAAGGATTAAACTGCGTAATCATCCGGTAAGACAATTCACCCTTTGGAATTAGGAAGCGGCGATATGGCTTCCACTCATATGTGCCAAGATCTACATCTTTGAGCTTATTAACAATTTCAGCTTTAAGTTGATTAACGATCTCAATTTCAACAGGTTCCGGAAATAAATCTGTATCGTTTTCTCGTTGAAGATGCGTCAGTGCCCATTCAAGAGATTTTTCTGATAGCTTCATATGTATGCCCCACCTTCCTGTTGTTCTGTCCTCAAAAATAAGCCAAGCTATCTCATCTATAACCTTTTATTGAACTCTAGTATAGCAACTTTTATGGTTTTTTACAATATTTGCTAAATAAATCATCTCCCTAAACCCCGTAGTAGCGTTTTTTGCGTCGAGTTGTTGTCCATGAAAACAGTTGAGCATCATTATAGCAGTTGACATCTCCACTGTCTCCCTATATCGTCGACAGCTTGCTGGGCACAATGAAAACACAATTTCGAGCAAATGCGAGCGATTAGGACAAATTTCTGAACGCTCGTATTCTACATTCCATATTGATATATAAAAAGGCAGACCCTTGGCGGTCTGCCTTTTTACATCTGGTACGGGTAGTGGGACTCGAACCCACACGCCTCTCGGCAGAGGAACCTAAAGGTGATGTCACCTCAGTGATGGTTTTTATTGGACCTTTCATCAGAAACAGTACAAAAAACATCCTGCAGCATTGAAAACTATCAACACTGCAGGACGCCAATTTTTACTATATTTCCAGCAATCAATCCATCGTACTGCAAAGCGCCGATTGCATCTCATAGTACACAAGGCATTTGTACAATGATAGAAATCGCTTGAATATTATGTGGGATGTAATATTCCGCTTATAGGCGCATACCACCATTTACAGCCAAAACCTGGCCTGTAACATAAGAGGCCTCGTCGCTGACAAGGAACAGCGCCGCAGATGCGATTTCTTCAGGCTGCCCCAGACGGCCCAGCATCGTCATGGACGCGAATTTGTCGAGCAAATCCTGCGGTACCGTCTTTAGCATGTCCGTCATGGTATAACCGGGCGCGATGCAGTTCACCCGAACAGCAGCACCCTTGCGGGCAAATTCCTTTGCCCAGGTCTTTGTCAGGCCAATCACGCCGGCCTTTGCGGCTGCATAATTCGCCTGGCCGATGTTGCCATATTCGCCCACAACAGAAGAGATATTGACAATGGCACCGCTGCCCTTTGCCTCCATCTGAGGGCCAATATAGCGAGTGAGGTTGAACAATCCCTTCAAGTCCACATCAATGACGATGTCCCACATTTCGTCAGTCATTTTACGGGTCATGGCATCCCGCGTAATACCTGCGTTATTCACCAGGATATCAATCTTCCCGTACTTTTCGATGACGCTGTCGTAAAACTGCTTGCAGCCGTCTACGTCGGTGATATTCAGCTTATAGAATTCGACTCCCTCTGCCTGATAGGTCATTTCACCCAGGTCAACGGCGATTACTCTGGCGCCCTCCTTTGCGAAGAGCTGGCACATGCAACCGCCCAAACCTCTTGCACCGCCGGTCACAACAGCCACTTTCCCTTGTAAGCGCATAAAAACCCTCCCGACTATATCTAAATTAAAGCCGAGATTGATGAAATATGATTCATTATTCATATTTAGGCTATCACACCGGGCCAGAAAAGTCAATATGCACAGCCAAAAGATTTTGCAAATGCGTCAAATTGTACTAAACACACAATTCTAGCTAGGCCATTATTGACGGGTAAGACAAAGTTTTCCCTCCTCGCTGTTAAAATAATCGAAATTATATTTCGCAAAAAACGCAAATATACTTGTGCTTTCGACAAAAAATATGTATAATTGCTAAATTAAAAAGAAAACCCAATTTTTCGGAATGATTTCAAATGAACAGAAGTGTTGAGGGGCATTATGTCTGAGTATATGATAAAACCAAAAACAAAACGCGGCGAAGCCACACTGGAAAAACTGATCGACGCTGCTGCCGCGGTATTTTATGAAAAAGGCTTTCATGGCGGATCTATTTCTGATATCACCCGCCGGGCCGGTGTGGGTAACGGGACCTTCTATATCTATTTTGACAGCAAGCTAAGTGTATACCGTTATCTTTTGGTGGAATACGGGAAGCGGGTCCGCGCCAAATCCAATCAGGCGATCTCCGGCTGCACCACCAGAAAGGATGCTGAGCGGCTAGGCATCCGCAGTTTCTTTGAATTTGTACTGGAAGACCAGGGAATTTTTAATATCATCTGGGAATCCCTGTATATTGACAAAACACTTTTCGATGATTTCTATACAACTTTTTCAAAGTTTTATGTTTCGAGGCTGAAGAAGGCGCAGGAAAGCGGAGAAGTCCGGGATATTGACCCTCAGGTACTCAGCTATGTGCTGATGGGAATTACCAACTTTGTCGCTTTGAACAGTTTGGTGCTCAAACAGGAGAAGAATATTGACTTCTTGGTTGATGAAGTCATGAAGGTTCTGGAAAAAGGTATTTTTACCTGAAAAAACAGGAAGGCGGTATTGCCTTCCTGTTTTTTTGATGTGTTTTCCACCAAAAAGCGTGAATTATATTTGTTGGAAACCATGAATTGTATATTTTAACTATATTTGAGGTTGACTCAAAGTTTTCTATTTGATATTATGACCACAAAGTGATTGGTGATTCATGTTTCATTATTCAAATAAGCATTGTATAGGAGGGATATCCAATACTTTCACTTGCTCCCGTTTCGTACCATCAAAATTGATACAAGGAGTGAAAAGCGTGAATATCAAGAAAAACCAAACTACTATTTGGATCATCATCGCAGTTTTGTGGATCGTATGCATTGTGGCTGGAACAACAGGACATTTTGTATTCGGTATGTGTGCCGGCGTGCCGCTCATGCTTCTGCACATGCTGCTGGGCGTTGCAAAGGGCGGCGTTGTCTCCAAAAAATTCCTCATTTATCCTCTGGCCATCTGGGCCGTACTGTGGCTTATCAGCTTTATCCTCTCCGGTTATTTTGGCAACCTGTTTGCCGGAGTCATGCCGACCTTTACCGTGTTGGGCGTTCATCCTTCTTTTGCTCCCACGATCTTCTTATACTGGATCGGCGGACAGCTCACCTTAAACCTGGGTTATTATCTGCTGCAAGATGAATGGCTCTCTCAGGAGGACTGGGACAGCTTCTGCAACAAAGTAAAAGATATGAAGGAGGTCAAGTAATATGTCAAGTACGAATGCTCTTATTATTGTAGCTTTTTCGGCACTGATGATCGCAATCTCCTTCCTCATTGGTATCTGGTCAAAGAAAAAGGCTACCACCGCTCAGGCATATTTTGGCGGAACTGCCATGTTTGGTCCTGTGGCGGTTGGTCTGAGTTCCATGGCCGGTATTGCCTCCGCATTTGCCATGGTCGGCGTACCTGGTATCATCTACGGTACCGGCAATGCCATGACCTTCTGGATGCTCTCCGGTGCCGCCTTCGCTATGGCTTACATCATTCTGGGCAAAAAAATGCGTGCCATGGCTGAGATTGCACCTATCTCCAGTTTGGGCGATATCTGTGATATTCGTTTTAATAACAACCGTATTATCAAGGCGCTGATGTCCATTGTGATCTGCCTGGGCTGCGTTGGCTATCTGGCGGCCCAGATTTCGGCAGGTTCTGCGCTGATTGCTAATCTGGTGGATATTCCTCCCATCGTGGCCGGCATTATTATTTTCGGTCTGCTGACTGTTTACACCGCTCTGTCCGGCGAGGTAGGCGGCTTGCTTTCTCAGGCATTCCAGGGCTTTATCATGGTAATCGCCAGTCTGGTGCTCATCATTGCGTTTTTCAGCATCACCGGCGGATTCGGAAATGTGCTGGAAGCTGTGGGCTCCGTGGCTGAAGTCACCGGTGCCACCAACGGCATCACCAAGAAGCTGGGACCCGACCTGCTGAACGCCTGGGGCTCCTTCCCCGGCGGGATCTCCCTGACCTGGATGCTGATCCCCATTCTGGGCTGCGTCGGTCAGCCCCAGTGCCTGACCCGTATGTACGCTGTGAAGAGCCCTCGTGACCTGCCCAAGGCCGGTCTGGTCACTGCCGTGACCCACACCATCGTGGGCTTCCTGGCTGTTGCCAGCGCTTACGGTGCCCTGTACCTGGTCGCTACCGGCCAGATTGAGCCCCTTGCCTCCAACGACCAGGCCGTCTACGCGTTTGCCAACCATCTGGGCCTCTGGGCGCAGGTTCTGGTCTATGCTGCCATTCTGGCTGCGGCGCTGTCTTCCGCAAGTATGTTCCTGACCTCCTCTTCCACCCTGCTGTCCAAGGACCTGCCCAGCGCTTTGGGCATCAAAATTGCTCCCGAAAAGCAGATCTCCGTTTCCCGTGTGTTCATGTTTATCCTGGGTGCCGTCGCCATCGTGGTATCTATTTACTCTTCCGAAATGGTGGCTCTGCTGGGTACCTTCGGCTGGGGCACCCTGGTGAGTGCGACCTTCCCCGTTTTCGTGGTCGGCTTGCTGTGGGACCGCTGCACGGAGGCCGGTGCGCTGGTCGGTATTGCATACTCCTTTGTTTTCAACATTTTGCCTTTGGTGACTGGGTTTGCTTATCCTTCCGCCCTGCCTGGGTACTTCCTTACCTCCGCGATTGCCGTTGCTCTGACTGTAGTCGTTTCTCTGCTCACCCCCAAGCCCAAGTTCAATGAAGCGATGCAGGCAGTCATGGATCTGTGATTCTGCCACTCTACCTCTCTCCTTTCTCAGTATGGAAGGACTCCTGACAGAGTCCTTCCATACCCCTTAATGATCACGGAGGTGACCAACTATAAGAAGTCAAGGGAAAATTGAAAAATTTTCATCTGGTCAAAAAAGGGCGCAGAAAACCAAGCCCTCTTCCGAGGACTTCAAAGAAAGTTGATCATGGGTCAGCGAACGAGATCCGGGTTATAGGACAGTTCTTTCGTCTGAAGAGTATAAATAACCCGCAAAAGCTTTTTAGCAACATGGGTAAGAGCAACGCGGTGCTCCTTGCCCTCGGCACGTTTCTTGGCGTAGTAGGCCGTAAAAGTCGGTTCGTTGTTAATCACTGTCTGCGCACAGTTCATCATGGCATAGCGCAAATGGGAAGAACCGTGCTTTACCATCTTTCCAGCGCTTTCTGAAGTGCCGGATTGAAAATATCCAGGCTCCATTCCGGCAAAGGAAAGCAGTTTGGATGGACTGTTGAACTTGGAAAGATCACCAAATTCAGAAAGAATAACCGCGGCGGAAGCTACACCGATTCCCGGAATGGTCAGCATAGGCGGAGCAAGGCCAAGGACACAGTCATTGATCTGCAACTCAATTTCCTCCACCTTGCTTTGAAGCTGGTTGTAAATATCGATGGTGATCTCCATTTCCTGAAGCAAATAGTCGCAAGTTGAACCGACCGTATTTCTGGCCAGCGTCTTGAGTTCAACAAAATCCACCATGGAGAATCTTCCTCGAGATAGACGCCGCAATGGTTCGTAGGACTTGGAATTCATGTTGGAGATTTTCTCTGGAGAAGCGTAATGGGAAAGGATATACAGTGCCGTTGCCGAAAATCTTCCCTTGAAAAAAGACTTGAACTCAGGGAAGACCTTGTCAAGGATGTTTGTCAACTCAACCAGTTGCTTGCTCCGCTGCCGAATCAGGCTGTCCCGAAATCTTGTTAGTGACTTTAGCTTTTCAAGCGTGTAAAATGACGGTGGATAGGGCTTGTACTCTACCGTCATCAGATATTGGGCGATCATGAGAGCGTCGATGGAATCCGTCTTTGTTTTTCTGAGCGATTTGCTGTGAACAAATCGGTTGATCAGAAGCGGATTAAACTCCATGAACGAGAAGTCGTTGTTTTCAAGGAACAGCTTCAGATTTTGCCCATAATGACCGGTAGCTTCAAGCCCTATCTTCTTTTCGCCATCGAGGGCATCAAGCAACTCCTTGAGCAAAGAAAACCCCTCGCGGTCATTCTGGAACGACCACGAGGGTGTGATGACATCGCCAAGCTCATCAACAATGGCGCAGTCGTGCTTGAATTTTGAAATGTCAATTCCTACAAAGTACAATTGGTTTCCTCCTCTATCTGTTTTTTAGCACTGCTGTTTCCACAGAAGGCTTGTCCATGTATTCACGCAAATGAAACGTCAAGCGTTACCCAACTGATTACCAATTCAGACAAGTCACTGTGGTTTGAGTCACCTCCGAACAGTCATGCTGTAATTTTATAGATACAAATCCACAGTGCTTGTTCTGATTATAAAGCAGGTAGCTACTCCTGCAATATAACTTTTTGAGGAAAGGAGAAATAATTAAAACCACCCCTTTCGAGATGGTTTTAATTATACGTGCTGTTTATGAAAATACTTGCACTTTCTGGAAGCCCCAGAGAAAATGGAAACACAGACCGATATCTGGAAATTGTTCTGAAAGAATGCAGGGCACAGGGTGCCGAAACGGAACTTATCCGCGTGTGCGATCTATCTGTACATGGGTGCCGCGGCTGCTACGGCTGCGTCAATGCCAAGGCATGTGTTCATCAGGATGACTTCCAGCTGGTATTCTCCAAGATCACGGAAGCAGCTGTCCTGGTTCTGGGCAGTCCTGTTTATCACTCCTCTATCACACCAGAATTGAAGGCTGTCCTGGACCGCACGGGCTTCTGCGGCCGCTGGGCTGTAAGTGAAATGAAAGCCAAAGCGGGTGCGTACGAATTCAATGCCAGCATTCTCAGCGGTAAAATCGTCGCCCCCATTACCGTTGCCCGCCGTGCCGGGCAGAACTTCGCTTTCGCGCAGCTCCTGCTGTGGGCTGCCTGCAACGACTGTCTCATCGTTAATAATACTTACTGGAATGTCGGCGTGGCCGGCAAGGGCGGCGCAAAAGATGCCGCCAAGGATGAAGAGGGCGTTACAACCATGAAAAACCTTGCCAAGCGCATTATTTATACTGCCAATAAACTAAACGCCTGACCATACTACCGCAAAAGGAGATGTCATCATGGATAATAGTTGGATCGGTAATTATTCCTATTCCCGTGCCCGCCTGAACGCCGACGGCGTGGCCGTGGTCGACCTGGACACTGACAAGAAATACAGTTACGGCGATTTGGACCGCCGCGCCAATACCCTGGCAAACCTGCTGCGCGACAAATTCGGCATCACCAAGGGTGACCGGGTGGCCTTCATCAGCCGCAACCGGGTGGAACTCATTGATGGTTATTTTGCCACCGGTAAGCTAGGCGCTATACTGGTGCCCTACAACGCCCGTCTCTCCGCTGAGGAATTGACACAACTGATGACCAACGAGCAGCCCAAAGTGCTCTTTTACGAGGGAGTCTCAGCCGCCACCGTGGAAAAACTTGCAGAAAACGGCGTAATGAAACAGTTCGTTTGCCTGGACGAGGATAGCAACCCACTGGGCCATACCGTCTATGAGCAGATGATGGCGAATGGCGATCCCGCTGCTGTTTCCTGTCCCGAACTTCAGTTGGATGACATCCATCTGATCATCCATACCGGCGGCACCACGGGCCTACCTAAGGGTGGCCTGATCTCCCATAAGGGCGAGATCTTCAACTCTTTCAGCGAGATCTGCACCTGGGGCCTGCGCTATGATGACAAGGCGCTCATCCTGCTGCCCCTGTTCCATACCGGCGGCTGGAATTTGCTTACCCTGCCTCTGCTGCACTCCGGCGGCACGATTTACATCAACCGTGCTTATGACCCCAAGAAGACTATTGAAACAGTGGAGAAAGAAAAGATTACCTATCTCTTCGGTGCAGCCACTATCTTCCGCATGATGGTGGAGCGGCCTGAGTTTGAAACTGCTGATCTTTCCAGTCTGAAATGGCTGATGGCCGGCGCCGCTCCCACCCCGCTGAACATCATGCAGCAGTTCTGGAACAAGGGTCTTAAATTCGTTCTGGGCTACGGTATGACCGAGGCCGGGCCCAACAACCTGTCCACACCGCCTCAGTTCGTTTCTCAGGAAGTCGTTGAGGAAAAGTATGCTTCCGTTGGCAAGCCCTTCTATCTGACAATGCCAAAGCTGATCGACGATGACGGCAATGAGATTACTACCCCGGATACTCCCGGCGAGTTGCTGTGGGCCGGCCCTCAGATCTTCTGCGGCTATTGGGGCAATGAGACCGAGACCAAGAATACGCTGGTGGACGGTTGGGTCCATACCGGTGATATGGCTTCCTTCGACAAGGACGGCTTCTATTATATCGTGGGCCGCAAGAAAAATATGTTTATTTCCGGCGGCGAAAACGTGTTCCCTCCCGAAATCGAAAGCGCCATTTATGAAATTGAGGCCGTCCGCGAGGTCTGCGTCATCGGCGTCCCTGACGAAAAATGGGGCGAAGTGGGCAAAGCCGTGATCTCCCTCAAGCCCGGCATGACCATCGACAAGGCCGGAATCCTGGCGGAGCTGAACGGCAAACTGGCCCGGTATAAGATCCCCAAATACGTCACCTTTGTGGATGATGTGCCTAAGAACAATGTGGGCAAGATCGTGGTCAACCAGATTCAAAAGATGTACGGAGAAGCGGAGGACTGAGCCTATGGAGAAGCACAATGTTGGTATTCGAAGTCTGGGTTCCTACGTTCCGGAGGGCATCCGGGACAGCTTCTACATCAGTGAAGCCTCTGGTATCCCGGAGCCGGTGATCCGCGAAAAGTTTGGTATCAAGCTGGTCCATAAGGCCGGGCCGGAGGAATCTGTCTCCGCCATGGGCGTCAAGGCAGCACTGCGGGCTCTGGACGGAATGGATCCCATGGAATTGGACATGGTGGTTTATTGCGGCAGCGAATATAAGGACTACTACATGTTCAACTGTGCCGCAAAGATCAAGTATGATATCGGCGCCGATCGTGCGGTGGCATTTGAAATCCACAATCTCTGTTCCGGCGGTGTTTATGGGCTGAAAGTTCTGAAGGCCATGATGCTGCAGGATCCAAGCCTGCGCCGGGTTTTGATGGTGTCCTCCTCCAAAGAAGGCGATCTGATCAATTACAAGGACACGGACAGCCGTTTTATGTTCAACTTCGGTGACGGCGCAGCGGCAGTGGTGCTGGAGCGGGATCTGGGCCGGAACGTGATTTTGGAATCCGCCATGATTGCAGATGGACAATTCTCCACGGATGTTTACGTACCCGGAATCGGCTGCAACAACCGCGACAATTTTGATAATATGGCCTACGAGGACCGCTTCCTCCGGGTGCGGAATCTCAAAGACATGAAGTCCAGACTGGACCCGGTCACCCTGAAAAACTTTTGCGGGGTCATGGAGCAGGCTGTGGCAAACAGCGGTTATACAAACAGCGATGTGGGCTTCATTGCGCCGATTTGCATGAAGAAGTCCATGTTGGTGGGCCTGCTGGACCACTTTGGACTGCCCGAGAACAAGAGCTTCCTGCTGGAGGACTACGGCCATTGCCAGTCCGCCGACTGCTTTATCTCCATGGAGGAAGGACTTCGCCACGGCCGGCTGGCTGACGGAGATCTTGTGGTCACCATCTCTGCAGGAACCGGTTATACCTGGGCGTCCACTGTCATTAGGTGGGGGCCATGTGATGGCTGAATCCTTCTACATCCCTTATGAAAAAATCAAGATAGGCGATATGGCCAGCAGAGAATCGGTGATCTCGGAAGAAATTGTGACCAGATTCTCTGCGCTTATCGGGGACACGGATTCCTTCCATGTCAGTGATGAGGCGGCTGCACGGACAGTGTTTCATGAGCGTATCGCCCATGGCGTCCATCTCGCGACTTTTATCTCCACTTTGGTAGGGCAGGAGCTTCCCGGCTTTGGCACGATCTATTGCTCCCAGACTTATGAATTCCGCAAGCCTGTTTATCTGGGTGAGACCATCAGAACAGAAGTGGAGGTCTTGGAGAAACTCCCCCACCATCGTCTACGGATGCGTACACAAGTAATGGACAGCAAAGGTGATATTGTTCTGGATGGTATTGCTGTTATCAAGACATATCGTTGATCCTTCTGAAAGAGCAGAGATTTGTTGACATCGGCTGATCTCTGCTCTTTCCTCATCTAAATTCACTTTGAAAGAGGGCGCAAATATATGAAAATTGTTTTACTGGGCCCCCCCGGCGCGGGAAAAGGCACTCAGGCAGAACGTATCAGCAGGACTTTAAAGATTCCCACCATTTCCACGGGCAATATTCTTCGCGCCGCCACGAAGGAGGGAACTTCCATTGGCCTGCAGGCCAAAGCCTATATGGACGCCGGAAAGCTAGTACCGGATGAGATAATCGTCGGCATTGTGCAGGAGCGTTTAATGCAGGAGGACTGCGCAGAGGGGTACATTCTGGACGGCGTGCCCAGAACCATTGTTCAGGCGGAAATACTGGAAGCTGAAGGAATTTCCTTTGATGCCGTGGTCTCCATGGAAGTTTCAGATCTTACGATCATGGCACGCATGACGGGGCGGCGGATATGCAACCGCTGCGATACTAGCTATCACCTGACCGCAGTTCCGCCTAAAACCCAGGGCATTTGTGATCTCTGCGGCGGTAAGCTGATTCAGCGCAAAGATGATGCTCCCGAGACCGTTAAGGCAAGACTTGATGTCTACCACAGAGAGACGGAACCGCTCCTTGCGTTTTATGCGCAACGCAGACTCCTGAGGGCAGTCAATGCTTGTGGTACTGTGGAAGAAAATATGAACGCAATACTCCGCGCCCTAGACAAATAACCAGCAAAATGTCAAACATTCAAAAATTTTTAGAGGGTGCAAAAAATGAAGAAAAATGCAATATTAAACCGGCTACTACCGATAGTCCTTGTTTTGATAAGTATGTTTTCGATGGCTGGAGTCAACCAAGCGAGTGCTACAGACTATACTTCCAATACATATGTGTATACAGGGACAATCGGTGAATCTAGCGATCCAATTAATGGATATGTCCTCGGCAATCCTGTTGCTATTGCGAAAGATTCATGTGGTTTTTTCTATGTAGCGGATATGGCCAATGGTCGTATCGTAAAGCTGAACAGCCTTATGCAGAAGGTCGATACGATTGAGAATATAGACATGCCGCTGTTCGTTTATGTAGACAACGACGATTATATTCTGGTAAACGAATTAGGGACCAATAAAATTTTGAAATATTCACAGAATCTGGAATTGGTAGATTTCTGGGGTGGTCCTGGTACTGGTGACGGACAATTTAACATCCCTCGCTCGATTGTTCAGGATAGCCGCGGCAACTATTATGTGAGTGACGAGCTGAATCACCGGATTCAAAAGTTCACCGAAGATGGCGAGTTCATTGCTGCATACGGCTCTTACGGAAGCGCAACAGGCCAGTTTGCAGTCCAGCAAGGGCTTTCCATCGATGCCAATGACCGGGTTTATGTGGCTGATACCTATAACAACCGTATTCAGGTGTTTAATACTTATCCCTCTTGGGAATATACTGGTTCTTTTGGTACCTATGGTGTTTACGTTGCAGCCAACGCTACCAGCTTCCAGCCAGAAATTATGAATCATCCCAGAGGTGTTTATGTCGACAAAGCAACGGGTAGAATTGTTGTCACTGATAGTTCCAATAACCGTGTCATGGTTTACAACAGTTTTGAAAACGGATTCACTTTTTATCAGTCTCAAAATGGTTACCTGGGTATGAGCCTACCCACTCACGCCATTATGGATAACGGACTACTAATTGTTTTGGATTCCCACAGCCGTATTTTAAAGTACAATTCTATTCTGAATAACACCAATTTATTTACCGAGTATGGCACTTATCGCAACGCCGCAGGGGTGGTGTCCAACGCTCAAAGCGTATGCGTAAACCAGAACACAGGGAAAGTTTATGTGAGTGATTCCTTTAATCACCGAATACAAGTCTTTTCCGCAGACGGAACTTATCTGAGTACTATGGGCGGCATTGGCGGGCCCTACGGATATGGTACTGCGTTGAATTATTTCTTGTATCCCAAACAGTTAACCATTGATGGTAACAACACCCTCTATGTTGCAGACTTCGGAAATGGACGGGTAGTAAAGAAGTATTCGGCGGGGCTTAGCTTTGTCGTTGCTGCCGCTGTTACACAGCCTTGGGGAGTTGCGGTTGACAGTTCTGGCTACCTCTATGTTTCCGACTGGTATACTAATTCTATTAAGGTTTTTTACAATGGCGTTCAAATCCGTAGTTGGGGCGGTACCGGCACTGCTTCAGGTTATTTTAATAAACCCTGCGATTTAAAAATTGGAACTTATCAGGGCACAACCGCTCTGTATGTGGCAGACTGCGGAAATAACCGAGTTCAAATCTTCTCTCTATCGGGCAGCTATCTGGGGGAGTTAGGTACGCCGCAGACAAATCCTCTTGAAAACTACAATGAAGCAAAATCAGCTGGAGCTATGCTGCTACCTTACGGCGTAACTTTTGCTGCTAACGGCAACGTCATAGTGTCCGATACTTCCCACAAGTGTATTAGGATGTATAATAGCAACGGCAATCTGCTAGAAACCTGGGGAACCATGTCAAGCAGTGCTGGAAATTTCTTTTCTCCCATGGGATGCGATATTAATAAGAATACGGGACGTTTGTATGTGACTGATGGAGTACTTCAGCGGCTACAATACTATGATCTGATTTCACAATAATGTTCCAATGCAGCATGATTTAAGGAGATATATACATGGAAAACCTGTTTTGGATCGGTTTTATCGGAGCGCTCATCGCCGGCTTGTTCGCAGTGATGCAGGCCAAGAAGGTCATGACGTATTCCGAGGGAACGGATCGCATGAAGAAGATCGCGGCCTCCATTCGGGAAGGCGCCAACGCCTACCTGAAGCAGCAGTACACCACCGTGTTCAAGGTGTTCCTGGTGGTATTCGTCATCCTGTTGGTCATGGCCTTCGCCACCGGCGGCAAGATGCTGTCCAAGTTCACCCCCTTCGCCTTCGTCACCGGCGGTGTGTTCTCCATGCTGGCCGGCTTCATCGGCATGAAGATCGCCACCGCTTCCAACGCCCGTACTGCTCAGGCTGCCTCCGAGAGCCTGAACAAGGGCCTGCGGATCGCCTTCTCCTCCGGCTCCGTCATGGGCTTCACCGTGGTGGGCCTGGGCATGCTGGATATCACCATGTGGTACTTCATCCTGCGCTTTGCCTTCGGCATCGCGGACCCCGTTCAGATCGGCAACATCATGGTCATGAACGGTATGGGCGCCTCCTTCATGGCGCTGTTTGCCCGTGTGGGCGGCGGCATCTACACCAAGGCCGCTGACGTGGGCGCCGACCTGGTGGGTAAGGTCGAGGCCGGTATCCCCGAGGACGACCCCCGCAACCCCGCCACCATCGCCGATAACGTGGGCGACAACGTGGGCGACGTGGCCGGCATGGGCGCCGACCTGTACGAGTCCTATGTTGGCTCCATCCTGGCTACCTTCTCCCTGGGCGCTATCGCCGGCTATGGCTTCCGCGGCATGCTGCTGCCCCTGCTGCTGGCTGTCACCGGCATCATCTGCTCCATCATCGGCTCCTTCCTGGTGAAGACCAAGGAGGACGCCACCCAGCAGTCCCTGCTGAAGAGTCTGCGTACCGGCACCTACACCGCTGCTATCCTGGCTGCCATCGTCGCCGCTCCCCTGACCTATGTGGTCCTGGGCAACTGGGGCGTGTACATCGCCATCCTCTGCGGCCTGATCGGCGGCTGCGCCATCGGCTACTTCACCGAGTATTACACCTCTGATACCTACAAGCCCACCCAGGAGCTGGCTGCCGCTTCCGAGACCGGCTCCGCCACCATCATCATCGGCGGTATCTCCCTGGGCCTGAAGTCCACCATGGTCTCCATCCTGATCGTGGCGGCCGCCGTCCTGCTGAGCTTCTTCTGTGCCGGCGGCGCCCAGTCCTTCAACATGGGCCTGTACGGCATCGGCATTGCCGGCGTCGGCATGCTGTCCACCCTGGGCATTACCCTGGCCACTGACGCCTACGGCCCCGTGGCCGACAACGCCGGCGGCATCGCCGAGATGAGCGGCCTGCCCGAAGAGGTCCGCCAGCGCACCGACGCCCTGGACTCCCTGGGCAACACCACCGCTGCCACCGGCAAGGGCTTCGCCATTGGCTCCGCCTCCCTGACCGCCCTGGCCCTGCTGGTCTCCTATGTTGACATCGTCCAGAGCAACACCACTGAGGTCCTGGACCTGTCCCTGACCAACCCCCTGATGCTGGTTGGCCTGTTCATCGGCGCCATGCTGACCTTCGTGTTCTCCGCCTTCACCATGAGCGCGGTGCAGAAGGCCGCCCAGTCCATCGTGGTGGAGGTCCGCCGCCAGTTCCGCAGCATCCCCGGCATCATGGAGTACGAGGCTGACCCCGATTACGCCTCCTGCGTGGCTCTGTGCACCAAGGGCGCTCTGCATGAGATGGTGGCTCCCGCTCTGCTGGCTATCATCGTTCCCATCGCTACCGGCCTGATCCTGGGTCCCATCGGCGTGGTTGGCCTGCTGGGCGGCGTGTCCGTCACCGGCTTCGCCATGGCCGTGTTCATGTCCAACGCCGGCGGCGCCTGGGATAACGCCAAGAAGTACATCGAGTCCGGCCATCACGGCGGCAAGGGCTCCGACCAGCACAAGGC
>Ga0129307_1002317_pt1 | contig 15508 bp, 18 predicted proteins | sample P1105metagenome_FD_94437 | JGI IMG/M metagenome (GOLD analysis project Ga0129307, IMG submission 94437) | Capybara group fecal microbial communities from Wisconsin, USA - P1105 metagenome | ecosystem: Host-associated > Mammals > Digestive system > Large intestine > Fecal | place: USA: Wisconsin... | reverse complement strand
TACTTTTTTATTCAGTTATTTTTTTCGCTATCACGAACATACGTCCCTCCTGCGTATAGCTGTTACAGGTCGAAAGTGTAAGCAGCTCATCCCCGAATACGGCCTGAACACCGGTCTCATAGATCTGCCGGGAATGAACCTGTGTCAGGAACCAGCCGATCGTTGCCTCATCCATCGCCGTGTAGGCATAGATGCGGAACGGATCCCGGTTCGTGTTGTACCGGATAACGGCCATGACCTCGTATTCCACCGCGCCGCTTACGGTCGCCAGACTGATCCGCCGGTGACTCTGCCAATAATCTTTGGATGCGTAATACCGCAGGTCGTGGAACATGGTTCCGTTTTTCATGTTGTGGCCGTAGATGATCAGATTGTTGCTGACGCCGGGCTCGCAGCGGGCATCCAGGAAGGGAACGCCGGGATAGCTGTATTCCCCTGAGACGGCATGATGCAGATAGAACTCCGGATCGTCCTTCGACTGCATGACAGGATAGTTGATGGCCGTTCCTTCAATCCGCAGCCAGCCGACGCAGTTACGGATTCCGTTGTAGAAGCGCCCGGATTCGGTGGCCGCTGAAGATACCGCCGGTTTTGTGGGCGCTGTCTGTGGCTCAATGGGCTGCACAGCCGTCGTTGCTTCGACCGGCAGTGTTTCCTCGATTACCACCGCAGAGGGGGAATCCGTTTCCTCCGGCTTGGTTGAAATGCTTTCCGTTTCTTCGAGTATCAGCCGTTTTCTCCGAGCGGTATTCTTCTGGCTGACTGGCAAGGGAACCGGTTCCTCGGGAGCGGTATCGGCCGTTGAAGCAACCGTCGTCGTTGTAGTTTCCTCCGTGATCCGGCTCTCTTCGGATGAATCGTCAGCCGCTTCGGAAAGATACTCTGCGAGGCTTTGAAAAGCGCTTTCTGCCTCACGGTCTTTGAGAATCTGCCTCACGATATATCCGAATGAGGCGGAAAAAAGAAGGGCTGATACAACGATCAGTCCGAGTTTGAGTTTTGGTTTCATTTGAACCTCCTTAGAATTGTTGTTGGATTTTAAGCAAAAACGATAGAAAGTGTTATGGTAATGGTAATGGCATTGCCATTCCCGTGGGTATTATCAAAACGTTAATTATTTTCCCGCCTTCCACTACATCTTGTGTGGAAATCTATTTTGAGGGAATATTTAGAGTTGGCACTTGACAAAGTGATAATCATGAATTATAATCCGGAGCGAGAGGTGATAATCGCCTTTCTGGAAGGAGAAGCCATGAAAAACACTTTTGGAGGAAGACTGTCTGCTCTCTTGCAGGAAAAGGGTATACAGCAGCAGGAGTTGGCAAAACATGCCGGTGTTACAGAAGCTGCTGTTTCTCACTATGTCAACGGAACTCGTATCCCCCGGTCCAGCGTTTTGGCCAGGATTGCCGCTGCACTTGGAACGTCTTCCGATTACCTTATTTCCGGAGACTCAGGTAATGCAGAAAGAGAAAGTGAAATGAATCAGCTTAAAAGGATGATCGCCCGTAGCGCATCCCAAATGAGTCGCGAGGAGAAAATGGAAATCATCAGCATTTTGATGGGTCCAGACTAAGGAGGTGCTATGTACTCGAAGCTTCCTGATAATACATATGAGTTTATTAAGGGCGAGGTGGCTGATCTATTTGAGAGATACGATATCCGATGCATTCCGATCAGCGGATTTGAGTTGGCTGTCCATATGGAAATCACGCTAATTCCTTATTCCATACTATCTGAGAAAAAACGACAAGCTGCGATGAAATATAGCGAAGACGGTTTTTATTACGATGATCTGCCTCTCGGAGAGCGTATTTATTACAATGACGCGATGCCTTACTATCGCATCAATATGACCATCCTGCATGAAATCGGTCATGCTGTTCTTGGACACAACGAAGAGATGGACCCGGAAGAAAGAGAAGTGGAAGCAAAGTTTTTTGCAAAATATGCTGCGGCTCCTCCCGTCTTGGTTCATCGGATAGACCCACAATGTCCCGAAGAAATAATGGAAGTATTTGACATTGGTTATGAGGCTGCAGTTTATGCCTTCGCTTATTATCATGTATGGCTCAGACACTATAGTGCCATAGGACGCCTGACCTCTTATGAGGAGAAAATCCTTAAGCTTATTCCAAAGGAGGCGTGATGCCACTAACGCTTAAAAGCCATATCATCAGATTGCTACAAATGAAGAAAAGCGCTCCGCTAAGCTGCGCCAACAGCCTTTTGGAACGCTTCTCCGGCAGAAATATGCGAGACATTTCCCCTCTTGCAAGGATTATCTTAGCACATTTCTGCCTTAAAAGGAAGCCCATGGCTAAAATTTTCTCCCGCCATTGGTTTCGCTGTGAGGGAGCACAGCAAGGAGGCCAGAAATGGCTGAGATTAACAGCACCCGCAGCGGGTGCAAAGACGTATTTCATGCGTTCTTAGTGGAGAACGCGACATACGATGGCGATCTGGAGATCCCGCGTATCGCTCCGGAAGACTCTCTTCCGATGGAACTGATCCGTTTTTCAAAGGCGATGTCCACGAAAGAAGGCAATCCAGATGCCTGGGTACATTTCTACGAAGATGACGCTGCTTTCGAACGCCTGTGGAACAATTCGCGCAAATACCTGCCGATCCTCAAACGTTTTGGTGGTATAATCACGCCAGACTTCAGTCTGTATCGCGATATGCCGCTAGTTATGCAGCACTGGAATATCTACCGCAGCAGGGCCATTGGCCATTGGCTTCAGGAAAATGGTGTTCCCGTCATTGTCAACGTTCGTTATGGAGACAACAGGACATATGCGACAAGCTGCCTCGGAGTACCAAAAGACTGCTCTATTGCAGTTGGTTCTCATGGATGCCTGAAGCTAACCAAAGACAAAGACTTTTTTGCAAAGGGTCTGACATATATTGTCGAGGAACTGCATCCCAGGGCCATTATCGTCTATGGAGCTGCGCCGGAATCGATCTTCGGTAAATATACGGCTGCCGAGATCAGAATCCTGCAATTTGACAGTGACTTTGCCATTGCTCACAGGCAAGAGGTGAACCGCTGATGGGCGCGGGGTTTCATGGCGGGTTTAAAAACACCGCCGGATCAAAGGCAAATAATATCCCGGTCAAATCATCCGGAGATTTGCGGTTTAGTAAGAAAAAGACAACCGGATACTTGCTTAATCCGAACCATCCTCAGGGTGGGGCTAAAGCAAAATTTTTGAGGGATGTCTTGGGATATGAGCAAAATGATGCTCGTATATTCCACAAGCATGTAGTTGATTCCATAAAAGGCAAAGAGCCATCTAAAACGGAACAAACGCCTTATGGAACAAAGCACACGTATCATACAGAGCTATCTGGGAAGAATGGTACAAAAGTAAAGGCCAATGTTATCGTTGTTATACAAAAAGACAAAGGCCGAAAGACTTGTAAAATAGTTACCATTTACCCTGATAAGAAGGAGAAAAACAGATGAAAGAACTCGATGTAGTAGAACTTACCAAAGATTTCAAAAATCTTCCCGCAGGAACAAAGGGCACGATTGTTCTTGAATATGATGGAAAAGCTTTCGAGGTCGAATTTTTCGATGATGACGGTGATACCATCGATGTTCTCACCGTTCCTGCTGAACTATTGGCGTTAGTAACATCTTACTAATCCAAACAAGTCTTACCCCCTACTTCCTTTTGCCAGGAAGCAGGGGGCTTTTTTATTGGCGATTATCCTGCCATTTTCGCTCCTTCTCCCGGCTTTGTCGTGATCATGCGGTAAATCTCGGTATCCTTCGGGAAGCGGTTCACAAACGGCACCAGCGAGCTCCCGTAGCGGATCAGGCCGCTGCCCGGCTCGGCATTGGTGATGTAGCTGAGCTGCTCGTTGGAAATAGCCAGCAGTTTTGACAGCGTTTCCCTGTCGGGCTCCGCCTGGTTCAGCATCACAATGAACTCCGAGTTGGAGAGCATCGCCCGCGCATCGCCGGATTCACGCAGGTATTCCACGTTCTGGGTAATGGCCGTCGGGTAAGCGTTGCGCTTTCGGAACTGCCTCCACGCGGAGCCAAAGAACTGAGCGGAATACTCGTTCTCGTAGAGTACGTGGAACTCATCCAGGAATACATGCGTCCGCTTGCCGGTCTTCCAGTTTGCAGAGACCCGGTTCAGGATCGTATCGGTGATGACCAGCAGACCGGTCGGCTTCAGCTGCGAGCCGAGCTCATGGATATCAAAAACAATGACCCGCTTGCTGAGGTCCACATTGCCCTGCTTACCAAAAATATCCAGCGAACCTGTGGTGTACAGTTCCAACGCCAGAGCGATCTGTTTTGCTTCACGCTCCGGCTGAGCAAGGAGCTTCTCCCGCAGCGTGGTGAGCGTAGGGACAGTGCCCATTTCTCTGGATTCCCGATAAACAGACGCGACACAGCGGTCGATGATAGACTTGTGCTGCGGGCCGACGCCCTTCTTGTCGATCTGCTCGATCAGGGACATGATGAATTCCGCCTTGGTCACCGCCGGATTGTTCTCTCCGTAGCTGTCCACCATATACATGGCATTCAGCCGGTCCTTCCCGCCGGCAGCAACATGTACCACCGTCACGATATCACTGAAACGCGCCAGCATAGTAGCGTATTCACCCTCCGGATCGCAGAGAACCAGCTCGTCCTGCGTATTCAGGATCAGCCACAGGATCAGCAGTTTCACAAAGAAGGACTTGCCGGATCCGGGCACGCCGAGAATAATGCTCGACTGATTCATCAGGTTCTCACGGTTGCAGACGATCATGTTGTGGGAGATGGCGTTCACTCCCATGAAGGTACCTCCCGGCTCCATGATCTCCTGGACTCTGAAAGGCATGAACACCGCCAGGCTTTCCGTCGTCAGCGTGCGGAAGGCATTGACCTTTCTCGTTCCGATCGGCAAAACGGTATTCAGACCGTCGAACTGCTGATACTTCAGGACCGCGACCTGACACATATGCTTGCGGGCTGTCGCGAGAACCGATTCCGTATCCTGTTCCAGATCATCCAGCGAATCCGCCGTGATGACCATAGTGATAACGCCCAGCATCATTCGCTGGTCGCGGGTGATCAGGTCATCCAGGAACTCCTTGGATTCCTTTCGCTGCAGCTCCATGTCGTAAGGGACAATGGCGGAGAAATTATTGTTCTTGTTCTGTTTCCGCTGCCAGTTCGTGATATTGGTCTCCACACCGAGCAGACGGTTCTCCACCTCCCGGACCGCTTCGTCTGTCGGAACCGGCATGATATCAATGGACAGCATCATGCTTCGCGAGATCTCGGTAAGCTCCGCAACAAAGCTGTCTTTGATGTAGTTGGCATAGTCCTTCAGATACATTACTCTTACGTATTTCCGGCCCATGACCAGGTAATCGCCGTGCTTCTCAAAGGAATCCGGACAGATGAAATCCTTGAAGTCATGACCGCGTCTGGCTGCCTCCCTCACATCAAAGCGGTAGCTGCTTTCTTCACCGGAGCGGTAGAAATCATGCAGCACCTTCAGCTTTTCCTGTGCGTTCAGTTCCGTACACCGTGAACCCAGCGCGGCAAAATGACCGCTAAGATCCGCCTCCATGCGGGCAAAATAAGCCCTGGCCTCCGCGATATTCTTCTTGGGCACCGTGACGGTCACATACTTCTCCTGCAGGATCCCGTTCGAGTTCAGCGCCGTATCCAGCAGCATCTTGTTATATTCTTCCCGGTACAGATCCCTGCCGTCTCCCTGCATCTGCATCAGGATGCTGTTTTCAAAGTCCGCCCGTTGCATGATCCGGTTATTGATGGTGAACTTGGTGCTCGCACCGCTGTCCAGTCCGTTCAGCAGCTCTGAGTACGTCAGAAACATGTTTTCCTGATCCGAGCGGCTGGCCACCAGATAATTGATGTCGGAGAACTTCCAGGTCTTCGCGTACATATCCTTGCCGACCAGAAAGATCCCGTCTTCCCAGATCCGATGGACCGGGATGACGTCCTGTACCCGGTGCGGAACTTTGTAGCGTTCCTTAAACTGCTTCAGAAGCGTCCGGATCGATTTCATCATCGCTCATCACCTCCCCGTGATTCCTATTTGTTGCCGCTGTATTTACCGGCAGTTGGCGCCCACCCTTCCGGCGGCCCCTTTTTGTCCGCGCAGCGTTAACTAAAAGTTGATACGTATTTACTGATTCGAAATGCAGCTCCTTGGGCTCGATGAGTTCTGAGCGCAGCCAGGCCCAGATGAACTGCTCGGCCGTCATCCCGTGATAGGTCACAAAGCCCAGCGCGGCAAAGGGGGCCGCCCCGAGGATGCACATCCACGAGACGGTCTCCATGCCGAAGCGGGGTTTTAGGACAAAGTACAGGATCACGGCGACTGCGACGGCAGCAAGCGAAAAAAAGAACTGCCTCATGGACAGTCCGAAAAACATGGATTCCGTATACTGCCGGATCTCCCGGTTGATCTTGACCTCCATTTACCGCTCCTTTCCCCGATCCATCTGTCTGTCCAGATCCACGGCCACCATCAGGCGGTCCAACGCCGCGTTGTAATAGAGAACCTTGTTGCCCAGCTGCTCCTCGGGCTGGACCTGCGTGCTGTTGATGCTCCTCACCATCTGTGCCAGCGCCTGCTCATCATGGCCGCCGTTGTCCGGCAGGATGATCAGTTCATGCACGGAACTGGGCAGGATATAGAAGCTGCCGCCGGTCACATCCGCGATCTGCTGCCGGATCTCCGGATAAAAGAGGGCCGTTGCGCCAAAATACAGGTCGGTATTGGACAGGATCAGCATGGTCAGATCCTCCACCGGTTCAGGGTTTTCGGAGAGCAGGTTATCGCCCGGCTCCAGCTTACGCAGACCGGCCATATTCATCATAACCTTCTGCATCTCGGTAAGCGTAGGCGGATGCGCGCTGACCGTGTTGTGCATGGCGTCCCGCATCAGTTCCCGCTCGTCATAGCCCATATTGGCGGCCATGTCACGGGTGACCTGGATCATAGCGTTGCCGGAAAGGGCATCCATGTTGATATATGCCGTCAGCGTGAAGCCGCCGTCCACCGGCAGTCTGACCAGATCCTTCAGGCGTTCCTGGTTGTACCTGGTATTGACGAGCTTTACAAACAGCTTGTCCCGGATGCCCTCCGGCGTCATTTCCGGCAGGTCAAAATCCGGAATGTCTCTGGCAATCTTCTGATAGTCTCGCGCGATCTCGTGCATGATGTCCTCCATATCTTTGCCCTCAAAACGATGGGCGTCATAGTACGGCTCCAGATAGATGACCGGAACCGCCTCCCTGTCCTTATCCCCTTTACGGATGGTAAGTCCGTGCAACAGGATGTCGTTGTTCTTGGCGCGCTCCAATACCTCGACTGTCGCTCCCCGGCAGCTTTCCGGCAGATACTCAAGGATATGGGCGGCCGTCAGTTCGAAAAATTGTTCTTTGGTCATTGTGTTTCCTCCGTTCGTTTGTTTTATGGATACCGGGCTGGCCCGGATTAAAAGGTGGTTCTATGAAAAATGCCCCCTCTCCGGATGGAAAGAAGGCATGAAAAAAGCCGGAGGCTAATTTGCGTGTCAGCCTCCGGCTATGTAAATGATCGTATTTCTTTATTTCATCCGCTTTTCAAAACAGAACATGCCGTCAAAGTCTTCACCTTCATAATTGTTCTCTTCACCGGTTTCCGGATCATGTGGATCAGGATGGTGGCTGTTGTCATGAAAGTTTGCCTCCTTCAATAAAATGACTCGGTAGCAAAAGACTTAAGGAACTTCTTTTTCTCCATCAGCGTCTTGCTTCAGCAGGATCAGCCTTTCGGCTAAAAGACGCGAAAAAGCGCTGACCGTGGCAGCGGAGAAAATAAATGCTTCAGGATCTTCCGCAGGCGAAGAGCCTTTTTTTTCTGTCAAATTTTCCTTCTGTTCCCGAGTCCCGGCCAAAAAGGCGTCGGTTGCCCGCCGCTGCTGCCGTGCAAAGCTTTCATAACGGGTTTTGATTTCTTCTTCTGACTGACCGTGAGGAAGCAGAAGCTGCAAAAGCGAGATGCTGAGAGACTGCTTCAACGAGCAGATCATGATCAGGCAAGCGATATGAGAGCGGTAGTAGCGCTTTTTCACGGGCTCCGGCATGAGCTTTTTCCGGACATAATTGTTGATGGCGGCAGCGGTAATCAGCGGCTCATCCTTGATCTCTTTCGGGAAATAATCCAGATACTGCTGCAAGAGCACCAGGACCTGTTCCATGTACAGGCCAAGGTCGGGAATCGTATCCCAGTCCGGCAGACGGTATTCCGCAAGATATATCTGCCAGTGCTCCAGTTCGCGGGCAGCGTTTTCTTTCTCCAACTGCATCACATGGCTCCTTTCCACATTTCTTTCTCGGATCTCATTATACCATCTGATCTTGAAAATACAATCTTTTTGTTCTGAAACGTCTTGACAAAGTCACGTTAGCAATATATGCTAATATAGCAGACAAGATATCAAAGCTACAAGGACTGGACAACATGATGATAAATGCAAGGAAAAACGAACATAAAAAGCAGAGTCGGGTCCTGACGATCATCGCGAAGATCGTACGAATTCTTTCTGTGCCGCCGCTCATGGTGACGATGCTGGCAGTCGTGATTGAGCTCGGAAAAGGCGACGTTTTTCGCTCCTGGCAAGAGCTGGCGGTTTTCTGGATCTGCCTTGCGCTGATTCCCGTTCTGGCTTATCCGCTGACGGTCCTTTTTCCGGCGCTGAAAAAAGAAGGCCGGGAGGGAGAGCGGAACACCGCCTTCGTAACTTCGACCGTCGGGTACTTTCTGGGCCTCGGCTGCGCACTGATCAGCCGGAACCCGCATCTGATTTTTGTGACCGGTACCTACGTCTGCTCCGTGGCGCTGCTTCTTGTTTGGAATAAACTGTTGAAGATCAGATCCAGCGGCCACGGATGCAGCGTCGTGGGACCGTTCGCTTTCGGGATCTGGTATTTCGGCCTGCCTGCCGTGCTGCCCTGCGTGATTCTTTATGCCCTGATTCTCTGGGCGTCTTTATATTTAAAACGACATACGCTGCGGGAGTTTCTGGGCGGGAGCCTGATCTGCCTCATTGCCATGGGAATCAGCTGGCTTCTGTGTCTGGCGTCAGGCGTGATGCCTGCGTAAGTTTCTTTTACTTGCCCCCTTTTGCCCGGTTTCGCAGGCATTGTAGGTGTGTCAGATTGTTTTAGTTTTGAAATATTTCATAAATGATAGATTTTCTATTGACACACTTGCGCAGCCGTGGTATGATACAGACACAATAACGAAAGAGGTGCTGGCATGGGAACCGTCCGCTTTGATAATCACAAAGATCTTCAATCTGCACTTGCGCGGATTGCGCCGGGCGACTGCGTGGAACTCGACAGTCTCAGCCTGTTCGCCGACAACGGAAAGGATATGTTCGGTACACTTGCGGAGATCGGAGAGCGCGGTGCAGACCTCGTTAGTCTGAGGGAAGGCATCGACACGCGCGGAGGTCAGGGGCAATGCTTTTTCGCTCTGTGCCGGGCTTTGAACAATTCGGAACTGTTTACGCACCGCCGCGAGGGCATTGAACGTGCAAAGGCGGAGGGCCGATACAAAGGCCGTAAGCCGATCGCCGTCGATGAGAGCCTGTTCAATTCCGTCGTGACGCTCTGGCAGAATGGCCAGATCACCGCCCGCGAAGCGATGGCGCGGCTGGATCTGAAGCCAAACACTTTTTACCGCCGCATCAAAGAAATGGAGGAACTGAAAATGAAAGACTATAAGAAAGTAGAGCAGGAAATCAAGGAAGCGGCCAGGCAGGGCCGTAAGGATCTCGATGAGCTGAAAAATCAGGTCAGAGCCGAGGCCAAGGAGGTCAAGAAGGCCGTCGACGAGAAGCTGGAGCTGCACGGCGTGGAACGCGAGATACGCCGCGACCGCATCCGCGCCGAAGTCGAGCACCACGATGCTGTCCGTCAGATGAAGAAGGACGTGGAAGTCGAGGCCAAAGAGCTGAAAAAGCTGATGGAGCAAAAATGATCCGGCATTACGGCAAACAAAGGGTGCTCTGTATTCTGCAGCGCACCCTATTTCATTATTCGGCCTTTCTTCATTGTGCTTATTTCTTTTGTAAGTCCCAGCTATGTGCTCTTTTTGATAACGATTCTCTGACACTTCTTCATTCAAGGATAGACAGAACATCTTCTGGTTTATCGGCAAATAAAGCAGCGCCTCTTTGGAACAGATAATCTTTGTCCCGAAACCCCCAAAGCGCTGTTATGCAGGGCATACCTGCGTTCCTGGCTGTTTCCAAATCAACTTCCGAGTCTCCGATATACACTGCCTCCTCCCGGGTACTTCCCAGTTCGTTTAAGGCAGCGAACACCATGTCTGCCGCAGGTTTCCGCTGGATCGCTGTCCGCTCCCCAATAGCGACCTCTACATACTCTGCAAAAAATCTCTCATTCAGTTCCTTGACAGCTGAATCAATCTTATTGGACACAATCGCCATTTTGTAGCCGTTTTTCTTCAGTTCACTCATAAGTTCGGGAACACCGTCGTAAGGACGTGTCTGATCCAGGCAGTGCCTGTCGTAATACGTTTTGAAGGCAGAAATCATTTCATTGATCAAGGAGTCTGGTGTGTTTTCCGGAACAGCCCGGGTAAGCGCATAGCGGATCCCGTTTCCAAAAAACAGCCGGTATTCCTCACGGGAACGAAGAGGCATCTGATATAGAGACAGCACATGATTGACCGAATCGGTCAGATCGTCAAGAGTATTCAGGACTGTGCCGTCCATATCAAAGATGATTGTGTTAATTCCCGTCATGGTTCTTTCAGTTCCTCTTCCCCTGTTTGTGTTATTTGGGTTTCGGGCTGGTTGGCTGCCGCATCGAATGGTTTGCTGTTCTTTAATCCTGCAAGTTTGCTAAGTGACCGGCCGTTCAAGCGTTCTTTTTCCTGTTCAATATCCGCTTTCAGCGTTTTCATATCGTCATCAGCGGTCTTTTCATCGTATAGCATCTTAATCAGGGCATCCTGACGGTTAATGATCCTGCTTTTGATCATGGTTGACGGCTCCAATTTGTCTGCTATGGCTTCCTTGCGTTCCCCGATACGCCTCTCGGCTTCCCGGCGCAGTCGTTCCGTTTCAGCTTTCACTTCGGCAATCCTGGCATTAATACGCTCCGTCCGGTAAACCACCTCGGGATAGGCATTGGCAAAACGCTTATGGAAAACAGACTTATCTGACAGAAGGAGATAAATCTCTTTGCGGATCTCTTCCGTGTTGTCTGCCTGACTGTTTTCAACACCGGTCTTAACCAGCTTCAGCACGAAATGGGTGAGTATATAATCCGCTGAAAAAACCACGGTTAAAGCACCGGCCAGGATCGTTTTCGACGATAAGGAAAGCGCATGAAGCACACGGTAGATAAGAGGATTGATCAGATGAATGATCGCAACGCCTCCCAGCCCGAAAAGCAGCAGATTGCCGATCCAGATCCTGCCGTCCAGGTTCATCGGCTTCTGACTGTAATCCCACCAGCGAGCATGAAACCGCTTCTCCATAAACCAGCTGGTCAGATACTCTACCGTCCCGCAGATCAGAAAAGATATGGCAAAAGTCGTGCCGTAAGCAGATTCATACGGGGCAAGTCCCCCGACCGCCAGGGTAATCAGCGCCGCGCCGCTGCCGTATATCGGACAGACCGGACCGGTAAGAAAACCGCGATTGATGAACCGGTGAAACTGGATATATTTGAGTGTTACCTCCGTGCACCAGCCCAGAAACGAATAAGCAAAAAAGAGCAGAATCAAATCAACGGAAGCTTTCATATTCTCCCCTTAATTCTTCGTAGAATTGAAGTGAATGGATAACACTGTTCTTGCATCAGGAGAGGGGACCGATGATTTTGTTTGAATGACCAGAGACTCAACGGCAAGAATGACAAACAAGACGCTGATAATTAGTATGGATATATCAAGAATCCCTCCAAATGAAGCAAAGGGGAGCAAAAAACAATTGACCCCCAGTAGTTTTCCCGACACCGTGTGAATAAAAAAGAAATCACCGAATCTGGATAACCCGATGAAGGCAGAAATAAGCAAAGCAAGCATGGCGCTGATAATGATCAAGAAATATCTCATTCTTATTTTCTTTTTGATCAGCAGAATCTTCGCTACTGCAACATACAGCAGCACATCTCCGGCTGTGTCCAGTTTCGAGCCAAGAGTACTGACGCTTTTTGTGAGTCTGGCAATTGGTCCGTCTAATAAATCCGTTAATCCGGCAAACGAAAACAGCCGCAAGAACGAAACAGTAAACTCCCCATACCACAACAGCAATGCTGCCGTGATGATTCTCAGTGTTGACAAAATATTGGCCAAATGTTTCTTCATAAGGATTTCCTCTGGCACAATTCCGGGTTGTCGGGATGCAACCATCCCGATAACTCATATCATATCACAAAACCGGTGAATGCGGAAGACATTACAGCCCCATCATTTCTTTGACTACACGATCTGACATCTTGATCGTTCCGACCAGGATCAGCATGTTGAAGACCACCTGTCCGATATAATCCCAGACCATCGCGGCCGCCGCAAGATCCTCATCGTAGGACGGCTTTGTCTTGGCAAACACCGAAAAGATGATACAGGCCAGTACGATGATGGCTCCTTCCAGGCACACCGCCGCATAGCTCTTCACAAAGCTCTTGCCGATGTTCTGCGTCGGCTCACCGGCAAAGGCTGCCAGGGGGATCGGCGCGATAGCCGTATACATATACAGCTTGAAAAAGCGGCCGTAGACATTCAGGATCATGATGAAGGCCAGCACCCAGATGAACAGGCCGCCGATCAGCGTCACCGCCCACAGGGGGATCGATTCAAAGAATCCCGTGTCTTCAATCGCTTCGATCACCTCGTCCGGCAGATAGAAGCGCCGGACCTCGTCAAACCCGGCTGCGCTCATGATCGAATTCATGACGCCCTGGATCACCGTGATACAGCCCATCAGAAGCTCCAGCCCATATGTGATAAGAGCCTTGGAAAGCACGAAGCGGATGAAAAGCTTGAGAGCATGCTCCGGCTTCTTCACCTCTGCAAACGAGCCGCAGGTTCTGATCACGCCTACTACGAAAAACAGCACCAGCAGCGCATACGCGATGGCCTGCAGCGCTCCGTGGACGTCCTTGATGATTGCCCAGATCGCGCCGTCCTTAAAGGTATCCGGCGTCTGTGTGATCAGCTCCCAGATCTCGCGAAGCTTTGAGTTCCACACGCCGAGAGCCCGTTCCAGGTTTTGGACGATCCAGTTATCCGACTCCATTCTCATCACCTCCTCGAAGAGTCAGGGCGGGGGATCGCCCCGCCCTCATGGTCATCCGTCAGCCTCCCGTGATCAGGTTCAGGATCTCCTTCGCGAAGGTGATCACGACGCCGCCGGCCAGGGTAAGGAACCCGTTCGAACGCTGGCTCGGGTCGTGGGACGAAAAGGAAAGTCCGACCTGGACGATTCCCCAGCCCAGCAGGATCAGACCGACCGCGCGGATCAGGCCGAAGATGAAATCGCTGAGGTTGTTCACGACGGAGATCGGATCCCCGCCGGTTTCGCCGTCCGCGAGCACAAATACCGTCTTGCTCATGATCATGCAGATCACGAGCGTGGCAACCGCGAAAGCGCGGAAAGCCTTCTTCCCCTTGGGCGAAAGCACCGCCCAGTTATCTCTTTTGTTCTTCATTTTGTTTTTCCTCCAATTTCTGATTGATCATTTCTTCCATTTCTTCTTCCGTGAAAATAAGATAGTCTTTCTTTCCGGCATCAATGACTTCCGCATCGCCCGGATCGATACTCTCAAGCGATACCGAAGCAATGCTCAGGGAATCTTCGCCATGCCGGAACGGCTGTCCTCCGCCGTCTGTTGTCCACGGAATATTCGGATGCCTTAGCAGATCGTATTTCAAATCCATCACTGGCCGCTCCCCCCGGACAAATAAAAGTGCGTTGCGGTTATCCAGCAAGCGCACCTCATCCGGAGTCATCAGTTCCCTGCCGGTCAGCTGCCAGTTCGTGGAATATGATCCGCTCCGACCTTTTGACTGCCCGTAGGTGTTCATGTCAACCGTTTCCTTGCCAAGAAGTTTGGAAACATACTCGTGGGTAGACTGCTCATTGCCGCCAAGGTACAGAAACTCATCGCAGTTGCCCGTGATACTCTCCCACTGCTTCTCATATAGAGCCTTCAGCTGCGCCATGTTCTGGATGATGATGGAGACCGAGATTTCCCTGGACCGCATCGTAGAGAGTAGCTTGTCAAACTCATCCGGCAGAGCAACGTTGGCGAACTCGTCCATGACAAAGTGGACGTGGACGGGCAGCCGGCCGTGATGGATGATATCCGCCTGGTAATAGAGCTGCTGAAACAGCTGCGTATAGAGCATTCCCACGATGAAGTTGAAGGAACTGTCGTTGTCGGGGATTACGGCAAAAATAGCCCGTTTTTCCTCCCCCAAAAGTGACAGTTCCATCTCGTCTGTCTGTGTGATCCCCGCGAGCGATTCCAGGTTGAACTTCTCCAGGCGGGAGAGAAGCGTGATCTGGATCGACTTTAAGGTCTTGCCGCTGCCGGAGCGGTAACTGCGGTAATACTTTAAGGCCACATGCTCAGGATTCCTCTTTTCGAGCCGGTCGAAGAGCAGATCCAGCGGGGAAAGGTAGTCGTCGTTCTCCTCCTTTACGTCGCCGGCCCGGATCATATCCATGACCATCGGGAAGTTCTGTTCCTCCGGCGGTGCTTCATAGAAGAGATAAAAGACCAGAGCCAGAAGCAGCATCATGGCAGCCTGATCCCAGAACGGATCCTTGTTCTGCGAGCCCTTCGGCGTGGTGTTCTTGAACAGGTTCGTTACCAGCCGCTGTATGTCGTTGTCCGACTGCAGATAGACGAACGGGTTGTAGCAATGGCTCCGCTCCATGTTGACCAGGTCGATGACTTTGATGACGTAACCCTTTTTCTGAAGCAGCATTCCGGTGTCGCGCAGGAGCTCACCCTTTGGGTCAAGAACTACAAACGAACTGTTGGCCTGCAGCAGATTCGGTTTTGCGTAAAACCGGGTTTTACCCGAACCGCTCCCGCCGCAGACCAGCACGTTCAGATTCCGCTTATGCTGCCGCCCGTCCAGCCCGATCGATACATGCTGCGTGAGGATCTTGCTCTCGCTTTTCTCATGGCTCGCGTACTTCCGGTTGATGCTTCCGGCGTCGCCCCATCTGGCGGAGCCGTGCTCCTCCCGCTTCCGGTAGTTCCGGTCAGAAGAGAGAATCACCGCAACCGCAACGGCATAGATCAGCAGAAAAGCGAGGACAATTTTCAGGCTGTCCCCACAAAGCTCGATATGGAGCGGATCCTGCATGATGCTGCCAAAGTTCCGGACTACCTCTGGCAGCCCGCCCTGAAGGTGAGGTGCCAGAAGCAGCGCCAGCCAGACGACCGGAATCAGTCCGATCACAAGCGCAATCACCTTCTCCT
>Ga0129307_1002316_pt1 | contig 15509 bp, 13 predicted proteins | sample P1105metagenome_FD_94437 | JGI IMG/M metagenome (GOLD analysis project Ga0129307, IMG submission 94437) | Capybara group fecal microbial communities from Wisconsin, USA - P1105 metagenome | ecosystem: Host-associated > Mammals > Digestive system > Large intestine > Fecal | place: USA: Wisconsin... | reverse complement strand
GTCAGCATTTCCCGGTCCTTCATGACGAGGCGCCCGCCGATGACCGAGTGCCGCACGTCCTGCCCGGTAGCGCTCTCCACGATCGTATGCAGGATATTCTGCGTCGGCCACAGATGCGGCGCGTCCGTATCCAGCACGATCAGGTCCGCGGCAGCGCCCTCCTCGATCCTGCCGGTCCGGCACTCGTCCATAAACAGGGCAGCCGCTCCGCCCTGCGTCGCCATTTTAAGCAGTGTCTCCGCGGGCATGACGGAAGAATCGGCGGTCTCCAGACCGCGCACGGCGTTCATCATACAGCGGAACAGACGGATCTCGCGGAAAATGTCGAGTCCTCCGTGGCCTGCTCCGTCGCTGCCGAAGCCGCAGCTGATACCGCGCTGCAGAAGCTCCGGCGTCTTCGGCACGCCCTTGCCGGAGTTTGAAAACGGACAATGCGCAACACGGATCCCGTGCCCCGCAAGTATATCGATCTCCTGTGGGGTAACGTAGATCGTATGCGCTGACAGCATCTTATCAGGGATCAGGCCTTCCCGCTCGAGCCAGACAAACGGCCGTTCACCGTAGCGCTCGATCAGTTCCGTGACCTCGGACGGATATTCGTTCATATGGGTCTCAAAAGGTACGCCGTCTTCGATCGCGGCTAAAAGCACGCTGCGGTACATCTCCTCACTGACGGCTGTCGCCACCGTGACCGAATACATCGGCCGGATCATGCCGCTGCGGCCGTCAAGAAAACTCTTCAGTTTACGAAGGCGCTCCACGCCTTCCGCAGGGGATGCCGCACGAAGCGAGGCGGGGGCGAACGGATTATCGTTCGTAAAGACCGTGAGGCGGCCGCGCATACCGGCTGCCTCGTATACTTCCGCAAAGACTTCCGGGAATCTGCCGCCCGCGTCAACGAATGCCGTCGTGCCGCAGCGGATCATCTCGAGTGCGGCGAGGCCTGCGGACAGCTTCGAAGTTTCTTCCGTCAGCCGGCTTTCGAAGGGAACATTGACCCGCTTCCAGATGATCGGCTTTTCATCAAGAAGCCTGCCGCGGAGCAGCTGCTGGCTCGTGTGGATATGGGCATCCGTGATGCCGGGCATGACAAAAAGGCCGCTGCCGGTGATCACGGTGTCAGCCCGGATCTCATCCTGCAGAGGATCCCCGCTCCCGTATATCCCTGCTATGACTCCGTCCCGGATCGCGATCGAGCAGTTTTTTGCCACTCTCATATCCGGCCGGAGGTAACTTATGTTTTTCAGCAAAATGTCGTATTTCATAAAAAAAGCCTCCAGAGGGCGAATGCGATCGAAAAGACCGCGACGCCGCGCTTCAGCGGCTTCGGCGGAACATAAGCCGCCAGACGGCTTCCCGTCAGGATCCCTGCGGCATGCGCCGCAAAGGCGGTCAGCATCATGGATGCATACGCGGGAATATCGGTCCGGCTCCCATAGACAAAGACAGCGGGGATCGCGATAAAGACCGAATCAAACAGCGCCACGCCGACCGCCGTCCTTACGGGCATCCCCAGAAGGACCAGGAGCGGCATGACCATGACCGGCCCGCCCGCGCCGGAAAGCGCGCAGATGAGCGCCGTCACAAAGCCGAGCGGAATGAGGACATACCGGGGGATCGCCGTGTCCGGGACGGCATCGCCCGCCGTTCCCGCAGACAGATCGCGCCCTTCGCGTCCCCGGGTCAGGAGTTCCTGAACAAATATCATGACACCGGAAATGAGCACGACCGCATACAGCACTGTCCTGATATGCTCTGACACATAGACCTGTCCGATCAGAGCCCCGATCACACCGCCGGCCAGAGAGGCCAGTCCGAGGATCAGCGCAGGCCTGAGCGGCATCTCTCCCCTCTTCTGATAGTTGAGAGCACCGATGACGCCCGATATCAGAAAACAGCCGAAACTCAAGAAAAGGCTTGCTGACGACGGCAGCCCGCAGTATCCGACGAAAAAGATCGGAAGCAGAAAACCGGCCACGCCGCAGATCCCGATGCTTAAACCGACGAGATATGCGGCAATGGCCGTCATCAGATACATCATCAGATCTGTCCCATAGCCGTCATGACGATCTGTCCGATCAGCGCGGAAGCCAGGAAGGTGCCCGTCATGACCAGGATAGCAACGATGACATAACGCCATCCGGTCCTGATGAACGTCTTCAGCTGGTTGCTGATGGACATACCGGCGAATGCGCCAACGATCGTCAGCGGAGCGGTAAAGTTGATCTTGCCCGCCGCAGAGATCACGAAATCACGGATCGGGGAAAGCGGGCAGGCTGCAAGCAGACCGAGGATCGAGCAGTAAGCGACCGTCGGAAGCTTCAGGGGGATGACGGACTTGAGTCCTGCACCGAGTGCCGCAAGCACCAGCAGTACCAGAACGCCCGGAAGGGATTCACCGAATCCCACGCCGAATCCCACAAAATTCGCAAGAGCCATGCCGATGCCGGCTATAGCAAGGGTGAAGATGACTTCCACAGCACTCATTTTCATGCTTCTTCCCTCCTTCCGAACTTTGTGATCCTGCCGATCTTCGGCTCCAGCCTGTTATACAGGAAGTTGCAGAAAGGCAGGCCGATAAAGATCGCCATATAAATGCCGTCGATTCCGGAGATCGTCTCGGAAGCCGCCGCAAGTGCTGAGATCTGTTCCGCCATTGCGGGATAGATCTCGGTAAGTGTCGCGGTTGCGGAAGACATCAGGATGCCCGCGCCGACGCCGGAAGCCATGCCGAGCGCATACGGATGGAACCAGTTGAGAGCCGCGACCATGGATGTCATAAATCCGAAATAGATCGTACCGACCATGCCGATAACGATATAGACCGCAAGACAGCCCTGTCCTTCAGGCGAGTCCGATCCGTACATATCCTGGATCAGCGCCAGATTGGTCTCACGGTTGATGGAATGCGCCGCGCCGATGGCATCACGCTTCAGCCCCAGCATCAGAGCGACCGGGAGACCCAGAAGGATCGTGCCGAGATTGCCGAACTCCTGCAGCAGGATTGCCGGACCGACAGAGATGACGGTTGCAATATTGGCGCCTGCGTTGATGCCGAGCTTGGCGATGAACGGCAGGATCGCGATACCCACCAGCCGGCCGGCCGCCCTGACCTTTTTGTCATCGATCAGCTTCAGCACGTTCGGTCCGCTTAAGACGCCGAGTGCCAGGGAGAAAAAGATCGGGAAAATGATGAATGTGCCTTTCCATACCGGGATCCTGATCTGTCCGATCTTGTCAGCGATCACGATAAAGACCATGGCGAGCAGATAGATGACCCACTCGTTCTGTATACGCGCACCGAGTGAATCATACAGGTAGTCTTTGTTCTTCATGGAACAGCCCTTTCTTTGAAATGATGGAATTGGATTGTGATATCATTTGTTTTGATAACATGTTCCTGCACTTTAATTATAACAAAAAACAGACCGCCCAAAAAGCTGAACAGCCTGTCTGCCATAACGAAATAAATCATGATAATAAGAAATGTATTGTGCAATACTCCCATGCTGATCCGCTATACGGATCACCCGCCGTAGAAATGGAACCCGTCTTTACGCTCCTGCATGCGGATCTGACGGCGGCGCTCCGCCCTTGCCCATTCTTCACGGTCCTCATCCGTCTCCAGGATCAGGCGCGGCAGCCGGGTCGGCTGATCGTTTTCATCGATGCCGATCAGTGTCAGGTAGGCCCTGTTGATAAGTTCACGCTTTCCGCCGATATGCTCCACGCTTGTGTCTACCTTGACCTCCATGGACTTGTTGCCGACATGCGTCACCTTTCCGTTGATCACGATCATATCGTGCAGATAAGCGCCGCGAAGGAACTTAAGATTGTCGATGCTTCCGGTCGTGACGTTCATCTGTGCATGCCGCCTGCCGACCAGTCCTGCGACCTCGTCGATCCAGCTCATCAGCACGCCGCCGAAAAGCCTCCCGGAATCATTCATATCCTTGGGCATGATGATGTGGAAGGTCTCGACCTTCGACTCAGCGACGGTGCGGCCATTTTCATTTTCTGTATTCATCTTATCGTTGGGATCAAGCTCTTCTTTGCTCATGATCTGCCTCCCGGCTTCGTTTATTCTTTCCGGCTCATTGTATCAGAACGGGACTGAAGGCGCAAGCATGAGACAGCAAAAGCCGCCTGCTTCTTTCAGTATCCTGAAAGAAGCAGACGGCTCTCGCTGTCTTTATAGATATCAGAGTATATGTCGTAAATTACTGTGCCGCGGCTTCCGTTTCCACGGTAACATCGGTCACTTCCGTGTCCTCGATCTCGATCTCATCGACTGCAACGGTATCTGTCTTCGCGCCGGAAGCGTCAAAATCATGTTCCCGGCCGTCCACACTGGCTTTGCCGGTCGCCATCGCGCCATTTTCGTCGAGATAGTACTCCTTTCCATTGTTACGGATCCATCCGGTCATCATCTCTCCGTCCTCATCAAGATAATACCAGTGTCCCTTTACAAACAGCCAGCCAACTGCCTCGTCGCCGTTTTTGTCATAGTACTTCCAGACGCCGTCGACGAGTTCCCAGCCTCTCTTGAGACTGCCGTCGGCATTGGTCACGTGCTTCCTGGCCCGTTTATCCGCGCTGCTGCTCCTTGAGGAGCTGTCTTTGGCCGGCTTGTTCTGTTTATTCTTTTTGTTCTTTTTGTCCTTCCTGACGCGCTTATCGTCATCATCCTTCGCCGCTTTCCTGGTCGAAGCCTTATTCTGTTTACGGTTCAGCTTCTTCGCTTTTTCCGCGCTGATGGTGACAACATTGCTTTCCGGCGACCAGGCGGTCACAGTTCCGTCATTCATGACCGCACGGACCTTGAACATATAGCTGCCCGCTTCGGTGACAGCAAGTTTCTCGTGTCTGGTCCTGTCTTCCGTGGCGATGGTATCCCAGAGTTCCCAGTCATCGGAACCGGGTTCATCGATATCTTCAACATAGACCCTGACCTCATAATGGTCCACATCCTGCTTCCTGGCATCCTCGCTGCGGACAAAATTCCAGTGCGCCTGGCACTTATTGGTCAGCTTGACCTTGACCCAGGTTACTTCTGCCCCGGCAGCCAGTGCAGTGACCGAAGTTGCGAATACGGTGACCGATGCCGCAAATACGATCATCAACGCAAGGAAGATGGTTTTCCAGCGTCTGATATTGGCTGTTTTCATGATTCTTTCTTTCATATCATCCGTCCTTTCGCTTTGTATCACGTTCCTGTGCAGGCCCGCTGTCCTGCCTTTAATATAATCATAAAAGATGCTCCTGACTCAGACAAGAGACGATTCTATTACAGAACTTTCGATTCTCTTAACATTTTCAGTATGAGCGGCGGTTTTTGGCAGGAAGCGTTTCGTCCCGAAAGTTTCTGTCCCTTCTCCGGTAAAATTGCTTGACAAATAAGATGTTTTGACGTAATATACGTTTGTTCGGCACTTGCCGAAGGGAATCCAGGGGCATCTTCCAAAGGTAGGATAGCGGTCTCCAAAACCGTCAATGAGGGTTCGAATCCTTCTGCCCCTGTTGCTCATAAAATCACGGAACTAAGCCAAAAGCGCTAAGAATAAGGCTTTCCGTGATTTTTTGTTTGTGACGATATTCACTATAAAATGATAAAAAACACCGCTTTGTGAAGTAAAGTGAAGTAAAAAGTGAAGTAAAATGCACCCCCACAATGAAGTGAGAGTGCAAGTTTGGTGCAAGATTGCCCCCACAAAGTGAAGGTGCATGGTTGGTGTGAAATATTGAAATTATCTCAACCGCCATAGTTAATTAGTGTTACTTGTAAATTATTTAAAAGCTAAAGTGCGTATTTTATGTAGGCTGATATGACCATGTATCTGATTCGACAGTTTGCGTATTTTCATTTGTATATACATTGATATAATCAATAGTTGGAATTGATTCCATCATATAAATGCTGTTAAAAGTTGCATTTTCAGCATCTATATAATTTAATGAAAAAATAGCACCTTCTAAATTTGCTACAACATTTGCACCTGTCTGCCATGCGGCATAGATTTCTGCATTGGTTTTATCTGCGACATAAGATTCGGTTTCAGCATCATATGTTATGGTTACAGTAAAACTTCCATTGTTTGCAGTTTCAATGCCACTCTCCATGTGGTTAAGTTTATCTGCGGTGATCGTATCACCTGTTGCCCATGTCTGTGTTGAATAAGCCATATTATTTCTCCTTTATCTTGTAAATTCTAAACTTATATAGTTCCCTTGTATTCCTACGCAGGCACCCTTGTATCCTGCGTTGAGGATGTTCTTCCTGTGGAGTTCACTCCCCATCCATGCGGTCACAGTCTCCTGTGCGGTCTTGCAGTGCTTTGCAAGGTTCTCACCCCATATCTTCTCGTCTGCGGTCCAGTACGGCTTGCCATTCGGTCTTGTGTGGCTCCATAGCTTCGATGCTTCTTCTGCTCGGACAAGGCAAGCCTGCATGATGTCGGGACGGAACACCAATGGTGCTATGCCTGCCTTGGCTCGTTCTGCATTTATGAGGTTGAGTATCTCTACAGATTCCATACTCGCAGCACCCCCCGATTGTCTGTGGTACAGCAGGCACCCTTTAATGCACCATCTTCCATGAGGTAGTAGGTTTCGTCATCAAAGTGCAGGACCCCTGTTGCCATTTTCCCATTATCGTCAAACCAGTACCAGTGCTTGTACGGACCTGCGGATTCCTTTATCAATGCCCATCCATGCTTGTTCTGTCCGTCCTTTTGGTAGTACCAATCCTTGCCAACCTGGACCCAATGCCAGTCCTGTGGCATCTCGTAGATAAACTCCACATGACCTATCTGAAGCGGTCTGTTCGGGTCGTTGCCTACGAACAGCAATGCGTCACCCACTTTCAGTACATTGGGATTCTGGATGATACCGTCCTTGATGACCACAGGCACATCCTCAAAGTGCTTACTCAGGTAGATGCCTGCCGTATTCAGCAAGCCTACATCGTGACCTGCCTTGGCATAGCAGGCGCATCCAGACGATGAGCAGTCAGAGTAGAACCTACCTTGGTATGGTTTGAACACATACTGCCGTAAACCCTGTGAGTAGTAGTTCCGTCCCAAGATGGTTGTATAGGCATCATGGAACTTCTGCCGTTCAGCATCGGTGAAGTTCTTCAATCTCCGGGCCGCTACCAGACCTTTGTGCTTGCCGTTCGGTGCGAGATTCTTGTACCGATTGGCGCAGTAAGTATCCATGTCCTTTGTGGAAGGAAACCCACTGCCGTGTCCGCAGATCTTCATGCGGTCTCCTTGCCAAGCTCGGACATGATCGGTGACAGTACAGCCATCACCAGTGCCACGATGACAGGTTTCATCGTAGGATCAATTTGAATGTACGACACGAACAGGTCCATGTTCGCCACAAGCACACCGATTATCCCTTGCAGTATCGTCCGCAGCAGTCTGTATGCTGTGGTATTCTCTTGTAAAAACTTTTTCATTTAGTGTCCTTCCAGGGAAGCATCCCATAACCGATTGATAAGTTCCTGCTGCTCTTCTGTAAGCTCACGCTCTTCCATAATCACCTCAGATTACTCGCCACTACTTGGATTAAGCCTGCGGCAAGCGCACCAATAATGATGCCTATGACCGTATTAATCACCGTCTGCCTTGCACTGTCCAGTCTCTTTATCGGAGCTTTTTCGATAGCTTCAAGCCGGTCACCCTGCCGTCCTACTTCTTTGGTGAGTGACTCTACGCTCATCGCCAATCTTTGGATTGTGAGCATCAGCTCGTTCAGCTTTTCCACGGTCTGCTCCAGTTGGTCTATACGGTGATTCTGGCGGTCATCCTCATCTCTTATCCGTTTCAGCTCCGCTGCTACAACTTCGTCCATTGCCACTCCTCCCTACTGATATATCATATCTGTCTCTCCGCTCGGATGACACCTTACAACGGTTACTCGGTGCATTAAATCCCACATCCATGAGATAATCCAGATAGTATATTTTTCTGCGCAGAAAAGGAGTACACATTATGGTAAGCATTGTTGATAGACAGATGATTACGTTTCGTGGTCTGAGTACCGATACGAAACCCAAAGCAACAAACGGCAGCGTATTCATAGAGATGGACACCGGCAAGGGATTCTACTTCAATGGTGAAACTAACCAGTGGATCGAAGCAGGATCTGGTGGTGGCGGTGGTGGATCGTCAAGTCTGGTGGATATAGCTGTTGTAGGCACTGCACTCGCAGGTTAAAGAAAAAGGACCAAGGATAATTCCTCGGTCCTTCTTTTTTTAGTACGCTTCAAAGAGCTTCCATCTCTTGTCTATGAAGTCTCTCAGTTCCCTTGCGTTAGGTCCTGCCTGACTCCAGGATTCCCAATTATCACGGTACTTCTCGGTTGCCCACATGGGCCAGTTCTCCATGATGTATGCATACTGATCTCTCGCAGGCAGTTTCTTGAATGCTGCATAAACTACCTTGCTTGGGAAGTTATGGTCCTGCATGTCAAAGATGTCCTGCAACACGAATCCATCTACATCTTTTTCAAAGTGCTTTGCGATGATGTTCGCTCTTGTCTCACGGTCTGGTGCTGCCATCGCAGCCATGATAACCATACCTCTTGCCTGATCACTGATTGGCTTTCTCAATCCGTCAATGTCAACAACATTACCTTTTTCCACAGTTCCTGTGCCGGTCACTCGCTTTTCCCTTGGACTGTGTCTGATCGTTTCAGACCATTCAGGTTCATTCGGGTATGCAGGCTCTGGAAAGTTGAATTCACTATCTGGCAAATCACCGGAATCATATTCTTCAGTAGCACCGCCTGGTCCGCTTCTTGTCACCCCGAAATACTCGTTCCATTTCTTTTCGGAATAATCCATGATGTCAAACCAGATGACCCTTTGCTTCGCTTCGCTGTATCCTTGGTTGTGGATATAGTTGGCGATCCTCTCCTGTTTGCCATTGCCTTTGAACTTTGAAAGATCGGCCCTTGTCTTGATATAGTCGTATGTTGAACCGCCTGCATTGGTCCATGCGATATACTTACCGGCATTTACTCGCTTTGGATCAGAGTTGTACCACGCGACCGCTTCTTCCGCAGAGTGCTTCTTGTTCTGTACCGCGTCAACGATGTAGGCATACCGCGCATCACCTTCGATAGATCCTTCAGTGATCTCAGACTCAATTTCTGCTCCGCTGCCGCTTGGTTTTACTGCTTCGGTTTCCGGTTCTGTCTCAGGAACAGTTTCGACTTCTGTCTCCGGTTCAGTCTCGACAGGAATCTCCGCTTCGGTTTCCGGTTCTGTCTCTGCTTCGGTTTCCGCTTCAGTTTCTCCACCACCGAAATTCTTTTCGTATGTTGAAGAGCTGTAACCGCAGGCATTCTCCCAAAGATTTCTTCGCTCTTCTTCGGTGATGTCCGCAGTGCTGAGATACTCGATGACACCTTCCTGCTTGCCGTTCATCTTGGCTTCAAGAGTGTTGATATACTCTTTCCAGTTATCACCGTTGACACCTTCGAAATCGTACATCCGCGATGCAAGCTTTGCTTTATCGGTATCGCTGATGTTCATTTCATCGATCTTCTTCAAGGCATCCATTCGCTTGGATCCGCTGATCGTCTTGCCGTTTTCTTTCTTCTGTGACTCCGCGCCCAAAGCTTCCTCAAGTTGATCCTTGCCGGTATTCTGCATAGCATAGTCGGCTTTTTCCTGATTGCCGTCTTCAATAGCATTCAGTGCCTGCTGTGCATATTCCTTCTTGTTTACAGAAGTGCCAGACAGTCCGAACAATCCTTCACCGGCATCCCATGTGCCAAGCTTGCCGTTCTTGATATCATCGATCCAAAGCTTACCTGCGTTGGCGAAATTGTAGAACGTATTTATCGGAAGTCCTAATCCCACAGCACCAAGGTCACGCGCCAGATTAAACGCAGCTTTCTTGATCTTCTTGTTGTCGGTTGCTTCTCCGGTTAAGAGATTTCCAAAAGCTTCGATGAAGTCTGTAATATCATTCATCGTGCTATTGAACGAGGACAGACCAGGCAGTACCATATCATCCCAATTTAGAGTAGCGATACCAACAACCTGCTTGCCACCGAAGAAACCACCACCGATAATGTTCTCAATCGCATCAGATCCAACTCTCTTGATGAAGCTCTCTGCTGTGATCTCGCCCTTTTCATCGCGGTAATTCTTACCCTTATGCAGTGCCAGGTTCCACAGCGCACCGATTGCTGTATAGCTCACCTGCGCGAGAATGTAAGCATTCAGTACCTTCGCCCATCGTGATGCAGCTTTCCTTGCGTCCGCTTTGGTTCCTTCGCCTGTCTTCGCTTGATCCATCTTTGCTCGGAATTCTCCGAACGCATCCGCGACTTCGCCTGACATGTTGAGCGAAGCAGTGCTGAACATGCTCATGATTCTTGCAAAGTCTCCTGTGGATCTCTGGTACTCGGACCGGTGCAGCACATCGTAAGACGGTTGTGTTAACTGGAACACATTATTGATCAGCTCCGCAAGCTTCGCATCGTACTCAGGAGTACCTTCCTTAAACTCAGGATGATATTTCTTCATCTCTGCGATTGCCGCTGATGCAAGCCGCTTTGTCGTGAACACATCGACATGAGTGATGCCGTTGGTAAGTCTGTTCGCGCCCTTTTCAAGCTTGCCTGTTACACCCTGTCTGTAATCATAGACCTCACCAAGCTCTGTACCGGACATACCCTTTCGTCTTGACCAGTGCAGCGGAGTGATGCTGTCGATATAATCAAGGTCAACCCTGTTTGCAAGATTAAGACCCTTAATCATTGAATCAGGATGAAGATAAGCTAATGCCATCAGATAAGATGAAAACTGTTTCATCATGGCACCGGCATTCGCAGCAAATACGGAAGTGACATATCTGCTCTGGAATTTATCGAGCTTACCAGGTTCAACTCCATGTCTTCTGCCGCCTGCATTCAGATCATCAATAATATTGTCAATGATCTTAAGTCCGAATCCCTTCCATGCTTTGTCGATCTCCTGCCGTAAGCTTGTATCAAATCCGCTTTCTGTGAAGTTAAGGATCGCATTCGCGTTTCTGATCGGAACAGCGAGTCCGTAATAGTTCTTCACGTTATTGATGGATCTGTTCAGCACATCGGTTGCATCTTCCAGATAAATCGGGTTAGACGCATTGACCTTTCTTTCCTTAAGGAATCCACCACCTTCAATAGTAGGATTCTGATACTTGTCCTTCGCACCGCCTTGGATAAAGTTCTTGTTGGTGCTGATCGGATAATGGTTATCACTGAACGCGATCTCATGACCGTTAAGCAGCATGGATGTTTCGTTCATCGCATCCTTGGTAGTGATCAGCACATCCTTGCCACCGTTATAAAACTGGAACATGCGGTCAGCAAACGCTTTCTCCCTGTCCGTCATACCGGAGTAGATATCCTGCAAGTCAGTGTATTCAAGTCTGAATCTCACATCATCGGCATAAGCTTCTTTACCTGCGCGCTGCGTGTACAGTTTTACATTCGGAATGCACAGACCGCCTGACTTGATGTGGTTCCGGTTGTCGGGGTCCTTGCTCATCAGATAGACAGCCATACGCATACCAGGAGTGATCATTGCCGTCTTGCCGTTGGCAGGATTCTTGATCTCTACTGTAGGCTTGGACAGAGAATCCATAAACTTCTTGTCGTTGGTAAACTCTTCAAAGCTCTTGCGCGCTTTCATCTCAAAGTCTACGCTTCTGATGTATCCGTCATTGAGGTCCTTGCCAATGCCACTCAGTACACCGTTCTCACGGTATCCATCCATTGCCTTTAACGCTCTGACTGCTGACAAGGACTGGAAGTTGTATCCTTCGATACCTCTGAACATACGGTATGTCAGTGATCCAAGCTCGTTGTTCTTGTTCAGAGACTTCGCCTTGCGCTGCTGCTCGATACCCATTCTGGCAATGGTTGCCGCGCTGATCCGTTTGTTATCCTTAAGGACCTTGTTCTGAATCTCCTGCGCGTGTCTCAGCTCCACAGCAGCTTCGATAAGATCTTCCATCTCGTCCAGTGACAGATTCTTAATGTGCTTCAGATTCAGTCTGCTGAATGTCTTGAAGTCCTTATCATAGTTAGAGTTCGCGTAGTTTACATCCTTTTCCTTAAGAGCTTCAGCTTCATCGCGCAGCTTCTCAAGCTTCAGCTTGGTATCGTCACGCATACCCTTTGAGTAAAGGTCAAACTCACCGATGAGTGCCTGCTTCGCTGCTTCAAACTCCGGACCACCCTTCATCTTCTTCAGCTTGCGGAATTCCTTCAGCAGATCATTGCCGGTCTTGGTCAGCTTGCGTCTTGCATTGGCTTTTGCGATACGGTCCTCATACTTCTGCTTCACTCTGTCGACCTTCGCATTGTTGGATGCTTTCAGTCTCTGGATCTGCTTTTCATACTTCTGTCGTACCTTTGCAAGCTCCGCATCGAATACCTTTCCGTATCCTGTCTCGCCTGCAGCAGTGTAGTAGTCCTTGAGGATTTCCTGTCCAATGACATAAGCCTGCATCTCATAGTCATACTCATCCATACCATCGACCGCATGGACCTTGGTTGCCTTGAGGGAATTCGCGACTTCTGCCATACGGACCATCTGCTCATACGGTGCTATGATATCATCAGGGAAGAGATCGGGATACTTCTCACTCAGCTCCTGGTATGCCGTATCGACAGGTATAGCACCCTTTGTATCGGGCTTAACAAGCGTCAGTTTGCCAAACATTTTCTTGCGGAAATTGTTATATGTATCATAGGCATAAGCAATCCCATTCTTATCCGCATCAGACAGTGAGAGCTTATAGCTCTTAAGTTCCTTCTTTAGATTAGGATAGCTGTCATGTAGGCTGGTGTCAGTTTTCTTCATGCCATCAAGAATCTCAGCACCAATATCCGCAGCGGCTGTGGCAATCAGATTTACATTTTCTTTGGCAGATATAGCAAGCCCATTATACAAGTCCTCGATATCAGATGTCAGCTTGTCCGCATCGGTTCCGGAGCGATACTTCTTCACGATACTGTTCGCAACCTTAGAAGCATCCGCGTTCACGGTGATCTTGTTATCAAGCGATCTACCAAGCGCAACATTCAGAGCTTTTACAGTGTCGTTGCTGTCTGCCAGCGACTGCATGAACTGCTGCCTGTCATCAGAGATATCAAGCACATCATCGGTCGGTGCGGCAAAACCATCATTCCAGTAACCAGAAGCAGCACGATCAGGCAAATTCAAATCTATGGAGTAATTTGCTTCACCGCTCTTTGGCTCAACTAACGCAGGCGCGCCATTATAAGTAAGGCCCTTGCCATCCAGCATGGCTTTTTCTTGCAGCAGTTTGGCAAACTCCACGAAATGGCTTGTATTAAACTTATCGTTATAGGAAAGGCTTTCCCGATAAAATCTGTTACCGGCAGTTTCATCTGCCCATTCGACAAACTTCGCAACAAACCGTGCAAGCACTTCTGTCGGTTCTTGCGTGTATGCTGAGTAAGTATCAGAAACATCATACAAACTTTGCATGAACGATCTGAAGTTTTTGAAGAATTGCAGTGCTTCCGGAGACACGGCAAGATCATCTCGTAAACTTGTGGAGCTTAATGGGTTTCCAGAAGCATGCTTACCGAACACATCCTGCTCCCACTTGTAGTCAAGAGCATGACCCATTTCGTGTGCTACAGTCTCAGCACCGGCAGACATGCCGACTCTGATTTTTCCTCTATAATAATCTCCACGAACAGATGCTCGATCAGACTGCACCCTGCCTTTAACAAACTCTACGGTAAGCCAACTCCAATCTGTATGCGTGTCTATAGCAAGCATTGTCCTTGCAATATAGTTACGCTCATACTGACTTCCGCTCCCAATCACTTCTTTTACAGCTTTTCGGATATCGTCATCCTTGACAGCCATTTTTGAAAGAATTGAGCTGTTTTGGATGCCGGTCCACTGATTTTCCGGAGCAACGCCCCTGTTAATCTGCATTGAAGTCTGAATAGCAGACGCTGGATAATTGCTCCAAGATCTGAGTTTTTTATTCAGTTCACTCGGCTTGATTCCAAGCGCATCAGAAATATCACCATTATGTGCAGCGAATAGAATATCTTTACGCGCATTCATCACAGCATCTTTGTTTTTTCCAGTTGCTTTTGAATTCGCAAGATCATATACATCTCTGGTCACGGCACTTGCTTTGGGAGCATAGAACCTATCATCCTTCATGCCGGTCGGCTGCGATGTATCAAGCCTTGTCGGTTTAACCTTTTCACGACCGACCAGTGTTCCAGCAAGATAAGCATCAACTACATCAGCTATCGAATAATCCATCTCTCGCAGACCGTCATCCTGTGCGATGTACCTCTCATAAAGATGCGGATCGTTTTCGATTTGGTCTGCTACAGCTTCACCGCCCTCGTTCTCAAGCCATTCTTTTGCGGTTTTGTATTCACCATCGTACCAATCACGGACCAATCCCCAGGCACTTCGGATCATGTTCTCGGCTTGCTTCATAGTCATTGACTGGTTGATGCGAGTCTGTGTATTGTCATAAGAATCCGTGGATTCGTTTACTCTATATGCTCCGGTTTTATCTTGCCTTTGCCCCAACGAGTTAAACCAATTTCCACCAGTTGTGTAGCCGCTCGCGTTGTAACTACTCACGTTATTTCGGTTCTGTACCTGCAATACATCGGTGAAAAAGTTTTTATAATATGCGTTCTCTATATCCGAAGAAGCAAAAACATCATCGCTCTGCGTAGCAAGAAAAGCCATTGCGCTGCCAAAATCTCGCTTTCTGTTTCTCAGATAATTCTGGAAATCTTTTGTTTTAACGAAGTTGTTATGTACTTCCTGGATTGCTCTGATTTCGCCTTTAGAACTCGCAAAAATAATAGACGAATACTCAGGACCATGAACAAGGTTTACCGCAACATCCGCCACTTGACTCGGAGAGTGAATGGTTCGATAAAGATATGGACTATCAATAACTCGCGCATTATAGTTCTCCGCAGTTTTGGAGTTTACAACCTGTACACCGCTTGTTTGTCCTTTATCGTCTATGAATGAATATGTGTCGTGGTCAATTACAATATGTCCTTTATATCCAGGTACATACTGTGCATAAGCCAAAGATGTATCAGCATCCGCAGAAGATGGTGTGGGATCTCCACTTGGATGGTTATGAAGGATATAGTATCCGTCTGCCTGCAATCTCCGCATACGGTCTGTTACATCGTTTACCCAGTCAATGCCGGTTTTTTCTTTTGTGGTTGCTGATCCGCTGACAAGATATGAAGTGATAGCTTCAGTGCCTACTATAGTGTTACCCTTTGTATAAATGGTTCTGAACGTCTCAAACTTGGGATTTCTAAACACCATAGCAAGAGTAGCGACTTCATCCGCTGCTGTGCGAGTATCGCTGCTCAACTTCCTTCCGCGAAGGTCAACATATCCTTTTTTGACAAACTGATCGGTTATTCCAAGGGCAACTGTTTTTATTCCGGAATT
>Ga0129307_1002315_pt1 | contig 15511 bp, 10 predicted proteins | sample P1105metagenome_FD_94437 | JGI IMG/M metagenome (GOLD analysis project Ga0129307, IMG submission 94437) | Capybara group fecal microbial communities from Wisconsin, USA - P1105 metagenome | ecosystem: Host-associated > Mammals > Digestive system > Large intestine > Fecal | place: USA: Wisconsin... | reverse complement strand
GGAGAACCGTTTTCTGTCTCCTGCATTATTTTTTCATAATGGGCTATACGTTTTATCTGCTCTTGTACAGATTCCGGTGTGGAAGGCAGTATTTTCTCAAATCGGAACATTTCAAATAATTCGCCGTCTTTATCATCCGGCGCACAATGATGCTCATTGAAATACTCGACGATATGGAAGCCGCAGCGATTGACATAGAAGTGTATATTACGCTTCTCGAAATATGGCGTAACAGTTTCCCAGACTGTGACCTCCGGATGCATAGCTTCGATCTCACACCACGTTGCATATCCGATGCCTTTGCTGTGAACGTCAGGCGATACGAACAGCAGTTCCAGCTCACCATGATCGAATTCGGTCTTTATAACAACGCCACCGACAGGCTTACCATTCTGCATGATCCGGTAAGCAGCGCCTTCATCAATTGCATGAGAAATAGTTTCATGTGAGATTATCTCGCCGTCTTCTTCAAAGTGAGCGTCCCGCTGACCAAATTCTTCCAATGCACCGTAATTGAATGCTTCCTGATTATCTTTTATAAACCGCTCTCTGTCATTCGATTCGAGCGGAACAAGCTGTACTTTTGTCATATTCATTCTCCTTTGTCAAAGTTGTTACAGTCCCAGACCGTACCCTGCACCTAACCCTATCACCGCAGACAGCAGAATGATCTTGATCGGGTGTACCTTTTTGAACGCAAGCACGGTGGTAACAGCGAATAATTCGAGAAATACCCAGAAGCTCGCAGAAGAAAAAACAGATACGCTCAAACCTGCCGGAAAGAACACCGTCTTCGCAACAGATATAAAGGCTGCACCTATCATTCCTACCACCGCAGGCTTTAATCCCGACATGATACCGCCCACCGCTTTGCTTTTCTTGTACTTTTCAAAGCACTTTGCGATGATAAGTATGATGATAAAGGACGGCAAAACGATACCGAGGGTAGCTATTATCGCCCCTAAAACGCCGCCTGTTCTGATACCTACAAAGGTCGCCATATTGACTGCAAGGGGACCGGGCGTGCTTTCACTTACAGCAACGAAATCCACGACCTCCGCCTGCGTAAGCCAGCCGTGACGCTCGACTTCGCTCTGTATCAGAGGAAGCATTGCATATCCGCCGCCGAATGTGAACGCCCCTATTTTCAGAAAGACAAGAAACAACTCAATCAGCGCCATTGCTCTGCTCCTTTCTGTTAAGGATTGACCACAGCAGACCGAACAATCCGCATCCGATGATGACAAATACGGCGTCTATTTTCAGAAAAGCAGTCAGAACAAGAGAAAGTCCCATGATCGCATAGGAAAATGGCTTCTTTTTCTTCTTCACCGATTTGAACATCATCCATAGTGCTTTCAGTATCAGTGCAAGTACGGCTGCACGGATACCCATAAAAGCATAGTGGACGACTTTGATGCTCTGAAACTGCGTCAATATCATAGAGATAAGCGAAATAATAAGGAAAGATGGCAGGACAACTCCGATAGTAGCCATACACGCACCGAGAAAACCCGACGTCTTATATCCTACAAAGGTTGCGGCATTGATAGCGATCGGTCCGGGCGTTGACTCAGAGATCGCAACAATATCGGTGATATCCTTTTCATTCAGCCATTTTTTGTTTTCGCAAACTTCCTTCTGTATCAGCGGTATCATCGCATAACCGCCGCCGAAGGTAAATGCCCCGATCTTCATAAAGGTCAGGAACAGGTCAAGATTCTTATTCACAATATCACTCCTACAGAAAAATTATACCAAATGAAGCAATATCAGTCAATATCCGAAAACACCAAGAATATACTTGACATAAGTCGATAAATATGTTATAATCGACATAAGTCAGAAAGGAGATGCTGTTATGCCAAGACCTCAGAAATCACGCCGTATCTGTTGTTATCCCGATTACTGGAGCTTTGCACCCGATCAGGATACAGCTAACGATACGGTCGTTATGTCGCTTGACGAGTTTGAAACAATACGTCTGATAGATTATCAGTCAAAGACGCAGGAACAATGCGCTCAGGAGATGAATGTGGCGAGGACAACTGTCACGGCTATCTATGATACCGCAAGAAAAAAACTTGCTCAGGCTCTGGTCGAGGGCAGACGCATCATCATTTCAGGCGGAAATTATACTCTTGATAACACGGTCTCCGAGGAGATCGCACGGAAAGGAAACGGTATTATGAGAATTGCAGTAACCTATGAAAACGGACAGATCTTTCAGCATTTCGGCAAGACCGAGCAGTTCAAGCTCTACGACGTTGCCGACGGCAAGATCATCAATGAGCAGGTAGTTGGAACAATGGGCGCAGGACACGGTGCTCTTGCTGGATTTCTGAAAAATGCACAAGCTGACGTACTTATCTGCGGAGGTATCGGCGGAGGCGCACAGATGGCTATGCAGGAGGCTGGCATCACCCTCTACGGAGGAAATATGGGCAGTGCCGATGAAGCTGTTGCGGCTTTCCTCGCGCAGACACTTGTTCAGAACGAGAACCCTACCTGTGATCATCACGATCACGAACACGGCGAAGGTCATTCCTGCGGAGATCATGGCTGCGGCACTCACAGCTGCGGTAACCACTGATGAAGATCGTCACACTGGTAGAAAACTCCTGCGGTAATGAAGACTGTATCGCAGAACACGGCCTATCCCTTTACATCGAGATAGAGAAGCATAAGCTCCTGCTTGACACTGGACAGACCGATGCAGTTGTGAAGAATGCGAAAGTCCTCGGAATTGATTTGACTGCTGTTGACACTGTTATCCTGAGTCACGGGCATTATGACCATTCGGGTGGTATCCTGCCATTTTCAAAGCTCAACCATACTGCACAGATAATTATGCAGAGGTTAGCCGCCGAACCGCATTACAACGGCGAACGCTATATCGGCATTGACAAGGCGATACTCAAACTGCCGAATGTCCGCCTCATTGACGGAGATGTTCAACTCGATGATGAGCTGTTCCTGTTCAGCGGTATCATAGGCAGACGATGCTATCCTCAGGGGAACAAAAAACTGTCCTGCATAAAAAACGGCGAAAAGGTCTGTGACGATTTCTGTCATGAGCAGTGCCTTGTCATAAAGCAGAACGGCAAGCGCTGGCTGCTGTCCGGCTGTGCTCACAACGGTATACTCAATATACTCGACAGATACAAGGAACTGTTTGAAAGCTATCCTGACTATGTTATCACAGGATTCCACATGATGAAGCGTGAGAGAGAGCATACCGAGGAAGAAAAAGCAGTCATCATTCAGACAGCGCAGGAACTTTCACAGCTTGATACCGTATTTTACAGCGGTCACTGCACAGGCATTCCTGCATTCGAGATGATGAAAGATATAATGGGAGATAAGCTCAATGCTTTGCACAGCGGAGAAGAAATACTATAATAAAAAAGCTCTTACAGTTCAAAACTGTAATGGCTTTTTGTTGATGTACAGGTTACATTTCTCTGTACTGATTACACCTATACTGCTGCCAGACCAGTAATCGTATCAACTCCATACAAAAAAATCCCCCTGAACCGATATGATTCAGGGGAATAATTATTAACATCAGTTATCCGCATATACGAACTTCAACATTGATATCTTCCCATATTTTGGATTTTATCGTTTGTCCGTTCTCAGCTCTGAAAGCCTTTGCTTCTTCCAATGTTATATCGAATTTGCACATTAACGCTAACGAGTCGAGCTTACTTCTTATCTGCGATAGCAGCCTGAGCAGCAGCGAGACGAGCGATCGGAACGCGGAAAGGCGAGCAAGAAACGTAGTCAAGACCGATCTTGTGGCAGAACTCTACAGAAGTAGGATCGCCGCCGTGCTCACCGCAGATACCGCAGTGGAGCGTGGGATTAATGGGCTTGCCGAGCTTGATAGCCATTTCCATGAGCTTGCCAACGCCAGTCTGGTCGAGCTTAGCGAAGGGATCGTTCTCGAAGATCTTCTTGTCGTAGTAAGCGCCGAGGAACTTGCCAGCGTCGTCACGAGAGAAGCCGTAGGTCATCTGAGTGAGGTCGTTAGTACCGAAGCAGAAGAAGTCAGCGTTCTTAGCAATCTCGTCAGCAGTGAGAGCAGCTCTCGGGATCTCGATCATTGTACCAACCTCGTACTTGAGGTCAGCGCCAGCCTCAGCGATAACAGCGTCAGCAGTCTCAACAACGACCTTCTTAACGTACTTGAGCTCCTTAACGTCGCCAACGAGCGGGATCATGATCTCGGGCTTAACGTTCCAGTCGGGGTGATTCTTCTTAACATTGATAGCAGCCTTGATAACAGCCTTTGTCTGCATAGCAGCGATCTCGGGATATGTTACAGCAAGACGGCATCCACGGTGACCCATCATGGGGTTGAACTCGTGGAGAGAAGCGATGATGTTCTTGATGTCCTCAACTGACTTGCCCTGCGACTTAGCGAGGAGCTCGATGTCAGCCTCTTCTGTGGGAACGAATTCGTGGAGAGGAGGATCGAGGAAGCGGATAGTAACAGGGTTGCCCTCGAGAGCCTCGTAGAGAGCCTCGAAGTCGCTCTGCTGCATGGGTTCGATCTTAGCGAGAGCAGCCTCTCTGCCTTCAACTGTATCGGAGCAGATCATCTCACGGAAAGCAGCGATTCTGTCAGCCTCGAAGAACATATGCTCTGTACGGCAGAGACCGATGCCCTCAGCGCCGAGCTCGCGAGCCTTCTTAGCGTCAGCGGGAGTATCAGCGTTTGTACGAACCTTGAGAGTTCTGTACTTGTCAGCCCAAGCCATGATTCTGCCGAACTCGCCTGCGATCTGAGCGTCAACAGTGGGGATGATACCGTCGTAGATGTTACCTGTAGTACCGTCGATGGAGATAGCGTCGCCTTCCTTGAAGGTCTTGCCGCCGAGCTCGAACTTCTTGTTAGCCTCGTCCATCTTGATGTCGCCGCAGCCTGAAACGCAGCACTCACCCATACCACGAGCAACAACAGCAGCGTGAGAAGTCATACCGCCGCGAACAGTGAGGATACCCTGAGCAGCCTTCATACCTGTGATGTCCTCGGGAGAAGTCTCGAGACGAACGAGAACAACCTTCTCGCCCTTAGCAGCCCACTCAACAGCGTCGTCAGCTGTGAAGACTACCTTACCGCAAGCAGCTCCGGGTGAAGCACCGAGACCCTTGCCGATAGGAGTAGCAGCCTTGAGAGCCTTGGTATCGAACTGGGGGTGGAGAAGAGTATCGAGGTTTCTGGGGTCGATCATAGCAACAGCCTCAGCCTCTGTCTTCATACCCTCGTCAACGAGGTCGCAAGCGATCTTGAGAGCAGCCTGAGCAGTTCTCTTACCGTTTCTTGTCTGGAGCATATAGAGCTTCTTGTTCTCAACAGTGAACTCCATATCCTGCATATCGTGGTAGTGGTTTTCGAGAGTCTGGCAAACTTCCTTGAACTGAGCGAAAGCCTCGGGGAATGTCTCAGCCATCTGCTGGATAGGCATAGGAGTACGAACGCCTGCAACAACGTCCTCGCCCTGTGCGTTTGTAAGGAACTCGCCCATGAGCTTCTTCTCGCCTGTAGCGGGGTCACGAGTGAACGCAACGCCTGTACCGCAGTCGTCGCCCATGTTACCGAATGCCATTGACTGTACGTTTACAGCAGTACCCCATGAGAACGGGATATCATTATCTCTTCTGTATACGTTAGCTCTGGGGTTGTCCCATGAACGGAAAACAGCCTTGATAGCGCCGATGAGCTGCTCCTTGGGGTCGTCGGGGAAGTCAGTGCCGATCTTAGCCTTGTACTCAGCCTTGAACTGTCCTGCGAGCTCCTTGAGGTCGTCAGCGTTGAGCTCTACGTCCTGAGTAACGCCCTTCTTAGCCTTCATCTCGTCGATGAGCTCCTCGAAGTACTTCTTGCCGACTTCCATAACAACGTCGGAGTACATCTGGATGAATCTTCTGTAGCAGTCCCAAGCCCATCTGGGGTTGTTGGACTTTTCAGCGATTGTATTTACAACAGTCTCGTTGAGACCGAGGTTGAGGATAGTATCCATCATACCGGGCATGGAAGCACGTGCACCTGAACGAACGGAAACGAGGAGCGGGTTCTCCTTATCGCCGAACTTCTTGCCTGTGATACCTTCCATCTTAACGATGTACTCGTTGATCTCTGCCATTATCTCGTCAGAGATACCGCCGTCCTCGTAGTACTGTGTGCAGGCCTCAGTAGTGATCGTGAAGCCCTGGGGAACGGGGAGACCGATGTTTGTCATCTCAGCGAGGTTAGCGCCCTTACCGCCGAGAAGCTCTCTCATGTTGGCATTACCTTCAGAGAAAAGGTAGCAATATTTTGTAGCCATGGGAATATACCTCCAGTTTTAAACTTTGTTCGGAGAAAGGCACACCGAAGCGAGCCCATTCCGACTTAGATATATTATACCATAAAATGTAAGAAAAAGCCATATAGAATAAGGTAAAAATTCTCCGTTGAATTTCTTACACATTGCACAAAAAATGTGAAAAGAAATAATTATTGTAAAATATGTTGCTTTACATCCGCTTGCCATTTCCGAATATTTATGGTATAATCCAATATAGCTCCCGTCTACGGGACAAAAAGGAGATGTAGGATATGACGGATATAATTCTGATAATACTGTGCGTGGTGATAATAGTATTGCTGGTAGTGATACTTATAAAGCAGATGTCGGCGGACGGCGGCGACAAGGGCGCGGAGCTCGAAAAATCGCTGCGTGAGGGACTTTCAGCCTCGCGGCGGGAGCTCACGACCGAGCTCAACGGCGGTATGCAGACCTTCAGCCGCCTGCTCACCGACAACCAGAATCAGGCGTCGGAGGCTCAGCTCCGCCAGCTGACGAACCTCGAAAACCGCTTCAAGACGCTCGAATCCACCAATAACGAGAAGCTTGAGAGTATGCGCACCACGATGATGCGCCAGCTCACCTCCATACAGGAGGAGAACCAGAAGAAGCTCGACGTGATACAGAACACGGTCAACGAAAAGCTCGAAACACAGCTCCAGAAGTCGTTCAAGCTCGTCAGCGAGAGGTTGGAAAAGGTGTACGAGAGCCTCGGCGAGATGCAGAGCATAGCCTCGGGCGTCGGCGACCTCAAAAAGGTGCTCTCCAACGTCAAGACCCGCGGAATACTGGGCGAGATTCAGCTCGGCAGCATACTTGAGGAGATACTCGCGCCCGAGCTCTACGAGACGGAGATAGCGACAGTCCCGAACAGCCGCGAGCACGTGGAATTCGCGGTGAAGCTCCCCGGAGCATCTGACGGCTCGAATATCTACCTCCCGATAGACTCGAAGTTCCCGGGCGACACCTATGCTGCCTTGCAGGAAGCCTACGAATCGGGCGAAAAGGAGCGCATTGACGCCGCGAAGAAGAACCTCGTCGCCGTGATAAAGAAGTGCGCGGGCGATATCCGCTCGAAGTACGTATCACCGCCGCATACTACCAATTTCGGCATTATGTTCCTGCCGTTCGAGGGCTTGTACGCCGAGGCGGTCAACCTCGGGCTCGTGGAGACGCTCCAGCGCGACTACAGCGTGAGCATAACAGGTCCGTCAACTATGGCGGCAATGCTGAATTCGCTGCAAATGGGCTTCCGCACGCTGGCTATACAGAAGCGCAGCAACGAGGTCTGGGAGATACTGGGCTCGGTGAAGAAGGAGTTCGGCAACTTCTCCGAGGCTCTCGAAAAGACGCAGAAGCATATCCGACAGGTGGACGACGACCTCGAAAAGCTCATCGGTACGCGTACGCGTCAGATAAACCGCAGTCTCAGTAAGGTGGAGCTCCCGAGCGGGGGAGAGGACACAGCTGGGCTGCTGGATACGGAATAATAAATAGTCGCTCATACGAGCGACTTTTTATTTAGTGAAGAATGAATAATGAATAGTGAAGAGTGAATAATTGCGGTGTGCCTTCGGCACGTATTTTAATATATCGCCGAAGGCGATACCTTTACTATTCACTGAAAAACCGCGCTAAAGGAACTTTAGCGCGGTTTTGTTTCAGTTCATTGTGACGATGAAGCAGACGCTCTTGCCCTCGGCGTTATCTACGAAGAGCTTGAACTTGTGCTTATCAATGATGGACTTCGCGATGGCAAGTCCGAGACCGTAGCCGCCCGTAGCTCTGTTGCGCGAGGCGTCGCTGCGGAAGAAGCGCTCGAAGACCTTCTCCTTCTCCGATTCCTTCAGACCCGTTCCCGTGTTGTACACCGAGAAGCGTATCTTTCCGCCGTCGTTGGTGAGCGACACCCGCACCGTACCCTTCTCCTTGGAGTATTTGAGTGCGTTGTCGATGAAGATAGCCGCCATCTGCTTGATGTGCTGCTCGCTTCCCGCAATGCGGATACCCTCCTCGATGTTGAGGACGAAGTTCTTGCCCGCGTCGAAGGCACGGCACTCGAACGGGAGAGCGGTATTGGCTATCGCCTTGCTGAGGTCGAACTCGCTCACGACGAAGTTGGAGTTGTTTTCCAGCCTTGTGAGGTTGAGCAGGTCGTTGACGAGCACGTTCATACGGTCAGCCTGATCCTGAATGTAGGTCAGCCACTTGTTCTCGCCTATCTCGCCCTCAAGGACGTCAGCGTTCGCGGAGATGACCGTCAGCGGAGTTTTGAGCTCGTGGCTCGCGTCGGAGATGAACTGCTTCTGCTTGTCGAATGCCACCTGTATCGGGCGGACGATGAGTCCGCTGAGGAAGTAGGCAGCGGCTGAGAGAATGACGATGCTGATAAGACCGACGATGACGGTCGTGCGCTTGAGCTTGTTCATCATATCTATCTCGGCGCTCTTGTCGGTGAAGACCATAAGCGTGCCGTTGTCCTTTTTTTCGGTGCAGAACTGGTAGCTGTTCGCCATACCCGAGTCCGCCTTCTTGCTGAGTATCTCGGTCACGTACTGCTGAGCCACCTCGTCGGACATCTCGTCGTTGTTCTGTATCCCGACCAGCTTGCCTTCCTCGTCAGCCATAAGCAGGAAGAAGTCGATGGAGCCGAGCGAGCGCGGTACGCTTTCCTTGTCATATTCGCTGCCGTTTGCGGGAACGGGGGCGCGCGGAACGGGCGGGGGAGCGGTAGTGGTCGCCTCAGAGGTGACGGCTGTGGTAGTAGTCTGCGAGTCGTCATTAATTATAGTATAGCCGTCGAGCACGGGGATGAACTCGTTGTTCGCCATACCCGATACTGTCTCTTCCTGCGGCTTCCAGTAGTCGTTGTATATGCCGCCGCCGTTGTTTCCGTCGCTGCCGCCGTTATTATTGCCGTCGCCGCCATACATCCACCACGGGTACCACGGACCCCACGGTCCCCATACGGGCTGACCGCCGCCCCAGTCTGCCTGAGTGGTAGTTTCGGGCGGAGGAGCTGTCTGCGGAGGCTGAGTCTGCGGAGGCTGCGTCTGAGGCGGCTGAGTCTGCGGAGGCTGAGTGCGCCATTCCTGAGTAGTGCGGACAGCCTCGGTAGTTGTGACGGGCTTGTAAGCAGTCGCACGTGTCGTTTTTGCCCAAGTAGGCTGAGTTTCGGGCGCACGCGTAGTCTGCGGTGCGGGAGCCTGTGTCTCGGGCGGAGGAGTCGTCTGCGGAGGCTCTGTTTCCTCATATGTAGTGGCAGAAGACGTAACGACCGTCTCCGAGGTCTCGCCTTCGGTCGATACTGCCTCGGTCTGTGTTGTCGGAGCGTCGGATGGCTTCATATCGGGCTTGGACGGCGGCTCCGTGCGCTGGTAGTCGTCGAATCTCTGCCAGTTCTCGTCGTCGGGACGCTCAATGAAGAATCTCTTTGTCATTCCGTCGTACTCTACGCCTGCCGCGACCTGCTCGAGAACTATCTTGGTCTGGTGCTCCATAACGGTGTCCATAATGATGTTGATGGAGCCGAGCACGGCGATGAATATGGCGAGGAGTATGGAAGTAATGATGCCGAAGAATTTAAGCTGTACCTTCCTGAACAAAGGCATACACCTCCGTAAGATGTCGTGATGTCGTTATTTTTCGGTGCTTTCTATTGAGTAGCCGATACTGCGGGCTGTCTTTATCTGCGCGGGAGCGGAAATGACGTTCAGCTTCTTGCGCAGGAATGAGATGTAGACCTCGATGTTGTTGTAGTCCACGTCGCTCTCGTAGCCCCATATCTTTTCGATAATGCGTTCTTTTGTGAGTATCTGCTTGGGGTTTGCGATGAGGAGCTCCATTATCTGGTACTCCTTCAGGCTGAGCTTCACGTCGTTGCCCGCATAGCTTATGGAGCAGGTGTTCTTGTGGAGCTGTACTCCGTTGAAATCGAAGCGGTTGTCGTCCTGTATCTCGCCTTTTCTGCGTGTGAGAGCGCGCACTCTCGCGAGGAGCTCGCCCGTGACGAACGGCTTTGTGAGGTAGTCGTCCGCGCCGCAGTCGAGACCGTTTATCTTGTCGTCTATCTCGCTCCGCGCGGTCAGCAGGAGAACAGGCGTGCTTATCTTCTCCGCGCGGAGGTTTTTCAGCACGTCGAGCCCGTTCATACCGGGAAGCATTATATCGAGGATAATGCAGTCGTAAACGCCCGTGAGAGCGTTATCGAGCCCGTCTATCCCGTCGTAGACCGTGTCCACGGAGTACATATTTCGCTTGAGTATCTCGCTGAGCGCGTCAGCGAGCTGTATCTCGTCTTCAACTACGAGCAGTTTCATATGGATTACCCCCTTCACCGACAGCCTATACTGTCCTGTATACTATTATAACACAATTTCTTTAAATAAGCTTAAAAGCAAGAAAGTTTAATTTTTTGATTTGGAAAAAATAGAACTTGTTTTTTGTGCAAAACACCGGTTTTACCCGAAATAGATAAACAAATGTTGACTAAGTTTAAGATTTATGCTAAAATTACTGAGTAAAGACGTGCGCCTGCATAGAGATACGGCGCGCGGGACAGAATTACTGCAGCGGCTTTAGCACTGCCGCGTGAGATAAGGGGTGTTGATAATGCTGTCACCACAGGAACGTGAACGCAAAAAGGGAGTGTTCGCAAAGGCGCTCCGTTCGGGCGGAAATGCCCAGACGAGCAGATATATGGAGCTTTACGCGGATTTCAGCCAGCTGGGCTATACCCGCGAGCTTGCCGACGGCTATGCCGACGCCTTCGTGAACGACCAGAAGAAGCCTCTCGCCGAGGACATCATACAGACTGCGATACTCTTCGATAAGATACGCGATTTCGGCAGTGCCGAGTTCTACCTTGATATGCTCAAGGATAAGAAGCTCAGCAACGACGACAAATTCGCGTACTGCATAGAGGCACTCAAGGTCAAGAGCAAGCAGGGACACTGGCGCGACGCTGTCGACTTCCGCACGGAGAACATCAATTTTATGCAGAATTACTCCAAGAAGATTGATATGAAGCAGCTCGCGGATATGTACATCGCGCTCGCGCTTGTTGACTGCGCGTCGAAGAAGCCGATGCAGGCGTTCAAGCTGCTGACGAATTTCGGCTACAAGCCGCAGGGAAAGAACGACGAGAAGCTCGTCGAGATATTCATCACGTGCATCTACATCTGCGCGAAGTCGGGCGACCGCGACAGCGTTGCGAGCAACATCGAGAACGCGCACGGAGCACTGAAGCTGTTCACCGAGTTCGAGCACCCGTGGCTGAAGGCTTACTACGAGAAGCTCATTGAGGACGCAGCACAGGGGATAATATAACTTAGAATAATATTGCAGGAGTCATACGGCTCCTGCTTTTGTTTTTTCGGGCGGAAACGAAAAAAATCGAAAAATTTTCCACATCGGCATATAATTATAAAAAATAACTTTTGTACTCCTGCGAGTCCTGCTGTACAGTGATAAAGCATACAAAAATGAACATATTCGGCACAGTTTGTTTGCTTGCAAGGTTAAAAACGACTGTATTTAGCGAAATTCTTTATATCAAACATACATTTAACCAGTACACAATCAGTATATTTTTACGTATATGAATGAAATACTTTCTTGTTATAATAAAATATATATTTACTAAATGTTAAACTATAGAAAATGATATGCAATCGCAATTTTGTACTAAAAATGAGCAATATTATAGGTTGATTATCTTGCGGGATTATTTTATAATACAAGTGTCGGAATCGAAAAACTGCCAAAAACAGGCTTTCGGACGACAGCACAATATGATTATTATTGTGTCCTGTGATCAACGGCAAATACATCTCGATCTGCTTTCCGGTTCAAACTCCGCCGGATATTAATTTTTACTACTACGTCTTTGCAGACATTTGGGCAAGAAAGCTGTTTATTAAACATTAATGCCTATAATATGTTTAATCGCCTAAACTCAGCTTCAGATGGTTTACACGCTGTAGACTATTCCCGCAACAGCAGTCGGATGTATGGATACTTCGGATTGTATCTGCCGTAGTCGGAGATGCGTATAGAGGGTGCGCTTCTTTGACGCTGAGAGACGTTCTTCACTGACTTTTGAGAGGGTGTCGGTGAAGAGCGTCTTTTCATTTGTTGAACCTTGCGTCGTCGGGACGCTTTTTTTGTGCCCTGTGACTGATAGTGCGCGGAGGTAACTCCGCGGGCATACCAAGCGCGTAACGGGAGTAGGGGACGCCTTCTCTTACAAGGCGTCCCCTCTCAAAAAACAGCTCACTGGGCTGTTTTTTGATTCACCCCTTGCGAGGCGCCTTCGATTTTTTCGCCGTTCTTTAAAAACTGTGAACGGCGACCAAGGGCGCTGCCCTTGGAACCTGCAAGCCTTTGAAAAGGCTTGAGCGAAACTTTTGAGTTCGCGCTGTAGCAAAATGCTGCGGTGGTCTTTCGCCGCGATTTCTACCCGCCGAAAGCAGACTGAGCCATTTGTACAGAGTGAGCGAGCAAAGCGAGCGGCAACGTAGTTCGGGGTCAGGGGAACTGCGTTCCCCTGCAGGGTCCGGGACAGAGTCCCGGCGGATTCCTAAGGCAGGCTCAACGAGCCCGTCCCCTCTGTCGCTTCGCGACATCTCCCCGCACTGCGGGGAGTCACCTTAGGCGGGTCAAGGGCAGAGCCCTTGCTATTTTTTTGATTTTGTGTTATAATAAGCGGGTATTAGTTCAGCAAGGAGAGATAAAATGAGTATTTTTGACGTGTTCGACCGCATTTCCGCCAATTCGACGGCGGCAAGAGGTAAAATTGAGTATGTGATAGCGGGGCTGGGCAACCCGGGGCTCGAATATGAGGGAAGCCGCCACAACGCGGGCTTCTTCACGATAGATACGCTCGCGGAGCAGCTCGGTGAGAAGATAGACCGCCTGCGCTTCAAGGGGAAGACCACGGAGGTCACCATCGGCGACAAGCGCTGTCTGCTGCTCAAGCCCACGACCTATATGAACAACAGCGGCGAGTCGATAGTGCAGGCGCTGGAATTCTACAAGATAGACGCCGCGAACCTCATCGTCATCTACGACGACATCTCCCTCGAGCCGGGAAAGCTCCGTATCCGCCGCAAGGGCAGCCACGGCGGTCACAACGGCATGAGGAGCATTATCGAGCTCACGGGCAGGGACGACTTCCCTAGCATAAAAATGGGCGTCGGCAAGAAGCCGCACCCCGACTACGACCTCGCGAAATGGGTGCTCGGAAAGTTCGGCAAGGAGGACGCGGCGGCGCTCAAGGAAGCCGCCGATAACGCCTGCGAGTGCATAAAGCTGATGGTGCAGGGCAAGACCGACGAGGCGATGAATAAGTATAATTCCTGAGCTGTTAGCCATTAGCCATTAGCCGTTAGCTGAAGGAGTTCGCTTCGCTCACATTTTAAAATCTATCGCCGAAGGCGATACCGCGAGCTAAAGGCTGTAACCCGATTTGGAGTAAATATGAAACTATTCAAGGACATTTTCACCGAGCTCTCGGGCTATAAGAGCGTTCGGGAGGCAATAGAAAAAAACATCTCACCCGTCTCCGTGACGGGTCTTTCGCATATACACAGGGCGCAGCTGATAAACGCCATTGACACGGGAAAGGTCAGCCTGGTCATCACGGGCAGCGAGGCTGAGGCAAAGAAGCTCTGCGACGATATCAATATGATGTCGGGCGGCGAGTCGGCAGTCCTTTTTCCGTCGAAGGAGCTCGTCTTCACACCTGTTGACAGCGCAAACCGCGAGTACGAGTATATGCGCGTGTCGGCGCTCGCGAGGGCGGTGCACGGCGAATGCCGCGTCATCTGCGCGAGCATAGAAGCCGTAATGCAGCCCGTTATCCCCGTCGGAGTCCTCATCGCGGCGGGAATTGAGCTCACTGCGGGGCAGGAGATAGACCGAGACAAGCTCTGCCTCTCGCTCACGCGGAGCGGCTATCAGCGCAGCGAGAAGGTCGAGGGAGCCTCGCAGTTCTCCGTGCGCGGCGACATCATCGACATCTTCCCCGTTCAGGCTGACAAGCCCGTACGTATCGAGCTGTGGGGCGACGAGATAGAGAGCATTTCCGAGTTCGAGACGGACACCCAGCGCCGCTCGGACGTCAGACTCGAAAAAGCCGAGATATCACCCGCGGGAGAGATACTCTACGACGGGAACGAGCTCGCGGATAAGATAGAGGAGCTCTGCAAGAGGGTGCGCGGAAAGCGTATGGAGCTCATACGTGAGCACCTCGGTGCGGACGTCCGCAGACTGAGGGCGGGGGAGATACTCGCACACGGAATGAAGTACTACCCGCTCGTCTACGGCGAGCCCTCGACGGTTTTCGACTATATCGACGGAGCGGTGCTGTTCAGCGACTACTCAAACGTAATGGACAGCGCGGCAGGCATAACTACGCGCTACAACGAGGACATAAAAGTCCTTATGGAGGACGGTCAGCTCTGCAAGGGACTGGAGGGCTACTGCCTTGAGCTCGCGAAGATACAGCTCATCGCGGAGAAGAAGGTCTGCCTCTATATGAGCAACTTCGTACAGGGCGGCGAACGTATCGACTTCCGCCGTCTCGTCAGCTTTGAAGCTATGCAGACCGCCTTCTGGGGCGGCGAGCTGAAGCAGCTCATAGAGGACGTCACAGACTACAAGGTGCGCAAGTACCGCATACTGCTCTGCGCGGGCAGCGAGAAGACCCTCCCGATAATCCGTCAGGACTTGGAGGACGCGGGGATACCCTGCGATATCGCGACCGATGACTTGGAGCTCCGCGCAGGACGCGTGGCGCTTATGTCGGGCAGCCTCAGCAGCGGCTTCGAGTACCCCGAGAACAGGACTGTCCTCATCACGCAGGGACGGGCTATGGACTCCGTCCGCAAGCGCAAGACCCGCACAAAGAAGAACAAGGCTGAGGAGATACGCAGCCTCGCGGACATCACCGAGGGCGACCTCGTCGTACACAGCGCCCACGGTATCGGACGATTCATAGGTATCCGCAAGCTTGAATTCGACGGCGTTGTCAAGGACTACATCACCATTCAGTACGCGGGCACGGACAAGCTCTACATACCCGTAACGCAGCTCGATATGGTGTCGAAGTACATCGGTCCGCGCGACGACAGCGGCGTGAAGCTGAACAAGCT
>Ga0129307_1002314_pt1 | contig 15512 bp, 14 predicted proteins | sample P1105metagenome_FD_94437 | JGI IMG/M metagenome (GOLD analysis project Ga0129307, IMG submission 94437) | Capybara group fecal microbial communities from Wisconsin, USA - P1105 metagenome | ecosystem: Host-associated > Mammals > Digestive system > Large intestine > Fecal | place: USA: Wisconsin... | reverse complement strand
TTGCCTGATTTGTGGAATGAATCTAGTGGAATAGAAAATGAGTTTTGAAAGATATGGGCAGACCGAGCCATGGACGGCGAGGTCAAGGAAAGTTGAACATGGATGTGAATCTTGACTGGTGCCCATATCTCAAAAACTCATTTTCTTAATTCCACTTGATGAATGTAACATGAAGGCAACTAGGGTCCATATACCTTATGGGGGAATTAATGTAATCTTCATGTGTCTGAGCCGTACATACAGTAGCTTCAAAGTGCAAAATCAATGAAAGGACACCCACTTAAAGCTACATCAGCAGCAACAAGAGACTCTATTATTCTGTTCAAATTCACCTATACCTACATAGCAGAATGTTTCCCCAGATTAAATAATAAAGACTGTGAATAGCAACTACTTTTGCCTTGAAAATTGGAGTTCATTGGGTTAGTATTATTTGTAGCTATAAGTAATGGACTAGGGCATTCCAAGCGGAAAATTATTGTCCTAGCTTAGGAGAAGAAATGAGTCAGGAAAAAGTAGATCAGAAGAAATACGATAAGACACATCGTAGAGCACTTGTTAGAAAGAAAAAGATAGAGGAGTTCTTAAGCTTAGCCTGTGTGCTTGTTATCACAGTGGCTGTATTTGGATGGGTTGGCTACTCTATTTATTCTAAGGCATCCAAGGATGATGAAGCTAACAAGACCTACGAGTACCACGATATAGATACATCTGCAATCACAGATTATATATCATCATTAGATACAACAGCTGAATAAAGCAAAGCCTAGGAGATAACTCCTAGGCTTTTTATTTGTTATTTAACTGTGGAAAACTCTCGCTTCATCAATCTGCTAACAGGCTTGTAGAGCACAAGCATTAACACAAAATTGCCTGCGCAGTGAATCAAATCCCAATAAATTCCAGATATCCAAAATGAAAAGGCTGTATTTGCACCACTCTTAAAGCCTTCAGTGACAAGTCCCATCCCAAGATATGTAAGGGAACAAAGCCCGCCAAAACAAAGTCCAAACATTCCAGATACTATCGCCCAGAACAATGCAGAATCTGTCTTTCTAAAAATCCATGCAATCAACACAAGTAGTGGCCAAATATATAAATACATTATCCACCAGGTGTTAATCCCATAGACTGCCCCTTCAACAAGGATTAGCGCAGGGACAATGATAGCAGTCTTTCTACCATAAAATAAAGTGAACATTATCAGCCAAAAACTAGTAAGCTCGATGTTAGGTAGAGAGCTTAAGGCAAACTTACATGCCTCGATAACCGCTATCATAATACCCATGTATGCAATATCCTTCGCCGAAAATATCGGTGTTTTATCCTGTCTCTTATTCTGGAGCATTTTCGTATTTCCAAGTATAGGTATCGCCATCCTGTACAGGCTGCTGGTCTACACCATACTCACCATAGTTATCATTTACGTATAATGCCCAGTATGCATTGTCCTTTTCATAGATGGCTTGCTTGCCATTTATAACTTCTATCATCATGCCATATTGGCCGTCTGAACCTTCGAAGCTAAAGCTACTATCTTCATCAGCAAGTTCATCCATAGCATCTATCAAAAACTCTGCATCAGTATCAAGCTTATAGTCCTTTGGCTGGCCATCATCAGCTACTACCTCAATAGTAATGCTCTTTTCACCTGCTGTTGGCTTAGCAACAAATTTGAAATAGCAAACTGAAAAAATTGCTATCAATGCTGCAAGAATAACGGCAGCGATTATAATCTTTTTAGTATTCTTCTTTTCCATAGTGGCTCCCTTCGTGTGTTTATTTCTAGTAACAATCTATTACATAATACACTTTTTGAGCCTATTTTAAAAATTATTTTATATCCATCTTGCGTTTGTAAGCTTCTCTTCCTTGATGATTGTGTCCTTCATACATTCTACAGCCTTCTCAAGACCTTCATCAAGACTCATAAGAGAATCTTCATGCTCAATGCACATAACCTTGTCATAGCCAATCATTCTAAGGTTGGAAACAATGTCATTCCAGTATAATCTGTCGTTACCATATCCACATGAGCGGAAAATCCATGAACGATTAATTTCATCTGCATAAGACTTTGTATCAAGAACACCGTTGAGACGTGTGTTGTTCTCATCGATTCTTGTATCCTTTGCATGTACATGGAAAATAGCATCCTTAAGTGCACGTATAACAGTCACTGGATCCATTCCCTGCCAGATGAGATGTGATGGATCAAAGTTGCATCCGATTTCTGGACCAACTGCTTCACGAAGCTTTAAGAGAGTCTGTGTGTTGTATACACAAAAGCCTGGGTGCATCTCTAAACCGATTTGTGTTACACCATGCTCCTTAGCAAACTTTACAAACTCTTTCCAATATGGAATAAGCACCTCATTCCACTGATACTCTAAAATCTCGCCAAAGTCGTTTGGCCATGGGCATGTAACCCAGTTAGGATACTTTGCACCTGCGTGGTCACCTGGGCAGCCTGAGAAGCACTCAATGTTGTGAATGCCATATTTTTCTGCCATAAGAACAGCATCACGCATAGCCTTGTCTGACTCTGCTGCAAACTCCTTATTTGGATGTACAGGATTGCCATGACAAGAAAAACCTGAAACAGTAATGCCTGCGTCATCCAATGCCTTCTTCCACTCGGCATATGCCTTCTCGTCATTAAAAAGTACGTCAGCATCGCAGTGATCCTTTCCAGGATAAGCGCCTACGCCAACCTCAACGCACTGAATTCCCTTAGCTGCAAAGTACTTTAACGCCTCTGCCCATGGTAAATCTCCACGTACATTTGAACAAACACCAATTTTCATATTTATACCTCCTACTGTCACTTGTATTTAAAAAATTATTTTGCTGAAGCTCTAACTGCTGAAATAACAATGTTACCTTTGATTTCTGAAACAGGTGCCCCTCTTGAGCAGTCACATACAATGCTATTAAAGCCCTGAAGCATTGGTCCGTAGGCATCTGCATGACCAAACTGCTGGATAAGCTTTACTGCTGTGTTTCCAACATTTAAATCTGGCCAGATGAGAACGTTGGCCTTGCCTGCAACCTTGCTTTCTCTGTTAACCTTTTTAGCTGCAACTGCAGGAACTATAGCTGCATCAAGCTGGAACTCACCGTCTATATCAAGGTCTGGGCGCTTCTCATTTGCTATTGCAAGAGCTTCCTTTACCTTGTCGATAAGTTCACCTTGACCGCTACCAAGTGTAGAGTAACAAACCATTGCACATCTTGGCTCCCAGTCAAGTAAGCCCTTAACTGTGTCACATGCTGAAATTGCAATATCAGCAAGCTGCTCTGCTGTTGGATTGGTGCATACGGCACTGTCGCCTACAGCAAGTAACTGACCTTCGCTTCCTTCGAAACCAGGAATATCACATAATCCTATAGATGAAACTGTGCTGATTCCTTCCTTTAAACCAATAATCATTTGGCCTGCCAAAAGTACGTCGCCAGTTGTATTATCGATACCTGCAAAGGTAACGTCTGCCTCACCTACTGCCTGCATTGTCATTGCAAAATAAAGAGGATTTTCCATACGACGTCCAAGGGCCTTCTCCTTAAGGACTGTGTTTGGAAGTGCAACGTATTTTGCTATTATTTCATTCTTATATCCCTCATCTGCGATATCAACTATCGTAAATACGGATTCATCATAGCCTCTTTCAGCTATTAACTCTTTGATGCGAACACTATCTCCAACAAGTATAGGGCGTATATAACCTTCCATGCCTGTCTCAAAAGCGGCCTGCATCATCTTTTCATTTTCAGCCTCTGGAAATGCCACTTTCTTAGGATTTGCCTTGGCCTTTTCATAAATATTGTCAAGTACGCTCATGTTTTTCTCCTTCGTATATACGAATTAAAGTTCTTCCTGAACTTTGTCAACTAAATCACCTATAGTCTCGCACGCTGCTGCATCCTGAAGTGCAATCATTGCATCTAACTCATTTTCAATTTCTGAAACAAGCCCAACCATAAGAACTGATGCGCCTTTTAGGTCATACTTAAAGGTTGTTTCCATTGAAAGAGTTGAAGCATCAACGCTATAGCACTTAGCTACCATATCAATAATCTGTGCTTCTAATTCTTTTCTATCCATAACTTTTTCCTTTCTAATTCACGCCTGCTTCCTCTGTAATCCTATGTGTTTCCTTTATGTCTACAGGCTTAATTTTCTATATACTTTTTATCTAAATCAAAAACCACTGTCTTGTATCCATCTCGCTGATAAATGGCAGCATGCACATCAAGTGGCAGCTTATCCAACAAATCCTTGCGAGTCTTTTTTGAAATACCTCTTACTACGGCATTAAATCTAGCGCCTTCCTCCAGCTCGATTTCACCGTAAGCATATTTACCAAGGGCCTTATATTCTGGCTTTGATGAAAGTGCTGCCGGCATTACAATGGAATGCATTTTTGCTTTTCCAGAAATCTCATACCACTCTGTCTCGTAGTTGCCGCAGGAATTGCAGGCATATACTGGTGGGAATTCTACTGCGCCGCACTTTGGGCACTTTCTACCACATATTTTTCCTTCTTCAAGGCGGTCATAAAAGCCCTGAACAACCTTCTCTAAAACAATTGCCATTTCGCCACCTCCAATTAATCAACTGTCCTAATGATGTAAGTGCAGATATTCTGTGCTCCACCATAACCACGTAACATTGTAGTTTTTGGAAGCTTCTTAACCTGACGCTCGCCGCACTCGCCTCGCATCTGTTTTACTGCCTCATATAAATCAGCAAGTCCTGATGCTGCATGGGCGTGTCCAAAGGAAGTTCTTCCACCGTTTGTATTAATTGGCTTGTCACCATCGTAGGCTGTTCTGCCTTCGCAAATGTATTTCCAGCCCTCTCCATAAGGAAGATAACCTGCTATTTCAGCTGATACCAAATGTGAGGTAATGATAAAGTCGTTGGCGTAGAACAAATCTAATTCCTCTGGCTTTACACCTGTCACTTCATATACCTGACGGACTGCTTCCTCTGTGGCAGCAACTTCAAAATGAGGAGTTGTTGCTTCACAAGCTGCACAACCACATCCGAGAACTTCGATTGGCTTGTGGCTCTTGTTGCCCATATATTTGTCTACCATATCTGTAGCACAAACAATTACCGCTGCTGCTCCATCACACTTAAGCTCGATACCGCTCATTCTAAGGTAGTCACCGTTCTTTGGGTTGTAAGGACTTCTCATGTAGTCCATAACATTGTCAAAGCCTGCATCCCTTGCAATTTCCTCATAAGTACGACGCTCAATTGCAAGTTCATCCTTAGATGCGTTCTTTCTATTATTAATTGACATCCAGTTGATGGTATCGTCCATCTGCTCATCTGTAAGTCCGCGAGTCCTCTTGTACCACTCTGCTGCATCGTCATAAATCAATTCCTGACCTGCCATAAGTGAGCGGGTATAGTTTCTGTCATAAAGCCATGCAGTTGTCTGAAGGAATTTCTCCATTGTCATCTTCTCGCGCTTGTATGGATGATTTGGCACCGCAAGACTGTCGCCAAACTCCACGCATCCTGACAATACACAGTTGTACTTGCCTGATGCCACCGCATTTACAGCCTGCTCAATTGCATAATAGCCTGTACAGCAAGCCTCTGAATGATGAATAGAAGCCTTTCCTTTCATACCAAACCAGTTTGCAATCTGAATGTTTGGTGTAAGATAGTTTGATCCATTGAGAGGTGATGCCTCTCCATGGAAATAAAAGTCAATGTCCTGAGGATTAACACCTGCATCCTCCATAGCCTTTAAGGCTGCGTATCCAAATAGCTCTCCCTCTGTAAGGCCATCGGTCTCTGGGTTGTCCACTGTGTACATAAATGGAGTGCAACCTACGCCGATGATAGAAACGCTACGTGAATACTTATTCAAATTAGTTTGATTCATCATATTTCTCCTTTTATAGTCCGCCAGTTACGCTCTCAATCCTTAGATATTGCTTCCGTCGACTAAAACGTCTCCTTCAGCAACACTAAGAGATTGATAGCTACTGGCTCACCTAAATCTTAAGTCTCACTTGAGAGATTTAAGAGTTTGTCTCCTACAAAGCTCATCTAAAACTTAAAATGTATATCATAGATTGATAGCTACTAGCTCACCTAAAGCTTAAGTCTCGGTTGAGCAATCTAATAGTTTGTCTCCTACATAGTTCACCTACATCTATAAATTTCTTATAGATTGATAGCTACTGACTCATCTATTACTTAATCTCGCTTGAGAGATCCAATAGCTTGTCTCCTACGAAGCTCATCTAAAATTCAAAATGTATATCATTTATAGCTTCATTATCCCTTAGATTTTTCCTAAGTATTATCTGGGGTCCAGCATGGTTTTCCGGTGTACTCCTTGGCTTGTTCCGTGCCTTCTAGAACACGGATGGCACCGGCTGCCATAGCTTCTAGTTCAAACTCGCCTGGATATGCAGTTACTGGAGCTATCCATAAACAAGCCTCTGTAATCTTTTCAACCAGCTGCTTGTTGTGGACCATGCCACCACCTAGCAATATGCCATCTACCTGACCGTGAAGCACTGCTGCCATTGAGCCAATGTACCTGATAATTTGATAAATCATTGTATCCCAAATAAGCTTTGCTTCCTTGTCGCCGGCCTCTGCTCTGTTAAATACATCAAGGGCATCTGAGGTGCCAAGATGACTTACAAATCCGCCGGTTTTGGTGGTAAGTGCTAGAGTCTCCTTTTTATCTGGATGCTCCAAGGTGTATCTAATCATCTGAGCTGCCGGAACGGAGCCACAACGGGTTGGGGCCATTGGGCCGTCTCCTGCAACAATATCATTTCCATCAATCATCTTGCCCTGGCGGTGTGCTGAGATTGAAACTCCACCACCTATATGGCACACAACGTAATTTTTATCCTCGTATCTATAGCCCTGTAAGTTGCTGTGTCTGATTGCAGTCTCCTTAAGGTTAAGTGCATGCAAATGTGAATCTCTATACACGCCCTTAATTCCTGTCATCCTCGCTTCGATTATGAACTCGTCTGTGTCTGGTGGATTGACTACGAATGCCGGCTTGCTGTATTCCTTTGCAAATTCATTTGCAATCTGTGAACCTAACTGGGCTGGGTGCTGAATACCATTTGCTCCACGCCTAGCATGATCTAAAAGCACATCTCCAACCCTGTAGGTTCCTCCCTCCACTGCAAGTAATCCGCCACCTCTTCCAACAAAAGCATCCACTGTGGCCAGGTCTACACCAGCCTTTTTAAGCTCTGTCAAAATAACGTCTTTACGATATGAAAGTTGGTCACTGATGGTTGCAAACTCTGCAAGCTTCGCAGCATCATGAGATACGTTTACTGAAAATTCAAGCTCCTTGCCATTAAAGCATCCAACCTTTGTGGATGTGGAACCCGGGTTTATAGTTAAAATCCTATAGCTCATGGCTATTCTCCTATTTCTTTTAATTATTTGAGTCTGTAAGGTCTATGCCTTTACATTGCCATATGCAGAAGTATCAACAGGCCAAATGCCTGGATTAAAATCAGCATAAGGCTGCTTTAATTCTTTAAGATTTTTGATTGTTCCAGATGGCTGAGCCTGAGTCTTAATCTCTGTAGAATGCTCAAGCTTACCACCCCAGCGGAGTCTAGAACGATCAAGCTCCTCCTTGGTGTAGTTCATTACAAACTTGCCATCTACTATGTCAAACTTTGCACGGCTGCCACATACTAAGCATGAAGCGCTCTTTAAGTCGTGAGAGAACTGTATAAGTCTTGTGTGACAAATTGGGCATGTGCCCTCTTCCTCGCCACGGAAACGGATTCTCTCCTCCTCGGTCTCAGCATTTAAAGATTCAACAATGTTCTTACCAACCTGAGTCATTCTCTTCATCATCTCAGGATTGCCTGCAACATTTTCACAGGCCATAGCCTTGTAATACTCCACTGTATCTACCACGTCGATTCCAAGTGGGAATGTAAACTCAAACATCATTGGAAGAGTAAGAGCAATCCACTCCTCTGTCATTGCACCTCCAACAGAAATAAGTGCTGCCGAGCGCTTCTTAAATGCACGTGCATCAGGAAGCTTTTCCTCTGGCTCTCCTGCTGCCTTGCCCTCGTCATATCTGGCCTTTCTAAATGTAATATCGTGGCTAGGTCCGATACGATCGCAAATAGTCTTGAATCGACCTGTAACTGATGTTTCATATGTTGGACAAGCGAGAATGACTGCATCCGACTGCATAACTGCTTCGTCCAAAATATCGAAATCGTCATGCTTTACACAGTATCCTCTTCCCCTGCCTGTCATTGTGCCGATTGTACATGCAATACAACCAGTGCAATTTCCGATATCCAAATCGTCCGCTCTGATAAATGCAACATCACACCCCTGTCTTTCGCACTCCATAAGTGCTTCCTTTACCATTACGTCGCAGTTGCTCATTTTGCGTCCAAATGAGATACCCAGTACCTTTTTCTTTTCCATAAATATACCTTCCTTACGTATTACTCCTTTATATGAGATAAATATATATGAATAACCGGAAGGTCTCTTTGAAAATGTTGGGGTAGAATTTGTCATTTATTGCAAATGTTTTTAGGGTTTGCAAGAAATGCAACCATGGCTTGTTATATATTGCAAAAATTGAATAGTGAACCTAGGGGACGGGGTTAGCGGGTCATATAAAATATGAACCGCTAACCCCGTCCCCTAGGTTCACTTCCTCCGCCAAAGCTCAACATCCCCAAAAGAAAAAAGGCCAGGAAAAGCCTAGCCTTTAGTGGGTTTATATTATTCTGCCTTTGCAGCTTCACGAGCTTTATTTCTCTCGATGATACCATCTCTAACCTTATCCATGTAACCTGGCTTATCAAGGTTGTAGATAAGAAGTGGAATGATTCCAAGAAGGAATACAATACCTGGAAGAAGGTTTGCACACATGTTGATACCAAACTGGATTGTTGAAATCTGGCTTGTTAAATCAGCCTTTGTTGCTGCATCAACTGCACCTTCAAGCTGTGCCTTAAGTGCGAACATGTTGTCATAACCATACTTACCCATGATGAGAAGGAAGATTGAGTTTGCAAGAGCTGTACCAATCTTTGTAGCCATTCCTGAGAATGAGAATGCCATACCATCATTTCTGTAACCATACTTAAGATCAAAGTCATCAACTGCATCTACGATCATACCGCTTCCTGAAGGACCTGCGATGTAACCAAATCCGTAGATAACCATCATTACGAAGTTGAATGGAATGCTTGTTGATGGTCCAAAGAAGATTACGATAAGTGAAATACCCTGGATGAGCATTGAAACGATTGCAACGTTTCTCTTACCATACTTCATGCAAAGCTTTGGAGCGATTGGCATAACAAGTGTACCAACGATCATCTGCATCATCATGAATACTGTGATAAATCTCATATCCTGTACGCAGTGCATGTAGAAGAATACTGCAACTGAGATACGACCAAGCATACCAAACATGTTCATCAAGCTGTAAAGAAGCGCACATACAAGGTTCTTGTTCTTAGCGATGAGCTTAAGACCTTCGATGATGCTTCCCTGCTCGCTCTTCTTAACGTCGATTCTTTCCTTGGAAAGACCAGCAACTGCCCAGAACATTGGAAGTGCTACAAGAGCAAGAAGAATAGCTGTTGAATGATAACCAGCAGCCTCGTCTCCGTGACCGAACCACTTTACAAGGTTAAGTACAAATAAGTTAAGGATAATCTGACCGATTGTCATACCCATCATCTGTGCTGCGTTAAGCTTGTTGATTTCCTTTGGATCGCGTGTCATTACCATTGGAAGTGCAAGGTAAGGAACGTTTGTCATTGTGTATGACATACCAAGACCGATATATGTGATGTAAGCGTAAGCAAGCTTAGCTGGACCACCGAATCCTGGCACTGTAAATGTAAGTACTGTAAAGATTACAAGGAATATTGCACCAACAACAATGTATGGACGGAAACGTCCGTGCTTTGTGTGTGTACGCTCCATAATTGTACCCATCATTGGGTCATTAATACCATCCCATACCTTTGCAATGAGCATAAGGAGTGCAACTGCACCAGTTCCAAGTCCAAATACATCAGTATAGAAAATTGAAAGGTATGTACTTACCATTGTCCATGAAAGCTGTGAAGCAAAGTTACCTAATCCATAGACAAAATAATTGATAGGCTTCAAAGGAGCCATTCCAAATTTGTTAACGTTTGTTTCCATGGTTTCCCCCCTAACGTTATTCTACATATTATTTACTACTTCATCAAAGTTTTTATACTTTTCCATCATCTTTGGAAGAGTATCTTTGTTTGCCATAAGTTTTGGAACACATACAGTAATCATGTTCTGAATCTCGTTGTAGTGCTCGTAGATACCAATATTTGTATTACGTGCTCTATTCTTTTCCTCTTCAGAAAATTCAACTGTCACCTTATCCCCTTCAACAGAAAGCTTACCGTAGATACCACAGATTGGGCACTCAACAGTAGTTGTTCCGTTCATGGACAACAGCTGATTGTGACATACTGGACATACTCCATCAGGACCAACCCAAGTATCAACCTCGTCATAAGGCTTACCAAGTGAAGTTGCTACCGCTGTACCAAGATCAGCACACTTCTTCATAAGCTCCTTGTCAAATAATGGGTGACCTGTACGTCCCTGGTCATAAGCATCAACGTGACCAACACACTTCATACAGAATGAGAATGTAAATAAGTCAAGCATTGGAAGACCAAGAGATACCCAGTTGTGAGTTTGAGCTCCACCAACTGAAATATAACCTACATATCTGTCCTTGAAATAACGCTCGTCAAGAAGTGGTTTGCCAGCTTCTGCCCTCTTCTTGTTCTCCTCTAAAAGTGCTGCTCTGTCATGAGATGGGCCAAATCTATCTACAAAGTTCTTAAACTGGCCAACAATACCTACTGCATAAACAGGTGCTGCAATGATGATACCGTCTGCATCGAGGCACTTCTCTTCGAGAATGCTGTAATCATCTTTCATACAGCAGTGGATTTCCACATCCCCCTTATCGCGGCAGCGACTACAATAATCGCAAGCACGGCAATGACCAATATTAAGTCTGATTGTATTGATAAACTCAACCTCTGCACCAGCTGCTTTTGCGGCAAAGAGAGCTTCCTTTACCATAACATCACTTCTCTGATCTATACGACCAAAAGAAATACCTAATACCTTCATTCTTTTCTCCTTTCACTTTATGTATCTGTGATTATTTTATGTTCAAAGGGATGGATTTACTTGTACTGAAATGGCAAGTTATAGGTACTGATTTGGACATTAAAATTTTGAGATAAGTATCGAGGACAAAAAAGATGATATAATTTTTGTTCTATGAGAAATGACTCTATCAAAAAAAGAACCCTACCTAAGGTAGAGTTCTTTTGTCCTTCTATTTACAACTTCCAAGGCTCTACTATTCCATTGATGTTTTCAAGCCATGTTGTTCCATTTTTTCTGCGAACTGTAAGTGGAGTTACCGCAACGGTATTCTCCTGCTTTACATCCAAGTAACCTGTACTGTCAACCACTGAACCAAGAGCTGAAATGACATAAGATGTACCATCAACAGTACCAAGATAAATCATTGTATGTCCTGCAAAATAAAGTGGTGTACCTGGAATACACTGTGAGATTGTTGCTGCCTTAGTAGCAGTATCCATTGCCTCAACGTTCATGCAAGTGCCTGGAACCTCTTTTTGCCAGTTGGTGTTTCTTGGCATATCGATACCAAAGCATTTATATACATTTCCTACAAATGCTGAGCAATCTACTGAATCAAGCATTCCGCCCCAGCCGTAAGTGTCACCTAAGTAATCAAATGAAAGCTTTACCATATTTGCTGATGTCATAGGCAAGTATCCAATGCTGACATCTTTGTTCTGAGCAATAAGTGCCATCTGCTTTACGCAGTTTCCGTTGGCGTCCCTTGTTGGTAGATAAACTACGTAGTTGTTCCATGTGCCTCTAGTGGCAATATTTCTTGGAACATCCTTATCTGGAACAAGCTTAAGTGTTGTTCCCATTGTAAGCTTTACACCTGATGTTGCTGGTGCATAGTGTGACTCTGATAAAGTGAAGTAGTCGTTGGTTACAACTACAAAATCCTTACCGGCTACATCTGTCTGCCACATATCAAGCCACTCTGACTTGCCATTGCAAAAAGCTATATCGTCAGCTAAAACCCAACCTGAAACACCTTTAGAATAACCCCAATAGAACATCTTGTTGTTGACTATAGCACATTCTTTTACAAGAAATGGCTCATTAACTCTGAGACCACTTAAGATAATCTCGTCGTCTGAATCCTCTGCACTATAACCGATGTAATCTGTAGTTGGAATTGACTTAATCTGTGTCTGGCTAACGCCAACTGCGTACTTAGGACCAACTACTTCGCCCCAACCTGTAGCCTGAACTAGCTGAGCAATTCCATTATAATAGGTAGCTGTATCCACCTGAGTTCCGTTTACAAAAATAGGCTTCTGTGGAGCCTCTGCCAAGATGCTTTGAGCAAGATTAGCCTTTAACTCTGTTGCATTAAAGCTTGCGTCCATAGCTGTTATATCATTCATGTTGGCCTTCTCTGACTTGAGAGCCACAACATTAAACTGTCTAATTCTTTCTGTATCCATCAAAACAGTCCCTGCCTTGTCAGCAGCAAGACCATTCCAGTATGCTGGGCTACACATCTCTGGTGTAACTGTGCTCTCTGTAGCAACTGCAGCTTTAACTGGCAATACATTGATGAAGCACCCCAATATGCATACAATAGATAAAATCGCAGCAGTAACCGCTTTTTTAGAAATATTTATACCTACAAATAAATTATCCATCTACATTATCCTCCTATCCTGTTAACTCCCCGAATGAACAATTGTATTGATTATACTACTATTCATAGGATTTTTCCAATAGCTCAAACAGGATTAGGAGTGTTATCGTATTTACGTATTAATTTATTCGTATTTATATTGATATTTAGCTTCTATCAATCTTATTTCCATTGGCTTAAGATTGTACTCAAACTCTAGCCTTCCATCAGTAACTGTTACCTGCTGCATTTGCATATTAGGATTGGCATGTTGTTTGATGAATTGAATCTCCTCACTCTCCATAGACTTAGCCAAATCGAGATGCTTCCAAAGATCCTGCACACTACCATATTCTTGATTAATATAATAGGTCTTGATTTGATAGTTGCCATTTTGAACATCGTTCAATATACATTTGATTTGCAAATCCTCTGTGTCCTCTAAATATTGATCAATGTCCTTAATCTGGATGTTGTCCTCATCAATTTCTAGATACTTTTCTGATAAAGCCTTAAAGTTATGGCAAACAAGAGCGTAGCTTCCTCTACCATTAGTGGTAAGCATTCCATTTTCCATCCTAACCATTTCACGGTTGTAATTTCTGTTAAGAAATTCAATTGCATAGAAGGAAGGCTTTTTGATTCCATCCCTTGAAATCAAGCCTGAGTCACCACTTAGCAATGTGTTGGTATCGTAATACTCAGCATACAAATCCAAGCCATGCCAGTAACTCATCACATCCACATGGCCTGCCATATCTATATAGTTTTTCATGATGTAAGCAGCTTGCTCGCAAGAATCACTTAAAACATTTCTATTAGAAACCGTATAGTTCCATTCATCTAAGTGGAATTCTGGAACGTTAAAGCCCACATCATCCATAGACTGCTTCATCACTGTAACCTGGTTTACCACATAATCTCTATCCAGAGACTTCTTGCCGTATACATAAGCTCCATCATTAAATGAAATATATTGGAAAGAGCTAAATGAAATAAAATCAGGCCAAATATCTCTATGCTTCCATATACCAAACACCTTGTCAGAAAGCTGCTTTTCATATCCTAACACTAGGCCCGGACCACCAACCTTAATGTATGGACTAATGTTTTTCATGGTGCTGTGAACCATATCAAAATATCTGTAGTAGTCTCCGTCCTCGTTTTGGATGTTGAGCTTTGGATTCTTCCACAATTCAAAGAACCACTGCTCTATCTCCTCGATACCATATCGGTTTACCAGATGGATACTCAAATCCTTTATCAGCTTTTTGTAAAAATCAAAATCAAAAAGCTCTATCTCCTGATCCTCACGATTGATATATCGCTCTGGACCATACATCAAAAGTGTTGGCTTTTGGCCGATTTCCATGTAAAGCTTAATATCATTTTCAGTAAGAAAATCCAGCACGCTGTCAAGCTTGTGAAAGCTGTATTGACCGCCTTCGCGAATGCAGGTGTTTGGAGCAAATAAATTCCAGACTCTGATGTGGGTAATACCAAGCTTCTCCTTTAATTCCAAAAGCTGATTTTGAGCCTCCTGCTGCAAAAGCATGTATATGTTTCCGATATTGATCACTCGAACTATATCCACATGCTTTTCCTTAAACTCAGTGGCATCTACCTCGATTATCTTTTGGTTCACCTGCTCTGGCTCTGGAGTATCGCTAAGATTGTTGATATACGTAATAATCTCTTCCTTGCCTTCGCCATCCACTTCATAGTCAACATTGCTGCTTGTGTGATTAGCTGCAGTCTTGCGATACTCACCAGGAGACATGTTAAATACTTTTTTGAAAGATTTATTAAATGCAGATGAGGTACTAAAGCCGTTGTCCATTGCAATGTGAGTCAGGCTCTTGTTGGTGTAAACCAGCTCGTCTACAGCGTGGAAAAGTCTAATGTTGTTGAGATAATCCACGAAGGTCATTCCAAACTTTTTCTTAATATATTTTGAAAGATAGGCTGTAGAAAGATACATCTTGTCCGCCAAATCATTTAGGCTGATTGGCGCCTGATAATGGCCCTGGATGTAGCTTTGAATCTCGCTGATGCGCTCCTTTTCTGCATTGTTATCAAATAAAATCCTGGCCTCGTCAGTCTTTACCATAAAATTGGCAATCAGGATGTGAAGCATTTGATAGTAAAGTGACTGAAGATAGCACTTGTCGCTCTGTCCCTGATTGTAGTAATACTTGATGATTTCCTTCATCTGATGACGAAGCTTATCATAGGCAGAGTTCTTGTCCACTGCTGAGTTGCAAAGGAAAAGCATCTGAGTTGTGCCGATGGTCTGAGACAACAGGTAATAATCTATTGCAAAACGAATAGCCAGAAGACCTCCTGAATTTTCAAACTTATGTCGCTTGTTTGAATTAATCAGTATCATATCTTCCGGCTGTAATTCGTAGCACTTATCATCAATCACAACCTGAACCGAGCCCTCCAACACATACAGCAAATCAAGATTCTGGTGGTAGTGCTGTTCTCTCGGTTCATCGTTGGATTCATGAATAATATTAAATTGAACTATTTCACGTATATTTTCCATGCTATAATTCTACAATATAATTCTTAAGATTTAGTGACTTCTACTCAAAGTCTATAGATTTGCCTGTGCGAGCAGACTCTCTTGCAGCCTCCATTAGGCGAAGAACTCTTCTTGTCTCTGGAATC
>Ga0129307_1002313_pt1 | contig 15514 bp, 16 predicted proteins | sample P1105metagenome_FD_94437 | JGI IMG/M metagenome (GOLD analysis project Ga0129307, IMG submission 94437) | Capybara group fecal microbial communities from Wisconsin, USA - P1105 metagenome | ecosystem: Host-associated > Mammals > Digestive system > Large intestine > Fecal | place: USA: Wisconsin... | reverse complement strand
GATGAAGCTGAAGCAAAACAAAGAGAACTTGACTTATCTCCTTTCCAAGTTAACAGTGATTTGATGAGTTTGGCAAATGATGGAGCTATTTTCATGCACTGCTTGCCTGCAATTAGGGGCCAAGAAGTGACTGGGGATATTATTGACGGGCCGCAATCCGTAATTTATGATGAGGCCGAAAACAGAATGCATGCCCAAAAGGCTGTCTTGTATTATTACCTAATGTAATCCAACTATTGCAAATATTATAAAAATTGCAAATAGGCAAATACAGCAGGCTATCCATTCACCACTGCCATTCTTTTTAGGTGTAGTTGTTGTTTTAGTTTGCGTATGCTGGTAATTATTGTTTGCATGTTGATTGATTGGCGGTGTTTCAATATATTCCGCTTTTTTAACTGTTTCTTCTTTTTTTAATAATGCTCCACAGTTTTTACAGAATTTAGCTTCATCCGGATTTTCTTCACCACATTTGTAACAAAACATTAAGACTCCACCTTATTGTTATTTTTAGAAATATTATTAAACCGATTCCACCTACAAATCCTGTAATAAACCTTAATGGATTTGTGCTTTCTCTTGGACCGAAGTATTGTGTTAAACCGTCGATAGCTACAGGTATCATAAGAATGATGGATATAATTAGTGTGTTTAAATCATAGTTGTGTCCATAAATATGGTTCCAGATTAAATAAACGGCTAAACCAGTATAGAATCCTGTACATCTGGCGCATACTGGAAATTGATGGCCTTTGATAAAGAAACTTCTTTCTGGAATTCGATGGCATAGGTATTTTGTAAGATTCATATTATCAGCACAACTTACTATCATGTAAATATTTTTAAGATAATTATATATATTTTTTTATTCAAAAGTTATTGTATAATATATAAAAAAGGTTTTTAAAATGAGAGGCGGAGAAGCGATAATAGAATCCCTCAAAAATATGGGGGTAAAGACAATATTTGGTTATCCTGGCGGACAAACCATACCCTTCTATGACATGTTATATGATGCAGACATGAATCATATATTAGTTAGACACGAACAATGCGCAGCTCATGCAGCTGACGGATATGCAAGAGCTTCTGGTCGTGTGGGGGTGTGCTTGGCAACTTCAGGTCCTGGAGCAACCAATTTAGTCACTGGTATAGCGACTGCATATATGGACTCTTCTCCAATTGTAGCTATTACTGGACAAGTTCCTACTCATTTAATTGGAAATGACGCATTCCAAGAAGCGGACATTATTGGAATTACAATGCCTATTACAAAACATAGTTTCCAACCTAAAAATCCGGATTTAATACCTTCAATGGTTAAATCTTCTTTTGAGATAGCTTCCAGTGGAAGGCCGGGTCCAGTATTAATTGATGTTCCAAAAGAGGTTCAGGAAGGAGAGCTTACAGAATTCGATGATTCTTTAATTAGCACTCCTGGTTATAACCCAAATGTTAAGGGAAATATTAGACAGATTAAAAAAGCTCGTGATTTAATTAAAGAAGCTAAAAGGCCTGTAATATTGGCAGGAGCAGGTGTTATTATATCTAACGCTTGCTGCGAATTGAAAAAGCTTTCAGAAACTATTGATGCTCCTGTTATGACTTCACTTCTAGGTAAGGGTGCTATTGATGAGACTAGTGATTTAGCATTAGGAATGCTTGGCATGCATGGTAGAAAGGTTTCTAATGACTACATTAATGAATCTGATTTATTAATAGCTGTCGGCATAAGGTTTTCAGATAGAACAACTGGTAGGATAGATAGTTTTGTTCCGGATACAAAAGTTATTCATATTGATATAGACCCGGCGGAAATTGGTAAAAATGTAGATGTGGATTTGCCAATTGTTGGAGATGCCAAAAATGTTTTATCTTCTTTAAATAAAACTTTGAAAGGTCATGAAATTTCTGATGACGTGAAGTCATGGGCTGACATGATTAAGCAGAAAAAGCAAGAGTTAATGCCTCGTGTCACTTATGATGATGTTCCATTAAAACCACAAACAGTTATTAAGGAGATTTCAGAAGTCTTGACTCCCGAATCAATATTAACAACTGATGTAGGTCAAAATCAAATGTGGGCAGCACATTTCTATGATACTCAAAAACCACGCAAATTTATATCTTCAGGGGGACTTGGAACTATGGGATTCGGATTCCCATCTGCTATCGGCGCTAAAGTTGCCTGTCCTGATGACCCTGTTGTATCTATTAATGGTGATGGTGGATTTTTAATGGTTTGTCAAGAACTTGCGACCATTTATGATTATGACATACCTATTATTGCAGTAGTTTTAGAGAATAGAACTTTGGGAATGGTATATCAATGGCAAACATTATTATATGGTGGAAGGCACTCCGAAACTGAATTTAAAGATAGTCCTGATTTTGTTAAATTAGCTGAAAGTTTTGGAATTAATGCAGCTAGAATTACTAAACCTGGTGAAACTAAGGAGGCCTTAGCTTCAGCAATTAAGGACAATGAATCAATTTTATTAAATGTTGTGATTGATTCCGAAGAAACTCTACCTATGCTTCCGCCAGGAGCCGGAATTAATGGGATGATTGGTGAATATAAGTTGGAAAGGGATGTGATTTAATGGATTTAGATTACCATATTATTTCTACATTAGTCGAAGATAAGCCAGGGGTTTTACAGAAAGTTGCTGGATTATTCAATAGGAGAGGTTTCAACATCGATAGTATTACTGTAGGACAATCAGAAGTAGATGGCCTATCTCGTATGGTTATTTCAGTACATGCCGATCAGAAAGGTTTGGAGCAAGTAACAAAGCAACTAAATAAATTAGTTGACGTAGTCAAGATTAAAGATATCACTAAAAATTCTGTTAAAAGGGAATTATGTCTTGTTAAAGTCAATATTCCTAATGCAGAAGCAAGAGCTGAAATAATGCAATATTCTAATATTTTCAGGGCAAAAATTGTTGATGTAACAGAAGAAACATTATTAATTGAGATTACTGGAGATAAAAAGAAGGTTAATGCATTTATATCTTTATTAAAAGGTTATGGAATTAAAAAGATCTCACGCACTGGACTAACAGCCATGGCAAGGGGGAGTATAAAATGACTATATTAGAAAATGTTTTAGAAGACAATAAGAAATTTGTAGAAAACTTTGAAGGCGAAGAAATGTCTCACCATGCAGCTAAAAAATTAGCTATTTTGACTTGTATGGACTGTAGATTGATTGATTTCTTTGAACCTGCATTAGGCCTTGAAAGAGGAGATGCAAAAATCGTCAGAAATGCAGGAAACTCAATCGTTGGTGAAGATGCAATTAGGTCAATTGGTGCAGCTTTATACAATTTAGGTTGTGAAGAAGTTTTAGTTGTAGGACACACAGAATGTGGTATGGCTGGTGCAGATGCTGAAGCTTTAAAAGAAAAAATGCTTGCAAGAGGCATCGCTGAAGAAGATATTGCTAAATATGATTTGGCAGAGTGGATTGGCGGATTCGAGGATGAAGAAGAAAACGTCAAAAATGTCGTGGATAAAATCAAAAACCACCCATTAATCCCAGATGTACCGGTTCATGGTCTTATAATCGATATTGTAACTGGTGAGTTGAAAGTTTTAGTTGATGGTTACTAATCATCAATTATTTTTTTATTTTTTTTAGTCAATTTTATTAATATTAAAAATTATATTTATTAAGTAAGATATTTTATTTGTATCTTAACTTTTATTAAATTAAAGGGATGATTTTAAATGAAAATGTATTACGATGCAGATGTAAATACAGATGCTCTTGAAGGAAAAACCATTGCGGTAATTGGTTATGGTTCTCAAGGTAGAGCACAATCTAGAAACATGGCTGACAGTGGAGCTAATGTTATTGTTGGTGTAAGAGAAAACGGCAGCTCTTGGAACTTGGTTCAAGAAGACGGAATGACTGTAAAAACCATTGAAGATGCTGCAAAGGAAGCTGACATTATTCACATTTTACTTCCTGATGAAATTCAAGAAAGAGTATACAACGAACAAATTGCACCTTATGTTGAATCCGGAAATACTATCTCTTTCTCTCATGGTTATAACATTCACTTTGAATTAATTAAACCAGATGAAGATGTAAACGTTGTAATGTTTGCACCTAAAGGTCCTGGATCCATGGTAAGAAGAACCTATGAAGAAGGATTCGGTATTCCAGGTTTAGTTGCAGTAAAACAAGATGCAACAGGCGATGCAATGCAACTAGCATTGGGCATGGCAAAAGCTTGCGGACTAACAAAAGCCGGTGTTTTAGAAACTACTTTCCAAGAAGAAACTGAAACTGACTTATTCGGCGAACAAACAGTTTTATGCGGAGGTATCACTGAATTAATCAATGCTGGATTCACCACTTTGGTTGAAGCAGGATACCAACCGGAAATCGCTTACTTTGAAACCTGCCATGAAGTAAAACTCATTGTGGATTTAATCTATGAAAAAGGTTTCGCTGGAATGTGGACAGATGTAAGTAACACTGCTGAATATGGTGGTTTGACTAGAGGTAATAGAATCATTACTCAAGAAGCAAAAGACGGTATGAAAGCAGTTTTAAAAGAAATCCAAGATGGTACTTTCAAAAAACAATGGGCTGAAGAAAACGCTACTGATGGCGCTAATCTAAAAGAAATGAGAGCAGCCGAAAGTCAAAAAGACATCGAAATTGTTGGTGAAAGACTTAGAAAAGCTTGTGGATTACAAGAAGATGATTAAATCTTTTTAATCCTTTTTTTTACTTTTTTTATTAAAATTTTTTTATAGTGTGGTAATTGTGGTATTTATTGGCATGGACCATGGAACTACTGGAATCTCTTTTTGCATAATGTCTGATGAAGGTAAAGTTCTTGATGTTTTTAAGATAGGAAGGGAAGAGAGTAAACAGGGTTTGGTTTCTGCAACTGAAGAACTGGAAAAACGTGTAGATTTAGACTCTATAAAAATGATGGCTATTACCTATTCTATGGGCGATGGCATAAATAAAATCCTACCGACCGATAAGGTTGAGGATAGGGGAATTCTATCTATTAATGGTGCCGGTAAGGTCACTGGTGGTGGAACATCAGTTTTCTCACAACTGGAACAACTTGATATAGATTCTGTAATGATTCCTGGCCTTCATAAGGATTCTACATCTTTAAATGAATTATTCAGGGCAGCTTATTCTCATCAAGCAAGTCCTGAAAAAGTAAGTATTTCCTATAATGCAGTTAAGGAAACCGGATGGTCTAATTTTATTGTAGCAGATATTTCATCAAATAGCGTGGATATTCTAATAGAGGATGGAAAAATCAAAGGTGCTATGGATGCGTGTGTTGGAGCGATGGGTGTTGTTCATGGACCTTTAGATTTAGAAATGATTAGGGATATCGATGAAAATAACGCTTCAGCAAACGGATGTTTTTCACATGCGGGTGCAATAAAGATAGCTGAAATTGATGGAAAGGTAGCTAATATGAAAAATCAGCTTTTGGAAAACTATAAAAATGGTGATGAAAAAGCAAAATTAGCTATCGACACTTTAATAATGACTGTAGCCATGGAAATAGCAGGGCTTGCTGTTGTATGTGAAAATGAAATTGAAGGCATAGTTTTGACAGGTTCCATTGGATCTGCAACCGAACCATTTAATTTTGAACATGAAATTAATAAATATTTCAAAAATAAATATGATTTGAAGGTTATTTCAAAAGAATCTGGAGCTATCGGTGCAGCTCAAATAGCGATGGACGTTTACAATGGTAAAAAAGAGATTTTAGGTATAGAAGTGGATATCTAAACTTCTATTTATCTTCTTTTAGGCTAACAAATACAACATTTCCGCCTTTAATGGTTTCCAATCCGTTTTCATTTTCAAGGACTAGATTTAGATAATTATCAATAGCAACGACTTTTCCTTCGCTTCTATTATTATCCCTTAAATCAACACTAACATACTTGTTTTTAAATTGTGCAAAAAGTTTGTTCACATTATCTTTTTCAAAACTCATTTTTTCAAATCCTTGAATTTTCTATTTTAATATTGATGTTTCAACTTTAAATACTTTAATGTTCAAAATAATATTATGGCAATTAATCAATTAGAAAGTAGTTTAGAAGCTATTACTCGTACAATAGCTCAACTAAAAAAAGATGGATGTACCGATGAGAAAATTTTAAATGAGCTTTATGAAGAAAGGGATAAAATACTTAGAGATTTAAATTTATCCTAACCATTCTTTTAATAGACTCATATCACTAGTTAAATCAATTTTAAGTGGTGTTATTGTAGTTTTTTGAGATCTACGTAATTCATAACCATCACTTCCAGGCTCATCGAATTCGTATGGTTCACCGCCAATCCAGTAATATGGTTTTCCACGGGGGTCCATTCGTTTATCAATTACTGGAGTATACATTCGTTTTCCAAGTTTTACAACTTCAAATTCTTCATCAATAGGGTTCGCTGGAATATTTACATTTAATAAGTCAATTCCTTCAGGTAAACCTTTTTTCAATATTATTTTAGATAATTTTTTAAGCATCATTCCTGCAAAATCAAAGTCAATTTGCACGTGCCCGTTTTCGAATTTGATGTCGTCTCTTGTTACTTCTTGAGAAATTGCAATTGTGGGAATGCCAAAACTTGCAGCTTCAATAGCGGCTCCAAGAGTTCCTGATGTAGTTAATTCTGCTTGTCCTAAATTATAACCGGTGTTAATTCCTGAAATCATTAAATCTGGTTTTTCGTCAAGTATTTCAAATAGCCCGATTGTCACGGCATCAGTTGGGGTTCCACTTACTCCATATCCTTTACTTCCATCTCTTAGTGTACAAGGATTAACTCTTAACGGTTCGTATAATGTTAATGCATGCCCAATTCCGCTTTGTTGCAGTTCAGGGGCAACAACATATGTATCGCATAATTCATCAACCGCTTTTTTTGCAGCCAATATTCCTGAGGCGGTTATTCCATCATCATTACTTATTAACGCTTTCATATATTTATTAAGGCAGCTCTTTTTTTAAATAATTTTAGGTTTATTGGATATTATAAAAAACTTTAATAATAATTTCATTTATAAAATATATTATTAATTTTTGATGAAAAAACACACATGGGTGGAAGCTTGGAAAAACCACAATTGATAAATTTTATAGCAAAGGTAATGGAGGACTCTGGTTTCAAAGTTTACAAAAATTTTAAAACCTCTCAGAAAGTCATTGATATATATGCTATATTACCGACAACAATAGGGGACTTTGGAGTTGTTGTAGCCTGTAAAAATTATGATAAGGACTTTGAAATTGGTGTTGATGTTTTAAAAGAAATGGAAGATGTTCAACAAAGCATAAAAGCATCTAAGGTAACAATTGTGTCTTCATCTTATTTTTCTAATCAGGCAAAAAATTATGCGCTTAGGAAAAACATTAAACTAGTTGACAGGGATGATTTACTTGAGCTTGCCAAACGTTATCAGGACAAGACTTCTCAAACTACTTTAGATAACACTCCTTATGATGGTGGAGCATCAGCCTATATTGAAGAAGAATATCCGGAATACGAATATGACGCTTCAGATATGGAATATTTTATGCAGAGAAGGGATGCAAATCCGAATGTTTACAAGAACACCTTATATAGGCAGATTGATGAACCTAGATCCAGTTCCGTATTATCTTTTTTAAATAGAAATAAATCTTCAAGAGGTAGTGGCTTGTCTCAGACAAATTTATACAACTATAATTCTCCAAGCCGACGCTTAGATTATGACTCATTATTGTTCAGACTAATTGAAAATCCAATTGCTCTGATTATCATGGTTGTAATTATTTCTTATCTGCTTGCATTTATATTTGGCAATTTATTAGGTGTGGATGCAGGCATTTGTGGACTAATTGAGATGATTGTCGCATTGCTATTGTCTTATGGTCTATCATTGTACACAGTTAGAAATAGTGATTTCATAGTAAAAGGAACATTTGTTTTCTTCATTTCATTAGTTATTCTGATTATATTAATTTTCGTTTAAATTAATATAATTTAAATTTTAATGTTGGTTCGGTTTCTATCCCAATAAAGTGTGTTTAGATTATAGATTCACGCCAACATCTAATTCTTTTTTTAATTCATTCTCCAAGTTCCAGAGATGAAATGGCCATATTTCCACCAAAGTTTGGCATTGCAGCTACATGGGTGTGGACATAGCTTGCAAGCGTGTTCTTTTCCATAAATCCATCTTTGTTGTTGTATGATCCCTTGCCTCTTAGGATATTGAATGCCAAATCATGTTTTATGTTGCTTGAATCAACTATTACTTTAGAGTAATGGAATTCATGGCCGTGGAATTTTTCGCCTTTTTTAGAGATTATATTGTCTTGAGTTACTTCTGCAATTGTATATTTCAATGCCTGAACCCTATCTGTTAAAATTGATTTGTAAGGATATACATTAACCATTGCATCGTCATGGATGGAATTCATAAGATACATTAAACCGCCACATTCGGCAAAGATGGCTCTATTTTCTAAGTGGAACTGCTTAATATCTTTAAGCATTTTCTCGTTTTCTGACAGTTGCTTTGAGAAAAGTTCAGGATATCCTCCGCCAATATATAATCCGTCAACATCGGGCAACTCTTCATCTTTTAAAGGTGAGAAATATTCTATTTTAGCATTGTTTGCCTCTAGCGATTCAATATTCTCTTTATAATAAAAATTAAATACTTCATCAAATGCCACTCCGATTTTGACAGGTTGCTTATTTAATTTATTCCAGATTGGAACGATATCTGAGGTTATTTTAGGTGCAGATTTTGCAATTTCGATTAATCTGTCCAAATCGATTGAATTTTTTATAACTTCAGACCAAATATCAATAAATTTTAAGGAATTTTCCCTTTCAACTGCTGGAACTAGACCTAAATGTCTTTGTTCTATTGAGATATTGTCGTCACGATTTATTCCGCCAATAACTTCAGTTTTTGTGAGTTCTTCTATGGATTTCTTGGTTTTTTCATAATGGGCCTTATTTTTAACTTTATTTAAAATAACGCCAGCAATATTTACTTCTGGGTCGAGGGCCTTAAAACCCAAGACAAGAGCGGCGGCACTTTTTACTAAACTTCGAGAATTGATAATTAAAATAACAGGAGCATTTAGAGATTTTGCTACAGATGCGGTACTTCCAATGTCATTGATTGAGTCGATTCCCTCATAAAGGCCCCTGACACCTTCAATCACAGCGATGTCTTTGCCTTTCATGCCCTTAAGAAATGAATCTCTAACTTGGCCTTTCTGCATAAAAAAGGAATCTAGGTTTCTTGATGTATTTCCAGTGGCTAATGTATGATAGGAAGGATCAATGTAATCCGGTCCTACTTTAAATGGCTGTACATTATATTTTTCACTTAGTGCTTTCATTATTCCAGTTGCAATTGTTGTTTTTCCAACCGCACTGCCAGTTCCTGCTAAAATGATTCTCATGATTAATACTTTGTAATTAATTTATATTAAATTTAACATTAGCTATTTTTATATAATATTAAAACTAAAATTTAAATCATAATATATGGTGGTTAAATGAGAATTTTACTAATTCATTCTGATTATTTAAATTATAATGTAAAGAATAAAACACCTGTAGCTGAAGAAATAGAGGATGCTAAAAAAGAAGGCGCCTTTGACGATTCTTTAGTTGTATTTACAGCTGTTGAAAAAGATGATGAAAATAATCCAGAAGGTATTGTTGAAAATTTAGTTAGTGAAGTTAAAAAAGCTAATGATCAAGTTAAAGCTGAAAATATTGTATTATATCCATATGCTCACTTATCTTCATCATTAAGCTCTCCAAAAGTAGCTGTACAAATTTTAAAAGCTGCCGAAGAAGCTTTGCTTGCTGAAGAGTTAAATGTTAAGAGAGTACCTTTCGGATGGTATAAGGCATTTGAGATTTCATGCAAAGGACACCCATTAAGTGAACTTTCAAGAACAATAACTGCCGAAAAGCAAGAAGCTAAAGCTGAAAGAAAACCTTCAGTCTGGCAAATTCTTGAAGGGGATAAAATCACACAAATTGAAGACTTTGAATTTGAAAATAGAGCTTTCAAACAACTTGTTGATTATGAGCTCGGACAGGGGGCATCTGATGAAGGCGAACCTCCTCATGTCAAGATAATGAGAGAAAAGGAAATTTGTGATTATGAACCTGCATCTGATGTTGGAAATCTCAGGTGGTATCCTAAAGGACGTTTAATACGTGACTTAATGGCAGATTATGTTTACAACTTAACTGTAGACCGTGGAGCAATGCCTGTTGAAACTCCAATCTTTTACGACTTGGATAATGAAGCAATTTATCAGCATGCATACAAGTTTGGAGAAAGACAATACCGGACTGACACCAAAAAGAATTTGATGCTTAGATTCGCATGCTGTTTTGGTGCATTCAGAATAATGGCCGATTCTTACTTGACTTGGAAAAACTTGCCTGCTAAGATTTATGAATTATCCACATACAGTTTTAGATTCGAGAAAAAAGGTGAAGTTGTAGGTCTTAAAAGACTAAGAGCATTTACCATGCCGGATTGTCATTCTTTCTGTGCTGATGTTCCTTCTTCTTTAGAAGAATTCTCTAACCAAACTGACATGTGTATGCAAACCGGTAAAGATTTAGACTTAGACTTTGAGGTAATTTTCAGAGCCACTCAAGACTTCTTTGATGATAATGAAGAATGGATGTATGAAATTGCTCGTAAATTCAATAAGCCTATTCTTTTAGAAATTTTGCCTGAAAGACACCATTATTGGATATGTAAAATTGATTTAGCAAATATTGATGCTTTAGGTCGTCCAATTGAAAACCCAACTGTTCAGATTGACGTTGAAAGTGGTAAGAGATTTGGCATTACTTACCTAGGTGAAGACGGCGAGCAGCACAACCCAACAATTTTACACACTTCCCCAACTGGAAGTATTGAAAGGGTTTTATGTGCCATGCTTGAAAAAACTGCATTGGAAATTAATGAGAAAGCTCCAATGTTACCTATCTGGTTAAGTCCTATTCAAGCAAGGATCATTACTGTTGGAGATGCTCATAAGGAATTCGCAGAAGACGTTTATGAAAGAATCAATGCTTCAAATATCCGTGTCGATGTTGATGATAGGGATGAAAGTGTCGGTAAAAAAATTAGAAATGCGGCTAAGGAATGGATTCCATACATTTTCGTTGTTGGAGACAAAGAAATGGAAACCGGCAAATTCCAAGTGACTGTTCGTGAAACTGGCGAAAAGGTTGACATGACAGTTGATGAATTGATTGCAGAAATAAACGAAAAATGTGAAGGAAAACCTTTCAGAAGATTGCCTTTACCTAAGGATATTTCAAGAAGGATTAACTTCCAATAATTATATTTATCAATAAAAATAAATTATAAAATGTTATTATATTACGGAGGAAATTTAATGGACCCAATGTATAGAATAGGAGAAGCTCTTATTGGAGATGGCCCTGAATTAGCACACGTTGATTTATTAATTGGTGATAAATTTGGACCTGTTGGCCAAGCTTTCGCAAATGGTTTATCTAACCTTTCTGTAGGCCACACTCCTTTGACAAGTGTAATTAGACCTAATTTAATGACCAAACCAGCTACTTTAATTATCCCTAAAGTAACTGTTGGTGATTTAGATGATGCTAGTAAGATTTTTGGACCTGCACAAACTGCTGTTGCAAGAGCAGTAGCTGACGCAGTAGAAGATGGATACATCCCTAAAGATATAGTTGAAGATATTGTTATTAATGCGAGCGTATTCATTGATCCATCTGCAAAAGATTTCAGAAAAATTTATCAATATAATTATGGTGCAACAAAATTAGCTATCAGAAGAGCTATGGACGGATACCCATCTATTGACAAAGTACTTGCGGAAAAAGACCGTGGAACTCACCCAATTATGGGATTCAAGGTCAAAAAACTTTGGTCACCACCATACTTGCAAGTTGCACTTGACCTAGATAATTTGGATGCAATGGAAAGAATCATTGCTGAGATACCTGATAATGAAAGAATTCTTCTCGAAGCAGGAACTCCACTTGTTAAAAAGTTCGGTGTTGGAGTTGTTGGCAAAATCAGAGAATTACGTCCGGATGCATTCATTATTGCTGATTTAAAAACTTTAGATGTTGGTCGTGTAGAAGTTAAAATGGCAGCTGACGAGACTGCTGATGCAGTAGCTATTTCCGGTCTTGGTACTATCGAATCTATCAAGAAAGCTATTCATGAAACTCAAAAACAAGGAATCTATTCCATCCTTGATATGATGAATGTCAAAGACTTTGATAAAAAGTTATCTCAATTGCCAGATGATTTAAAACCAGATATCGTATTGTTACACAGAAATGTGGATCTAGAGACATACAAAGCCGAACATGGTGAAGACCTCGGAGGCATGACCGAATGGGGTAACATCAAAGAAATTAAGGAAATTCTCGGTAAAGGTTTAGTCGCTGTTGCAGGTGGAATTAGACCTAGCAACGTAGAAGAAGCAATTGAAAAAGGTGCAGATATTATCATTGCAGGAAGATATATTATTGGTTCTAGAGATGTAAGAAGGGCTGCTCAAGACTTCTTAGAACATTTCGACCCAGATCCTGATAATATGAGACTTGCAATGGATGAAGACGAACAAGTAAATTAGATTAATTTCTAATTTATTTTTTTCTTATTTTTTTAGGAGTTTTTATTATGGGATTTTGTAATTCATGTGGCAGACCAATTGTAAAAGAAGATTATGGAACAAATAAAGATGGAAGTCTTAATCCTGAATTTTGTAAAGATTGCTTTCAAGATGGAGAATATACGGAACCTGATATAACTCTTAATGAGATGATTGTTAGAAAAACAAAGGAAATGATGGAAAAAAATCCAAGATTGGCGGAAACCCAAGCAACTGGTATTACAGCTATGTTCATTCCTGGATTGAAAAGATGGAATCCTGAATTTCAGGATGATTATAAAACTCTTTAGTTTCTACTTTTTAAAATAAATTCTTTGACTTTATTGGCTATATATTCGTCGTGTGATTTTGTATTCTTAATTGTATATAGCTCTTCTTCTAAAGCGTTGTATTTATCAACTAAATCGTTGTATTCAACTCGAAGGGAGTCATAATCGTTCTCCAGACCTTCGTTAATTTCATACATTTCAGCATAACTGGTTTTTGTATTGAGATTTTCTTGTTTTAATTGATCATACTTGCGACTAACCTTATTGTAACTCTCTTTAATTGAGGAGTGTTCCTCCTTTAAGGATGTGCATTTTGTTTTAAGGTTTTTATTTTCTTCTTTTATGCTGGAATATTTAGTCTTGAGATTTTCGTTTTCGGTTTTTATGTTAACGAATTTAGTTTTGAGATTTTCATTCTCAACGATTAATTTGGAGTGCTTATCTCTAATCAGATTGTTTTCATTTTTCAAATCGTTAATATTGTCTTCATGTAGGGAATTGAATTTGCTTTCCATTTCAGCTAATTCATTATTTTTTTGGGCGAGTTCAGCTCTTAATTTTTCAATTTCACTTTGAAATCCTAAAGTAGATGGGTTTAAATTTTCTTCTAGTTGTCTTTCCAATTTTTTCACTTCCTCTACATGTAAATAATTAGCTACCTTCAATGCTTGATTTTCTTCCTCTCTACTTTTGAAATTTTCTATTTCTGATTGCGGTATTATTAAAACTTCTTCTTTGTTTTGGTAAATATCTTCGTGTTTAGGCACTGTTATTTGAATTTGTTCGGTGGTGTATTTTTTTCTCTCACCATTTTTTAATGTTCTATTATATTCCCTAGAATATTTTTTTACAATACCTTTACCAACTTTCATATTCAAATCCTCATTTCTATGTTATGTATGTTTATAATTATATATTTTACTTATATATGGGGCATATTCGCTAAAATCTAAAATTTTAATTTTTTTAATTTTTAGTTTAAAATGTGTAGCATATATTAACCGTGAACACCAAACTATAAGTGTATAAATTTTTGTATGGCAGTGATAATTAGTTGTTAAAATATTGTTGCTGTATAAATATTTATGGTGGTGATAAAAACTAGTTAAAAGTGCTGTATAAATTTTTATATATTAATTGTGGGGGTAAAAAAATATTAAGAAACTATTAGCTCCATTTTTAATTTTCATTTTTTTAATGTTAACTATAAGTGGAGTTTCTGCAGAAAATATTGATGACACGTCATCAGTTGTGGCTGAAAGTCCTATTTCTGCTGATTTAGATACAAGTTTATCTTCATGTAATGCACAAAATAATGATTTATCAAACTATGAATCTTCAAATTCAGTTGATTGTGATAATTCTCATGAATCTTTACAGTCTCCTGATAGGGATGATTTCCCGGTTATTAAGGGAAATTATAAATTGTCAAATTCCCATGATTCATACGTTTCTGCTGGATGTTTAAAATCTTACGATTTAGTCGATAATCAAGTTGCTTATAAATCTCCTGATTTATTGGTTTCTTGTAATTTGGATGATTCTTATATTTGTTTAGAGTCATTTGATTTGTCCATGATTAATGAAAAAATTAATCATGGTTTTGATGTTGATGAAATAATTTCAACAGGAAAAGTTGCAGATAATGAAGTTATTTTGAAAAATTCTAATAGTTTTTCTAATTATGAAGTTGCAATCGATTCAACAAATAATTTAGATGAAATTAATATTTTTGATTCAGCTACGCAATATTTAAATCGACATGATGAATATATTGGCCTAAATATAGGTGATTCAATAATATCTGAAGTTACTGGTGATATGGAAACTTCTGAAAGTTATGAATTTAGTAGTTATGTAGTCCCTCAGGCGAATTTGCTTAAATGTGGAAATGATAATGCAGTTTTAGAAGTAGTTGCAGGTGATTTGTCAGAAATTTGTCAAATTAGTGAGCCAGTATTCGACCGTGTTCTAATATCTTCAGGATATATTTCTGATGAAGAGGTATATTTTGGAACAATATCTTTCGCAGATTGGAAAATGTTATTGGAATATGTTGGTGCTGATAACATAATTTTGTTCGCAAGTTTTACAGATGACTGGAATTCTAATGTAACATCCGAAATTCTAAAGGATGCAGTAAATGGAAACATAGGTGAAATTAGTCTTGACGGTTACAAAGTTACTGATGCATTACTTAAATATTGTCCTTCAACCAATGAAGTGCATGTCTCTTTAATTGGTGACGGAGTTGAAGATGAACATAGTCATGTAATTAATGATACTAACTCTCATGGTTTGGATTATGCATATATTAAACACGTAAATGTAATCTATAAAGATATGCCTAATTTAATGGTCTTAACTTCCTCTGGTTACGTTTCAAACAAAGCTTCAACCGCAGGATCTTGGGACAGTTTAAATGACGTTCTAGGTTCTAGAATGTCTAGCGAAACTTTATTGCCGGATCATAAAGCAATATGGACTCCATTATTGTTGTTATTACAACAAGATTT
>Ga0129307_1002312_pt1 | contig 15518 bp, 9 predicted proteins | sample P1105metagenome_FD_94437 | JGI IMG/M metagenome (GOLD analysis project Ga0129307, IMG submission 94437) | Capybara group fecal microbial communities from Wisconsin, USA - P1105 metagenome | ecosystem: Host-associated > Mammals > Digestive system > Large intestine > Fecal | place: USA: Wisconsin... | reverse complement strand
GCCATGCAGCTGCTCTTGGGAGCGGCATTTGCTGGCGTGGCTTTTACGGTCAACACGTCTTTCTGGTTTCAGGGAACGATGTTCTTCTTCTTCCTCATGGCCTTTTCCAGTGCCACGCACGACATCGCTGCCGATGGCTTCTACATGCTCGACTTGGACAGCCACGACCAGTCGTGGTTTGTGGGCATACGAAACACGTTCTACCGCATCGCCGTCATCTTCGGACAGGGCGTGCTTGTGTGGCTGGCTGGTGAGTTGCAGAAAATATACCCCGACAGCAAGGCTTTTACTTGGAGCCTCATCTTCTTCGGCCTCTCTGCCATCTTCATCGCCATCTGGTTGTATCACCGTTTTGTCATGCCGAGGCCCATGGACCGGAATAATGAGGGACTGACGGCAAGTGACGTGGCAAAAGGCCTGTGGCAGATGCTCTCGTCGTTCTTCACCAAGGTGCCGGTCAAGCAGGTTGTCTTCGTGTTGCTCTTCCTCTTGCTTTACCGCTTCCCCGAAGCTATGCTCACCAAGATGGCAAGCACTTTCTTGCTGCGCCCGATGGAGGAGGGTGGCTTGGGACTGACCAAGGAGGCTTTTGGATTGGCATACGGGACGGTGGGTCTCATCGGACTGCTCTTGGGTGGCATCGTGGGTGGCATGCTGGCCAGCCGTGACGGACTGAAACGATGGCTGTGGCCGTTTGTCTGTGCCATCACCTTGCCCGACATCGTGTATGTGTATCTTAGCTATGCACAGCCCGACAGCCTGGGGCTCGTCAGCGCATGCCTCTTCATTGAGCAGTTTGGCTATGGGTTGGGCTTCACCGCACTCACGCTCTACATGCTTTATTATAGCCAGGGTGAGTTCAAAACGTCTCATTATGCCATCTGCACGGGATTGTCCTATCTTGGACTGATGCTCCCGGGCATGGTGTCGGGATGGATCAAGGACGCTGTGGGATACCAGACTTTCTTTGTCTTGGTCATGTTCTTCTGCATCATCACCTTTGCCGTAGCGGCCTTCATCAAGATAGACCCGGAGTTTGGAAAGAAAAAGCAATGACCCTGTGAAGCAGAAGAAAAAACAACCTTCCCCCCTGGCGTCCGACAGTCGTGCGCGGCTGTGGCCACCTCTCTTGGGCTTCGCCCGAGGCATGGCCGTGGTGGCTCTGCTGTCGGTGTCGATGGTGATGCTCAAGCGGTTGGGTATGTCCAACTCGTGGGCGTCATGCGCTACGGCATTGCTCGCACTGCCATACATGTTCCGCCAGTTGCTGCGCCCCTTGGTGATGGCCATGCCTGCCAGTGGGTGGTGGATGGTGGGCATGCAGATGCTCTTCGCCGTGGCCATGCTGGGTGTGTCCCTTGCTGTCTCTTCTGGTGGCGGTGAGGGGAGCGCAATATGGTGGTGGCTGAGTATCGGTGCGTTTGCAGCCGCCATCCACGACATCCTTGCCGCCGACTACTGCAACTCCCTTCGCGGAAGTCGCAAGCCCGGACGCACGTTGGTGTCGGCCACGTTGCCGCTGCTCGCCATCGTGCTGGGCATGGGCGCCACCTTGGTGATAGCGGGCGACATGGAGGTGCTCACGCGTGATGTGTCCTATTCTTGGAGCCTGGCTTTCGAGGTGTTGGCTGGCGTGTCGTTCGCCGTGGCGTTGGCATCGTTTTTGGCCAAACCCAGCCATATCGTGAAACCCATGCCGCTTTCGAGGGCGTGGCACATACAAAAGAGGGAGTTGGGTAGGTGGTGGCGCACCCCCGGCCAGTGGTCTTTCGCTGCGTTCATCGTACTTTTCACTTTGCATGAGTGTTTCATCTTGAGGGGCGTGTTGCTTTTCCTTGTCGATCCGGGAAGCATCGGTGGCCTGTCCTTAGGGCCGCAGGAGGTGGCTTTCGCGCACAGCACGGTGGCTGGAATGGCCATGGTGGCTGGCAGCGTGGTGGGGTTCACCGTGATGCGCCGCGATGGTCTGCGCCGATGGGTGTGGCCCATGGTGGCGGCTCTCACCGTGCCCGACATCCTACTGCTTTACCTAGCCTACTTCATGCCCTCCGAATTATCAATAGTAACCCTCTGCCTTGCCTTGGAGAGCCTTGGCTGTGGTTTCGGCTTGGCGGGCTTCGTGCGTTACCTGCGGTATTATGCTCCCATGCGCGGCCTGTCGGCATACGGCGACTCTTGTCTCGCCCTCGTGGCGCTCTCCGCTTGTTTGTCGGGCGTGGTCACTGGTGTCCTGCAAGATTATTTCGGTTATCGCCGCTTCTTCATTTTCGTCGTCTTGATGGCCATCGTGGCCGCCGCCTCCCTGGCCCTGCCAAGGATGTTTTCCGGACGTCGGCGCACAAATGCTTGATGGTAATTGGCTTCAATGGCGGCATCTTCTTCTTGCCGGCAGCAGCAGGCTTCAAATGGGAAAGCAGGAAACACCCTCTTTGAGGTTGGTACGTAAATCAACCACAGGACATCCTCACAACACCCGTCATCTGTTGACTACTTCTATAGTTTCGATTACATTTTCGGCTTTATACAGTAATCCCGCTTGTTCATACAACGTGGGGGAATTTTCTTTTTCATATCAAGATGTATATTTATTTTTGCATCGTGAAAGCCAAGGCAATGCCAAAGGCTGGATGTGAGAAATGTGATAAAACAAAAAATAAAAACGTCAATGGATATGAAGAAGATTTTGAAATGGACATTATGGGGTTTTCTCCTCCTGGTAGTTATTGCTGGTGGAGCAGGCTTATGGGTGCTTTATGGTAGCAAAACGAGCAATCCGAATAACTATAAGACCATCGGCGAGATACCTTGCCCTTCGGGATATGAGCGGGTGTCTGGGAATGATGTGGCTTATGCAAACTATCTCAGGCGTTTGCCGCTGAAGCCAAAGGGGGCGAAGGTGCAATTATTTACTGGTGGGGACGCTAACTTGCAGTCCCTCAACTATGCCGTGGTCGATATGCCGTTGCTGTCGAATGCTGAGCAGTGTGCTGATGTGTGCATGCGGCTGAGAGCGGAATATCTTTACCAAGCAGGGCAGTATGGGCGCATCTGTTTCCAAAGTGTGAACGGCAAAAAGCTGGGGTATGGTGGCGGAGCATCGAGAAAGAATTTTGAACGCTATCTGCGGAACCTTTACGGGATGGCAAGCACTTTCTCCCTAAGTCGGGAGATGGCCACCAGACGGTTGGCTGACATGCAACCAGGTGATGTCTTTGTCTATCCTGCTCGTCAAGGACATCAGTATGGCCATGCCGTGATGGTAGTGGACGTGGCGGTCAATAAAGATGGCAAGAAAGCTTTCCTCCTGGCGCAGGGGAACACGCCTGCAAGGGAAATCCACGTCGTCCGAAATTTCAACAACCCCTTCCAGTCCCCATGGTTCATCTTGGATGAGGACGCAGACAAACTGCAGCTTTCTGTCTTCCGCTTCAATGCAACCGAACTGAGACATTTCTAAATTGCCAAAATTTCAGAGGGAATGCCTGTGTTGACATTCCCTCTGATGCGTTATAAAGATAACAAGCCCATCATCAATAGTCAATAATCTGATTGAAAAGGAAGCACAATAGGGTATAAATTTACAACATTCTTACCCCATATCGTGGTATAAGTTTGGTTTTTCATACAAATATGGCTACACTATGTGAAAGGTATGAAAGGAGAAATCGAATAATACAGGGTTGATATAGCATATAGGGGATTTATTGCAATGCGTCGCAGGGCATCCTCATCTTTCTTGTCGTAATTTTCCAGCAAAGAGAAGTTCTCTAATGAGCATCGGATGGCATTTGTCAAGTGTTTCTGCCGCATAAATACATGCAGGCTCTTCATCTTTCCACTTGTGCCAGCCTTGCACTCAATAGGCAAGACCTTCATGTCGCGAGAGATGATGTAATCCACTTCGGAGCGTGTCCCTTCTGCTGTGTTTTCCCAATAGTAGAGGTCATGTTGAGAACGTGGGTTGTTGTATTTCACCAGTTCCCAGCCAAGCACCATTTTTTTGAAACTAACAAGAAAAACACCTTCGTTCCTGATAAAACCGAGATGAAAAAGATGTTGTTTTTTGATAAAACCGAGATGAAAAAGATGTTGCTTTTTGATAAAACCGAGACGTAAAAACACTTTTAATATGATAAAACCGAGACGAAAGTTTTTTTGTTGTACCGCCTATCTTCGCGCCAGCAGAGTAGTGCAAGGCGAATACAAAACAAAATAAAAAGCAATTTATGTCATCGTAGTGCCAAGAGGCCGTGTGACGTACATTCGCCCTTTGGGCGAGCGGATGGACATAAAATCCACCCCTACGGGCGCGCAGGGATTGTGGTGCGGCCTCTTGGTGTTGGGAATTGCGGATGCAAGGGGATGTTGTTGCTTAGTCGCGGAATCTTTTCAGCAGGTCGCCGTAGGCATCAATCCTTCGGTCGCGCAGGAAAGGCCACCACCGCCGCACTTGTTCGCTGTGGTCCAGGTCGATGCTCACCAACGCATCCTCTTCCTCTTGTCCGGCTCTGAAAAGGAGTTCGCCTTGCGGCCCTGCCACGAAGCTGCTTCCCCAGAACTGTATTCCCCTCGTCTGTCCGGAGGGGTCGCTCTCGTGACCCACGCGGTTCACCGCCACCACGGGCAGTCCGTTGGCCACGGCGTGTCCTCTCTGCACGGTGGTCCAAGCCTCCCGCTGGCGTTGCTGCTCCTCGGGCGTGTCGCTGCTCTCATAACCGATGGCGGTGGGGTAGATGAGCAATTCGGCTCCTGCCAATGCCATTATGCGCGCTGCTTCCGGGTACCACTGGTCCCAACAGACGAGCACGCCGAGCCTTCCCACGCTGGTGTCGATGGGTTGGAAGCCAATGTCGCCGGGAGTGAAGTAGAACTTCTCGTAGTATGCCGGGTCGTCGGGGATGTGCATCTTGCGGTATTTGCCGGCGATGGTGCCGTCGCGCTCCATCACCACGGCAGTGTTGTGGTACAGCCCTGGAGCTCTTCTTTCGAAGAGGGAGGTGACGATGACCACGCCAAGCTGTTTCGCCAATGCACCGAAGAACTCGGTTGACGGTCCCGGGATGGTCTCCGCCAGGTCGAAATTGCGCACGTCCTCCGTCTGGCAGAAATACAACGAGTTGTGCAGTTCTTGCAAGACAACCAGTTGCGCTCCTTTTTGTGCCAGTCTGGTCACCCCTTCGCGCAGTCTTTGCATGTTGTCCTCGCGTGAGGCCACGTTGTGTTGTTGCAGCAGTCCTATTTTTATTTCTCTCATTTTTTATTTTTACTTAGGAACTATTACTTAACCTGAATATTTCATACTAAAATGAAAAATGCGAGGTTATTTAACACTAATCCTTTGGTAATCAGAGAGAGAAGCGTTATCTTTGTAGTGCAAAATCAAAACAAAACCTCACATATGCAAAATTAGTCATTTTTCGGATTGTAACCAAGAAAATTCAGAGAAATTACATTTCTCCCCGGTCAAAAACTTCAAGTTGGAGGCCACGACCGACGGAATGACGCTCCCAAGGCAATTCACCCCGCTTTCCGCATGAAAACGCCGCTTGTAAAATATTTTTCCGAGCCATTATAGCAAGTCAGAACGAGTATGAATATTTAGGTTAAAGCACCGCCTTTTTCATCTGTGCCGAAATATGAACTAAATGCAAGAATAATATGCGTGGACGGATGAACTGTAGTGCAAAAATACGTTTTTTGTTCCTTCCTCGCAATAATTTGTTCCACGGATCTTGGCGGGAGAGACGGGATGTATCACTTCGGCAGGTATTACGGACACTACGGCTATTGAAGGGAGACGCTTTTAGCGTCTTTTGTCAACCGCACCTTACGAAATACGTTATTTTTTTTGCAGATTCGTAAATTTGCATTATCTTTGTCTTTTGAAAGAAGATAGGCTGCACGAATTTGCACTATCTTAACAATTAACAAGTATAAGCAAGTTGAAATCACCCACATCTCATCATCCTTTTCAATGATTGCAGCAGACATAAGACCTTTTCTCATCAACAAGTTGAAGGAAGCCCATTGTTTATGGAGCTATGACAACGAATCAATCTCTGACATTCCTGACGGAATGTTGGTGGAATTAGTCATGCTGCATCTCGACATTGATGAAATCAACCTCTTGTTCCAATTATTCCGATATAAGGAAGTGAAAAGGCTTTGGATTGAGAACGTGGTAGCGCAAGGTGAGCGATATCATACGTCGAATCGCTTTTTCGCATGGTAAGACATTTTTTTACAACCGATATTCACCTAATAACTTATTAGACCAATGAAACGACTATTTTCTTTTATTTTTGCCTTTGTCTGCCTGTCTTTGGGGGCATGGGCGTACAGTTCGGGCGATGGTTCTGCCTCACGGCCATATACCATTGCTAACAAGAGCGACTTCCAGCAATTTGTCAGCCATGTAAACAAAGGTCGCATGGGCGTTTCCTATGCCACAGACGCCCCAGACGATGTGACGAAAGGCGACATGTATGGCTGCTATTTCAAGTTGACTGCCGACATAGTATATGACGGCAGTGAGAACAACTACGAGCCGGCCGGATTTGAAGAAAGACGTGGAACAAGTGTCAAAGAGTATTATTTCCACGGCACCTTCGACGGCGACGGCCATACCATCAGCGGCATCAACGTCACCAGCGATGCCTCGAAAATCGGCATTTTCGGCTTTGTGAGCGAGGCCACCATCAAGAACCTGACCGTTGCCAACAGTTATTTCTCCGGGGCTTCGAGCGTGGGTGCCATCGTTGGTGAAGGAATATATGCCGGCACGATAGAGAACTGCCAGGTGATGAGCGATGTCACCGTCAAGGCCTGGCAGCAAGGCGGCGGCGTGGTAGGTTGGTGCAGCGAGGCCAACCTTTATGGCTGTGCCAGCGAGGCCACTGTGAACTGCCAGTCCGGTTCTGCGGGAGGTGTCGTGGGGCAGATGGTCAGCGGTTCACTCACCGACTGCCTCTACATTGGCGACAACGTGAGCGGCGCTTCAAACGTGGGAGCCTTGATAGGCACCAGATACTATGGCATTGGCATTGGCATTACCAACTGCTACTACACCAGCAACACACTCAACCCATTCGGAAACAGAACCAGCAACGAGGCATTCCAAGTTGAACCTGTTGCAGCATCCAACGCCGAGGGCAGCGCCCTCAAAACCTATTTGAACGGCATCGCCGTCTATCGCAACGGCATACTTTACAAAGATAATTTCTATTCCTTCTTCTCTGCCATCGAAGGTTCGGGGACGAGCAGCGCCCCATACATCATTCCCTCCGCCGAAATCTGGGACATGATAGGCAACTACATCAACAAGGGTGGCACAACCGACGACAAGTACTACCAATTGGCCTCCGACATCACCGTGACCACGTCGTGGGGCGACTTGCTTACTCCGTTCAGAGGACATTTCGACGGCAACAAGAAGACGCTGACCGTCAACATCAGCGACGACACCGACGCTGCCGCGCCATTCAAATACGTCTGGGGAATCAGCAACGACGTGACCATCAAGAATCTTCATGTCAAAGGCGTGGCAAATGGAGGAATGTACAGTGCCGGACTGGTGGGGTTCGTTTTTTCTGGGACCTGCTTGATAAGCAACTGCCACGTTGGCACCGCCGTCACCTGCACCGGAGAGGGCAACAACGACGCCCATGGCGGTGGTATCGTAGGCTATGCCAAAAGTTCGAGCGTAGCCCTCGAAGGTTGTCTCTTCGACGGCACCATCACCGCCACCAGCAACGGCAAAGGCAACCTCTTCGTGGGTGCGATGATTGGATGGTGTGACAGCGACACCAGGCAGACACTCAAACGTTGTGTGGAGGATGGGACGTATGTCGGCTGCACCAACATCAACCTCTTCTATGACGACATAGGATTCAACATCATCCAGGGCACCTTCCACGTCAATACGGCCATTTCGCAGGGCGCATTGGCCCAATACGCCGTGACATCAAGCGACAACCTGACCGTCACGCTTCTTCCGACCCCCACGAACTATGACGTGGCCGGCTTCTCCTTTTACGGCAATGTCGGCGTCTTCTATAAAGACACCAACTATTTCATAGCGGGTTCAAGCATGCAATTCAGCGCAGAGGCGAATGAAGACAACATCATCGGCGCCGTCTATGCCAACAACACGATGTGCGACTATGACTCGGAAAGCGAAACCTATGGCTTCACCATGCCAGCGGAGAGCGTCCTCATCTCTGCCGACATGATGGCCACGGGATGGGACGGCGAGGGCACCGCCGAGGCTCCCTGGCTCATCTACGATGCCGCGCAACTCAAACTCATCGCCACTCGTGTGAACAGCGCTTCCGGCGACAATGATGCCGCCAGCGGATACAGAGGAAAATATTTCAAGGTGATGGCCGACATTGACTTTGATGCTAGGGAAAACAACTTCACGCCCATAGGCACCCATGAACAGAAATTCAATGGCCATTTCGATGGCAATGCCCATGTCATCAGCGGCATCAGAGTCAATACGGAAAATCCCAACAATGGCATCTTCGGGGAAATCGGCAGCACGTCAAACGTGACGGGCGTCATCCTTGCCAATTCGCTCTTCAGGGGCTTTGCCTATACGGGCGGCATCGTGGGGCGCAGCGACCAAGGCACCGTCTCCAATTGCCATGTCCTCGGCACCGTCACACTCAGGGCGAAGACGAACAATTCCGCCTATTTCGGAGGCATTGTCGGCTATAGCTACGGTGGGACTATCGACAACTGCACCAGTGCGGCAACCCTCTCGAGCAAGAACGGCAGTTCGTATTACACCCCCTGTCATTATTACGGTGGCATAGCAGGTGCTGTCAACTATGGAACAGTGACCAACAGCGTCTTCCTCGGCAATATCCAGACCCTCAACATCAAGGATGCCGTTCTCACGCAAGTGGCCAATGCAAAACTCATCAGCAACTGCTTCTACACCAACAACACCCTGACTTCCAAATGCGGCACCCTGGCACCGCACGACAACATCGACAACAGGCCGTTCATCAAGATTCTTGCCGACCGCAGCACCATGTTTGCCACAAATGGGCATTCCGACCTTGCAAGGATTGACTTCAAAATCAATGGGCGCACCTTCTTCAAAGACGGCGACTGGAACACGGTCACCCTGCCCTTCGACCTCACCCTGGCAGGCAGCGTGCTCGATGGCGCCACGGTGCGCACCATGTCGGACGCATCATTCCAAAACAACACGCTCACCCTCAATTTCAATCCTGTGGAGACCTTGACCGCCGGTACGCCCTATCTCGTCAAATGGTCGGGAGGAAAGCCTGGAACGGAAGGGGTGACCTATACCGTCACAAGCAGCAACCAATGGGACAGTGGAAATTACAGAGCCGACCATCTGTTTGAGTTTGATGACATAAGCGAGAACATCGGCTTCATCGCTTTTGACCCGGAGGCCAAGGAAGGATACTATCCAGAGAGCAACGCCAACTGGTATGTGGAATTCAAGACCTCGGAACCGCTCCCCGTCATCAGTTATACGTTGATGACACCGGCGTCAATGAATGTCTTATATGCCCTCAACTGCCGCCCGAAGACATGGACGTTGTCGGCAAAACTGAACGAAGACGATGACTGGACTGTCATCGACGTCGTGGAGGATGGCCAACTGCCAGAAGAATATTTGGCGACAAAGACGTATGACTTGGAGAAAGCCGGCATCTACCAATATTTCAGGTTCAATGCCACGGAAACGGTCAACAGGGCAGCCTATTTTTACGGATATGGCTATAACCTAATGATTCTCAAGCATCTATGGCTTAATGTGCCAGGCGGTCCCGTTGCAGACCTCACGTTCAACGATGTGCTTGTCACCACCGCAGACATAGAGGAGAAGACCCAAGGCAACATCGCCTCTTTCACCGGCAACTACGCTCCTGTGACCATAGAGGGGACGGATCGCACCATCCTCTTTATCGGGGAAGGCAACAATTTGTATTATCCTGACGGAATGGACCTCAACGCGAAGTCAATCAACCCCTTCCGTGCCTTCTTCATGGTCAAGAGCTTTGTCGGAGATGTGAACGGCGACGGCGTGATCAATGTGACCGATGTAACCCTGCTTGTCAATAACATCTTGGGCATAAAGAATGACAAATTCATCTTTGAGAATGCCGATGTGAACGGCGACAATGTGATCAACGTGAGTGATGTGACGGCATTGGTGAACATCATCCTTCTCGGTCGTCCCGTCCAATTGAACGTGGTTTTCAATGGCGCTGAAGGTATCTCCTTCGGTGGCGGTGATAACGGCGACGCCAGGGCGCCGAGACACAGGCCTTAGGGAAGAAGGACGAAGTTAGAGAAGTTAGACGAAGTTAGAGAATGCAAGCCTAAAGGCTGAGAGTACACCCGGGGTGTTCATTTCCCCTCCCCTCTGTAGGGTCAGGTCTTGTGCCTGACCCCAAGGGGCTGGGGGAAGTGCAAGAGGTGGTGCGGCTGTAGGGACTTGCTTTATGTATGTCCGAAATAGTATAACACCCATCAAAAAGGGCAACTTGACACCAAAAAAATATGAAAATACATAAATGTCAAAATACTATTTATATGTTGAAAATTACACATTAGAATTAACACAAATATCTGCAAACATTTAAAGTTTCAGTACTCATTTGTAAACGATATTTGTGTCAGTTCATTAGTGATATTGCATCGTCAGGCAGTGCAGCGAACCATGCTGCCGGATGACCGTGGTGGCATCGATGGGGATGACCTCTCGTCCGGGGAAGGCCCTCGCGATGGTTTGGATGGCCCATTCGTCGTTGGCTGGCTGTCCGTAGGTGGGAACCAGAACCCCTCCATTGAGGATGACGAAATTGGCGTAGGTGGCTGGCAGGCGGAAGCCTTCTTCATAGATGGCGTCGGGCATGGGCAGTGGGAGCAGTTGGTAAGGTTTTCCTTTGAGCGTCCGCAACTCTAACAATTGTCTTTGGAGCGCCTTGAAGTCTTCGTAATGCTCATCGTCCTTGTTGTCGCATCTCACATAGAGCAGCTTGTCGTTGGAGGCGCATCTCACGATGGTGTCGATGTGTCCATCGGTGTCGTCGCCTGCAAGGATGCCGTGGTCGAGCCATACCACACGCTGGGCATGGAGCCGCCGCAGCAACTGCCTTTCTATCTCGTCGCGGTCCATGGGTTGGTTGCGGTGGGGTGCCAAGAGGCAGCTGCTGGTGGTGAAGATGGTGCCGCAACCGTCGCTTTCCACCGAACCGCCCTCCAAGACGAAGTCGTTATGGTCTTCCAAGGGGTGGGGGAGGAGCCCGGCGAGTGCCAAGCGGCTGCTGATGGCATTGTCGAGTTCGGCAGGGAACTTGCAGCCCCATCCGTTGAATTTGAAGTCGAGCAGACGGGCATGCTCCCCGCCGCCGATTACCTGCAGGGTGAGCGGGCCGTGGTCGCGTGCCCATGTGTCGTTGGTGGGGCACTCGAAGAGCGTCACCCACCTCATGGCTTCGGGGGTCAGCCGTGCCGCGAGGATGTCGTGCGTGGCTTTGGTGTCGGGTGTGACGACGAGCAGCGGCTCGTAGCGTGTGATGGCTTCCGACATCTGGATGAATGTCTCGGTGATTTCGTCCAGACAGTAGGCCCAGTCGGTGCCGGCATGGGGCCATGTGAGTTGGATGAAGCATTGCGACTGCCATTCCGCAGGAAAGTACAGATTGTCCATGGTGGTGGTTGTTGTTGATGATACAAAAATAGGGAAAATATTTCACCCCACCAACTCCCCGGCCCCAAAACATCAAAAAAAACACGTTTGCCTTGCTTGTTGTGCTTTTTTTTCTTATTTTTGCAAACCATAACCAAGTCAAACATGACAAAGAAGATGATATTCAGAAAGAGCAGAAGCCTTGCCCTGACAATGGTGGCCGTCGTTGCTGCCTGCGGTGGAGGCGGTGGAAAGACGGAGGGAAATGCCTACCTCGATGCGCAAGGCAACAAGGTGGAGGCCGCCCAGGCGGTGGAGCAGGCGCTGCCCTTCTCCGGCGAGGAGGCTTCGGAACAGGTGTTCGAGGAGTTCGGCCATCACACCATCCGTCTCGTGAAGGACGAAAGCTTCAGCCATCCCAAGCAGATGAAGCAGCAGGAAAACTGCTTCGTTGTAATGTCGAAGAAAGACTATTATCTGTATGTTTATGAGGTGCAAGGAGCTGACACCGTCATGCTGGCACGGTATGACTGCTGCTTTGCCCTCCGCAAGGGCGACAAGGAGAAGGAGGGCGACATGCGCACGCCCCACTGCACGATGGACAACCCCTTTGTCATCACCGAAATCAAGGATGCCTCCACATGGGAGCATGACTTCGGCGACGGACGTGGAAGCATACGTGCCTACGGGCACTATTTCCACCGCCTCGACACCCATGGTCACAAGGGCATTGGCATCCATGGCAGCACCAACAACGAGGAGAGCGTGCCGGGAAGGGCCAGCGAGGGGTGCATCCGCTTGCGCGACAACGACATCATCGACTTCCGTGAGCACTACGCATACGTGGGCATGCCGGTGGTCATCAAGTCGGAACTGGCCGACGACCTGCCTTTTGAGATTCATGCCATGAAGAAGCAGGACATCAAGAGAAAGCGGCATCTCGACCCCGCCAAAGTTCTTCAACAGGAACAGTAAACCATGTGAAACCTTAATCGCCATGCCATGGACAAGAGAAGAGGAAGAAAAGGAAAGAGCGGGATATTGGGTGTGCTGGGAAAAAGGCGCAACGTGAAATTGTTGGCACTGGTTCTCATCGTCGTCCTCCTGGCGTTGGGCAGATATTTCGGCGTCGGCTTCGGAGGCGACCAGGGCGATGGGGGAGGAGACATGGTGCCGGAGTTGTACAACCCAAGTGGGAATGCTGAAAGTACTGAAAACGCCGAGGAAAACACGAGGAAGCCCCAGAACGCTCGGAGGGAGCAGAAGATGGAATACCCGGCCCCGCTTAAGAATACCAAAGAAATCTTGCTCGTGAGAGAGGGCTACACCGTCTCCTACAACAAGGACAGAAAAGTGCCCAACTGGGTGGCTTGGCATCTGACATCTGACCACACCAAAGGGAGGAACTACAGGGATGGAATGGACTTTTATGAGGATGTGGAAGTGCCTGCGCCAAGGGCCACTTTCGAAGACTATCACCATTCCAAATACGACAGAGGGCACATGTGCCCCTCCGGTGACAACAAGTGGAGTGAAAAGGCTCAAAGGCAGACGTTCCTTTATTCTAATATGTGTCCACAAAACCATGACCTCAACACAGGTGATTGGAACGACCTTGAAATACAATGCCGATATTGGGCCAAGCAGATGGGCGACATCTACATCGTGACAGGGCCGGTGTTCTACAACGGGGTGAAGCGCACCATCGGCAGCCACAAGGTGGCGGTGCCGGACGCCTTCTTCAAAGTGTTGCTCGACGACAACAGGAAGGCCAAGGCCATCGGTTTCATCTATCCCAACAACGCTGGTCACAAGGATATGGACGAGTATGTCGTCTCCGTCGATGAGGTGGAGCGCATCACGGGGATGGACTTCTTCCCCATGCTCGACGACCGCCTGGAAGAGAATGTGGAAGCGGCATCTTACAAGAAGATGGTAGAGGATTGGAAAGTGGAAAAAGCTGTTTCGTATTTTAATGAGAGAAACAATTGATTAGTATAATTGCAGGAAAATACGGAGTTATACTCCCGATTTTATCGGAAAATACGGAGTTGTACTCCCGATTTTATCGGAAAATACGGAGTTGTGCTCCCGATTTTATCGGAAAATACGGAGTTGTATTCCATAAGAAACATCACTATGATAGAAAGAATCCTTCAAATTGAAGATGTGAAAGAGGGTAGTGTGTTCCTTTTCGGGGCACGCCAGACAGGGAAAACGACATTACTTTTAAAACTTTTCCCTCATAGCAGATACTATGACTTGCTGGAAACAGATGTATATGAACGTATGCATCGCAATCCCTCCCTGCTTAGGCAGGAATTGGCCAATGCCGACAAAGGGGAGATTGTCATCATTGACGAAATACAACTGATACCAGAGTTGCTTAATGAGGTGCATTGGCTGATTACAAGACAAGATATTCATTTTATCTTGAGTGGGTCCAGCGCAAGAAAACTGAAACGCAAAGGGGTGAACTCGCTCGGAGGACGTGCTGTCAGAAATATTCTCTATCCATTGGTAAGTGCTGAGATACAGGACTTTGACCTCGTCAAGGCAATCAATAGGGGGATGCTGCCCACCCATTACTTGGCTGCTAATGAAAGGACGTTGCAGAAACGTTTACAAGCGTATGTCTCTGTTTATCTTAAGGAGGAGATTGCAGCGGAAGCATTGGTTCGCAAACTTTCCTCCTTCAACAGGTTTATGGAGATAGCCGCCCTTACGGATGGTGAAATGGTGAACTATAGCAACATCGCACAAGATTGCGGAATAGATGCCAAAACGGTAAAGGAATATTTTTCCATTCTTGAAGAGACACTTGTTGGCTATATGATTCCTGCTTTTAAGCGCACGGTGAAACGTCGACTGAACCAGGCTCCTCGTTTCTATTATTTTGATGTGTCATTGCCCAATTATCTTTTGCATCGCTATCAGATGCAACCAGGTAGTGATGATTTCGGACATGCTTTTGAGCATCTGATGATTCAAGAACTTGTCGCTTATCTTGGCTATCATGATATCGAAGGCGTTCTTTCCTATTGGCATACTTACAATGGATATGAAGTAGATGCTATATTGGGAGATGGGGAGGTGGCTATAGAATTCAAGTCATCCAGAGAAGTACAGTCTAAACATCTCAGAGGGTTAAAGGCTTTCAAAGAAGAACATTCTGATGCAAGGCTCATCATTGTGTCTCTTGATGCAGCTCCACGGCTGTTCCATGATGTAGAGGTTATGCCTGCCACTTCCTTTTTAAAGAAACTTTGGGATGGGACAATATTCCGAAGAGATTTTCCATAACAAGATGTAAGGTGTTTTCAAGTTATTCCCATAATGTGGTAATCCTCCGGGCGACGCTTCCCTCATAAAAATGTAGTAATCTCGAATCATTCCCTCATAAAAATGTAGGTTTAGTTTTTATTCGCTCATAAATTTGTATTTTTGCAACAACCCCGGGATGATATGTGGCAGTGATGACGATCCCTACGAGGCCGCCTCAACTTCGCTGTTGGGACACTCTTTCAGAGTGCCATATCTGACATGCTTCCTTTATTTGGTGCTCGTTACGCTCGTACCCCTGAGCTATTGAGAGCTGACGCTTTCAGCGTCCGAACAACCACACGTTCAAGTGCCGACTGGTTCTACATCAACGAGCGTTGCTATGGTCAGACCGTTCGCCCGGTTTCCAAGTAATTGAAGTGCATTCTTACTCAACTAAAGTTTCCCACCTTTTTGTAACAGTTTGAAAAATAAGTAGAAAAGAAACAGTTTCTCGAAAAAAAGTTGTACCTTTGTAGGTGATAAGAAACTATTGTACAACTAATTAGGAGAAACT
>Ga0129307_1002311_pt1 | contig 15522 bp, 13 predicted proteins | sample P1105metagenome_FD_94437 | JGI IMG/M metagenome (GOLD analysis project Ga0129307, IMG submission 94437) | Capybara group fecal microbial communities from Wisconsin, USA - P1105 metagenome | ecosystem: Host-associated > Mammals > Digestive system > Large intestine > Fecal | place: USA: Wisconsin... | reverse complement strand
GGGCTGCTGCAAGAAATGCGGCGCAGAAAGGTGTGGACTGGCAATTCACCACCGATGATGCCAGGACCAAGCTGAAGCATCTATACCCCATCATAAAGATTTAGAATTTACAGAATACTAGTTACAAGCATGAAAAACGGGCATTCCTTATGTTCACTACATAAGGAATGCCCGCCCACAATAAGGAGTAAAAAATGGGGCGCTATATTCTTAAACGATTACTCTGGATGATCCCTATTATTTTGAGCGTGGCAATTCTAGTATTCACTCTAATGACTTTTTGCCCTGGCAAGCCGGAGGCTATCATCCTTGGCTCCACTGCAACAGAGGCGGATCTAGCTGCCCTACGGGAAGAATTAGGCCTGAACCGACCTTTTCTAGTCCGCTTGGGCTCGTTTTTAGAGGACACCTTCCTGCATCTTGATTTAGGGAAATCCTACATCACAAAGGGCTCTGTCGCCCAGTCTATTGCCGAGTATCTACCCCGCACCTTTATTCTGACCGTAGCTACTATGGCAATCTCAATTTGTCTGGCACTGCCTCTGGGCGTTATGGCTGCTACCCATCAAGGTCAGTGGCAGGATAATCTTTCCATGGCATTTGCTTTGGTTGGAATTTCAGTCCCCAACTTCTGGCTGGCCATGATGCTGGTGATTGTCTTTTCCGTCATATTGGATTGGTTGCCCCCTATGGGCATCGGTGGACTGGAATATTATATACTTCCCGCTATTTCAGGGAGTTTAGGCGGTGTGGCTGGCCTGGCCCGCCAGACCCGTTCTAGCATGTTGGATGTAATCCGGGCCGACTATATCACCACCGCCCGGGCCAAAGGTGTATCCGAGTTCAAAGTGATTACCAAACACGCACTGAAAAACGCTTTGATTCCCATTATAACGATCATTGGTACTCAATTTGGTCGTCAACTAGGGGGCACCATGGTGATCGAAACTATCTTTGGAATCCCCGGAATGGGCCAATATATTATCAGCGGTGTCAACCAGCGCGACTATCCAGTGGTCCAATCTGGGGCAATTATTCTAGCTATCGTGTTCAGTCTATGTATGTTGTTGGTGGATCTACTGTATGCAGCAGCTGATCCACGTATTAAGGCCCAATACTCCAAAAGGGGAAAGAAGGTACGCAAAACATGACTGAAGCCATAATCCAGCGTGCCCGAGGCGCACAGCCGAAAAAGAAATCAGAATTTGTCCGGGTACTGAAGCAACTAAGTTACAACCGTGGGGCTATGCTCGGCCTTTGTATCTTCGTTTTGGAACTCGTCATTATCCTGCTGGCTCCGATATTAGCACCCTATGACTATGCTGCTATGAGTTCTGCTATCCGGGAGGGCCCGTCCTTGGCTCATCTATGCGGCACCGATGATTTAGGGAGGGACATCCTGTCACGTATTCTATATGGTGGACGGTACTCCATCACAATGGGTATTTTTTCCGTAATGATTGCAGTGGTATTTTCTTCCGTAATTGGTTCTATAGCCGGCTACTTTGGGGGACGTGTGGACAACATCATTATGCGCATTCTAGATGTGATACAGTCTCTTCCCGGTATGTTGCTGACCATCGTGATGTCCGCCGTACTGGGTTCTGGATACTTCAATACTATTCTGGCTCTATCAGTAAACTGCATCCCTGGTCAAGCGCGGATGTTGCGGGCCCAGATGATGAAAAACCGGGATGCAGAATATGTGGAGGCCTCACAGTCCATCAATTGCAGCAGACTGCGTATTATCGCCGTTCACTTGTTCCCTAACTCTTTTTCTCCGCTAATCGTCCAAATGACCATGGGTGTAGCCAATATGATCCTGATGGCCTCCTCCCTTTCCTTCATTGGCCTGGGTGTGCAGCCTCCCGCCCCGGAGTGGGGAGCCATGTTGGCGGGTTCCCGGGAATTTTTTCGTTCCAGCCCTCACATGGTGGTTTTTCCCGGCTTGGCTATCGCCATTACAATTTTGGCGCTGAATCTTTTAGGCGACGGGTTGCGGGATGCCCTAGATCCTAAACTGAAAAAGTGAGGGAAAGGAGGCAGTTCAGCATGGATAATTTAGAAAATAAGTCCCCGTTTTTAGAAATCAGAGGTCTGACCGTAGAGTATTTTTCAAAAGAAACGGTGGTCCATGCAGTAAACAGTGTGGATCTAACACTGGAAAAAGGACGAACACTAGGGTTAGTAGGTGAAACCGGAGCGGGAAAAACTACTATAGCAAAGTCAATTCTACGAATTCTTCCTGATGTGGGTGCGCGGATCGTAAGTGGAGATATCTTTTTAGAGGGCACAGATATCTCTAAAATTCCTGAGCCGGAGATGCGTAAAATCCGAGGGCAGAAAATCTCCATGATCTTTCAGGATCCCATGACAGCTTTAAATCCTGTACAAACAGTCGGCAGTCAAATCGAGGAAGTTGTCGCTCTGCACAACGCTGGGAGCAAGGCGGAGTTTCGCCGTCGGGCTGAGGAAATGCTGGAGTTAGTAGGGATTCCCAAAGAACGTTACTCAGATTATCCCCATCAATTCTCTGGCGGTATGAAACAGAGAGTCGTGATTGCAATTGCATTGGCTTGTAACCCAGAGTTACTGTTAGCCGACGAGCCAACTACTGCACTGGATGTGACCATTCAGGCCCAGGTTCTACAGCTTATTTCTCAACTGCGGGAGCGACTTGGAACTTCCATGATCCTGATTACCCATGACATGGGGGTAGTAGCGACCTTTTGCGATTACGTGGCGGTAGTTTACGCTGGAAGCATTGTGGAATATGGGACCAAGGAGCAACTCTTTGATCACTACCAACATCCCTACACCACCGGTTTATTCGGTGCTATTCCCAATATGTCGCTGGATGAGGACCGACTACATCCTATCGAAGGTCTTCCACCTGACCCTACTGACCTTCCTAAAGGCTGTGCTTTCTGGCCCAGGTGTAAATACGCTACTGAACGCTGTAAGCAGGAAAAGATCGAGATGACAGTTACCTCAGATGGCCATTTGTGCCGCTGCTGCAACCTCGATTTGCTCTCGCAGGAAGGAGCGATATAATGTCTGTACCTGTTATTGAGGCGAAGCGATTAAAAAAATATTTTCCGACTCACGGCGGTATACTCCACGCAGTAGATGATGTCACACTGAAGATTGAACGTGGCACCACCCTGGGCGTGGTAGGTGAATCCGGCTGCGGCAAATCAACCCTAGGTCGTACTATTATTCGCCTGTTGGAGAGGACGGATGGGCAAATCTTGCTCAATGGAGAGGATATCTCTGAACTAAAAGGAAAGAAACTACGTCAGGCCCGGGAGAAAATGCAGATTATCTTTCAGGATCCTTATTCCTCCATTGACCCCAGAAAGACAGTGGAGGCAACTGTCTGTGAACCGCTGAAGGTCTCAAAACGCTATTCTAAAAAGCAAATTGACCAGATCTCAGATGAACTGATGGAATTGGTGGGAATTGATCATCGCTTGCGAGTCTCTTATCCGCACGAATTAGATGGCGGACGGCGGCAACGCGTGGGAATTGCCAGGGCTTTGGCGCTGAATCCAGATTTTGTGGTATGTGACGAGCCGGTTTCTGCTCTGGATGTCTCCATCCAGGCCCAGGTACTCAATCTGCTTCAGGATTTGCAGGAAAAACGGGGACTGACCTATATGTTCATTACCCATAACTTATCGGTGGTTCGCCATATCTCTGACCAAATTTGTGTTATGTATTTGGGACAGATAGTGGAAATGTGTACCACTAAGGAACTTTTCACACGGCCCCTTCACCCTTACACTAAGGCGCTGTTTTCAGCCATTCCATCCACAGACATCCATAGCCCACACAAGCCTGAGATTTTGGAAGGAGAACTATCCTCTCCAATCAATCCCAAGCCGGGCTGCCGCTTTGCTGCCAGGTGCAAATATGCCAACGAAGCATGTCTGCAACCTCAGAGCCAGGAGGAGATTAGTCCCGGACACATAGTCCGTTGTTGCAGGGTACACGAAATCAACTAAGTTTTCCAGACTAATGCAGCAATACAGATCCCGCTTGGAACAGAGAAAGGATGAAGGACCATGCGTGTAATCATGGTGATGTACGATACTTTAAATCGAAGGTCGCTGCCAAACTATGGCTGTGGGGAAACAAGATTGCCGAACTTTGAACGACTAGGTCAGAAAACAGTCACCTTTGACAACTGCTATGCTGGGAGTCTGCCCTGTATGCCTGCTCGCCGGGATCTTCAAACGGGGCGGCTGAACTTTCTGCACAGAGGCTGGGGACCTATCGAGCCTTTTGATGACTCTGTGCCAGAGATTTTGCAAGAACACGGAGTTTATACTCATCTTGTTTCTGACCATGACCATTACTGGGAAGACGGTGGCGGTACTTATCACACACGCTATTCCAGCTGGGAGATTGAACGCGGACAGGAGAATGATACTTGGAAAGGTGACTTGGGTTCATATAGAGATACTCACAGTTTTGGCCTCACTGGTCCTTACGGGGAATTCATGAAGAGAATCCGGGACCAGAATGCTGTCAACCGGGAGTACACCAGACGGAGGGGGGCCTATTCACAGACTCTAGTGTTTAATAAGGGCTTGGAATTTATAGAAAATAACCACAATTATGACAATTGGTTTCTGCAAATCGAGTCCTTTGATCCCCACGAACCTTTTGATGCTCCAGAGGAGTACCAACAACAATATGGAATTGATAACAGTTTTCCCTATGATTGGCCCGCCTATGCACAGGTACGGGAGGATGATGCTTTTGTAGGAAATATCCGAAAAAAGTATTACGCACTCCTCACCATGTGTGATCATTCTTTGGGGCGAGTACTGGACATGATGGACCAGCACGATATGTGGAAAGACACTATGCTTATTGTTAATACTGACCATGGATTTCTTTTAGGAGAACATCGGTGGTGGGCAAAAAATATAATGCCTATGTACAACGAAATAGCCCATTTGCCTTTGTTCATATGGGATCCAAGGTCAGGTATTCAAAACGAACACCGCAGTGCATTAGTCCAAACTATCGATTTGCCTGCAACAATCCTAAGCTTTTTTGGTCAGCCCATTCCAACGGACATGTTGGGACGTGACTTAGCCTCGGTCATCAGAAGTGACCAAAAAGTACGGGACTATGCACTATTTGGCATGTTTGCGGGCCATGTGAACATTACTGATGGGAAGTATGTTTATATGCGTGCACCGGTTTCAAGAGATAATCAACCCTGCTTTGAATATACATTGATGCCCACAGATATGAAAATGCGTAAAAGCAGTGAACAAATGACGAAAGCTGAATTGGTCCATCCATTTCTCTTTACGAAAAATATGCCTATTCTTCGTTTGCCCTATTATTCCAAAGAAATGAATGCCCATTGCTTTGGGTCGATGCTTTATGATTTAGTGAGTGATCCGCAGCAACTTGCTCCTATTCAGAACGAGGAGGTAGAGCGTAGTCTAATAAGAGCACTGGAGCAGGAGATGGCTGCCAACGACGCTCCTCTGGAGCAATACGAGCGTCTGGGGCTTACTTACTCTTCTTCCTGAGATCACTAAAATAAAATTAAGAATTTGAAACAGGGCTGATTGATTTAGTCAGCCCTGTTTTATACACAAAGCGAGGAGAAGATTATGGTTTCCTTGATTTTATTTTCCGTCTGCCTGCTGGCCTCTACAGCAGGTGCAATTGTAGGAATTGGCGGCGGTGTTATTATTAAGCCAGTAGTGGATTTATTAGGGATTCTTCCTGTCTCAACTGTCAGTTTTTGCTCAGGGTGTACTGTACTTTGTATGGCCTGTGCCTCCTTGCTACGCAACAGGAGAGACGGTATCAAACTGCAGTTCAAAATAAGTACAGCGCTAGCAATAGGTGCAGTAGGGGGAGGATTGCTTGGAAAATGGCTATTTGATTTGCTCCGAACTTCATTCAAAAACGACAACACGTTAGGTGCAATTCAATCAGTTTGTTTAATGCTAATTACGTTGGGTGTATTCCTGTATATTTGTAGAAAAAGGAATCTACAGGGGCAGCACATAGATAATACGGGACTAACTATCGGAATTGGCGCTGTTCTCGGTATAATCTCTTCTTTTTTAGGAATTGGTGGCGGCCCGTGCAATATAGCGGTACTATCGTTCTTTTTTTCCATGGATGCAAAGACAGCAGCCAAAAATTCTCTTTATATTATTATTTTTTCACAAGTGTCCAGTATTTTTTCTGCATTTCTATCTAATTCGATTCCCGCATTTCAATTGGGGGTTTTACTATGTATGGTAGCTGGCGGAGTTGGTGGGGCTTTAATGAGCGCTGCTATATCAAAGAGGATCGATAACAAAGGTGTAGAATCTATTTTTAAAATGATGTTGCTCCTCATTGCATTGATATGCCTATGCAACACAATCAAGTTCTTAATCAGTTAATTGTTTTCAGAAAAATAAAAGTAGAGCAAAAGGTCACCAAAAGTTAAACGGAAGGGAGGGATGGAAAAAAGATCCATTTTCTTATTCCTGTATTGCCCTACAACTCATAATAGACCGGCCTGCCAATGGCGGTAAACCCATCCGCGCCGGTGATGACCACACTGTTGGCACTGGAGGCACAGTGGATAATTAGAAGATCTCCATCCTCGTCCCAGCCGCCTATGATACCGACGTAGGAGTCCTCTGGGTAAAACACCAAATCGCCGGGCATGGCCTCCTCCCAGGAGATGGGGTCGCAGTAGGTGTGCTGGGCGGCGGCCCCGCCGCCGTGGCCTATCACATACGTCCCGCTGCTGACGTTGTAGAACACCCAATCCACCAGCCCCGAGCAATCCAGTCCGTATGGCCGGTAGGTGCCGGTGGTGGAGCTACCCGCCGCCGTGACCTTCCGGATCGTGCCCCATGCGTCGTTCCAGCCCAGCGCCCGGTATTTGCCGCCCCAGAAGTAGTTGACCTTGCCCACCAGCTTGCAGGCAGTCTCCACCACCGCCCGCCGCTCCGGGTCTAAATTGGCGGGCAGACTGAGCAGCAGATCCCTGGCCGCCCGGCTGGTGACATTCAGGTCCTGGACCAGCCCGGCCAGTAGTTCCGCGTTGGCCAGCAGTTCATCCAGTGCCTCATTTTGTTCTTCGGAGAAAGAGTAAAACACCCGCATATCATCTGGCGTCCTGGCGGTGATGGTGATGGTCAGCACCTCTTCGGTGGAGGCGGGCGCGCTGCCGCTGGCCGGAATGTCCACGGTCTCTGACGCAGTGGTGATCTTGGTCATATCCCAAAACACTTCCTGCAGCAGTTCCACCCGTTCCGGGTCCAGCACCGCCACGGCGGAGCCGTCCTCCGCCTCTGCCGTCCTGACCGCGAACACCGCCAGCACATCGCTCCAGGCGGGGGGCCGTCCCTGGAGTTCCACCCGGTCGTATGTCCCGCCCTTCTGCAGCTGGACCAGTTGGTCCGCCAGTTCGCTGTTGATCTGTGCCGCCGCTTCGGACGGAGTCACCGCCTCCGGTGTTCCGCCGCTGCCGCCTGAAAAGAAAATGCCAAGCGGTGATTCCGCCAATGCGCCAGCCAGGCACATCACCACCACGATCAGGAATACCACAACGCCGCCCGCGGCAATGGCGAAGGGGGCCTGGGCAGCCGTCACCGCCGCCTTGACCACCGTGCCGGAAGCCCTCCCTATAGCACTGATTGCGGCAGAGGCCGTCCTTGCCGCTGTGCGGGTACCTCGTGCGGCCCTGCCGGCATCCCGGATGGCCTCCCGCCGCATTGCGCTCTGTACCGCCGCCCCTGCCCCTGCTCTCCGGACCGCTTTGGCCATCCCCTGCGCTGTCTTAATTGTTTTTCGGGATGAATTCTCCGCCGTTTTGACTGCCCGTCTGGCGGCACGCCTGGCGTCCGGCTTGCCCGGTCGGACCAACTTGCTCACCGTCCTCTTTGGCGGCGCGGCACTCCTGGGCATAGGCCGTCCCATTTCAGTGCCGCTGCTCCGCGGCCCAGGCGGCGAAGGCTGGCCTGCCCGTTTTCTCACCAGTGCCCGGCCCTGCTCCTGGGCAAACTCCCGCCACCCCTGAACCGTAGTCTGGGCGGAGGGGGGCTGCCTCTGGAGGAAGGCGTCCTTAGTCTTGACAGCTGTGCGTTCCGGGCGTGAGGCCAGAGCCGCCCCGCAGCAGTTTGCCGCCTCCTGGCTGCGGCCGCTCCCGGCCTCCGGGGTGTCAGGGAAGGGTCTGGATTCCTGCGTCTTGATCCGCACTCGGCCAGACCCGGTCACATTGGAAGAAGATCCGCCCTCCGCCGGCGCTGGTTCTCCGGCTGGCTGTGCGGACTTTTTTCTGTTCTTCAACAGATTCCTGACCCCGCGTTCCATTTGGCGGGCGCCGCTGGCGGCGGTGTCAAAAGCAGGTCTTCGGCAAGATCGTGGCAAAGGAATAAGGAAAACAAGAGTGCGGCATCCCTTCATAATTGGGACGCCGCACTCTTCCCTTTTCTGCGTGACTGATAGGGGCTACTTGTAGAGGAGACCTTTGTTTAGGCAAAGCTGGAGATCAAGACGCTTTTCCATACCATTATAAAACTGTATTGTTGCGATTCCACCAACGATATTCTGAACGACACCTTCGCCAAAAAAGTTGTGATGTACAGTGTCTCCGTTTCCAATGTGCACAGGTGCTTTTGATACAGGGGATACAGGCTTGATCTGCGCATGTTTGTTCTTGACTTGCTCAGTCTTTCTCACAGCAGGAGCTTCCACCATAGGTATTTCTTTGCGATTGACCATTTCTTCGAGGGACAGGCAATGAAAACCGCCGTCAGAGAATCTTACATACAATTGATCGCCGCACTGAGCCTCAACGACGCCTGCACCATACATCTGGTCGGTGTATCGTTTTCCAATCTGTGAAGCTCGCAAGAAGCTGAAAACATCATTCTCGTTATACACGGGAATCGGCAGATAGGATTGTATCTCGCGTGAAAAAGAGGAACCGTCACGAGGAAGGAACAGATACAGTTCATCCTTCGCGCGCGTCATTGCTACATAATAGAGGCGACGTTCTTCCTCATACAGCTTTTCATCATCCGCTGATTGGAGATTGCTTTCACTTACAGAGGGCAGTACGCCATCAAAAACATCTATCATTACAACGCGCTCATATTCAAGACCTTTGCTGGAATGGATCGTCGAAAGAAGCACCTTATTCTTTTCGCTGTTTTTGTGGCTAGTAATGATCGCGCGAAGGTCGTTCAACCTATCCGAAAACGCCTGCACAGACGGGATATCCTTAGCCAGCTGACACAGAATGAAATATTTTCCTTCATCAAGCTTCTTTTGCTTCACATATCGACCGTAATGCATTGTCTCCCAGATTCGGCGAATCGCTGTCTCGGCAGCATCGTTTTTGATTTCCGGAAGATTATCAATCAGGTCGATGACGGAGTCGCGGACATACCCTTTGACATCGGGCCTGTTCATAAGTTCTTCCAGTATGGGCTTTCCGCTTCCTTGGCTCCGTTCTATGGCTTCAGTGGCTGCTTTTTTTGAAATCTTGGCGTCAAACTTATAATAAATGCGCATGAACAACTCGCCGTTTATGGGCTCGTAGGCAAAACGTATAATGTCAAGAATGTCGGTTACGATGCGGTGCGTAAAAAATACACCGTCTATGTTCTTGCAGTTGTAAGAAATACTGTTCCGCTCAAACAAGTCAATAAGCGGCAAAGCACTGTCATTATTGCGGAAAAGGATCGCCGTATCCGCTTTGGGAGATTGAAGAAGCTCCAAGAGGATAGGGTATTGCGCTGCTCTGTCTTTGCACTGAATCATGTGTACCGGTCTTTCACTGTTTCGTGTTGCCCGGATTGTCTTTTCGCGTCTTGCTTTGTTTTGGGCGATAAATCTATTGGCAGCATTGACGATAGCCGGGCTGGAGCGATAGTTTTCCTCCATCAGAAGTATTTTTGCATCTGGGTGCTCGGAGTCAAAGTTCAGTAACGCCTCCGGATAAGCAGCGCGAAAACCGTAAATGCTTTGATCTTCGTCTCCGACCATAAAAAGGTTTCCGCATTTTGCCGCCAGCAGCTTTATGATCTCGTGCTGTATCTTTGAGGTGTCCTGCGCTTCGTCAACACAGACATATTGGAACTGGTTTTGGAACCGCTCCAGCACATCCGGCTTTGAACAAAGTATCTTATGGGCATATACCATCTGATCGTCATAGTCCATAATCCCCCGTTTCTGCAGTTCTGCCTGATACCTGCGATAGAGTTCCAAGAAATTATCAATGCCGGACTGATACCTGTCGATTTCAGCATCGGAGAGCATCATGTTTTTAACATAGGTGAACCCTGATTTGATATCTCGGAGTAAGCTCTCTTCCGCGAACTCATTGTTGACAGTTTGATAAATTTGACGAATGATGGCGAAGATTTCCTTCTCATCTTCCTGCAATTCAGGTGAACCAGGCCTTCTGTATGTGCGAACATAATCACTAATTATTTTTGCGGATACACCGTTTATCGTTCGGAACTCCAACCCATTCGCAGCTTCACTTCCGAACAGCTGAGTAAAGCGGGCTTTCATGTCACTGGTTGCGGCTTTTGTGTACGTCATGGTTAGAATGTGTTTGGGATCAATTCCCAAGCAGCAGACCATATATCCAAGTCGCGTTACAAGAACTGTGGTCTTTCCGCTTCCGGGTGTTGCGAGCAAAAGCACATTCCCGTCAATCGTCTGCACAGCGGTACGCTGATGGTCGTTCAGCCGTTCAAGATAGCGACTATCAAATTCCTGCCGGTTGATTTTCACGCCCAACCTACCTCCAGCAACTTTTTCTACTATTATACCATTATTGAACAAGAAGGCAATAAAATAACGAAGCTGCTCGCAACTATGCGTCAAAGCAGCTTCGTTTATGTTATGCGCTTTTACATCAACCGAAGTTTATTTGGAAATCCAATCAACAAACAGGGAGACCTTTTCAACGTCTTCCTCGCCGAGCGCCGCGATCTTACTGTGGAGCGCGGCATGCGTATCGTCTTCGGCCTGCATACCGGCGAAGAACTCAAAAGGCGTCATGCCGAAATACTCGATGATATTGAACAGCTCCGCGAGTGAGGGCAGCGCCTTCCCACTTGTGATTGAGCGGATGTAGGAATCTGTCTTGCCGAGGTCAAGGCTCATGCGGCGCTCCGACACATCTTTATTTAGCCTCAGTTGGGTGATGCGCTCTCGCAGCAGATCTTGATATGAAGTGTCCATCGTCCTGTCTCCCTTCCGTAACTATACGTTATTGTAGTCTTTCCAGAAAGCACGGGTGGGAGATTGTATTGCTGACATTCTGCTTGCAAAACAAGATATAGGCGATATAATTACCAATTACAAAGCGTTGTTAATAATCACATTACCAACTAATAGAAGCCTGCAACAGCAGGCAGCAAGGAGAAACCATGAGAGAAGATAATTCTTTACCATTCTGTCTTGACGATGATTTCAGCGAACTGATTGACTTCGAGAAATACTGTCCTGGCGTCTATTACGTTGTCGGGCAAAGGTTCGACGAGCCGATGCCCTCGGAATACTACGTCGTGCATAAGGAGCAGGCTCCGCTCTCTGACGCCGCAAAAGCATATGGTGAAGTTGCGGACAGCGACCCCAACCTGCTCATTTACCGGATGGATGATCCAGAGAGCGGAAGAACCATCGTCACCTATGAGGTTCAAAAGTATCTCTCAAGTCATAAACTGCCTCTGCTGGAAAACGAAGACGTTCTGATGACAGCAATCTACGGCATGGAATATCATCCCGATTACTTCGGCGACTTCCCCGTTCCGCCTATGACGCCACGTGGCGCGGTAACGCGGTGCAAGCGGGTCTCCTGCGGCGTCTTTGCGCTGGAAACCGAGAGCTTCGAGCGGATGATCGCGGTTTGTCATCCGGTGTGGTCGTGTGATCTATCCGACTATACGGTGCGGCAAGCAGAGATGTTGGACAGCGATTTGCGACAGGGAATCGACAGCACGCTCGGCAATCTGTTCTTCCCGGAATCATCGGGCTGCTTGGCTCTGTTTGAGTTGTGGAGGTTCTACGATGAAATCATGGCGTCAGGACTGATCGACTGGGAAGCCATGATGAATGCCATCTATCTCAATCACCCTGAATACGCCGTTCGGCACAACAGGCGCGAGCAGGATGGGCTGAACGATGTAGGAGCGCAGTTCTGGCGCTGGCTGGGTTTTGACGTTGAGCCAGAGGGAGAAGAAGAGAACTTGATCCGATTCAACCCCGAGAAGGGTGCAAACTATCTGCTTTTCTGATGTGACACCGCTCATTGGACGTATATGCCTTGAAAAAACTTCAAGTTTACAGCGCCGCTCTCCCGCGGTTCTGGAGCGCTGGGTGATGAAGATTGCCGCGCTGGAGGAAAAGAAGCGCCACTATGAGGCAATCCTCCGCCGCGAGCTGGACGGACTCGACGACGAGTTCGGCGATTTGAAGCTGCTCTCGCAGGAGCTCAGCATCCGCGCGCGAGGGCTTCGATTTCGGCAGGCGGGGAAAAACGTGAATCAGGCGGCGTAAACAACAGGGCGGCTCGGGGTGCTGATATGCTCCCCGGGCCGCCTTTGCATGTGGTATTCACAGTTTGTTTACCTGCCGTTCAAACCGTTGACACAACCGCTTGCTATTGTATCTTTGCAAAGAGCAGAGATGCTTGATGCGATTTTCTCCCTCCCTAAACATATACAACGCAACAACATCGTTTCCGTTTGCCGAGCGGGAACGATGTTGTTGTGCTTCATCTGTTAATTTCCTGTTGGGTTGTCCGATGGTGAAATGGGATGGAGATTCGAAACCTCGCTTATGACCTCTTGATTCCAATCGCGGAGAATATGCTTATCGAATAGTCGCTGAAGTGCATTGACCCGCCGGGATATAGCATACGGACTGTTTTTAATATCAATATGCTCATATGGACTGTCCTGACCATCAGTTAACTGCGTTTCATTTGCCAAGACGAGTCCCGTTCCGCTTGCCAAATAGCTTTTTTCAAGCTCTGGACAGTGTTCGTGCAACAACAGTCCAATGCTTGGATATGTTTTTACAAGGCCAAACCATGGCGAGTGATAATAGGTCAGCGTTCCGTCGCTTGTGTTGATCATAATATGATTTTCAGAGTCAATGTCAACTATCGTGCCGTGAATTTTTCCCGTTCCGCCAAAACTTCGGATATGATGTGAAAGTTTTTCCTGCATTTGCCTCAATGGCGAAAGAGCACGCAAATAGAAGTTGACCATTTTCATGAAATCGAGATTATACCGTTCGAGAGATTCGAGGCAGCCTATCGAACGCGGTTGCCCGCCGTTGCAAATACAGACGCTGTTGCATGTAGTCAAGAAAAATCCGTAGTAGTCCTCCTGCTTGATCACATACAGCTTGCCGCCATATTCTTTTATCTGACGATTTATATTTCCAGTGCCCGGAGAGGCTTCGTTGGCAAAGCAGTAAAACTCTTTGTACTCATCAATGCTGATTTCACGGAAACCATCCGGTTCCCCCGCAAAGGGATTCCTTCGGCGGTGAAGACTTGCACACTTAAAGCGGAACCGATCACTTGAATAGCCGACTTGACCGTCCGCGTAGAAAAAAGTGTTGTTTTCGGTAGACCACGTCTCATTTTGGTGCGTATGGCCGCTGAAAAACACGCAGTTGGAAAATGAGGCAGGACTGCTCAACCAATCCGACATAGGCATATGCGTAAGTACAACCAGAAGTGAATGATGCTTTTTTGCATAGCCCTGTGCATTGATCAGGAGATCCTGCCATCTCCTGCTGAGTTCTTCTTCCTGATCTGTATCCAAAGCAGTACCATAAATGCCTTGCGAAGCATTGAATCCGTCATTCAATGAGGCATAGCCTATGTCGCCGACAATCATGGTATTGCCGTTAAGAATTTCCAATTCGTCATATTTTTGTGGATCATCCTCACGGCTTAAGAGGGCTCGCTTCCACTTCCCATTTTTCTCGTCTCTGATGTCTATAGCCGGCGGAGAATAAGCTCCGAGCCAAGAAATGCTTCCGTTGAGAAAGTGAATGCCCAGCGTCTCGAAGAGTTCTTTATAGGCTGAAATGCATTCATCATAGGAGGAGAAATCCCACAGTTCGTGATTTCCCAAAACTGCATATATGTATGTTCGATCAGATGAACATTGGTAAAGCTCCCGCCATCGAGAGTAGACTCCCCGTTCGTTCAAATTATCCCGCAATTCAGATTTCAACTGGTCCTCGCGTTCAAATAGTTCTTTGATTCTTCGGGGGATTGTGCGATCCGAGTATTCAGATATAGGCTTCGTAAAAAAGGCACGATTTGGGTTCTTTGCCTTCCAAACCGATAGCTCAGTGGAGACCTGACTCAGTTCTGTTTCGATTGGATCAAAAACCGCCGCAAGTTCATTATATCGTTCGTCCTGAATTGTCCTCATTGTTTGAATAAAATCGCAATAAAACAACTCAGATATCTTATAAAGCGAAGAAACATCACCGCCGAATAGTGTTACTGGCGAGTGAAATTGACGGATTTCATCGCCGTAATCGCCTTTGAACAGATTCAGTACAACGCTATGAATATAGTTGGAAATATCCTCATCGCTGGCATAGTGCGGGAACTGATTGATCAGATGGTGAACGAGATGAAGGTCGCTGATGTAATAAACGTCAAGAGTTTTTGGCGGATAATCCTCCCTTGAAATTAGAGCGGGAACGGTTGTATGCCGGACTTCTACAGATGTCGAAGGAAGAGAAATGCCCTTCTCTTCAATCCTTGTTGGCATTATGCCTTTAGCCCTGAAAAGACTGACGCAATCGTGATATAGGCTCATTGTTCTATCCTTCATTCATGTAAATTCAATATCATGTATGGAAGTATCTTGGCTACCACAGCCCGATCTGATCGTCTAACAGCACCCTGCTCAGCAGCGGTGGCGTCATGCTCAGGAAGTAGTCCGTAGCCTTCCTGTCGTGCAGCCACGGTTCCGTCTGCTCCTTTTCCAGCACCAGCGGCATTCGGTCGTGCACCTCGCGCATGGAGTCATTCGCCGCCGTCGTCAGGATGCAGTAGCAGGAGACACCGCCGCGCACGTCGTAGATGCCCGCCATGTAAAGCGTCGGGGAGCTGGGCAGCGTGAAGTGATACTTTCGCTTGTCCCCATCCCATTCAAAGAACCCCGTGGACGGGATTACGCAATGGCGGAAGCGCGTGCTCTCCGCAAAGGTTGGCTTTTCCAGCGCACTCTCCGCCCTCGCGTTGATCAGCAGGGATTTCGGCGTGCGGAATCCCCACGCCATCAGCTCCGGTGCCGGGCCGTGCTCCGAACCGACCAGCACGGGCATCCTATTGCCGGGCTTGATCTCGCCCTGATGCACCGCCTTCGCCGCCTCCGCGCCGAACTTGTTCTGCACCTCTTGGATAATCTGTAGAATTTCTTCGCTCTGTTCCGCCGTGAACTGATAGCGTCCTCACATAGCTGTCACCACCTATATGAT
>Ga0129307_1002309_pt1 | contig 15536 bp, 13 predicted proteins | sample P1105metagenome_FD_94437 | JGI IMG/M metagenome (GOLD analysis project Ga0129307, IMG submission 94437) | Capybara group fecal microbial communities from Wisconsin, USA - P1105 metagenome | ecosystem: Host-associated > Mammals > Digestive system > Large intestine > Fecal | place: USA: Wisconsin... | reverse complement strand
GTCACGGGACGGTCCCCCCACGTAGGATCTGCATGCTTTTCGCGAATCAAACGGCGGATTCGGCCTTCGCCGCAGTTGTACGCCGCCATCGACAAAAGCCAGTCGCCAAATTCATTATACAGTTCCGAAAGGTAAGTCAAAGCGGCTTCGGTCGCAAGCTCCGGATTGCGGCGCATATCGACCCAAAAATCCAGTTCCAAACCATAACGGATACCCGTTTCAGGGATAAACTGCCACATGCCGGCGGCCTTCGCACGGCTATAGGCCTTGACATTAAAACCAGATTCCACCAACGCCAAATAGATAAGGTCTCGCGGCATGCCATGTTGGGCAAGCTTTGTATAAATCAAGGAATCGTAAGCGGTCTTACGCGAAAGAGAACGCGTAATAAAAGCACGCGCCGAAGTCGTCATGTAGTAAATCTCTTGCATGACGCGATCGTTAAACCGGATCGGCAAAGAAAAACGCCCGGCATCCACCGTATCCAAAAAATTCTCAATCACGCGAATAGAAGCGCTATCCGCCACATTCTCGTCGTAAGCATCCACGCCTTCAATGGACACGCTATCCGTAGATGTCGAATCGGCGCCCTCCCCCGGCAAGTTCGGGTAAACATCTTCCAAGGCCTGCACAATGCGAAGCGGCATCTGCATCTTGTAGATGGAATCCTCAGAGCGGCTAAGACGGCTCTTGGTAGAGTCGTACTTTTCGGTCACCAGCAAACGAAGCGATTCTTCGAGGTAATGCTTGGAAACCGCCCATTCGTTATTGTCAATAGCCTGAAGCCCATACTGGTAATACACCCAGGACGGCCTTGAGGAATCCCCGACAATCTCTTTTCCGGGATTTACTTGGGGTACATCAATAACAACCTTTTCGGGCTGAATAGGTTTCTCTTGTGGCGACGCAACCACTTTCGCCTGTTTCGAAGCACAGGCGGAAAGCATCAATACGATAAAAGCGAAGCCAAGTCCAAGTAATTTATGCGACCATATCACTGGTCGAAATCCATATCCTCGCCGTAGTCAGACCAAATGGGGTTACGGCCAAAGGACGGCTTGTCAAAATCAACTTCTTCGTCAACTTCTTCTTCTGGCAGTTTTTCTTCTTCTTTCAGCAAATCGTCTTCTTCACCCAAATAGGTTGGATCCGGCGTATCATCAAATGCGTCATTCTTAGGACGGCGACCACAATAGAAAGTTCTGCTCATATAGGCGTACCTCCAATTTTTACATCAATTTGTTCATTCCGTACAGGATAACCCCGCACATCACAAGTGCAGCGACAATTTGCAGGATGATAATCACCCTGTTCACCTTGTACGCCCGTTGCGACTTTCTATGCCAATCCGGCAATTTGTTTGCGGAGTTCCTGTTTCTCACTTCGGAACTGAAATATATACATAAATTTGGAAATGCAAACAGATATTCCAAAAAAATGTCTAAATTCTAAAAAAAATGATAAAAATTCTACTGACAATTCTCTTTTGCGCCGTTTTCGCGTTCGCGCAGTCCGGATTTTCCGCCAACAAAGGTGGAATTCATGTTCCTAGTGCACGTACTTTGACCCATGGGGAGCTATTCGTCTTGGGCGGTTTTGAGTTGACGAGCAGCAAGGAATCGGCAAGTTTGGAAGGCTACCTCATTGACGAAAACGGGAAAAACGTAGAATTATCCAAAAATTCCCCCTCGAACACCATGCTCGGCTACGTCGGATACGGGATTTTCGACAACTTCGAAGTCGGGTTGAACCTGAACTTCCATTACGACGGCGATGCGGGCAAGACAAAACTCAAAGGACTTGGCTTCGGCGACCTCGGACTCATGGTCAAGGTAGCCCCTCCGAATCAAAAAATTTTCGACATAGTCGTCGCATCGGCAGCATTGGAAATCTTCATCCCCACGGGCACGAACGAGAAAGGATTACGCCCGAGGCATCTCTGGTACATGCACAAGGACAACGCGTCGAACCCTTACTCCGCATCGGACTTCGCCCTTGCAGGCACACTCTATTTGACCTTCAACATCAACAAATATATCAGCTGGAACAACTACGCCGGCTATCTCAGAACATTTGAAAATGAAGAAAACATTTTCGTGTGGGGTACTGGGCTGAACATGTTCGCTTACGAATGGATTTCGCTTGTCTTGGAAACTTCGGGCGAAACGACCATACGTTCCAAAAACGTTTTCCAGGGATTCTTGAACGACCAGTTGCGGTTTTCGCCGGGGTTGAAAATAAGGCTTCCCAAGCGGACAACGCTAGCGATAAACGCCGACTTGGGCATGGACCTCTTCAGAAAACGCAAGGTGGGTCGAGGCCACCCGATAACAGTAAAGAACAAGGGACATGAATACAGTTACACGGTCGCCGGCAGTCCTTCTATCGCTGCCTCGATCAAACTCAGCAGATCGTTCGACCTCAGCAGGTCCGACAGCGATGGTGACGGCGTCGATGACAAATGGGACTTGTGCCCGCAGTCCAATTTATCATATAAAGTAGATAGACGCGGTTGTACAGTCGATTCCGATGGTGACGGCATTGCAGACGACGTAGATAAATGCCCCAACACTGAAGCCGCGGTCTTGGTCGATCCCACGGGATGCCCCGAAGACTTGGATGGCGACGGCATCCCGAATCATTTGGACAAATGCCCCGGCACAAGGCTAAACGACCCTGTTGATGAATTTGGATGTATTCACGATGAAGACGGCGACGGCATTCACGACGGCATAGACAAATGCCCAGGGACTCCCGAAAGCGCCAAAGTCGATAACAACGGATGCCTTTTGGATGCCGATAAAGACGGAATTCCCGATATCAAGGACACATGCCCCAATACACCCGCAGGGCTTCAAGTCGATGAATACGGTTGCTTCTTAGACAACGACAAGGACGGTGTGCCGAACGAATTGGACAAATGCCCGAACAGCAAGCCGGACGAAGCCATCAACAAGGATGGTTGCCCGGTCGATACCGATGAAGACGGCGTTCCTGACTTTATGGACTTGTGCCAGAACACGCCCAAGGGAGCCATCGTCAATAGCGTCGGATGCCGTATCGACAGCGACAAGGATGGAGTTTTCGACGATGACGACAAATGCCCCAAGACGCCCAAGGACGCCCCCGTCGATACCATCGGATGCCCGATAGATTCTGACCATGACGGCATATACGATTACTTGGACAACTGCCCCTATACGATTGAAAAGACACAAGTCGATAAGAGCGGCTGCCCCATTCGCGACAGACAGAACATGGACAAAATTGCAAGAAGAATCCAGTTCCACAAAGGAACGGAGCAACCGCTCAATTCTTCTTATACAGCATTGAGCGACATCGTTTCTGTCATGAGGCACAACAAGGACATTGCCGTTGAAATCCAGTGCAGCGTCAAAGAAAAAGAAACGGACGACCCGCAGGAACTCTCAAACGCACGAGCTAACTTTATCTACGAATTCCTGCTGTTCAAAGGAATCAAGGAAGAACGTCTCAAGGCCAAAGGTTACGGGCTAGAGCTCCCCTCGAACGTGCAAGGCCACACCATGATGAACCCCGTCGGCGTCAGGCTTCTGCCGTACAAAATGACAGTAGAAGAATAGGTGTTAGGGAGATTAGTAGGAAGTAATATAATCGCGGCATGGTTCGGCAAGTTCACCAACCTAGTCAGGTCCCTGAGCCTGTCGAAGGGCCGCCTACTGTTTACTGTCTGCTTTTTCATCTAAAGTTAGTGATTTGAATTTGTCATCCTGGAGCGAGGCGTAGCCGACGCGATAGGATCCATAAAATTTTTATGAAGAAATCTTTTAATAAAGCATGGATTCCCTCCCCAAACCCCTTCGGCTCTTGGGTCGAGAATGACTACCAGCTCATCGCTCAATACCCATAGCTCACTGCTCACCGCTAACTCACTCTTTCTTATTGAAGAGCAAAGCAATGACTAAGCCGACGAGGACGTAAAGCCCTACTGCAGAAAAGAGCCCGAGAATCTCCGATCCCGAAAACGCCTCTACTTTAATGTAAAGGAGGACGGAAAGCGGCATTGCAAGCAAAAAAAGAATTCCGGGAATTTTCTGTTTCATGGTGGATAAGATAGAAAAACCGACCCCGGAACGGTGTCCGGGGTGACATACAAGGCAGGCAAAGCCTGTCACCCCGCACTTGTTGCGGGGCCGGCATAGACGATATTATTTCACAGTCATTTGGTACTTCTTGCTGCCAGCTTCCACTTGGTATTCGCCCTTGAAGCCGCGGAACTTCGCAACGCCATCAGCACCTGCAGTCACCGTAATATCCGTCGTCCAGACCTTGTGCCACAAGTCATACACTCGCTTTGCAGCAGGCTTTTCGCGACCATCGGACGCAATCATGCCGCCATTCTTGACCCAGTGACGGTTATCCCAGAAGCCCCACAGCACAATGCCGTTCACCGCCGGATGGCTAAATGCAGTACGGATAAACGTCTCGAACTTCTGAGCCTGAACTTCTTCCGTATCGTTCATGCCGGCCTGCCAATCGCCCACGTCAAATTCCGTCACCTTAATCGGGAGCCCGAGAGACGCAAGCTTGTCGATGCGTTCCTTGATGAGTCCCGGCACAATCGGTCGAAGTCCAAAGTGGCACTGCACGCCAATTCCCATCACAGGCACCTTACGAGCAAGCATGCCCTTGATCAAGCCGTAATAACGGTCCGTCTCGCCCGCAGCAACAACGTTGTAATCATTGATGTAAAGTACCGCCGAAGGGTCTGCACGATGCGCCCAGATAAATGCACTGTCGAGAATACCCCAGCCGCACTTGTTGAACGTCCAGGATTCGTGAATCGGTTCGTTCCACACGTCGTATTCCGTAATCTTGCCCTTGTATTCCCTGAGGTCGCGTTCAATGCGTGCCTTGAGATTATCTGCAATTTCCTTGCAATTTCCCTTGTTGCTATAATGCTTGTCGAAACCGTAACCTTGATGGCTCCACATCAACGCGTGACCGCGGAGTTTCCAGTTATTTTGACTCGTGAAGTCCGTATATTCCTTCATTTCATCGCGTTTGAGCTTACCCTTCTTCGGTTCGTATTCCGGCCACTTGAACTGGTTCTCGGAAACGCCATGCCAGAAATACTTCTTGGCCGCATTCCTGTACCATTTTTCAACGCTATCCTTGGTGTCATAAAGTGCGAGAGCCGTACCGAACGGGAACGCATGACGCAAAAGCTTCACGTGAACTTTTTCACCCGGATTCGCCTTGACCGTAAAATCAACCTTGCGGAGACTGTCGATGCGAGCGTCCGCGGCGTTGTACCACGACGGGTCGGACATTTCATCCATCTTCTCGACATCAACGTCATCCAGCTGGATCCAGCCCTTCTTGAGGCCAATCTGGAACGTAATGTTGTTAAGGCCGTAACCTTTCTGGTCGGCAAGGAAAATCATTTCGTAAGTCTGCCACTTGTCCGTCAAATCGAACGATGCGCTTTCTTTTTGACGGTAATCCGGAGGGCCGCCCTGCACTACGGAATTGATGGGCATGTTGCCCTTCGCCTTGAACGTAAGCTTGTAAAAGCCGGAATCCGCAAGGAATTTAGGCGGCTGGAGCTGCAAGCCCCACCACGGATTCGGAAGTTCCTTCACGACGACCTTCGCACCCTGCGAGCCATCGACACCAAGCCCCGGCACCGCAATCTGCGATTCGGCAACCGCCGGACCATTGGGATTGTTCCACACATACCAACCGCCGTCGCCATATTCCATGTCGCCATTGCTCACTCCAGCAGCAAACGAAGGAACGGCAAGGGACAAGGCTACAGTCGCAGCAATTGCAAAGGCTTTCTTACTTTTGAAATTCATTAGGGCACCCCATGTTTATTTCAACATCAAATTTTTTCAAACTAAATATATACTCGAACCTCAAAATCCGCGACTCTAAAAGAGCTGTTTTCGCCCACTAAAAATCAAACACAAGAAAATGTGTAGCAAGTGTATCCGTTAAGAACAAAAAGAAAGTTCAACGATTGACCAAATACCAATTTATCTATATTTCATCCATGCTTTCGACGCTCCGCACGCTTTTTAAAATGACTCGCCCCGTCAACATCGTAATCGCCGTGATTACGCTACTTGTCGGCTATGAATTGCTCGGGCACCAGCCTGGCTACCCCCTTATCGCACAGGCTCTCGCATTTGCGTTCGCCATTGGATTTGCGAACATCCAGAACGATATTCTCGACCTCGAAAGCGATAAGCTTAACCGCCCGGAACGCCCGCTTGTAACCGGGAAAGTGTCGGTGAAAGCAGCACGCACAGCCTGGATAACCATGGTCATTTTGGCTCTCGCCTGCGGACTTGCGGACCGTTTCGCCTCACTGTTTTTTTTCGTATTGCTAGCAGTTCTCCTGATTGCCTACAACAAATGGCTCAAGCATATCCCGCTTGTAAAGAACTTGACGGTCGCGTTCCTCTGCACGACACCACTATTCTTCGCAGGCATGTACACGATTCTCTTTGAGCAGAACTGTGATCCAGACGAATACATCTGGGCCATAATCCCGGCAATTCCATTCGCATTTCTGCTCACGGCAGCACGTGAAATTTACAAGGACCTCGAAGACGAAGCTGGCGACCGCAAAGCAGGCATCATGACGTTTCCGCTCTTTGCCGGTTCCAAAACAGCAAACAGGCTCGCTGGAGCGATTGTCCTCTTGACCTGGATTTCGCTCCCCATCCCGGTATTCTACATGGACAAGGTGTTCGGGCAGAACTACCCGCTGTTGTTCCTCATCATCACGGGAATCACGCTCACGCCCCTATTTGCGGCAACCCTCATTTTTGCCCACAAAAAAAGCTACCGCCAAGCCCAAAAGCTTGTAAAGGTAGCCATGTTTATAGGCCTAGTCGCCCTAATCGTTTCCAGCAACTAGCGCTCAAAGAAAAAACGTTAGATTTTTCCAATCCGTGTGGCCTCCATAAACGGAACCAAGCACAGATACGATTTCCCTAGCATTCCTCAGCCCACAGACCTCTAGTCCCTAAATCCTACTTCTTCTGCTCCAGGCAAATATCCAAAGCTGTCTTGCCATCTGTTGATTTGAAGTCTAGCATTTCCTGCAATGCGAGTGCAGCCTGCTCCAGTTCCGGAGTCGATACGCATGCATTGTTCGAAATTATCGTCTGCAAATACTGTTTCTTTTTATCCAAGTTGCACTCGTCGCCGTAAAGCGTCGCTAACTTGTACATACCTGGGCAAGCCTTTATCCCCTGCGGGTTCGAATCCACGAGGTTCGCAAGCAATGTTTTGGCCTTTTCGGGCTGATTCGCTTCGATCAAGCAAAGAGCCATCCAGTAAAGAGCGCCTTCGGCCATTTCGCCTTTTTTCATCAGCTCGTAAACTTTCTTGAAGCCGTTGTATGCAAGCTTGTATTCGCCACGGTGGTAATCCGAATGCGCGGTATTGAACATCGTTTCGGCTTCGACCATTTTTTCGGCATTGGCATCCGGCTCAATAACAGTGCTGGCCGCATTTCCGCTCACCACGACTTTCTTCGCCAAAATCTTGTCGGACTTGCCCAGCAGCAAATCGAGGCGGTAAATGATTTCTTCTTGATGCGTATCATGGCGAACCGATTCATCGCTCACGCGCTTCGAAAGCATCGTCACTTCGGCCTGTAAACGCTTTTGCGAGAGCGCAGCCGCATCCAGTTGCGATTTCACGCTATCGAGCTGGGCCTTGAGCAATTCATTTTCTGCCGAAAGAGCTTTGTACGTAGAATCATTCTTCGCCATGACATCATCACCAACAGCTCTCATTTCTTTTGTACGCAACATCGTAATGCTACTGCACCCGGAAAGCATAAGCGAAGCAAGAACAACACCAAGAGAAATAGATTTCAAATTCACAATTCAACTCCTACTCAATAATTACACGGAAATGGGCTCTGCGGTTTTTGGAATATGCAGCTTCATCTGCACCCAAGACCTTCGGGCGTTCCTTGCCAAAGCTTACAGGAACAAGCCTTTTCCCATCAACGCCATACGCAATTAAAAATTCTCGAACAGCCATCGAACGGCGGGCTCCCAACGAAATATTGTAATCTTCCGTTCCGCGAGCATCCGTATGGCCTTCAATGATCACAACAAAACGATTTTCATTGACCAAGATTTCTGCAACCTGTGCCAGCAACCGCTTTGCATTTTCCGTCAATTCCGAACGGTCATAATCAAAATACACATCATCAAGCATTACCTGATTGATCAATTCTTCAAGGCGGGCACGTTCCGCTTCGAGCCTCTCCGCTTCAAGACGGGCAAGGGAATCCGCACTCAGCGTATCTGCAATCAACGCTTCGAGATTCAGCGTCGAATCCACAGGAGCATCCGCTTCCGTTTTCGGAGAAGGGTCCGTTTCCGGCTGTTCCTTACTAGCACAGCCCCAAGCGAAAAGTCCTACGGCTCCAATCATCAAAGTCCATTTCAATAATTTATTCACAACTTACCTCGTCCCTTATTTTTTCTTTTTCTCGTCAAAATACCAAGACCACGTCGGCGACGTATTTTCAGTACCGTTCGTAATCCGCGTTACGCCACTTCCGTCTTTACGCATAATATAGATTTGATAATTGCCACCACGGTCACTGGCAAACGCAATCAGCTTGCCATCGGGCGACCAAGACGGGTGTTCATTGTTCCCGGCATTGGATGTCAGCTGCACAATGTCCGTTCCGTCAAGTGCGCAAGTATAAATATTCATCTTGCCGTCATCCATCGACGTATAGACTATGCGGTCGCCTTCGGGAGACCAGCTTGCACGTTCGTTGTAATGCCCCATGTACGTAATGCGTCTCACGTCCGTACCGTCCTTGCCCACCGCGTAAACTTGCGGAGAGCCGCCACGGTCGCTCGTAAACAGAACTTCGCTTGCATACGGACTCCAAGAAGGGCTCACTTGGTTCGACTTCAAATGCAAGAACTTCTGTGCTGTTCCCTTCTTCATGTCGCCGCGATAAAGTTCCGTCTTGCCTTCATCCGTAACTGCAAAAAGAAGTTCGCCCGTTTTCGGATTCACCGCAGGGCTAAACGTCTGCGAGAACTGCGTAAAGATAGGCGTTTCCTTGCCGCCAAACGCGATAGAATAAAGACTCGGGCGATTGTTCCTAAAGTTCACATAGACAAGCCCCTTGTTGCCTTTCTGCCAAACCGGCATCATGTTGATGGAGGAATCGCGAGTAATCTGCTTGCGAGAAAATCCGTCGTAATCCGAAATCACGACCTGCTTCACGCCTTCAATTTTCGAGACGTAAGCAAGTTTCGTCGAAGCCACACCGCGTTCTCCAAACAAGCGGTAAACGACTTTGTCAAAGAACGAATGAACAGCCTGACGCACTTCGTAAGGTTTCACGGTATAGCTTTCGCCAAGCAGCACGTCTTTCGTCTCTGCCGCATACAAATAACAGTCCAGCTTGATTTTACCGTTAGAAAGCTTTGACGCGCTACCGGTAACGTACTGGCGAGCACGCTTTTTGCTAAAAAGTACCAAGTCAAAACGATCAGACGGAACCGCCTCGAAACGCCCGGACAGATTCGCATCACGCGTCAGAATCTTATGCGGAGCCTCGCTCGGCCACTTGATTGCAGATTCTTCTTCGAAAGGCACAATGCCAATCGGCATCGTCTTGAACACAGAAATCCCGACATCCACGGCAATCGTATCAATCGCCGCAAACGTAGGCCCCGCAAGCATTAGCGCCATCACCATACAAAATAAATTCATTCTTTTCATCATAAACCTCTTCGAACCTGGTTACTAGTTGTTAGTCATTGGTCATTTGTTATGATCAATGGTTCACTGTCATTCTGGAGCATCGAAGATGCGATAGAATCCACAAACTTTATAGATCCTATCGCTTCGCTCCAGGATGACAAGTCAAATTGCGACATAGTCACTCTAGTAACTTAAAACTCTGAACAGTGCCGTAAGCACCTCCTTAATTCGGCGTAAAGTTAAACTGCAACACGAGACTTGAACCGCTGTACGTCGGAGGCAATTCCGGCAACTTCGAAATTTTCACCGCACGGACAGACAAGTGATCCCAAGTGCTATTCGACGAAGAACGCTTGAGCAGCACCGCCGTAATTTGTCCAGAACGTTCCACGGAGAACTGCACGGTAGTCTTTGCATCTCGCGGAATCGAAAGGCCGTTCGGCGGGTTGAAATTGCTCATAATCTTTTGCTTTGCGCGTTCCAGGAACACCTGCATCAAGGGGTCCATGTCGATTGGGTTCACGGCCTTCAAGCTAGGCAATTCGAACGATTTCGGCAAATCCAGATCATTGATGTCGAAATCATCTTTTTCCTTAGGCTTCGCTTTCGGCTTTGGTTCCTCTTTTTTCTTTTCGGCAACTTTTTTCGCCGGCTTTTCCACGGGTTTCTCGACGGGTTTAGTTTTTTCGACCGGCTTCTTTTTTTCGACAGTCTTTACTTTTTCCGGCTGCGGCATTTCCTTCGGCACGGGCACCGGTTCAGGCGTATCCGGCTTCATTTCAGGAGCAGGCTTTGTCTCTGGCACTTGAGGGGCATCCGGAGTAAGCTTTTTTTCTGGAGTCGGTTCCACCGCAGGTTCCTTCGACGTTACCGTTTCCGGCACCGGTTCTGGAGGCGTTTCGGGAGGCACCTCTGGAGGCGGCGGAGTTTCAACAACCGGCTCTACAGGCGCTTCAACAGGCACTTCTTGCGATACCTCGGGCACAATTTCCTCTTTCGGTGGCTCCGGTGGAATTTCTTCCTTCGGAGTTTCGTGTTCAGGTTCCAAAGGAATTTCCTTTACCACAGGTTGCTTAACAGGTTCATCGATTTGAACAAGTTCAAACACGGGTATTTCCTTCGCAGGCTTACTCGTATCAATGCAATGCAAACCATATAAAGCAAAGACTACAACCAAATGAAATACAACGGCAGACACGATGATTTTTATCATCGTTCCATCGTCTTTCGTCGAGAAATACTGAATTTGTTCCTTATTTCTATTCATTTATTCAATTCGTCTTTGGGAGTCATCGTAAGGAATCCAAGCTTTGTCACGCCAAGTTTTTGCACCTGCGTCACCACCTTCATCACGAAACCGTAGCTTACAGCCTCGTCCGAGTTGATGACTACAGCCATTTCGCCATTCCACAGCGACTTGAAAATGCTCTCGAAACTTTCCATATCCACTTGCATATCGGCAATGAAAATTTCAAGATTCTTGGTGATAGATACCTTCAGAAGTTTTTGCTGTTCCATCGTCGGAGCCTCGACTTTCGGGAGATTGACCTTTACGCCCTGGCTCATCAACGGTGCACACAAAATAAATACAATCAAGATGGCGAACACGATATCAATCATGTTCGTGAGGTTCAGTTCCTGCTTGAGTTCATGCCGACGGCTGCGTTTCACGGATCCTCCTCGGAAACCCCTTCGACAGTCAGCAAGTCCCCTCTTTTAAACAAACTCAAAACTTGAGACCCGTAATTATAATACGAAGTTTCATTTTTACCATTGCACGAAGTAAAGTAATTATATCCGGCAGAAGCAGGGATTGCAACGACAAGGCCTGCCACTGTAGTAATAAGAGCCATGGCAATACCCGGAGCGACAACAGTCAAGTCCGCAGAACCATGATGTCCAATCTGGAAAAATGCAATCATGATGCCCCAAACGGTGCCCAGCAGTCCAAAGAACGGAGCCAGATTCGAACTTGTTGCAAGGAACGTCAAATAGCGGTCTTCGCCCATACGAATGCCCTCGATGGAACGCTGGATAGCGTCTTCAAGCAGCGACGACCTGTGCTGAATAGATTCAAAAGTAACCTTGCCCTTGAACTTGGCCGCTTCTTTCAAGACCTCGGCACTCAACAAGCGAAGTGCACTATTCTTAGATACATCGCAAAGCTTTTGCAGATCGGAGAACCGTTTGATTCTTGAGAACTCCCTAAAAAAAGCTGAATTTGCACGCAAGTTCGACTTATGTTTAAAGAACTTCACGATAATGATGCCCCAGGAACCAAGCGACATAAAGGCGAGAATTCCAAGAATAATCATTGTAACAATATCAGACTGGGCAATCATTTGCAAGACAGGAACTGTATTGTTCAAAGTAACCTCCAAAATTTTATTTTTTTTTACAGAATACGGATACAAGATACAAAAACATAAAAACAAAAAATCAAGTATCCATACTTTTTTTAACAAATGTAAGAAAAGTACATCTTTGGCAAAATATTTTTGTATATTAAAATCACATAAACAAAATGGATTAATATCCAAGGAGATCTAAAATGAAAAAATTATTCGCATGCCTCGCAGTTGCCGCACTCTTTGTTGGCTGCTCCAGCAACCCACCTCCACCAACTCCAGAAGCAAAAGCAGCAAGTCTTCTCGTCGAAATGCAGATGATCAAGAAGAACTACACCAAGCAGCACATTCCGGCAGGCTTTGGCATTGGCGAATCTGCCGATGAACAGATTGCTCTTGAAAAGGCAGACCAGAACGCGCGTGTTGATTTGGCAAAGTCCATCGACGCCCAAACTAAAGCTCTTATCAAGAACTTCAAGGAAGACGTGAGCGATCAGATTGCCGAACACTTCCAGAGCACGTCCAAGACAACTGTAAGCCAGCGTCTCAACGGTGCTACGCTCAACGACATCAAGGTTGAAAACGTTGATGGAAAGTTCAAGGTTTATGGCGTCATGACTCTTGACTCTGACCTCGTCTCCGAGTACATCAAGATGCTCGAAGAACAGGAAAAGAAGGACGAAGCTGAAAAGGTTCGCGCTGCTGCTGAAAAGGCATACGCAGAACTCGACGAAATTGACGACTAATTCCGTTTAAATTTCAAGCAACGTTTATTGCCCCGGCCAAAAGTGCCGGGGTTTATTGTTTGTGCTGAGGTTTTGTCATTCTGGAGGCTCCAGAATGGAACCGATAGAATTCATTTTTTTATTTATCGATGTTCGTTTGTCGTAGGTTCCATCCCACGGAAAAAGCTTAAGCCGTCAAAATCATCCTTAAGCGCTTGCACCGTCGCCCCAATCATATAGAGGCTCCCAGTAATAAGAACCGGCGAAGCATCCGTGACGCAAGCCTGGACTTTTTCCAAATACTCACGGGAGAATTCGCCTGCACTTGCCACGCAAAGCCCAAGCTTCTCCAATTCGCCCTGCAAATCTTCAAGTTCGCGGAAACGCGGGTACGGAGTCCGCGTGATATGCCAATGACTCACATGCGGCGCCATGAGCTTGAGCATTTCATCGACATCCTTATCGCGAAGGGCTCCGAAAACGCAATGGAACTTTTGTCCCGGATAGTATTTTTCAAGCGCCTCGACCAGACGACGAACCGCATGGGAATTGTGTGCCCCATCTAGAATAAATTGCATTTTACCATTGCGGTCTATCAGCTTTTGCATGCGCCCTGCCCAAGAACGCGTTGAAAGCGCCTTGAGAGCAAGAGAATCATCATATTCTTTGGGAATTGTCATTCCCGAGAATGCGGGAATCTCCTTGTCATATTTTTTTCTACTTTGCAAAAAAAGTTCCGCAGCCTTAAGTGAAAGGCTCGCATTTTCGACATAATGTTGTCCTAAATTCGGAAGGACAACATCATTGCGTATTTCAGGAACGACACAAGAACATCCATGCGATGACGCATACAAGCGGGCTTCATCAAGCAGCGCTTCACTCAGTCCGCCCACGACAAAAGTCTTGCGGCAACCGTTTGAGAGAATACTTTGTGCAGAACCTGCAACACCTAGCTTTTCTTTGAGGATTGCACTCTCTGTACTTCCAAGAACTTCAGTATGTTCAAGTCCAATGCTTGTGAGCACAATCAGTTCGCCTTCGGCAACGGCAGTACTGTCCAGCCGACCGCCCATGCCCGCTTCCAGCACTGCGACATCAATACTTTGTTCAGCATAATAGAGGAACGCCACAATCGTCAACACTTCAAAGAACGTCGGTTCCACCTGCGCTTTTTCCGCAGCCGACTTGACCTGCATGATCAGGCGGTCCAGCGATTCATCGTCAATCGGCAAGTCGTTTACACGAATGCGCTCACGCATATTCACCAAATGCGGGCTCGTATAAAGTCCCGTCTTGACGCCATGCGCCTGCAAAATTCCAGACAAATAATAGCTCGTCGAGCCCTTGCCGTTCGTACCGACAACATGAATCGTCTTGAATTTTTTTTGAGGATTTCCAAGGACTTCACAAAGCTTACGAGTCGTAGCAAGTCCTGGCATCATCCCGAACATAAGCCGGGAATTCAAATATTCCAATCCGTCTTGAAGCATGGACATAATATAGAAAAGACGAGAGTTTAGTGGTTGGTGGTTAGTGGTTGGTGGTTAGGAACAGTGAGCTACGAGCAACGAGCGATGAGACTTGAGTGATGTAGACTCTGTCACTCTGGAGGCTTGTAAAGCCGATAGAGTCCATAAACGCAGTGGATCCTATCGCGTCGGCTACGCCTAGCTCCAGGATGACAATTTACTATACCCTGATACCAGTAACCTGCTCCCTGACACCTACATAATTGATTACATTTTACGTGCTTTAATTTTAAATCAAGGGTTAATTATATGAAAGTATCAGCAAGCGCTGTCGCTTTGATTCTTTGTGTTTTCGCATCCACCTCATTCGCAAAAGTCGATCCTCAAGCCGCACCACAACATTACAACTACCGCGATGCGGGCAAGCAGATGAAACGCATCTATTACGGAGACCTCCAGCGGACGCTCTACTGCGATTGCCGGTACATCGACAAGAAGACCGTCGATTTCAGCAGTTGCAACTTCAAGCCCCGCGAAAACGAAAAGCGCAAGAGCTTCAAACGTGCAGAACGCATCGAATGGGAGCACATCGTGACTGCACACAACATGGGGCAGCACCTCCCCTGCTGGCGCGACGGCGGCCGCAAGAACTGCAGCGCAAACGACACTACGTTCAAAATAATGGAAGGCGATTTGCACAACCTCTACCCCGCCATCGGTGAAGTGAATGGCGACCGCAGTAACTTCATGTTCAGCCAGTGGACGAACAACCCCACCCCGATGTACGGCGAATGTGAAACCATCATCGACTTCCAAGAGAAAAAGGCACAACCGAGAAAAGAAGTCCGAGGCCTTATCGCCCGCGTCCACTTTTACATGGAAAAGACCTACGGAGTCAAGCTTTCCAAGCAAGACCGCAAACTATTCCAGGCTTGGGACAAGATGTACCCCGTGACCGAACGCGAATGCGAACGCGACCGCCGCATTTTCAAAGTCCAAGGCGACCACAACCCGTTTGTATTCGAAAAATGCCAGGAAACAGCCACGCCAGCCGAACCGAACCAGCCCGTCGAGCCGACCGAATCCGTTGACAATCCATAAACAATTGACTAAATTTGAAGTCCAAAATCTTGCAAGTCGTGCCAAGCTCTGCCAATTTGCAAGCGTAACCAAAGAGCTTCCTCAAAGAGGTAAATATGTCCTCCTTCCGCGGACCTAAAGGTAAAGTAGCACGCTCTCTCGGCGTT
>Ga0129307_1002307_pt1 | contig 15568 bp, 11 predicted proteins | sample P1105metagenome_FD_94437 | JGI IMG/M metagenome (GOLD analysis project Ga0129307, IMG submission 94437) | Capybara group fecal microbial communities from Wisconsin, USA - P1105 metagenome | ecosystem: Host-associated > Mammals > Digestive system > Large intestine > Fecal | place: USA: Wisconsin... | reverse complement strand
AAGCCCAGCACCTGCGTTTCCAGGAAGAAGGAAATGCCTCTCTTTTCCATCATTTCCTGGGCTTTCAGGGTCAGCTCCAGGTCCATCACCGGCATCAGGCGGTCCATCATTTCCACGATGGTAATTTTTGTTCCCATGGCAGCATAGGCGCAGGCCAGCTCGACGCCGATGACGCCCCCGCCGATAATCACCATGCTTTCCGGCAGTTCCTTCATCTGCAGCGCCCCGGTGGAGTCAATGCAGCCCTGGGTTTCCCGGATGCCCGGGATGGGCGGCATGACCGGTCCGGATCCGGTAGCAATGATAATCTTATCAGGTTCCAGTGCCGTTTCCAGCCCGGAGGGGGAAACCACCTTCAGCTTTTTAGGTCCTGTAAAAGATGCCGTTCCCTGCATGGTCCTGACGCCGTTGGCCAGAAGAAGGCCTTCCACGCCGCTTACCAGCCTGTCGGAAACCGACTGGCGGTATGCCTGCACACGGTTCCAGTCCAGCGTAACCCGCTCCGTCATCACGCCTGCGTTGGCGCCGTGCAGCGCCGTCTGGTAGGTTTCCGCGCTGTGTAAAAGCGCCTTTGTGGGAATGCAGCCGGCATTGAGGCAGGTGCCTCCGACCCTTGCTTTTTCAATCAGGGTGACCTCCGCGCCCAGCTGCGCTGCCCGGATCGCAGCCACATATCCGCCGGGTCCGCCTCCGATCACCGCCACCTTGACTTTGGGCGCCTCCGGCCCTGCCACGCTGCCGTCCGCGATGACGTGCGCCAGGATATTGCCCTTCCGGATAACAGCTTCTTCCTCAAAAAGGATTTCCTGCAGCGTTCCGCCCCAGGGGATGGAAATATCCGCGCTCAGCTTGCCGGCCTCCACCGACAGCAGCGGCTCTCCCGGAAGGAAGCTTTCCCCGGGCGCCTTGAGCCACTCTTTGATCACTGCGGACTGCCCGGTGAAGTTTTCCGCCTTTACTTCAATCACTGTGCCCGGCTCCACCGGTTTGGCCCCGGTGCTTTCTTCTTCCGCATCCATGCGGCAGATAACACTCCCGCCCAGGATAAGTTCCCCGGTTTCAAAGAAGGTTTCCTGCACCGTTCCTGCAAATTTGCTGGTTACCGTTCTCTTCATATTGCCCAGTCGGACCATGCAAAGAACCGCTCCCTTTTCTATATGTTCGCCGGCCGCTGTTTTCCATTCAAGCATCGTGGTATCCAGCTTTGCGGCTTTGATTTCCTGTATCATAATCTGTTCTCTGCGCTTTCTTCTAAAACAACATTTCCGGAACGGGCTCTTCCGGAACGAAACGACCCGGGATCGGAACCTTCTCTTCTGGTCCGATCCCGGGTCTGAGGGGCATCTTACTAACTTCTGTTATCAGTCGAAATCGTGTTCGAACTCATCCAGTGCCGCATTCAGTACGGATGCGCTGTAGGCCACGCTGGGGCCGCCGCCGAAGGTGATGGCAACTTCAGCAGCTGCCAGGATTTCCGCGCGGGTAGCGCCTGCCTGGTATGCTCCGCGGGTATGTACGCAGATGCAGTACTGGCAGCGGTTATAAATACCGATCGCCACACAGATCAGTTCCTTGGTCTTATCATCAATGACGCCGTTGCCGCTTCCGGCAAAACCGTCAATATCCACAAACTTGCCGATAAAATCGCCGTTGGTCTCGGAAAGCTTGCCTACGCCGTTTACAAAATCATTGAATATTTCTCTTGCGTTGATCATGCTAAAACCCTCCTGATTTAAAACAGAGTTTCCTTTTGCCGTAAACTATACGGACATAATTATCTCTTTGTATATTATATATTCGGCAAACCGCTTTGAGAATTGCCGTTTCTTCCGTTCCTGCCATGCATAAATAGAATGATTCAAATGTCATTGTCTGCTGCCGTAACAGATGAATTCTGCCGCCCGGTTATGCTAAAATGGCATAAAATGGATACTCATTACAGGAGGATTTAAATATGACTATCCAGCAGCTTGAATATCTCGTGGCAATTGCGCAGAGCTCCTCCATCAGCCAGGCAGCGCAGAAACTGTATATCTCGCAGTCCAGTGTCAGCAAATCCATTAAGCAGTTGGAATCCGAACTGGGTTTTGACCTGATGGAGAGGGACTATAAAGGCATTGTCTTTACCCCGAAAGGGGAAGAATTCCTGCGGGAGGCCTATTCCCTGGTGGAAAAATTTCACCTGATGGAAGAACACTACTCCAGTCCGGAATCCGAAACGGTCCGCTATACAGTTTCTTCCCAGCACTACATCTTTGTGGTGGAGGCCGTTTCGAGACTGCTCGCAGAGGCGGGGGATCACTATACCCTGGGGCTCAGGGAACACAGGACCTCCCGGATCATAAGGGACGTAAGTTCCCGCTCCAGCCAGATCGGTTTTATCTACTACTACTCCTTCAATCATGATTTCCTGCGCCGGGAACTCCAGAAAAATGACCTGGAATTCCATCATTTCTGTACCCTGAAGCCCCATATATACTGTTCAATGGACCACCCACTGGCCACCCGGGAATATGTTACCCAGGAGCAGCTGAAGAATTATCCCTATGTCTGCTATGACCTGGGTACGGATGCGGTGGAATACGCAGAAGAAATTCTTTCACCGCTGCACGGTTCCCGGGTCATCCAGGTCCTGGACCGCGCGTCGCTTTGCAAAATCATGACCCATTCCAATGCGTATTCCCTGGGGTCCGGACTCCTGCGGGACGGTTTCATCGAATCCCAGCTCGCAACTGTTCCCATCAAGACGCCGATCGACACGGATATGCATGTGGGCTGGATTGCGCCGAAGGGAAATGTTCCCCTCCCGGGAAGCATGGGCGACCGCCTGCTGGAATACTGCAGGGAATCTCTTGCCAGCTGTTTTACGGGTCATCCGTTAAAGAACCGGATCCCTGTTGTGTGCAAATAAAGCGCCCCGTTGCTGCCTGCGCCCTTCCCATTTTCGGAAAACTCTTCAAAACAGAAAACTCCCGGTCCGGCATTGCGCCGGGCCGGGTATTCTCTTTGAGGGAATCTTGGAAACGTCCTGCAGGACGTGTAATCAGAAACCTGTGCCGATGGCAATGCCAAGGGCTACGAATGCAAGTACGAAGAATGCGATCATCAGCGGTACGAAGAATTTCCACCACTTCTGGATCGGCACCTTGCCGTAGGTAAGGAAGATCATCAGGGTGCCGTAGCTGAACCAGAACATGTTGGTAATACCATCACCAAACTGGTAAGCCAGGACAGAAGTCTGGCTGGTCAGGCCAAGCTCCATGGCGATCGGTACCAGGATCGGGCTCAGCAGAGCGCCCTTGCCGGAACCGGAAGGAATCAGGCCGTTGATGAAGGATACCAGCACTACGATACCGATAGCCGCGCCGATGGGCGGAAGGCCCTTCAGCAGCTGGATGCCGTTGTAAATGATGGTTGCGTTAACGTTGGCCGTATTCATGATCCAGTACACCGCACGGGCGAAACCGACGATCATGGCGCCGCCGATAGCGGATTTGGCACCTGCGATAAATGCGTCAGCGATTTCAGCCGGCTTCAGCTGGCCGATAAATCCGGAAATAATGGCGGATGCAAGGAAGACTGCGGATACGTCGTCGATCGCCCACTTCTTGCCGCCAAAGCCCTTCTGCATGCCGATGACCGTCATGATCATAGCTGCTACGATGGAAAGGATAACCAGTGCATGGCGTCCGGTGAACTTTGCTTCTGCGTTGTGCTCCATTACCAGGTCGGAAACATCCACACCTGCCATCAGGGACTTGGAAGGATCCTTCTTGACCTTATTGGCATACATCAGGATGTATCCAATGATCATGGCTGTCATGATAGCCCAGATGACCACACGGAAGCCAAGGCCGGTAAAGACGTCGCTGCCCTCCGGAAGAATGCCCATGTTCTGCAGGATGCCGTTACAGACACCTACGGTGTAAAGGTTGGTAGGACCTGCTACGAAACCGCCCATACAACCAAGGATAACGACTGCAACTGCTACGATGGAGTCATACCCCAGGGCCAGGACGACCGCAACAACCAGCGGGCAGAACGGGATCAGAACCTCGATCCAGCCCAGGAAGCCGCCCATCAGGGAGAAGATCAGGATCATGGCAACCAGCAGAGCTGTGCTGGATCCCTGTCCGAACTTCTGTACCAGAACTGCAATACCGTTGTCGAAAGCACCGGTTCTCTTATAGATTTCCAGTGCCGCACCGATGGTAAGAATCAGGATCACCAGGTTGGAGGTATCCTTCAGGCCCATCGGAATCGCGCGGAACAGATTGAAAACATTGTTGAAATTGACCGGGTTGCGGGCCATGGGCTCGTAAACGCCGTCAGTCAGGGTGCCCGGGGTGATGATAAACGTGAACAGCCATGCAATCACGACAATACAGAATATCAACACGAACGGGTTTACATTAAAACCTTTTTTGTCTTTCATGTCGTAACTCCCCTCTTAAAATTATAAATGCGGTATCAGCCGGCAGGCGCCGGAACTCATTTCTCCGCATCCGCCAGGGCCTTGACCAGCGCCAGGTAACCGACGATACCCTCGTCCATCATTTCCAGGCTGATGCTGTCCTCGGCGGTATGGCAGAGCTTGATTTCCGCTGGAGAATACCCGAGACATTTCACGCCTTTGGCGGTAAAGTGTCCGGTGTCGGTAGCAAATGCCCAGGCCTTGGTCTGGACCTCATGACCGACAGCATTCTCCACTGCTGCCTTCGCCAGCTTGATGAAGTCCTCATCCGGGCTGACGCTGAAAGGCTGTTCCCCCTGGAACCCCATTCCCGCAAAGCCCGTATAAGTCGTCATCGGAAAATAATATACATCCAGTGTTGCCGTGATTCCCTCTACATGGATCTGATCCATAACGGCCTGGATTTTCTTCTTAACATTTTCCACCGTATCATCGCCAACCTGGCGGTAATCGATGTAAACCACTACCTGGCCCGGTACGATATTGGTCACCAGGTTCTTGCTGTCGCTCGGCGTATCGATGCGGGTCACTGTCATGGTGGACGGCCCGAACAGCGGATCGTCCGCCATCTGCACCTCTTTCAGCTTCGGAAGAAGCTTTTCCAGGTAATCCACAGGATTGTGCCCGGTGTGCGGAATGGATGCATGGCAGGATTTTCCGTTGATGGTAATGTACGGGCAGCACCTGCCGCGGCTTCCGATGGCAATGTCATTCTCCGTTGCCTCGCCGATGACCGCATAATCCGTCAGCATAAATTCGTCCTTTGTCTGCATCATGGAGCCGAATCCCGCAATTTCCTCACAGACGACTGCGGCGGTGACCACGTCTCCCTTCGGAAGCATCCCTGCTTTCTTCAGGATGATGGGCGTATAGATCTGGATGGCCATGGTGCCCTTGGTATCGGACGCGCCCCGGCCCCAGATGCGGCCTTCCGCAATTTCACCGCTGTAGGGCGGATATTTCCAGACCGAAGGATCGCCTTCATGCACCACATCCATATGGCAGTTCAGGGTAACGGAGCTTCCGCCCCCGCTGCCCTTGACCACGCCGAACACACTGCCGTACCGGTCGGTAATGACCTCGTCGTAGCCCAGTTCCTGCATTTTCTGCGTCACATAGGCGGCTACGGCTCCTTCGTCGTTGGACTGGGAATTGCGGCGAATGAGCTCCTGCGCGGTCTCCACGATTGCGTCCTTATATTCGGCCGCAAGTTTTTTCAGCTCTTCGTTCATTCAGTTTCCCCCTGTTCAGATTTTATTCTTTGCTGCCCTTGCTTAAAGCTGGTCCAGCGCGAACTTGAACTCCTCAATAATATCGTCTGCATCCTCAAGGCCGATGGAGAAACGGATGGTGCCCATGGAAATGCCGGCAGCCTTCAGCTCCTCTGCGTTGTATGCCCTGTGGGAAGTCTTGGCCGGATAGGACAGAGTCGTGCTGACGCCCGCCAGGCTGGGTACAAACTTGATGGTGGGAAGCAGTGCGATAAACTTGCTCGCGCCTTCCTCCCCGCCTGCGATATCCGCGCTCATCATGCCGCCGAAACGGTTGTCAATGAAGAGCTTCTCGCCCAGTTTGCGGTACTTTGAAGATGCCAGGCCGGGATAATAAACCTTTTCAATCTTCGGGTGCTTCTCCAGGAACTCCGCAACCTTCAGTGCGTTCTCAGAATGCTTGGCAACACGCATGTCCAGGGTACGCATACTTCTGCACAGCAGCCAGCACTCCATCGGTCCCAGCTGTCCGCCGTAGATGCAGTGTGCATGGCGAAGGCTGTTAATAGTCTTCTGGTCGGATACAATAGCGCCGCCGACGATGTCGGAATGTCCGCCCAGGAACTTGGTGGTACTGTAAACCACGATATCCGTGCCGTGCTCCATGGGACGGCAGACAGAACCGGTAGCAAAGGTATTGTCCACCACCAGCTTGCAGCCGTGCTTGTGGGCAACCTCTGCAACCGCATCCAGGTCATAGATATTCATGGTGGGGTTCACGATGGTCTCGGTATAGATCAGCTTGGTATTGGGCTTGATTGCGGCTTCCACTTCGCTGATGTCGTCGAATTCCACAAAGGTAACTTCCACGCCGAATCTGGGCATTTCATTCTTCAGGAAATCATACACGCCGCCGTACAGAACCGGTGAGGATACGATGTGGTCGCCCTTGCTGACCTGGGCCAGGATGCAGGTAGTGATGGCAGCCATGCCGGAGCCGAACAGCAGCGCGTCGTCGGTTCCTTCGCAGATTGCCAGGCATTCAGCCGCCGCCTCCTGGTTCGGAGTGCCGTTACGTCCATAGATATAGCCGGTAGCTTCACCTGCGTAAACCGCATCCAGTGAAGGAACATCATCAAAGGAATATACGGAGGTCATGTAGATCGGGAGTACCTTGGGTACGGATACGCCCTTGGCAATCTTTTTGGCCAGCGCATTTTCTCCTGCATGCAGCAGCTTTGTGTTCACAGATTTTTCTTTCATAACTTCTCCTTCCTTCTGAAAATGTCGAGAAACAAACATGCCGGACGGGCATAACCCCTCATATATCCAGCATTCTATATTCATCATAATGCTTTTGTATTTTTTTGTGAAATATCTTTACTTCGCAACTCATTATGCAATATTTGCATAACCGGCTCTGTGCTCTGTCTGTTTTTCGGTAATGATGCACAATTATTCCATCGCACGTTAAACCGCCCCGAAAAGAAATGCTTTTTTCCACCCGGCAGACTGTACAAACGTTTTCAAAAAGAGTAAAATATGTTTACTCTTTTGAAGTTATGTATACTTTTTGAGCTTATGGGGGTGTTTTGAATGATAAAAGTCTACGGAACATTCGGACCCAAATGCAGCGACACGGAAACTCTGTACCAGATGTTCTGCGCCGGTATGACCGGCATGCGTCTGGACCTTTCTCACGCCCTGTTTAAAGACAATATCAAGCCGGTAGAAAACATGCTTGCGGCGGCCGACCGGGCCGGCGTCAAAGCCGACTTTGTGATCGACATGCAGGGACCGGAGCTGAGAACGGGCACGCTGAATGCCCCCATTTTTCTCCGGGAGGGAGATACCGCAGTATTCACGGCAGCGTCTGCCGGATTTGCCGGCCGCAGAAATGCCTGCATCCCTGTGCCGGAAATCGTGATCCCCTGGCTCAAGCCTGACCAGCAGGTACAGATTGACGACGGTAAAATCATCTGCCGCATTGTGGAAAACAATTTCGGGGAGAGCCTGATTACAGGCCGTATCCTGCGCGGCGGCATTCTCCGCAATGACCGCAGCCTGTCCCTGCCCGGCGTCGACGTCCGGCCGGCCACCATGGCCAAATCAGACCTGATCAATATCCGGGATGCCAAGCCCTATGGCATCACCGGGATCATGCAGCCCTTTGTCCGTGATGAGGAGGACCTGAAATTCCTCCGCTCCGCACTGGAGGAAGAAGGCTGCGGCCATCTACGCCTTCTCGCAAAGATCGAAAACCGGGTAGGCATAGAACATCTGGAAGAACTGCTTCCCTACGGGGATGAATTTGTCGTCTCCCGCGGCGACCTGGGCAGCGATATGGAGCTCTGGGAACTCCCGGCAGCCCAGAAAAAAATCGCCTCCATCTGCAGGAAGGCAGGGAAGGATTTCATGGTGGTCACGCAGATGCTGACATCCATGGAGCATTCCCCGGTACCGACCCGCGCCGAGGTCTGCGATATTTTCAATGCCGTCCTGGACGGCGCCCATTCCGTGATGGCCCTGACGGAAACCGCCACAGGCGAATATCCCGTCGAAGCCATGCGGTATCTTGCCAATACGGCCCGGGAAGCCCTCCTGTACAGGGAGAGCTGCGAAGCCTAAGATCAAAAACAGAACTGTCGCATTATGATAGTCAGAAGGACAAAGTCCCCTTCTGCGGACGTCGCCGGCCCGCAACGACGATTTTTACTTCATTGGCATAGCCTGTATATAGTAAAAATCGGAGCGGGAGGGGAACCGCAGAAGGGGATTTGTATGTGTTTTTTATTGCGGCAGCCACCTTTTCGTTTTTCCCTGTAAATGCTGACCGTTTTCAGCCTGTCTTTCTCAACGGAGGTTTCCCCCATGCTTTTCACAGACAGCCGTACCCCGGACGGGTATGAAATCCCCGCCTTCCCCGCTTATTCCAAAAGAATAGAAAAGCTCCTTGCCAATCGGAATGACTGGGAAGACTGGCAGGAGGTTCCCCGCCGGACGGCAGTTTACCGCCAGGTTTTTTCCGAATGTCCAAACGATCCCGCCTGCCTTCGTTTTGCCCGCGGCTTCGAGCGGTTTCTTCAGGAAAAACGTATCCTGGTGCAGGACTGTGATGTTTTTGCCGGGCACGCTTTCCGCTATACCTATGAAACCACACTTCCCGTTGCCCTCCGGGAATGCACGGAATATTTCCGCCTGGCCGGCAAGATGAGTATCCCGGAGGAGATCCGGACCTATGAAAGCCTTCCCGGCACGGATCATTCCCCGGAAACACTTGCCCGCATGCGCGCGTTTGAAACTGCGGAAAAAAATATGCTTTTCCGTTCGTATTTCTCGGGTCATGTAATTGCGGACTATCCCCGGATCCTGAAAGAAGGACTTGGCGCCGTCACGGAATCTGTCCGCAGGGATATGGAGGCGCAGCTGGATCCTGAAAAACGCAAATGTGTTGAGGGGATGCTGCTGAGCGTCAAGGCGCTTTCCGCTTATCTCCGGCGCTATGCCGCGGAATACCGCCGGCTGGCGGAAAATGCCACGGCCGGAAGCGCAGAACGGGATTATATGGAAATGCTTGCAGACATGTGCGGCCGCCTGTCCACAGAAGCGCCCGTCCATTTCCGGGAAGCCGTCCAGCTGTACTGGATTGTGCACGAAGCACTGCTGGCGGAAACCATGCCGGCCTCCTTCTCCCTTGGGCGGATGGACCTTTATCTGGATTCCTTCTACCGCAGGGACCTGGAGAGCGGTTTCCTGACCAGAGATGAGGCGTATGAAATCCTGGAAGCCCTCTTTATCAAATTCTCCGCCACTATCCAGGGCTATCAGAACGTCACGATCGGCGGGTCCCTTCCTGACGGGAGTATCATGGACTCGGACCTGACCGTCATGTTCCTGGAAATCATGGAGAAAATGAGGTTTGACCAGCCGCTCCTCTCCCTGCGCGTGGCGGACGGGCTGCCGGACCGGGTCTGGGACGCTTCCATGCGCCTTCTCTCCGCCGGCACCGGTTTCCCTGCCTTTTTCGGGGAAAAGGTCATCATCGAAACCAAACAGCAGCAGGGGCTTTCCCGGGAAGACGCCCGTGATTTCGGCATCATGGGATGCGCGGAAATCATCGGTGTGGGCAATGAGGAGATCCTCCCCGCCATGCTCCAGTTCAATATGCCGAAGGTTCTGGAACTGATGCTCAACCACGGCAAAAACATGCTGACCGGTGATTCCTGTCCCCTGAAAAACGATAGGGACCTGGCCTCTTTCACGAATTTTGAAGACTTCTATGAATGGTATAAAGAGGAAATGATCGCTTATCTGGACCAGGGCCTCTTTTATACCGACCGTATTGAGGCTATCCTCGGAACCGCCTGGCCGGCGCCCCTCCTTTCCTCCCTCATGCAGGGCTGTTCAAAAAAAGGCCTGGATGTCAATGCCGGCGGTACCGTCTACAACAATTCCTCTGTCAATATTCTGGGGCCTGCCACCGCGGTCGACAGCCTGCTGGCCATCCGGTACGCCGTATTCGAAAAACGCCTGGTCAGGCTGGAAGAACTTTCAGAGGCCCTGCAGAGCGATTTTGCCGGCAATGATATCCTGCGGCGTATCCTTTCGGAAAAGCCGCTTACCTACGGCAATGACAACGATGAGGCGGACCTGATGATGAGAGATCTTACGAATCTCCTGTTTGCCCATCTGGACTCCTGCCCCAATGTGCGGGGAGGAAAGCGCGTGCTTTCCCTGGTGGCCGCGGAAGTGCATTCCTATATGGGCAGCTGTACTGCAGCCACTCCCGACGGCCGCAGGGCACGGACGGCACTTTCCAACAGCCAGTCGCCTTCCCAGGGCAAGGATCACACCGGTCCCACCGCCGTCATGAATTCCCACCTCAAGACGGACAACCATGTCTTCGGCTGCGGCATGGTGCTGGACCTGAAATTCACCCCCTCCTTCATGGCTTCCGAAGCCCGCCGCCGGATGGTGCGGCAGCTCATTGAAAGCTACGTGCGCCGGGGCGGCATGGAAGTCCAGTTCAATGTGGTCGACCGGGAAACACTTCTGGATGCCCAGGCGCATCCGGAAAATCACCGTGACCTGCTGGTGCGGGTTTCCGGCTTCAGCGCTTATTTTGTCCTGCTGCCAAAAACCACGCAGGATGAGATTATTGCCAGGACACAGTACGGGAATTTCTGAGAATGTTGCAGAAAGACAGGAGAGTCTTATGAAGAACTATTTTGATATCCGCGGCAAACGCGCCCTGGTGACGGGCGCCTCCTCCGGGCTCGGCGCCCAGGCTGCCCTCGCACTTTCGGAACAGGGGGCCGATACCGCCATCGTTGCCCGCCGGGCAGACCGCCTGGCGGAACTATGCAAAAAAATTGAGGCCAACGGCGTGCGCTGCCTTGACCTCGTCTGTGACGCTTCCTGTGAAGAAGCCGTTATCAATACTGTTCAAAAAGCGGAAGAAGAATGGGGCGGCATCGACATCCTCGTAAACTGTGCCGGCAGCGGCCTCGTCTCCAATGCGGAAAACCGGGATGAGGTCTGGAAAACCGTCCTGGATATCAACCTGAACGGAACCTATTATTTCTGCCGCGAAGCCGGGCGGGGCATGATCCGCCGCCGCTATGGGAAAATCATCAACATCGGTTCGATAAACTCCCTGGTAGCTTCCAAAGGAACCCGCTCCTCCGCTTACTGCGCCTCCAAGGGCGGCGTCCTGATGCTGACCAGGGAGCTGGCCCAGGAATGGGCAAAATACAATATCACTGTCAATGCCATCGGGCCCGGTTTTTTCCATACGGAAATCAATAAGGAATGCTTCAATGAAGACTATTACCAGGACAGGATCCGTACCTTCTGCCCGATGGAACGGGCAGGAAAGGAAGGCGAACTCAATGGCGCCGTCATTTTCCTGGCTTCCGATGCCAGCAGCTATGTGACGGGCCACCTGCTGATGGTAGACGGTGGATACACCATCGTCTGAGCCCATTACGCAATATTTTTCCTGTTCTTTGTCTTTGCCGCGGCGCCGATTCCGGCCAGCAGTACCAGGAATGCCGCGCCCGTAATCATCAGCGCCGTGCGGAGCTCCTCTGCCGTCATACCTGCATTTTCCTGCTGCATTTCCTGCATCGGGCCTCCAAAACCGCCGCGGCCCCGCCGGAATTCCCCGGCAGCATTTCCCTGTCCGCCGTATTCCGCCGGCGTTTGTGCCGTCTGCCCGTCAAATGCTTCCCGTGCTTCCGGCATCTGCCCATCAAATCCTTCCGGCCGTTCCGGCATCTGCCCACCGAATCCTTCCGGCGGTTCCGGCATCTGCCCATCGAATCCTTCCGGCCGTTCCGGCATCTGCCCGCCGGCATTTTCCTGCTGTCCCTGCCTGCCCCGGCCGAACATACCTCCGCGGCCATCCATGGCGCCGGACTCTTTCATAGCGCCGTCCATGGTGCTGTTCATATCTCCGCCCATGCCGCCATTCATTCCGCCTTTCATGCCGCCGTGTCCGCCCATGCCGCCGAAGCCGGTTTGACCGTATGTTGTGGACATTTCCGTCAGTTCTATCTCATATTCTGTTTCCCCGACTGTCAGCGTATAGGTCTCTCCCTGTTTCATTTCGGGACTGCTGAGGATCAGCGAGGAAAGGCTGGCCTGAATCTCCTGCTCCAGCAGCAGTTTTCCATTCCGGTCATATAGTCTTGCCGTTTGCCCCGCTTCCAGCGTTTCCCCGAAAACATACAGCACGGAAGCCTGCGCGGAATCGCCGCTCATTGCCTCAGTCATGCCGGAGCCGCCGGCCGCAATCACGGTACCTCCGTTAATATAACAGGATCCTCCGCTTTCGCTGCCAAAATCGATCGCGTTATTGCTGCCTCCGCCATTCACGCTCACTGCGATATATCCGCCGTTGATTACGATATCCCCGTTGGAATCCAGGCCGTCCACATCCCGGCCGTCCTCATTGACCAGCAGGATATTGCCTCCGTTGATCGTCAGGAGGGAATCCGTCCCGCCGGCATTCATGCCGTCATCCGAAAACACGACCCGGATTTCTCCGCTGTTGATGGTAATTGTTTTTGCCTCCAGGCCTTCTCTGCAGGCTGTAATATTGATTTTTCCGGATTCTACGGTAAGGAAGCCGGTTCCTTCATCATTGGTAACGGTGACGGCATCGTCGCCCGCCGCTATTTCCAGCTGCATATCCGCAAATACAGCGCTGTCATTCGCATGGATCCCATCCTCTGCCGCATTGACCGTAACAAGGGCACCGGTGATCCTCAGATCGTCATTGCAGACAATGCCGTGCCTGTATCCGCCGTTGACCGCAAGACTTCCGCTGCCGTTAATCGTCAGGTCATCCCTGGAGAACAGGGTTCCGCGGATATTGGCATTGACCGCCTCTTCCGAATATTCCGCGCCGCCGGAAAGCACATTCTCCGTACCCTCCGCCAGTGTAAGGAACACCTTATCCGCCTCCTCAATGTCCAGCGCCGCGCTGTCTTCGCAGTATACCTCCACGCCGTTAAAAAGAATCCAGACCTTTCCGGCGGTGCGGGAGGTCTCGTCAACGATAATGCTGCCGTTGTCAAGTTTTCCCGAAATCACATATTTTCCCGCTGCGTAGATAATCAGGTTTCCATCCCTGAAATATGCGCCGCTGCCTTCAATCTCCGCATCGCTGCCCGTCAGTGTGATCTGCGCCGCGCCGGCCGTATTCCAGTCCGCATCCAGGTCATTGTCCGTAAACAGGGAGGTTTCTTCCCCGGAAATGGCTCTCTGCATGCCGAGCGCCTCCCCGTTCATGAACAATACCGTTATGACCAGGGCTGCAGCTATGGCGATTGCGGCAATAATATCTATCTTTCTGCTGGCTGCCATCTCTTAAGCTCCTGTTTCATCATTTCCCGTATCATTTCCCGGCGTCCGTCAGCCCATGTAATCGCCATTGTAGGATACCAGGACCGCGTCCTCCACGCCTTCCAGCCCGGAAAGCGTATTGATAAAGTCTGTATTGTCCTCCTTCAGGCGGACCTCCAGGTTCAGTTCCACCATGCCTTTGCGGGCTGTCTTGCTCTTTACCACACACTTTTCCACCTTGTCCTCAAGAAATACCTCCGCTCTCTTCTCGCTTTCGCTGTCCTCACAGTGAAGCACCAGGATATAGGGGTTTTTATAGGCCTTCCTGTTCACAAACAGGATCAGGACCAGGCCGATCACCACAGAGCCGATCACCGCCAGCGGGATCATGCCCGCTGCCAGTACAATGCCTGCCGCAATGGCCCAGAACAGGAACGCGATGTCCAGCGGCTCCTTGATTGCCGTACGGAAACGTACGATGGACAGGGCGCCGACCATGCCCAGGGAAAGCACTACATTGCTCGAGATCGCAAGGATCACCAGCGAAGTAATCATGGTCATGGCAATGAGGGTCACTCCGAAGCTGGAGGAAAACATAACCCCGGAATAGGTTTTCTTATATACATAAAAGATGAACAGGCCCAGGCAGAAGGACAGCGCCAGTGTCAGCACCATATCCGTCACGCTGACGGCCGTTACATTGTTTAAAAAGCTGGATTTGAAAATATCATTGAAAGTCATCTCGGATTCTCCTCTTTATTATACCTGTTGTTCCCGCGCTTTCCCGGTTCTGCCGGGCCTGCACAGACTGCTTAATCATACATTCTGCAGGCGGCATATTTTGAAAATGCGCCTTCCCTGCGTCCGTGGATCTGGACAATGTCCCGGATAATATCCGGCAGGAACGCGTCCCATTTTACTTCCAGGATGATGCCGGTCCCTCCGGACATTTCTCTGTCCGTCCTCGGCTGTACCGCCGGTATGGTGGGGCAGTCCGGATTCAGAAAATCCGTATTGCGAAGTCCCGTACGGATGTCGTAGTCAAAGGTTACCCTGACATTTCCCGGCCCGTAAATATAAGGCTCCCTGGTGTAGTCCACAATCGTCTGCGCCCTGAGGCCCTGATACCGCATCTTGCAGTACAGCTCCGCCAGCAGCGGCCTGCCGGAAAGACCTGTTTCCCCGGAATCCCGCTTCATTTCCTCCGGGATCCAGTCAATATCTCCTGCGGCAATTTTCGCGGCTTCTTCCTTACTCAGAACACAGCTGAATTTGGTTCCCAGCCCGTTCAGTTTGCTTTTCTTTTCCAGGTGGATCAGGGACGGATCGTGGTTATAATACCGGATCCTGAACTTTTCCCGGCGGTTCACTCCGTCAATTTTTTCCCGGAGGGCCTTATCGTCCGGATTGTCGAAATACAGGCTCCTGATATAGTATTTCCCATCCAGCGTATGGGGATCCTGCAGGGCTACTGCCCTAAGTCCCTGCCGGATGGCAATCATATCCGACCGTGTTATTTCATGTTTGATTTCATGTCTGTACTGTATTCCCATAAACTGAATCATCCGTTCTCTGTCCGGCAGCTAAAGCTGCCCTTTGTTTGCTGAGCGAATCATAAATACAAATTGTGAAAAAACTGTGTAGTTTCTTTGTAATATTTATGGATATGCCGATATTTTGCCTGCGCTTTCAGCTTTCTATTGCTATGGGGAACGATCTTTGATAAAATACTATTTATCAGAGCTGTTGCTCCGGGCTAACAGAGGGGTGTGTTTATGAGACAATGTATGGACGCAGACAATCTGCACAGAAGATTAAAGAAAATTTGCGGACAGGTCAATGCCATCGACCGCATGGTCGATGAAGACATTCCCTGTGAAGATATACTTTCCCAGATCAATGCCGCCAAGTCCGCGCTGAACAAAGTCGGCCAGATTATCCTGGAAGGACATATCAATCACTGTGTAAAAGATGCTTTTGAAAAAGGGGATCAGGCTGAGATTGAGAATTTTACAAAAGTAATTGAGCGTTT
>Ga0129307_1002306_pt1 | contig 15570 bp, 14 predicted proteins | sample P1105metagenome_FD_94437 | JGI IMG/M metagenome (GOLD analysis project Ga0129307, IMG submission 94437) | Capybara group fecal microbial communities from Wisconsin, USA - P1105 metagenome | ecosystem: Host-associated > Mammals > Digestive system > Large intestine > Fecal | place: USA: Wisconsin... | reverse complement strand
TTCGGGTCGCCGCAGCCCCTGACGGCAATGTAGTTCATCTTCGGGACATTCACGATCGAAGGCATTTCCTTCGGCACGTAGTATTCCTTATATTCTTTCCTGTAATCGAATGCCATACTCCTCACTCCCTGTATATATCGGCCATCCTGTGGATGATCTGTGTTATTCTCTGCCTTGCCTCCGCCGGTGCAAGGACTTTTGCCTTATCGCCGAAGGTCATGAGCCAGGTGACCAGATTTTCCATATTAGTGTAATCCGCCGTGAAAAGCAGCCTGCCATCCTCCTGCTCTGTAAAGCATTCCGGCCCGAACTCCTCCACCAGACGCCATTTCTGATCCGTTTCAAACAAAGCCCGGACTTTAATTGTGCCCGGAAAGATCTTCTCATTTGAAAGATCCGGCAGTGCTGTCTCCCTGCATTGAAAGGTCTCCGTCATTTTTTGGACATTCTCCATGCGGTTCAGTTTAAAGAGCCTGAAATCCTGTCTGTCACGGCACCAGCCCCAAAGATACCAGCTGGACCACCGGAACACCAGATAGTACGGCTCCACCGTCCGGTCCCTTTCGCCCGATGGCGCGTAATAACGGAACCTGAGCACCCGCCTGTCCCCGATCGCATCCTGGATGGTCTCTATTTTGGGTGCCAGGGAATCCCGATACCAGGAGGACAGGTCAATCAGGATGGAATCACGGCCGCTGACAAATGCAGAGGATCCCGGCCGGATCTTCTCCATCAGCCGGCTGTAATAGCTGCTTCCGCTCACACTGTCGAGGCTGCGCAGGCCTGCAAGGATCATCTGCATATCCTTTGATGTCAGGAGCATCCGGTCCATCCTGTAGCCTTCCATGATGCTGATCCCGCCGCCGGTTCCCTGGACCGTACGTATGGGAATGCCTGCTTTGCACAGATCCTCTATGTCACGGTTAATCGTCCTCTTTGAAACCTCAAACTTCTCTGCCAGTGCAGGCGCAGTCGTTTTCTCTTCCTGAAGCAGCACGGACAGTATTCCTATCAGCCTGTCTGTCTTCATCTTTTCCCGCTCTTTCCTTTCCTGTCCGGCAATTCCTCCCACATGCTCTCCACCAGTTTTTTCAGGAATTCCCGGCTGTCCACTTCACTCACGAGAAGCATCTGTTTTGCCCCTTCATACGGAAGCTCCATTTCCGCATCCGGCATCAGCTTTAACGCTGACGGAACCGGTTTTACCAACAGCCTGTCATCATATATACCGCCGAACACCTTTCCGCGATAGTACAGTATGTATTCACCCATCATTGCCCGGCAGCTGATTTCTTCCAATTGTGACAGCTGCTCAAGTATGAAATCCAGATAAGACTTTGTTGATGCCATACTGTGTCCTCCTGTATCTCTCCGTCATCTTATAACAATTTCGTTTTATTTCTCATCGTGTTCTTTTTGTATCTTACCATATCTAACACGTCATCTGTATGTCATGTTTGACATAATAATACGATATTTTTCTGTATATTTCAAACATTCAAAAAACCCCGGGGTTCTGTTCCCCGGGGCCATCGTCATGTATCGCTTTCAAATTCCGGAACATTCTGCGGACCTTTTATCCTCAGTTCCTGTCTTCTTCTTCGTTCATTTCAGCCAGACGCATGCCTGCAACATCCGTTACCGGCACGGAGAATGCAATCGCCTGAGCACGGGTATCCAGACCGGCTTTTTCTATGACCGCCTGCATGATCCGGTTTTTATCGCTGCTTTTTACAACAATGTAAATCATTTCTTTTTCACTGGCAAGCTGTACGCCGAAGAAGCGCTCTGAGCCCTGCACTCCGGTGCCTCTCGCATGGACTACCGTTCCTCCTCCGGCACCGGCCTCTCTTGCGGCATCCATAACCATGCTGCTGTATCCGATATTGGAAACAATCGTCAACAGTTCATATCTGGTATCTTTCAAAACCGATTCCTCCTCCCGGCGGATATTCTGCTCTCCAAACAGGTATTTCAGCTGTTTCATTCCCCCTATGCTGCTCATGGGAATTATATAAGCAATCCCGGCTCCCGGATAATCAATACCGAGCCGCCTTTCCAGTTCACGGCGGATCTCTTTCCATGTATCCCGGGTCACAAAAGATGTTGTGATTGCTTTTTCCGTCGCTTCCAGTCCAAGCTTTGAAAGAGTCTCACTGACCGCAGTCCCGTAGGCAAGAGAAATCTCCGAAACTGACGCGCCATGTTTGGAGAACACATTCAGGAAGCTCTGCAGCTGCTTCCGGTCTGTAATCGACCGCATAACATAAAACTCATTCATAATGATTCCCATATAAATGCATTAGAGTTCGATGATAACAACATCGTCCAGATCCAGGAGGCTGATGCTTTCCATTCCGGATGGCACGGATGTTTTCAGCTTCAGTATTTTCACAGCCAGCCCCAGCACCTGAATTGTGATCAGCGGCGTCATTGCAACCATGGCAACAACGCCGAAAGCATCCCGGACAATATCACCGCCGGCAGCCAGACAGGCGCCCTGTGCAAACGGCAGCAGGAACGCTGCGGTCATTGGTCCGGATGCTACGCCGCCAGAGTCAAACGCGATGGCTGTGTAGATTTTAGGGACAAAAAAGGAAATCCCTATTGCCAGGAGATATCCCGGAAGCAGGAACCACATGACGGATATTCCGCTCAACACCCTCAGCATGGCCAGCCCAAGGGAAACCGAAACCCCGACAGAAAGTGACTGTCCCATCATGCGGGCGCTGATTCCTCCGTCAGTGATCTCCTCCACCTGTTTGTTCAGGACATACACAGCGGGCTCCGCTTTAACAACATAATATCCCATGACCATGGCAACCGGAACGATTATAACAGGATGCCTGCCGGAAGCCAGAACCTGGCCCAGGTAGTAACCCGCCGGAAGGAATCCTACATTAACTCCCGTCAGGAAAATAACCAGTCCCACATAGGTATAAAGAAGTCCATAAAGGATTCGGATCACATCGTTGCCGGGAAGGCGGAAAAAGAAAAGCTGAAAGACTATAAAAAAGGCCAGAATCGGGCCCAGTGAGAAAAAGATCTCCCGGGCATACTCTGGAAGACCTTTACCGAACAGCAGTGCCAGCGCGGTTGTATTGGACACATCAGGCACTTCTGGGGCAAAGAAATTCCCTGAACCGGTGCCATAAAGGATACCTAACAGCATGACAGCAAGAATCGGTCCTACGGAACACAGGGCAACCAGGCCGAAGGAGTCGTTGCCTGCATGGGAATCACTTCGGATTGCGGAAACGCCAACACCCAGAGCAATAATAAAAGGCACCGTCATTGGCCCGGTGGTCACACCGCCTGCGTCAAAAGCGACTGCCAGAAAGTCTTCCGGAACAAAAAAAGAAAGCAGGAAGACCGCCCCGTAAAACAAAACGAAAAGGCGGTTCAGCGGAATTCCGAAAAGAATCCTCACCAGAGCGATAACCAGAAATATACCGACCCCGCCTGCGACAAACAGGATCAGGGTTATACTCGGGACAGACGGCACCTGGTCCGCCAGAACCTGGAGATCAGGTTCTGCAACCGTAATAATAAAGCCGATCAGGAAAGCGGCACTGACCAGCAGGGGAAGGCTTTTCCGTTTAGTAATGGTACTGCCTGCCTTTTCCCCAAGGGGCGTCATAGCTGTTTCCGCTCCCAGAGTGAAGAACATCATGCCGGCAATCAGGAAAACGGTGCCAAACAGAAAGCAAAGCATAGTGCCGGAAGGAATCGGGGCGATTGTACAGCTTAAAAAAAGCACGATCATCAGCATGGGCCATACCGCGTTGAAGGATTCCAGAAATTTGTCTTTTATTTTATTAATAAGAATTTCAGAGACCATAATATAATTCTAATGAAGGCAATTGACACGGTCAAGCGTACCTGCCCTCCTGATCCGGTTTCTTAACAGGAATATAACGCCGGGAGTTTTAACGCAAACTTAACAGTACCATTTGGGTGTATAGAGTACAATTTAAAGGATATACGCTTCGAGCTTCCTCTTTTCATAAAGAAATATTTCCCCGGATGCCCGAATTCAGAGGATTATTCGTATGATTCCAAAACTGCCTTTAAACAGAAAAACCATTAAAGATATCATTTTCACAATACTGACACTGTATATCGCCTGGCTGATCAGCGGGCTGCTGCTTCCAAATACGGGTGTTGAAAACAATTCCGCGCTGATTTTCGTGCTTGCAGTTGTCATTATCTCTTTCCTGACGGACGGATATGCCTGCGGAATTGCAGCCTCCCTCATCAGCACGGTACTGATCAACTGGTTCTTTATGTATCCGTATGGAAAACTGAATTTTTCACGTACCGGGTATCCGATTGCCATTATCAGTACGCTGACCAGCGCGCTTGTAGTCTGCACCCTGACTTCAAGGGCCAGGCAGCATGCACATATGGCGGAAGAAAGGGAACGTAAGACAGCCGAGCTTTACCGGCAGAACGCGATCCTTGAAAAGGAGAAAACCGCCATGGAAATGAGCCGTCTGAAGGCAGATGTGCGCAGCAGCATTCTGATGAGCGTATCCCATGATCTGAGGACTCCGCTGACCGCTATTTGCGGAGCTGTATCCGTAATTCTGTCCCAGGATCCGAAGGAGCATTTTGAAGAAAACATGGAACTGATCCGTGATATTCATGAGCAGGCGGAATGGATGTCTGCCATGGTGGAAAACATTATTTCGATAGCCAAGCTGGGCGGAGAAGGCGCCTCGCTAAAAATGCGCGCAGAGATCCCTGATGAGATTATTGAAAGCTGTGTTGCCAAGGTGCGCCAGTTGTTTCCCGGAGCAGAAATCACACTGGATCTCGACGAAGACATCATTCCGGTTTATGCGGAACCCATCCTGATTCGTCAGGTGCTGCAGAATCTCCTGGAAAATGCAATCCGTCACTCATACAGCACGGAGCCCTTTGAAGTGATCACGCGCAAGGATCCGGACGGGCTCAGATTTATCATCCGGGATCACGGTATCGGGGTTCCCGAACATCTCAGAAAAATGATTCAGGACGGAAACGGTGTTCTGATGGATGCCGTTACTGATGGAGATCATCACAGGGGAATCGGCTTAAGCGCATGCCAGAGTATACTGCAGGCACATGGCAGCAGGCTCTGCCTGGAAGAAACTCCGGGCGGCGGGGCGACTTTTTCCTTCGTTTTAAAAGGCATTGAGCTCGAATAAACATATGGCTGTGAAAGAATTCTTGAAAGGAGCAGAATATGAGCAGGAAAACGATACTCATCATTGAGGATGACGCCCTGATCAGGAAATTTATGTCCCGGGCGGTCACGGATGCAGGATATCGCAGTGTGCTAGCCGAAAACGCGTCTGTGAGCAAAATGCTGTTTCTCTCGGAGATTCCGGACCTGGTTCTGCTCGATCTGGGACTCCCGGATGATGACGGACTGAATCTTTTAAAAGAAATGAAAAGCATCCGGGAGGAAATTCCGATAATTATTGTATCTGCGAGAGAACGGGAAAATGAAAAAGTCCGGGCGCTGGATATGGGTGCTGATGATTATGTAACCAAACCGTTCGGCATTTTTGAACTGATGGCCAGAATCCGGACTGCCCTGAGGCACAGCGAAAAAGCAAAAGGGCAGCCCGAAAGCGCTGACAGTACCGTTTTCAGACATAAAGACTTGGTCATGGACCTTGCCAGGCATTCGGTGCGTCTGGGGAGCGAGGATATCCATCTTACAAACAGGGAATACCGTATTCTGGAACTGCTGTTCAGACATAAAGGAAAGGTTCTGACTTATTCCTGGCTGATGCGTCAGATCTGGGGCGAATATGTCCCTCAGGACAATACTATCCTGCGGGTCAATATGACCAATATCCGGAGAAAGATGCATGAAAACCTGGAGCATCCTGTCTATATCAAGACGGAACTCGGCGTAGGCTACCGCATGCCCGAGGATGACGAATAATCCCGATGCCGGCCGATAATATTTTTTAGCAGTCATGGGATGACACTGAACACGTTTTTAATCACCTTTTGGCTATACTTTCTGGAAGAAATAACCGATTATGACCGGACTACTGAAGGAGGCCAAAAATGTCTGAACATGAAAAAAAACTCTGGGAATCATCATTAAACTCTGGTGAGGTATTACTCTGGACCGGCAGACCGCTGGAGCTGAAAATGATCGATCCGGCCAACCCCAAGGCTGTCTGGATCCCATTTGGATTTGCACTCATCTGGGCTGCAGTAACTATGGGATTCCTGGGTAATCAAATCAACGGTATATCTTCTCTGCTCATCATGGAACTGCCCGCAATCATCGGAGTTCTGATTCCTTTTATGTATACAGGCAGTCTCCGGAAAACCGCCTATGCCATTACAAACCGCAGAGTCATCATAAAAGGCGGCAATAATGACGCCTCTATGGAATATGACTGCAACATTAAAGTGGAAAAACGCCCCAACCAGACAGTATGCATCGGCGCAGCAACAGGCATCCGGCCTGCCATGGAACGCCATTGCCTGCTTTTCCATGGTATACAGGATGACACTAATAAAAAATGTCTCGGACTTGTTCTGTATTCCACAACCGACGCTGACAGGGCTGTGGAGATTCTGAAAAAAGGCCAGTAAAGCCTTCATCCGTACAACTTAATAACAGAAACCAAAAATAACCGGTACGGCAGCTTCATTACTGTCATACCGGTTATTATGGGTATTAATAACCCTGCTTTATCAGGCACCCGTTTTAATGACAGTCATTTTATCACGCCTGTCTCCGTTGGCACCGGATATATGATTCATTCATCCAAAGATCTGTCCCGGCAGTTTCAGCTTCTCCTTAGGCGGAAAATGCGTGTCGAATTCTTCCACATCTTCATCCTTCACATAATATCCCTGCGGAGTCTGATATACACCCGTGATATCGTCAAGGTATCCCGGAATCAGCTCCTTACAGAGGAAGAAGGATGAATCCGCATCCTCCGGCAGATCATGGTAGCGGATACCAAACCTGCCGGCATAGTCGAAACCGCTTTTGCCGTAGAAATCAATGTTCCCTTCAAACAGGACCGCGCCAAATCCCAGTTCTGCAGCCTTTTCCAGGGAATAGTCCAGCAATGCCTTTCCATATCCCCTGCGCTTCAGCTCCGGCGTGATTCCGATCGGTCCCATCGTCAGGACATCGATCACCCTGCCGTCATCCGCCTCGATTACTGTCTTCATGAACATGTTCTGTCCGATCAGACAGCCGTCCCGCTCCATGACAAAGTCCAGTTCCTTCACGAAGGCCGGATCATCGCGAAGCACATGAATCACATAATGCTCGCTGCAGCCCGGACGGTATACGTTCCAGAACGACTCCCTGACAAGATTTTCAACTGCCCTGTAATCTTCCTTTTTCTCTGAACGAATCGTATAGTCATTTTTATTCATTATTTTTTACCTCCTGAAAACTTGTGACCAAAAGCTGCTTCTCAGCGGGAGGTCTGACCGGCTGCTGGCAAACCTCCCGGTCAGCCCGCAATCTCCAGTGTGTTGCGGCGGAGCAAAGCTCCTGTTCCTTTAAGGTACTTTTTCAAACAGCACTCTCCTTAAAAATGATTTTTATAATCAAGCCTTATGGCTTAACCATCCGTTTCGGTTTATCTTTTCTTATAAAGGATGAGCTCAGGATTGGCGCCTTCCGCTTCATACGTACAGACAAGAATGAAATCCATGCTGGCGATCACGCCGAAGCATAAGCCATCCACAATCTCTGATTCCAGCTGATTCCCCAGATATGTTATCCGGTCATCCAGGAACCGTGCCTTTGCGCCATTCGGAAGCCTGTATTCAAGATTGACGAACTTTCCTACCAGTGCATTCAGCCTGGTCACTTCAGGCATTCCCTCAATATGAAGAGCATTGATTTCTTTAATAAGCTGCTTCTTAAATGCCTCAAACTGCCCGTTGTCACTCAGCTCATCATATCGCTTCCAGTAATCCAGCTTCGGCAGGGTTTCTCTCAGATAGGCGCGGACCTGCTCCTCCGTAAAGTTCTCATTTGCCATATTGCGGACACAGACTTCTATCAGCTCATCCATGTCGCTGTAAGTATAGGTTCCATCAGCGTAGCACCACTTGCAGTAATCCTCATTCAGCGTGCCGTCTTTATTCCTGCCGATAATTTCATCTTCCAGCGGCATGCCGCAGCACTGGCAGATCAGTTTCTGCGGGGAGCCAAGCAGCGTGTTGATCGAAACATTATATAGATTCGACAAAAGCTTTAATGTTTCGGTGTTCGGAACGGTTTCCCCGTTCTCCCAGCGTGAAACCGCCTGCCTGGTTACAAATACTTTTTCGGCAAGCTCATCCTGTGACAGACCGTTCTTCGTCCTGAGTTCCAGCAGTATCTCTTTCGTGCTCATAACGCAAGCCTCCTCTCACTTGTTATTGTAATACAGAGATGCGTATAAAGCACGCAACTTTCCGTTGCCCCTCACTGTAACTGCCGTAATCAGCGCACCTCCTTATCACGGCGCTTTCTGACTGTCGGATACGCTGTAACAATCCTTTTGTAACAGGGACATTCCGGATCATGGTCACAGATAATGCCGCAGGCCTGTAAATGGGAGTAAATCGTGACGGCTCCCACATACTTAAAGCCCCGCTTTTTCAGATCCTTGCTGATGCGGTCCGATAACCCGTTGCTGACAGGAATCTGTCCTTTATCATGCCCCTGATAGAGAATGGTTTTTCCTCCGGAATAGGCCCAGATATAATCGCAGAAACTGCCGAATTCCTCCCGGACCTTCCGGTAACAGCGGGCATTATGAATAACCGCCTGTATCTTACGGGGAGACCGTATCATTCCCTCTGTATTCAGGATGCGTTCAACGTCCTTTTCTTCAAAACCGGCGATGCGGTCATAATCGAAGTTACAGAAACATTCCCGGAATATCCCGCGCTTTTTCAGCATCAGATCCCAGCTGAGGCCGCACTGCAGGCATTCCAGTGTCAGGTGCTCAAACATGTGGCGGTCATCGTGGACCGGGATGCCCCATTCCGTATCATGGTAAAGCTGATTAGCCTCATTTATTCCGGCCCAATTACAATAGCTCATGATTATCTCCTCAGATTCTGATTATCCGCCGTTCTTCTGTTTATGCTCATCAAGCGCTTTCCACAGTTCCGAAAAACCAATGCTTTAAAACAGAAATAGGGTTCCCGGCTGCAAAATAGGCTGCAGCCGAAACCTCCGGTAAAACATGATTTTATTCCTTTACACTTTTCATGGTCGGGACTTCAACAGCCGCCATTTTATATCTTACCGTAACCTGTTATAAGCTGTTATTGGCCGGTTTCCTTAAGGGTCCGATTTCCCATAACCTGTTATAAGTTATTACCGAGGCTGTTTCAAATGGTGTAAAAAATGGTGTACCGGTGTAAATCCTTCTATTTGCAGGATCAATTATCCAATAAACTATCGCAGCATAGTATTCAGTTCCTTCCACGATAGCTTCAATTGTGTCCTCATGCCTTGAAATGTACTTTACCGCTCCCCTTCGAGCATAGCTTCTGCCACGCTCCAATATGTGTGGTTCAAAATATTCTTCCCATTCCAGCATAATCTCATCTCTCTGTTCCTTAATATGTAAGGTGTTCAATTCTGTTCATAATCTAATATGGACCCGTCATAGCCACAGATATTCACTATTTTATCAGTCTTTAAGGCAGCCGACGGGGACCACGTGAACTCCATTTTCTGTTGTATATGCTATAGGTGCATTTGCACAGATAATAATCAGCAGAGACGGCTCCCGATATATCGGCTTTGGATGACTGATATTCTCTTCTGCCTTGCGGTTATGATCTTTAATAAGGTTATAGAACTTCAGCAGGCCTTTCTCTGCAGACGGAATTGCATTCGCGCCAGTTTTTATCTCAATCAGTGCATAACGTCCATCAGCCATCTGATATACAGCATCCGCCTCCAGGCCGCTGTCATCGCTATAATGCATGACTGTTGCATTGTGAGCTTGAGCATATACAAGAAGATCACGCAACACCATATTCTCAAAGATATGACCAAAAAGATCCAAATCATTGAAAAAATATGCCGGGTTCAATCCAAGTGCTGCAATACCGATGGATGGATCGACAAAAATGTGCTTCTTTGCAGAACGAATCGCTGTTTTTGAGCGGATCTGGGGCGTCCAGGCATCAATATCCCGAAGGACAAACAGTTTTTCTAAAACAGAAATATACGACGAGAGCGTTACATCTGTCACATTCTGCGTGGCCTGCACATCAGCATAGATACTTGTTTTTTTTGCCAATGTAGCCATATTTCGGGCATATGACCACAACAGCGTGCGTACCCACTCCGGATTTCTTTTTACTCCGTCAATGGCGCTGGCATCTTTCTGATAAATCTGCCTGTAGTAGTCCTTCGCTATCTCAAGCTTTGCTTCCCGATCGGTTATGGCGAGGCATCTCGGCCACCCGCCCCGGCAGGAAGCAAAGAACAGATCCTCAAGAGATATCTGAGAAACTGAACCTGCCAGAGGAGTTTTCGGATGTTCAAACAGGTCAGATAAGGAAACCGAACCATTGGATTCTCCCGTTTCCCATAGCGTCATCGGATACATGATCAGCTCACTGATCCTTCCTGTTCCGGTATGGGGTGTATCTGTTCTTTGGCTGGTTGAACCAGTCAAATAATACTCGCCCACCGCTTCGGGATGATCATCACAGTCTTTTCTAATCGCACCCCAGATTTTTGGGGCGTCCTGCCACTCATCGAAAAGGATGGGCTTAACATTAGAAAAAAACAAACGAGGTGCCGTTTCAGCAACGGCCATATAACCATCGCGGCGCTCTTCATCCTGGAATTCAATGATGGTTTTACACCTCTCCTGAGCAGTCCTTGTCTTGCCGCTCCCCTTGGGACCCACAATATTGATTGCATTGAAAGCCTTATTTCTTTTATCAATCTCCTGATCGACAATTCTCCTAATATAGTCCATATGAAAGCCTCCCTTGAATGCCATCATATACTGATTTTATATTTTTCGCAATATTTATTTTGTGTTTTTCTTCAGTTTTGTTTTGCGTTTTTCGTATGATTTGTTTTTGTTTTTTCGCCTCTTTGCGGACAGAACTAGCATAATGATCAGACCATTCCTGTCTTCCCCTCGCGGCTTTACCGTTCGCTGTACGTTGGCCGTCAAATGTCCGCTCAAGCAAGCTTGGCGGCCACTTTCCGGCCTTATCGCTCAAATGAAAACAGCCCCAAGGTTTTTGCTTCCTCAGGGCTGCCATCATGTATCATTTTTCTATTTTGTTTTTAATAGAGCTTTGCGCCTGCCGGGATGTGCGGATCAACCATCAGAAGATTGAGTTTTTCCTCGCCCTCTTCCTTATGGATAGCAGAAAGCAGCATGCCGTTGCTCTCCATGCCCATCATGGCTCTCGGCGGCAGGTTGGTGATGGCGATCAGCGTCTTTCCGATGAGCTGCTCCGGCTCGTAGAAGGCGTGAATTCCGCTTAAAATCACGCGTTTCTCGTCAGTTCCGTCATCCAGGACGAACTTCAAAAGCTTCTTGGACTTCGGCACAGCCTCACACTCCAGAACCTTCACGGCACGGAAATCGGACTTGCTGAAGGTATCAAAATCAACGAAATCCTTGAACAGCGGCTCGATCTCAACCTTGCTGAAATCAATCGGTTCAGCCGGTGCTGCGAACGGGTTTGCCGGTGCTGCAGCAGCCTCCTCAGAGGCTTCAGAGCTTACACCATTTCCTTCACTTCCGGTCTTAATTGACTTCATTGTCGGGAACAGATTCCGGAGGTGCACATAAGTTGTCGTATCTTCTCACAACCTGTTATTCTCAGCACCCCAGATCTCGACACTTTCACATAAGTTCTTATAAGTTTCCATAGGCCGTGTTTCAAATGGTGTAAGTTTTGGTGTAAGCAGATAGATCACTCTCCAAAAAACCATATCAACGGCTTGAAAGCCTAATTATTTCCAAATGTCAGTTCCATTAATTCCGCCGCGATTTTCCTGCTGGGCACTCGCATCATACTGTCCTCTATCGTTGTCTTGCCCAGCAGGCTCATACTGCCATACCAGACGATCTCCCGGTCTATGATTGCGAAATGCTCACAGGTTTCCTCAGCCGTCTTAATATAAAACCCTACCTGCCGCATTTCCTCGTGCAGCTGCATCCAATAGCCTGCATCCCCAAATCCATATGCATCCGGATTCCAGGTGACTATAGTAACGCTGACCCCTTTTGTTTGTCTTTCTTTCAACGTTTTGATCAGTTCATGCACCTTTGCCCCGCTGATCACCGGACTGGAAATAATGATATTATTCTGTGCCTCCAGAAGATCACTCATATACACAGAATGATAGTTCTCACTGTCAAATATCGCATTGGCAGACTGCTTTTCTCCCGTGATTCCAGAGCAGACATCATAACCGATCTGTTTATATGCTTTCAGCCGTTTGGCGTACATGTTGTCAAACATGGGAATATGACTGTCAACGTAATCGTAGACGATCACATTTTCCTTGCCTTCATAATCTCTGTTCAGGCGCCCGGCATACTGCTCGACAACTCCTTTAAAGGAAACCGGTGTTGCCATAATCAGCGTATCAAGACGAGGAAAATCAAATCCCTCACCAATCAATTTTCCTGTAGCCACCAGCACCAGTGATTCCTGTTTGTCCACCAGCTTCATCTCTTCCAGGATCTGCTTATGTTCCCGTTTGGAGTTGTTCCCGGTCATAAGAAAAACATGATCTGCATAAGCTTTCACTCTTTTGTAGAGCTTTTTCGAATGGCCTTTATACCGTGATAAAATGACCGGCGTTCTTCCAGTGGCAATGCATTCCCTTACATCAGAAACAATCTGCTCATCCCGTAGATCGTTATCCCGGATGATCTCATATGCTTCATTCGGATGCATCTTTTCTATTGTTACGCCTCTTGGCGGAACAGTTCTTGTAAACCTTGGATATACTAGATGGTCGATCCCCTGTGCCTTTGCCTTATCTTTTGATGTGTATCTGTACCGAATCGGTCCAAGGAGCATGTAATTGATCTTTTCAAGGCCATCCCCTCTGGCAGGTGTTGCGGTAACACCATACACATACTTTGCCTTTACTTCCTGCAGAACCGCCGATATCGTGTCCGAAGCGGCATGATGGCATTCATCGACAATAATCATCCCGTATTCATTCAGTAGAGGATGCCACTCTCCTTTTTTACACAGGGATCCTGCCATGGCAATATCAACGATACCTGTCAGAGAATCATGAGCTCCCTGAAGCGTCCCGATCAGACTCTTCCTGGTTTTTATTCTTCCCGTTTTTGTTTCGTACTTAGGCAGTTCCTCATCTATATCAAGAAATCGTTCCAGTGATTCCTCCCATTGTTCTATCAGTGCGGAAGACTCAAGAATAATCAGTGTATTGACCTTTCTTTCCGAGATCAATGCGCTGCATACGACTGTCTTACCAAATGCTGTGGCTGCATGCAGAATTCCGTTGTCATGCTTAAGCATTTCCTGCAGGGCAGGCTTTTGTTCATCTCGCAATTCGCCCTTTAACGATGCCCGGATCGGCTTCCCCAACTGCCGTTCATCTACAACATCATACTGAATATCACCTTCAGCGATAGCTTCCAACAGACTTCCGTACAACCCTCTGGGAATCTGAATATAACCACTGAGATGATCCTTTCCCAAATAAATCCAACTGGCTGTATCATAATTCGAAGTACCAATCCCCTGGTTCCTGTAGTAGACAGGATTTCGAAAAGCCGCCAGCCTTCGGATTTTATTCTGAAGTGACGGTTTCAGGTTCAGTCTATCGATATAAATGCCGTTGGAAAGAGTAATGTTCATCGTGCCATCAGCTTCTGCCGCGGAGAACCTCTTTCCTTTCTCCCAAGGTTTCTCCCGTCCTTCCTCATCTTTTACCGGAAGGAGATCACTGAAAGACGCTGCCCATTCCTGTACTTTCAGTTCCAGAAACTCTTTGGAGAGACGCGGCTTGGTCCACAATGTCTCCCATTGATTGGGGTAGGCATTCCAGTTTTTGTCAACAAAAGCGCTGTTTCCATCCCGCAGTGCCTTTCCCTGCAACGGCAGCGCAATCAGATTCCCAACTCCTCCCTCCGGAAGCATCTCCTGTGCCGGCAGCAAACGGTCATAGTACTGAAAAGATTTGAGATTGACCTGTTCCACGCCTTTTTCCAAAAGGGCAAAACCGAACCGCCTGGCCAATGTCGCCGGAATTGGACTGTCGAAGAAAATCCATATATGCGCCCCACGTCCGGAACGGGAACGTTCAACCAGAGGATCAATCCCGTTCAGCGTGCAGATGGTCCGCATAGCCTCCACTTCCTCTATCCAGGAATCGTTTGTATTGGCATAATCATGTTTTTCTGCATCTTCTCCGTGATTGTCAAAGTCAAAAACAAGGAACCGGCATGTGCCGTTCGGAAACAACGGATATACACCAACCACATCAGACGCATTATATGATCGCCCTTCCAGATGTACTCGAATATCTTTCTTCGTCAGTTGTTTATCTGACCTGCGCGAACAATCTTTACATTTTATCTTCTGCCCATGTTTTCTGGGACACATTTCAGTCCAGAAGTTATTACACTGGGGATAATATCCGGATTCGCCGTTTTTCTTTTCCGACCGTTTTGCATAAACATCAGGACGACCCCAAAAATAAGTGAGGAATATATTCACCATTTTCTCAGTAATCTCCTGTGGATGTCTGATTCTGGCGCCCTGATTCGGATCAAAACTCTCAGTAGATTCCGGTTCCCTCAGATGCCTCAACTCCTGCATATAAGAAATGCCGGATCGATCCAGAATACTTTTCAGGAGTTGGTTCTCAATCTGCAGTTCATTTAACTGCTTCTGCAAAAGGCCGACATTTTCAACTGCATCTCTCATAACTATAATTCTCGTTTAATCAATCTGATCCTTCAGAAGCTTTACAGAATGAATAGCCTCACCCCATGTAAGGTCTTCAACATAGGGATTATTCTTTCTGTAGTTCTTCCAGGCATCCTGAATCTCAGGTGATGCTTCTATGCTTTCCAGAACTTCATCAAAAGATGGTATTGCAGCCTCTGAGCCACGTTTTCTGCAGGTAGCTGCAAATGCTTCTTTCAGATGAGTGGGATTGATTTCAATCACTTCTTGTCGAGTCAGGATGTAGATATCATAAAAATCCCTCATTCTTGTATTTGCCTCTGCCCTGGTCATCACCGTCTCCAGTTTTTCAGCCAGGAGTGTCTCCATATTATACGCCCACAATCCGATTGTCCGGTTCTCCAGGATCAGCGGCAGTTCATACTTCACCGCAGCAGGTGTAATTGCATCCCCCGTAGAAATATCAATCTTGATCGTCTGGCGAAGTTTTTCAAGAACACCTTCAATATGAAACCGGAATCCTTCATATTCATGTCCTTCCATGATATCCTCAATCTTTGTAATCCTGAAAGACACATTATCTTCCAAATCAATGGCCATGATTTCCTCAAGGAATGCTTTTGCCTTTTCCTGTGTCAGCGG